>Ga0302267_10004280_pt1 | contig 15750 bp, 19 predicted proteins | sample III_Bog_E1_3_FD_194555 | JGI IMG/M metagenome (GOLD analysis project Ga0302267, IMG submission 194555) | Peat permafrost microbial communities from Stordalen Mire near Abisko, Sweden - III_Bog_E1_3 | ecosystem: Environmental > Terrestrial > Soil > Wetlands > Peat | place: Sweden: Abisko... | reverse complement strand
GCCAGGGAATTCCGGCTCGATAGCGATAAAGAACTGCCTCGACAAACAGACGATTGTTTTCAGCCGGGCGGCCTACTGAACCCGGTCGTCCTGACAACATGCCCTCGATCCGCAACCACTGATCGTCCCGTAACCCATAACGTCGTTGAACCATGAACTCAGGTTATTCAAACAATATCCGCTCGCATATAACGAGTTTGATGACACGCCCTAGCTTTGTGGGAGCGAGTGAGTGGGCCTGGTCCGGTACGCGCGTACACGTCACGGCAGGTTCAAGAAGATCCCTCCAGCATTTTTGAACTGATGAAGGCGTACTTGCCGAATGCATGGGGGATGACCACTGGGCTGCCGGTAGAGTCCTCTTTTGATCGCGATACCTACAACTCGATTTCCGCAGTGATTGACTCGGCTAAGGTTGCCGCGACGCTTCAGCAGATTTTCGGTGAGGAGCTTGCGGCTCCCAACTATCATCTGCCCCGGAGAGAGCCTCGGGAAAGGCGCCTGGCGCATCAATTTATGTTCGTCTACAACAAGGTGCTAGCGGAGCAAGCTAAAAGCATGGTGGCAGCGAGCGCAAAAGAAGCGCAACCGTGACTTGATCGCGTATTCTGAACGCCTACCTGCCCCACCCTCCATCTGGACTGGCGAGAACAGCCCGTTGTGCTCAGAGAGTTCTTAATCTGTCTGCTGTCTGCCCGTCTGATTTCCGTCGCGAGCGTACCAACGCTGTACGCAGGGCCTGCTCTTGACTACCTAACGGGCTATCGCCGAAAGCCGCTGACTGTATCGGAGACAGATTTTGCGCTAAACTCTTTCATTACAGGCAGTCGCACGTAGGGATTTGGAACCAGAGGTGTTTTTTCTTCATGAACCAGCGAAGGATTTCGCAAGAAGGAGAAATCGTCCATGGCAAACGACTCCAACCTTTCACGCCCCAAACTCTTTCATTTCCATCTGTGCGCACATTGCGGCAGCACATTCCGCAGAGAGCTATTTGAAGGCCGAGCGCTCACCTCGGGAATCTTCCCTTGCCCGAAGTGCGGCCTCGAAGGGCCTCTAAATATAACGATCCAAGAGGTTGAAGAGAACGATCACTCATCCGCCTAACGGCAGACGCGCTTGAAGGACAGGTGGAGCACTTCTCAACTTTCGTCCAGCAGCACGAACAAACTCGCTGACCAGCCGTGACCTTTCGTCAGCCCTTGTGGCGAGCTTTGTAACCAGCCTCAATCGTTCTTCGACAAGTGGCCGCATCGTAATCTCATCGCGCGCAATCCGCCACGCCCCCGTGCGGGTTAAAAACGCGACCCCTTTGTGATTCAAGACCAGTTCTGATGCCTCTTCGGCTGTCATGACGTAGTGCACATCAGTAGCAATGACCCCTTTCTCCGAAGTTGTCCGTTGAATCAACTCGTAGAGATGAGGATTCGCGTGCTGCGCAGGGAGAATCCAATCACGAGCACTCAAATCTTGTAGATGAAGTTCTTTTTTCCACGCAAGGGGATCGTCCATGGACAGGGCAATGTAAATCGGATGCTCTGCAACCGTCAGAAGACTGAGCTTGGAAGCATCAGGAACAGCGGTAATCAATGCCATGCTCAATTTCCCTGCAATGACTTCACGTGCCAGTTCGTGCGAATAATTGCTCCACAGCTTTATCCGAAGGCCGGGATATAGTGGCAGTCGAACCGACTGGAGAGTGGTGACCAGGTAGGGATCGGTGTAGGCCGACTTTCCGACATTGAGAATCTCGTCCGCTCCGCGAAATACTGCTGAGGCATTCAAAACCGCGCGTTCAGCGTGCAGAACTGCATCTCGCGCCTCTTCCACGAAGTGGCGACCGGCATCCGTCAATTCGACGAACTGGTGATTGCGCTCGAAAAGCCGAAAACCAAGCTGAAATTCCAACTCAATAATTCGCCTACTGAGAGTCGATTGGCCGATTCGCAGCCGTTCGGCAGCACGCGAGAAGTTTAATTCTTCAGCCAGCGCAATCGCCGCCTGTAGCAATCGGATCTCTGGTAGCACCATAGCCATCCTCCGAGCCGAAAACCAAGGCAGGACAGCAACCACAAGAAAAACAATGTACCCGCAGCATTGTAGCGACGGGGAATATGATGCCGATTCGATGCTCTTCAAATCGACGCGGTTGCATAAATATCGCGCCAGAATGCTCGTTATTCCATTTGTGCATAACGGACTCCCTACTTTTCATTGGACGTATCGAAGCAGCCATCCCCATGATGGGAAATACTTTGGCGTCCGTTCCAGTCAAAAGGCCGGGCCAAAATCAAAAACAGGCCATCACCGTGCGGATTTAGCGCGTGGAAAAACCATGAAAGTTGAGCAAAGGAGAGGATGCATGGATCACCCTGTAGAAAAGCTTCTCTATTCCCGACGTGACACCGCCGAGGCACTCAGCTTGAGCATTCGTTCGATTGATTACCTCGTCACAACCGGTCGTCTTTCCGCTCGCCGTGTTGGGGGCAAGATTCTTATTCCAGCAAGTGCGATCAGAAGATTCGCCAGAGAAGATCACCCGGATTCAGTCCGCTCTGTCATTCCCCGAGCACCCGATCATGCACTGACCGGTCAAGATTCTCAGGCAGCACTGACCGGTCGCTTTCAGCCGCAAAGTGAACGGCCAGATGACACAAAGCCACTTGCGATGAATGGAAGCGAGTGATTCACACGTCATTAAGCAGTATCCGAATCCAGCCTCTCGATGGCAGCCTGGTTATGTTCAGGCGCGAGATGCGCATACCTCGTCGTCATGGAAATGGTCTTGTGCCCCGCGAGTTCCTGCACCGTTCGGAGATTTACATCCTTCATGACCAGACGACTGATGAAGGTGTGGCGCAGATCATGCCAGCGAAAGTTCAGAACCTTCGACGCCTCAATAGCCAACTCAAACCATTTTCGAGGATTGTTCAGGTCCTGGCCGTACTTGGACTGAAAGACTCTGCCATCGTGTGGCCGGGTTGCATGGAGCGCTTCAAAGACCTTGAGGCACGTCCTGTTCAGCGGAATCTCGCGGTCGCTTCCGTTCTTCGTCTTCTCCAGACGGATGCGCTTACGGTCCAGCGACACCTCCGACCACTCCAAACTGAACTGCTCACTCTTCCGCATCCCCGTGTTTAGTGCAACATCGAACTCCGGCAGATGGATGGGGAATTGTTTGGTGATAGCTTCGCGCAGCCGCCTCTCTTCGTCGTCTGACAAAAATCGGATGCGGGCATTGTTCTCCGCTCTCTGCTCAACCAGGTGCGCAGGGTTGCTGGTCACTTTGCCGTCGGCCAGAGCAATCTTGAACGTCTTCCCAAAAACATTCTTGTAGCGGTTCTTCGTTGCCGGACTCCAGTCGTGAGCGCCGATCCAGGTATCGATCTCGGATGGCTTGATCTCGTCCGCGACTCTCTCGCCGAACGCCTCCACGATGAATTTCATCCTGCCCGTGAAGTTGCGAATGTCTTTGCGCTCGTGGTTGATGTACCAGTCGATGGCTTCCTGGGCGATCACGGCAAATTTGACGCCCTTGTGCTTCATGTTCGCCGGGAGCTTCACGCCACGAACCACGTCGGCCTTCCGCAGGGCATACAACTTCATGGCATCGCCACGACGGCCCACCTTCTCGCGGTGCTCAACGCCATCCACCTTGAAGCGAATCCACCAGATGCCGGAGCCGGGAACTTTCTCAAAGATGCCGCGCTCCTTGCGAACTACCTTTCTCGGCATAGGAATTGTCCTCCTAATGCGATCCTAGCAAAGTCGGAACAAAGCGGCCCCAAAAGCGGCACCAGCACTATTTTTATGATTCACAAGAGGCTGACACACCTATCTAAATTATTGATTTAATTGGTGCCCGGAGGGGGACTTGAACCCCCACGACCTTGCGGTCTGCGGATTTTAAGTCCGTTTTTCGGGGTTTTGCACCACATCGCAATGGGTCGCACGCAAGCGAATAACATATTTGTATTCATAAAGATAAAGTGCGATTCTTCTTTGCAAAGAATCGCACCGAAACGCAGAAAAGTTGGAAACGAACAGCCATCAAAACAGCCACTAGAATTGACCTGTTTCGGCCCATCTTACGGATACGTTATCTACGTGCAACAAGGCGAATGTCGAGGTCCATGCCAACCGCTGCGGCGTACCGGATCAAGGTTCGCATATTGGCATTTTCCGGTTTGCGCTCGGTTCGGCTGAGTTGCGGAGCACTGGTCCCAATCTTCTCAGCGACCTCGGCCTGAGTCAGCCCCTTTTGCCGCCGCTGATTAGCCAACGCCAAGCCAATCTTCAATACCTGCGTCTCTTCTTCGTACGCCTTCTTGACTGCGGGCTTACGGAGTTCCTTTTTTACGTAGCTATCCCAAGCGGTCGTCATTTGCTTCCTTCTCCTTTTCCGCGTCTGGCCCCGGCGGGGCGCTTCGAGCCTAAACGAGCCTCGTGTTTTGCCATCCTCGCGCTGCCGATACGCTTGTCTGCTTCCTCCACTGCCGGAGTGTTCTTCGTCAACCCGTGCAGCAAGATCGCTGTGCGTTCTTCATCGAAGTAGTACAGAACCCGGTAGCGTGTTTTTCCAACACGTAACCGAATTTCACGGAGCCGACCATCAATCTGTGAAGTATAGGGATAGTCGAGAGTTGGCCCTCCCTCTTTCAGCAGATCGATACGGGCAATGACCTTGCCTCGAACTTCCTCTGGCAGGGTATCCAGCCATTTCATTACGGGCAGTTTTCCGTCATCGTCCTGATAGAAATCAACATTCCAAGCCATCGCTGGACGTTTGCCCTCCCAAGCAGTTTATCAAATTTGATAAGTTTGCGCTACGTTGCGCAATGATTTTTTGAACCCCGCCGCAAACGGAATCGGAACCGAATACAAGGGGAGGCCGCTCAAGCCACAATCCGTTCCGGGTGATCGCCGTTTGCATATTTGCGCAGTTCGGCCACAGGAATTAAAACCCGACCTCCGATCTTTCTGAACGGGAGCCGCCGCGTCGCCACCAGATAGTCAATCCCGCGCACACTGATAGAGAGAAGTTGCGCGGCCTCATCGCGGCTAACCAACAGTTTGGCGTGGGACGGCACTGTAACCCGTACCGGCGGTTTCTTGGATGTGTTGTCGAATGGTTGCATGGTGCGTTCCTCCAGAGAAGATTTCACTGCGTATGATTTCCAAAAATCACAAACCTATCCCCAACTCGATTCCGTGGCTCAACTCAGAATTCAGAGCCTTTGCAATGTCTTGAACAGGATGAGTACCCCCGATCTGAGGTTCAATGGCACTCTGGTGCGAAACATCGCGGGCGAGAACACCTGCGAGTTTGTCGGCGCTATTCGTAAAAATCTGCGCATCATTCTGCCCGCGCGAAATTGCGACATAGGCCATGCGGTTGTTGAGCAGGTCTTTCGCGCCGAGTTCGGTATCGACGTGTACAAGCACACGCTCGGCGGTCTGCCCCTGGCTGGAATAGCTCGTCATGGCGTAACCGTGGTCAATGTGAGGATGCAGCTCAGGATCAATGGCGACACTACGCCCGCCGTCCAGCTTGAGACTGATCTTTCCATCCGCGCCGAATCCCTCCACTGTTCCAAGCTCACGATTGGCAATCTTCTGCTCGTTATCTGGCGAGGTGAACTGGATTCGGTCGCCAACAGAAAAAGTCCTCTCCTGAGCGCGGTAGGCAATTACACCCATCTGTCGGCGCGGATCGTATGTCTGTTCGCTTCCGTCCGCACGCACTACCGTCAGAAGATTTGCTTGAGCATCAATACCAACAACGCGCGTGTACTCACCTTTGTTGATGCCGGTCTCCCGCGAACTGCGCGAGTAGCGCAGAATGTCGTCCACCTGATACTGCCGTGCCCAAGTGCGATCCGCGCCGGTCATCTCCTGACGCGGCACAAGCGTTTTAACGGTGTGTTCCTCTCGGTTCACCAATCCGCGCGACTGCAATTCGCTGTGAATCCTCTGATTGATTTCCATCCGTGATCGATTGTCCGGCGAAACGACAAGCGTACTCTGCGGTGAGCGTGCGTATTCCTTTGCAATTGCCACGATACGTTCCTCGCGGCCCATGTACTCATGCACTCGTCCCTGGTCATCAAGGCTGGCAACCGCCTGCCTGACCTCGCCGCGAGCCAACTGCTCCACGACATATTTCAACTCTGGATCGCGCTGCCGCACAATCTCATCGAGCTTTGCTGTCTTCATCCCTGCTTCTTGAAGCTGAGCAAAGGGCCGTCCTGCCTCGACAGACTCATGCTGCCGCGTATCGCCAACCAGCAATACACGGTCATTTGCATGGAGCCGTTGGATAAATTCGTGCATCTGGCGCGTCGAAGCAAGCGACGACTCATCGAGCACATAAAATCTCTTCTCGCCTGTGTCTGGCCTTGGGCCATATGCAAGGTGCTGTTGCAGGGTCGTTGTCTCGATTCCCGCTTCGGCGAGTTTCTGAGCTGCGCGTGAGGTCGGCGCAAAACCCTCCACACGATACCCTGCGCTCTTTGCTCCCTCACGGATCACCGAGAGCGTCGTCGTTTTGCCTGTTCCTGCGAAGCCCTCCAAACCGACAATCTTTTCTCGCGCAAGAAAGATTTCATCGACGGCTCGAAGCTGCGAAGCGTTCAATTCCGGGTGCCGGTCCTCCGTCCAGATACGCACCTGCGGCGAAACCAGCATAAAATCGCCGCGCTTACCCTGCTGCATCCCCGCAATGATCGACTCTTCCATGCGGACCATCTCGGCTGTTGTGTATTGCGAAGCTGCACGCCCTTCTTTTGGACCAATGGCGCAGAATTCCCCACTCTCGACGCGTCGAGATAACTCCTGGCGTGCTTCGCCATAGGTGAGTTTTCCCATGCCACGATCCAGCATCGATTGCAGAATTGCGCGTTCGTCCTGAACCGCCGAATGCTCGAAGACGTGATTCCGTGCATAAGTGGCAGACAGTTGCGCTGTCTTTTCTTGCCGTGGCTCGAACTGGTGAGCATGTTCCCGCGCCTGTGCTACCACGCGGTCAGCCTGATTACCAAACTGCGCGGCCAGTTCACCGTGACGTTGCAAGACCACTTCCTGCGATTGAATCTCTTTCTTGTCGCGTGTGCGGTGTGCGGCGACCTGTGCCGCTCCCGCTCCCTCGCGGCCAATCTCCTGCAGGTGTTCCTTGATCTGCTCCCGCCGTGGACTCGACGCATTTAGATATTCCTGTGTGTATCCCTTAATCTCAGGCTGGCCATGCTTGCCGATTTCAATTTCGTATCCGAGCTTTTGCAGATGCAATGCCAACTCTGAACGATAGACACTGGTGACATACTGCTGCGATTGAAAGAGACTGCGTTCCTGAAGTGCATGAGATTGGCCATTCTCGCCAATCGTCATATTGAAGATCACGGCATGAGTATGAAGCTGTGGCGCTGCATAGCCATCTACAGGCCGCGCTGTGTCGTGCTCGAACGTCGCTGCAATAAACTTGCTTGTGTTCTCCGGTGCATGGGTATTGCCGATGCGAGCTTGTGTATACCGCTCCAGTTCGCCGAGCGCTACGCGCACACTCTCACGATGCGCCTCCCGCACGCGAATATCACCACCCACAAGCGCGGTCAGCGAAACCGACTTCGGCGCGGAAAAGGTAGCATCCCATCCAGCCCGGTGTTCGACGCTGGTCACCAACTTTCCGTATTCGTTCTCATAGGTTCTCGTGGGCTGATGTTTGACGAGCTGCGCTCCGTTTTCAGGATGCTGTCCATCGCTCAGACTTGCGAAGTGTTCTGCATGAACAGAACCGTGGAGATGCCACTCTTCGGCAAGAGCGCCGCTCCATTCGCTGTACGCCTGTCGATCCTGACTCCAATAGTTCTGCTGCTCGGAAGCGAACTCGCGCGCATGGTAGGTTTGTGCCTGTTTTGCGGAAAGAGCTTTTGAGATCGTCAGCATCGCAAAGACTCCTTTATGAGAGTCGCAGCACGTTACAACTGTCGTGCTGTTTAGCATAACTCATAATTGGCGCAAATAGTCGCAATTCGATGAAATTATTTTTCACAATCGATAAGATTTAGCCGCGTGGTTATTGATGATTATCGTATATCGACACCGATTAATCGTGCTATATGCCAGGGTTAAGGAGGGAGATTACGAGAGCAATTACCACACGATAGAATCCGTTCATCAGTGCCCAATATAAGCTGTATTGCTCTCCTTCTTAAGCAATGAATTACCTCCGTTGAGCACCTCTTATCGTTGCCGTTACAGACTGACAAATGACTCGCCATGAGTGGACGGAAGGACGGGAGGAAAGCAGGGCAATACCTATGCGGGAACTACCAGCGATGAAGGCCGTAAAGCGATGTTCGAGGAGGATGAGAACTCCGTGCGGAAGGAGGTTCTTTCGTGTAGCTTCATCGATGCTAAAGAGACGTGCCGAACATTCGCTGCTGCAAATGAAACGTAGGCATTGCGCCAGCAATATGCTCAGTCAATCCACTGCGATTCATCCCAGGTAATCGGTTCCTGTGGTGCTGTGTTTTCTCTCCGCGCTCCGGGAAAGATGGACTGGCTCTGTACAGGTTTCTTCGGCGCGGCTTGAGTGAGCAATTCCGAGGAATGTTCCGTGTGGGAATCGGCAAGTGGAACACTCACAGGATTCCGTTGCGGTTCGTTCTGTGAAAGGACTCTGATCGCGGCCTTATTCGTGGCGCGATTACGCGGTCCTTGAGTAATCCAAACGGCCAGCTTGGAGCGGACCTTTCCCGACCATTCTCTCGGCACGATAGAGAGGCTGATCCTGCGCTGAATCGGATGCACATCCCGCCAGTCATCCGAGAATGAATCCGCCGCGATTACTTCGCACCAAAGGCGCTTCCATTCCCGCCATAACTCTGCTCTCGTCGTAAAGGCGATAAATCCCACAAGCGCCAGCGCTAAGGTGCAACCTTCAAGCAGTGGAAGGGTAATGAAATCCGAGAATGAATGACCATGATAAATGTTCTCGCCGAGAGCATCTTTCAATTCGCCGGAATAGACCAAGTCGGGGGCGGATTTCTCCAGACCAATCCAGCCGCTTTTGATTGCCACAGTGGAGAGATGAAGGGACAGGTTTCCAGCTTTTCCGGCGGTCACATCGGAAGGGATTGCTGGCAGGCTCTTGCGTCCTTGGGCTGTCTTCATCAGCCACCGGATTTCGGTTGCCGATCCTGCCTTTTCCGCTGCCTTGCTGCACTGCCAATAGTCGAGCAAATAATAACTTTGAAGCGGCTCGATCTCGCATATAAACCAAGCTGTGAACGCCAGCACAGGCGCACCGAAGAGCACGGCCAGAAGCGCCGCAGTTCGCCACGGAAATGCACGGCGAATCCGCAGAAATCTCACGGCTATTTCTCCCCAGATTCGGGTGCCGTATGGCTGCGCTTTCTGGCCAGCAATTCCTCGACCTTCTGGTCCTTGATCGCGTCGGCATAGGCGACGATTTTGCGCAAGGTTTCGTCGCTCAATGGACCCTTGGAAGCAACCGCGAATAGGTTGACGATCAGGCCGCGCAAAGCCATCACTTCCGCCAGCAGAACAGTGTCCGTTGTCTTCTCTTCACCTGTGGCGCGGGCCTGGGCGAGCGCTGCCTCGCGCAGCCATTCGGCAACTTTCTTCCCGGCGCTGGCCGCCGCAGATTCGATCTCTGCAAACTCGGCGTCGGTAAGCCGCGTCGCAATGGACTTGGTGCGATTGCTTTCGCTCGTCGGCACAACAGGAGCCACAGACGGAGCGGCGACGGGCGTTTTGCCATTGGCGGAGGTCATCGGCGAATACCTCAGTAGAGGCATTGTAGCGCCGTTCCCGTGGTGGCGCTATTGGGGCAGAACACGATAACCCCTTACGAGAGAATGTGTTCACGCGCAGAGCGCATTGGAACCATTCGACCTATTGCCGCGTTTACGGCTGTAAACGCAAAACGCTAACCGATTGAATATGCGCATGTTAACAGAAGCGCTCAATCGGTATACTTACAGCAACCCCACTGGGGATGACGTGTCAACGTTCATCCGCTGCGTAAGCAGCGCGCACAACGGCTCACCATCATCGGAGAGCGCGACCACGACTAAATTTGCAGCGATACAAACTCTCCTGTAGCGCGAGAACTGTGAACACACATTTATTGACTCGGCGCAATGCTCGCACTCCGTATTGCGGAGCTATCATTAGGACAATCTTATGGCAACGGTTTATGTCTTCGGTGCAGGAGCTTCGTGCGATGCTGGGTACCCTCTGGCTTCCGTGATGGGCCGTGCGCTGTTTGAATACATGCTGAAGTCAGAAAATGAGTGGATTCGCGCCTCTGCAGAATTCCTCATGGACACTTTCGGCGACAGGCCAAACATCGAAGACTTGATCACTGAAATCCAATCTCAGGTTGAAAAGCTAAAGGATTCCGGATTTCCCGAAGACCTCATACAGCGCAGGAGAATCGCGAATCATCGAGGCTACCTCGGAGTAGCACTACAAGAGTGGTTTCGACAGATTCATCTGTTGCCACCCCAGAGCTACACGATATTTGCTGAACGTATCGTGCGACCGGGCGACGTGGTTGTTACTTTCAATTACGACGATTCTCTTGAGCGAGAACTTAGGCGGTTCGGCAAATGGGACATTTCGCGTGGGTACGGATTTCCACTCGGAATGGAGGACATTCCATCTGATATTTTGGTGCTCAAGCTGCACGGCAGCGTGAATTGGCTGGTTTCACTTTTTGGCGGTGCAACGGGAGGAGCGTTTTTAGTCAACCCGGCTTCCTCGATGGGCAACCATCCCGTCATTCATCAGGCCGATTTGAAATTTCTCGGTTACGAAGCATTCTCGGGCCACACGTATCAGAGCGGCGGCGCGTTTCCGTGCCTCATCCTTCCTGGCCGAAGCAAAGAGTTCTTCTACGATACTTCCTTTGGGCATGAGTTTAGTGACTTCTGGGATCATCTCTGGTCGCAGGCCGCAGGAGCTTTAAGAGCCGCCGATAAGGTTGTCATTTGTGGCTATAGCCTCCCTGGAGCTGACCAGCGCGCCCGTGATTTGTTGTTCCGAAAGCCGCAGCGCGGCGCTGATATTGAAATCGTTTCTGGCGACCAATCAGAGCGCATCGCAGGCGAATTCAGGCACGTAGGATTCAGCAATGTCGCGGCATTTCAGAGTGGATACTTTGCCAATTGGTGCAAAACACGTTAGCACCAGATAGCATATGCAACACGTACAAAGTCCCCAACATACCCATTGTTGGACAGTTCCGGTTTATAGTAGATGCATGAAAACGCCCAAGCCAAGAGCGTACAAGCCGCCCAAGCGTTTCGCTGTAGGAACACCTGTCCGGGTGGTGCTGCCCGGTATCGACGGCGTTGTTCTTCAAGTCGATGAAGAAAGAACCTTCATGTCTCAGTACATGCACACAGTGCAAACGAAATTTGGAGAGCGCAGGGAGCCTGGCAGCATACTCGAATTGATTCCGCCGCCTATCGGCCTACCATCGTCGAGAACCGGGAAGCTGGCAGAGAATATCCATTTCCACGGCCCCAACGCGCGGCTGAACGTGGACAGTGCCGACAATTCCACTAACAGCGTATCCATTTCGAAGGATCGCATTTTTCTCGAGCTACGCGAACAGGCAAAGTTCATAGCCGATGACGCGGCACGGGGCGACATTTTGGCTCGGATAGATGCTTTGGAAAGCACCCAGGGGACAGACGGTTTCTTAATGGCCTATCAGTCGTTCATGGCTATCGCGTCGAACCACATCACCGTTTTTGGCTTTCTACTTCCAGTCTTGGCGCAGATGCTTTCTGGTGGCAACTAACCAAGGGGCGAATGGTGCACCCTGAACATCACCAAGGCAAAAGCGGCAACACAACGTTGTGTAATCCTGAGTACCTTATAAGCCCTGGTGCACGCAACGCTTGTCTCAGCGAAAATATTTTGAGCAGAATCTCCAAAGAACCCGATTCGATCCGTGCATCCAATAAGCCGATCAGCGACAGGTCTGGCTTTCTTGATTTACTTCACGGTTGCACAGCCAACGGCCTCCAACGCCCTAACCCGGTCCATGCTGGCAACTGCATCGACGCTCATGCTGTTGAATGCGCCCTGGAGTGACAAGTTATAGAAGTTGTTGCTTAATTCAGCCAGGGATATTCCGATGCTGAGTTCTCCGTAGGCGCTACGATGCTGTCGCTCAAAGCGAACTCTTGTTCGCATATTGGAAATTTGCAGAAAACCGGCGCTCTGATTGCTCTCGATAAGTTTTCCTGCCTGATAACTGGCATTCCCGCTCCCAGGGTCAACCTTTCGCAAGTCAGCTTCCCAAGTGTCGAGGTGCGCTTGCAACTTGTCGAGCTGCCTTCCGTACTCAGCGTCGCTCAGTTGTGGCGAAGCTCGAAACGGTATCTGAGCGTCAGCAAGCGTGATCGTAGCAGCAACAGTGAGAATCGCGATCAAAGCACTCAAGTGGAGCCGCATTTACTTCCTGCCTTTCTGAATCATCATCGTCTCGTCTTTTGAAGTTTAGTCATTATAGCAAACAAAAAGCGAAAACAGCAGTTACTATAAGGCCTGTCAATTTCTGGATGATGGCGTCTGTGATGGCTGCCTATCGGATGTAATGATATTCTTAATCCGACAGAACAGCCATTGGAGGTTTTCAATGCGCGGCGTATATGAAAATCCTGCGGACAGCGGCATTTGGTGGATTCACTATTACGCGGATGGAAAGCGGCACCGCGAAAAGGTTGGGCGCAAGTCGGATGCGATCAAGCTGTATCAGTCGCGCAAGGCCGACGCCGTGGCAGGCCGCAAATTGCCCGAGCTACGCAACAGCAAAGTGGTTACGGTTGGTGACTTGATTGACGACGCTCTGGAGTTTGTGGCGAACCACAAGGACAACCGAAACTACATAAGCAAGGCAACCATCGTCCGTGAGGATATGGGGTCTCGCCATGCGGCTGAAGTGACGCCGCAAGAGCTGGAGCGCTGGCTCCGTGAGCACTGTAAAACGGCGGCAACGGCCAATCGCTACAAGGCGTTTATATCGCTCTGCTATCGGGAAGGGGTTCGCAATGGCAAGGTGGCCGTCAATCCGGCCCGGCTCGTTCGCCAACGGAAGGAAGGCGGGGGCCGTCTGCGCTTCCTCAGCCGCGAGGAATATGACAAGCTGTGCGAAGTGATCGCCAAACGATTCCTCGAACATCTGGCAGAATTCGTGGTGAGTGTTCATACCGGAATGCGCCTCGGCGAGCAATACTCCTGTACGTGGTCACAGGTTCACCCTGATCGCCGGACGATTGAACTGACAAAGACAAAGAATGGATCGGCCCGGACCGTTCACCTAAACTCGGATGCGATGGCGGCGATTGAATCGCTTCGTCGCCCGATCCTGCGGGCGAGTGATCCGGTCTTCCCACGCCAAGGCAAGAGCTTCGATACGCGCTCATGGTTCCATCCCTGCCTTGAGGATGCTGGTATTACGGGGTATGTCTGGCACTCAAACCGGCACACATTTTGTTCCTGGCTGGCGATGGCTGGCGCGTCGATCAAAGAGATTCAGGAAGCGGCGGGTCACAAGTCGATCATCATGTCTGCCCGCTACAGCCACCTTTCCCCTGCGCATAAGCTGTCTGTGGTGGAGCGGATCGCGTCTGCTTCCGAATAGCCGTTCAGAGGAGCTGACATTCCCCGGATATTGGATGATGTGCCCAGGCACGAGGGCCGGTGTCAAGGCTCTACGACCGCGGAGCGGCGCGATTCAGCGCGGCCTTGACTCCGGTCCGGCCTCGGCTATGCTCTGTCTATCCGGGGAATGTCATTATCCGCTCTGGCGCTACAAGCCCCAATCCGAGTTCCTAGGCAATCTCTTCGATGTGAACAGATTGCGGCGCGATTCTCTGCGTAGTGGCTTCCGGTTCGATTGCTGGCGTATAACCTAGACCTCGGTGATCAGGTTAAATCCGGCCATACGTGATCGGGTTAAAAGCGGCCATAGAGAGAGGCAGAAGACGTGATTGTTTTACCTTGCCGACGTGTAGTTTTGCAAGGCGGCCAGTTGCGCGTTGATGTTCAGAGCCTTTGATTTCGTGTTAGTGTTGTATTCGCTCTGCCGGGGTCGCGCCTTGCGGAGTGATCCAGGGCCGATGACACGGGGCTGGCTCCGAAGGAATCGGTAACCGAGACCCTCTGCGGTTAGCCTGCTAGGCTGGCCGGCAGAGGGTTTCGTGCTTCTGCAGATATTCCTATGGTGAGGCTCCGTCGTGGGAGGCTTCTGGATCACGAGTCGCGCCGCCGCCGGGAGTTCTTTGCCCGGCATCCATATCGCGTTTGCTTTTGTCATTGCGCATCTCCAGGGCCGCCGGTTTTGGTGCGCCAACTGCGCGGGCCGCACTTGAGAACATGTCCGTGATGCAGCAAGCGATCCAGCATGGCGGTGACAGCGGCACTGTCGCCCAGCAGTTTGCCCCAGTCGTCTACCGGTCTGTTGGACGTCAGCAGCGTGCTCGCACGTTCGTAGCGGCGCATGATGATCTCCAGTAGTTCCTCGGCTGCAGTCAGCGGAAGCTTGCGCATTCCCAGGTCGTCGATGATTAGCAGCGGCACGGTGGTCAGCAGGTCCATAAACTCCTTGCGCTTGCCATCGAGCGTGGCGTCGGCCAGTTCTTCCAGCAGCCTGTGGGCTTCGCGATACAACACGCGGTAGCCCTGCTGGATGACGGCGTGTCCGATGGCCTGTGCGCAGTGACTTTTGCCGCTTCCAGGCGGACCAAGAAAAAGGGCGTCTTCGCGCTTCCCGATCCAGTTTGCAGTGGCCAGTTCGAAGACCAGGTTGCGATTCATCCTGGCATTGAACTGGAAGTCGAAGTTGTCCAGGCGCTTGTCGGCATCGCGGAACTGCGCCTGTTTGTGGCGCCGCTCCAGAAGCCGCTTGCTGCGACAGGCGAGTTCGTCAGAGACCAGCGTGGAGATCAGGTCGATGGGCGCCATGTTCTCCGACTGCGCTTGCAGAAGGCGCGTTTCCATCACCGCGGCCATGCCGCTCAGGCGCAGTTGCACAAGGGAGCGATTGAGTTCGATCAGGTTCATGGATTGGGTTCCTCGAAGTTGATGCGTTGTTGGATCAGGTCGCGATACTGGCTCAGTTCGCGGATCAGTGGATCGACTTGCCGCAGAGTCAGAGGTGCCTTTGGACGGCGCTCCAGATAGCGGCGTACGAAGCGATACTCGGGGACGCGCAGTTCCAGCGCCGCCACGCAAGCGTCGTCCGCAGCAACACTGCCATATTGCTTGACCAGTTGGAGAACGCCTTGTATGCGACGCATTCCGAGTTCGCCCTGGCGAGCATGGATGGCATCGCAGACTGCGCCGATATTGGCTCCCGCCTTGTGTGCACGTGCCAGCAACTGAAGCAACGGTGGCGGCGTACGACGCGGGCGGTCCGCATCGCGGATGCGATGCCCACCACGCTTGCCGCTCAGATGCTCCCGCAGCAACTCACCGGTGCGGGGATCGAGCAGACGCACGAACATCGCATCCCACTGTACGTTGACCTTCCGCCCGATCCAGCCTGGCGGTGCTCCGTAATAGGCCGCTTCAACCTCGACGCAACCATCGATATGCACCGTCCGCTCGCCATACTGGTAGTAGCGGAACGGTTCCAACGGCAGCGTTTGCAAGAACGGCTTCTCTTCAGCGAACATCGCCGCTACCTGCCGCTTGGTCCGGCCGTGGATG
>Ga0302267_10004263_pt1 | contig 15783 bp, 16 predicted proteins | sample III_Bog_E1_3_FD_194555 | JGI IMG/M metagenome (GOLD analysis project Ga0302267, IMG submission 194555) | Peat permafrost microbial communities from Stordalen Mire near Abisko, Sweden - III_Bog_E1_3 | ecosystem: Environmental > Terrestrial > Soil > Wetlands > Peat | place: Sweden: Abisko... | reverse complement strand
ACTCTGGATATATGAATGGAGTAGCCCGACAGTTCCATCGTCAGCTTTGTACTCCGGCTTTGCAATTCCGCCATGCCCTGGCCCTTTGTTCCTTTCTGTTTACGATGACGGGACCAATCTTAATTTCCAAGTTTCTATTGATGGCGGCCAGAACTGGGACACCCTTTTCCAGCAGGCTCGATCTTCCTTCCTGACCGCCGGCCCCAGCACCTTCGGGTGGGGGGCGCGGACGGAAGGAGTTGGCAAGCACGTCCGGGCCAACTTCCTCCATTGGAGCGTGGGATAACCTCCTTCATAAATCTCTATTGTCACCACTGTCTGGCGTCTTCTCGGTAATTGGACCGGCATGACGCAGGGTGTGGACGGATCCGGGCGGCATCGCCGGTCAAACTTCACCGGACAGCTCCAAGGAAGGATCCACCTCGATGGCCACGTTCACCGCTGCATATGTCCAGGTCGCGCCCAATAGCACGGGGCAGATGATCGACGGCGCCATGGTCACCGATGGCGGAAATTCGGTCATGCGCCAAATCATCAGCCTGGGCGATCCTGTCGTTCCGGGAGGGGTGGCTCAGGTTCTCGGCGCCCCTCCGGTCGGGATCGAGGCGGGGCTTGTCACTCGTCCGATTCTTCCCCCGGGCGCAGCCCAGGAGACCGGCGGAAACCTCGCCATCCTTGCCGCGTCGTCCGCCCAGGACGCCCCCCTGTTTCTCAATCTGGTCGGTGACCCATCGGGAGACTTCGGTGGGGTAAACCTCCTGGAGTCCGTCCTGACCGGGGAGCAGTCTCTGGCTACCCGGCCTGGTGCCCCGGGCCAGACCCCTTCGGGCGGAGCCCAGTCTGTCACCATCGCGTCGGACCAGGCACAGGATGCGATGCTCACCAGCCCGGGGTCAGTCGCTGGCCTCAACCAGCCGCTTTTCCTGATCGACACCATGGCGGGCGGCCCGACCTCCTACCGGAGCTTCGGTCTTGAGATCATCGGGTCGGCCGGCATCACGGCGGGGGCCATCACTATTTCGGGAAGCAATTCCGGCCAGCCCAACTCCTGGGTTCCCCTGCCGTCCTACGACGTAGCGCCCAGCACTGGGCTCCCGATTCAGGGGGCGATCACCATCTCCGCCTCGACCTTCCGATTCTTCATCGGCAAGCTCCCCTTTCGATACCTCAAGGTTTTCGTCACCACGGCATTCACTGGAGGGACCATCCAGGGTTTCCTTCGGTTATCGGTCATCGACGTCGCCCCGCAGATCATCTCTGCGAACATCTCCAATATCGCGGGGAACCCGATTGGGAGCGGAGGGACCGCCGGGACCTCGGCTATCGGTGGCCTGAATGCGCCCGGAATCGCCCCCGCAACCAATCCTGTCCAGGTCGGCGGAGCGGATCCTGGGGGGCTCACTCGTCGTCTCCTTATGGATACCCTGGGCAACCTCAACACGGCCGGGAACGTGGCCCCCGGCCTCCCCCCTACCGCCAACCCGCTCCCTTTGGGTGGTTCCGATCTGGCCGGCCTGACCCGGCGTATCACTCTGGATGCCCTTGGGAACGTGCAGGTCGGGAATGCCTCCGAGCAGGAAATCCTCTTGCTGATTCTTGCCGAAATTCGCACCCTCACCACTCTCACCCATGTCGGCTTCTCTCTCAACGATGACCTGGACCAGCTCCGGGCAGAGAGCCTTCAAACCTCCACCCTCCAGTAGGAGTATTCCAATGCAAGTCCAGTCCCAGGTCGGTCAGCAGCAGAACAGCGACGGTCTTTCCCAGCAGATTTCCCGCACCGCCCGCGAAGGCGAGATGGTGGTCACGGAACTCCAGGACAAGTGCTACGAGAAGAACGTCAGAGGCGGCATGTTCGGGACGTTCATCAACGCCCTGACCCTCCTGGCCACCCACGTCTCTCCCATCGCGGCGGCCACCGGCACCCCCATCGCCTCCATCTACAACCCGGCCGGCAGCGGCAAGAACATCTCGATCACCAAGGTCAAGCAGGCGACCACCAGTGGCACCCCGGGCGGCCCGTTGCTCTGGAACATCATTCCCAACCCGCAGAACATCACCCAGACCCCGGGCAGCCCGGTATCCCAGGTCATCAACGGCGCCGTGGCCTCCATCGCCAAGGTTTTCAACAACCTGGCCCTGACCGCGAGCACCATCGGTACCGCGTGGGAAACCGAGGGAGGCGATGCTGCCGTCGCGGCCGGCGCGGGCGTCTACAGCACCATCGAGTTGCACGACGGCGACATCATCATCCCCCCCGGATCCATGCTGGCCCTGGCGGCGACTGCCGTCGGCACCTCCCATGTCCTTTCGGTCGCCATCCTCTGGAAAGAAGTCGCCATCTAACACTAGGGCCAGAGGAGAACGCCCATGCTTCTCGCTCTGCGGGTGATGGATATACAAGCGGGGGCCGCCTTTAATGTGGTGGCCTCCGCTTCGTCGTCAGCCACAGACGGCGGAGGGTTTCAGACTGCAATCCTCCTGGGGGCCAATACCCAATCGTCATCCAGTTCGTCCGCGTCTCTCACTACTCTCCCCCGGCAAGACCAGGGCAGCCTGAACTCCAGTTCCCTCAACCGGTCGACCCTGGCCGGCGGGTTCAATCCTGGAGTAGTCCCGCTCGGGGCTACCTTTGCCGCCATAGCCGCTGCCACGTCCTCAGCTACCGACGGTGGCCAATTTCAGACCTCGGTCCTCCTGGGGTCCAGTGTTGCGTCCCAGGCGACCGCTACCGCGTCTCTCCAGGTTGGGGCCCTCCTCGCGGCTTCGGCGGCGGCTTCGGCCACGGTCACCGCGTCCCTTTCGACCGGGATCAACCTCGCCGCCCAGGTTCAGGCCGTTTCGACAATCCCCGAGGCCGCCCTTCTCGCTGGGAACGGATTCACGGCTGCCATCCAGGCCAGCTCCTCGGCCTCTGGCAGCCTCCAGGTCGGGGCAAACCTCTCCGCCCAGCCGGCGGCCCAGTCCAGCGCAACGGGCAACCTCCAGGTCGGGGCCCATCTTGCAGCCTCCGCCCAGGCCCAGGCCACCGTTTCTCCGGCCCTCCAGGTCGGGGTCCTCCTAGCCGCTGGCCCCATCTCTCAGGCGAATGCTTCCGCTGCCCTCTCCTCTGGGATTCACCTGGCGGCCACGGCCGGCGCCCAGTCCGCCGCGTCGGCATCCCTGGTGACCGCCATCCTGTTCAAGGCGGCCCCGGCGGCTCAGTCCAGCGAGACCTCGGCCCTATCCAGCGGAATCCATCTCCTCGGCCTCGCGGCGGCCGTGGCGGCGGCCGTGGGCAGCCTCAAGGTCGGGGCGGCCCTTCTTGGCACGGCGGCGGCAGGTTCGTCGGCCCAGGCATCCCTCCAGACCATCCAGTTCATCTCGGCCAGTGCCGTCTCAACCTCATCCTTTTCGGGATCCCTGGTAGAGGGGAATCTTGGAAAGGCTGCATGGAACCGGACCACAAGGATTCGGGAGAACCGCATGGCGGTCGTTGCCTTCGAGAATCGGCTGGCCAAGGTGACCCGGACGGCCGGGACTCGTATCTATGGCATCCCCATCGTGGATCCCGGGGCCATCGCTACCTTCCGGCCTGGCTTCGAGATTTACAACATCCAGCCCGCTACTGGAATGACCCACGCCATCATCAGCGGGACCTCGCTTGTGATTGTGGGGAATGGCGCCCTCCGGGAGGCGATCCTCAGCGGCATAACGGAGGTGACATATGGGAACGGATCCGTCGCCCGGGTAGTCATCAGTAATATTTCAGATCCACCATTGCCGAATAACGCGGCTTCCCTTTTCATGATTTCAAATATAGGAGTTGCCTGATGCCCGTCCCCTTGATCTCCGGCGCACTTTGCCAGCTCAATATTCTTCCTCTCAATGCCTCGAATCAGGTGTGCCAGAACTTTGCCCCGGTTGCATCGGAAATCGTCCTGACCGACGATACGGCCGAGACCTATACCATCGAAAGCCTGACCTGGACTCCAACTACGGGTGTTGGGTTGTTGACCTTCATCGCCCCATATACCTCTGTCTCGGAAAACCGGACGCTGTCGATGACCCTTGACGGGCGCCCTATCCTCATCAGTCCATCCCCTTTGATCATCACGGTCATGCCCGCATTCGGAGGCAAGTCGGTCCTGACCAATGCTTGGCTGGCTTGGGATATGGGTATCCCGAACGCGACGACGACCCAGCTTGGAGACTACAGCGGGAACAATAATTACGCTGTATGCACTAACGGATGGTATTTCCCCGCTGCCGTCATGACGGCCGCAACAGCTATGTGGCTTTCCCCGACGGTGTCGACACCTATTGGGCGGGCGGTATTTTCGCTTTCCACGGGGAACTACAACACAAGCACCGCACCCACCTTGAATTCGCCATCAATGGCTGCTGGAAGTTTTACGAATGGAATTCCATTCAGGACCATTTCTACCGGGTTTATTGATGCAGCCTATTTTAGCGAATATGCTGAATTAATCCTATGGACATATGCATTTACTGATGCTAATGGAATGACCCGTTCCTTGTCTCTCGGAATATCGAGCGAGTCTAGCTTTGGGGGACAAACCATTCAGGTAAACTCGTCTTATAATGGGACGAATTACCCAAGTGTCATCAATGTTGGATGCGGGGCCTACCTGTCAAAGGCAGATGCCTTTGCCTTGTTTACCCTGGTTCTGAACTCCGACGGATCGGCAACTCTCTATGCCAGCGGCACCGTCCTGGCGACCGTGGCAAATATTTGGGGCCCTGGAGTGCCCATCCCTCCCATGACGGGGAACTGCACTCTTACCCAGTTCTCGGGAATGGGAACTTCGTCCTGGACTGCCGCATATAACCAGACTTTCGGCCAGCTTGAGCTGATCGCCTATACCGACGCCAAACCGGCCGCCTTCGTCTATACCAATGCCTACGCTTGGGGCCTCGTCTAAGGAACCGCCATGTCCGTCGTCGCCAGCTACACCAAAGCTCCTGGATCCACCCTGGACTATTCCTTGGACTGGGGTTCATGGCTTCAGGCCGGGGAGATCATCGTCGGGTCCACCTGGGCGATCACCCCATCCCAGGCGCCCCAGACCGGGGACGCGACCATTCAGCAGAGCGCCGTCGTCATCGCCATTACGACGGCCTGGCTCCAGGCCGGGGTAGTTGGGGTCCAATACACCGTGACCAACACTGTCACGACCTCCCTGGGTCGGGTGGACGAGCGGAGCATCCTGGTGGACGTCGAGAACCGCTAGGGCAGGGGCTCCACCTTCTTGTCCCTCTTTCTGTCCCACCGTTTAGGCAAAACGAGAAAATTCGAGAGACGAAATAATATGTTTAAGCACAAATAGACGTATTATTTCGTTTATTCTGTATGGCTAAAAACAAAGGTGTTTCCCTTTAACTTCAAGGCATAATGCGGAAAGATACGACGTGGCAGCGTATGTATGCCACCTGGACCAGGAGTCCAAGGTGAAGGGGAAGGCCGCCATCGACGTGGTGGGCGCGCGGCTGGGCAAGGCGGGGGGATCCCTGATCCAGCAGGCCTTGATCGGGATCTACCATTCGCTGCGGGCGGCTCCCGGCCAGATCGCCGTCCTGCTGTTCCTGGTCATCGGCGTCTGGATATGGGCGGCCACGGGGCTGGGCCGGATGTTCAACAAGCTGGCGCTGGAAAAGCGGCAGGACGAGGACTAACAATTGGCGATATCTTGGGAATGAGGATCCCATGAATAAAGCCATTGCCAAGGTCGGCTTCCAGACCACCTTGTCCAGTTCCATCCCCGAAGTCGCCTTCGTGCTCGAACTGGGGCGGACCCTGCAGGCCTTCGGGGTCAGCGCCTCGACCCTGGAGACGGCCCTGGGCCGGGTGGCCCAGCACCTGGGGCTGGAGGGGGCCATCTTCGCCACCCCCACCGGTTTCCTCGCTTCGCTGCGGAAGGAGGGACACCACAGCAAGACCTACCTGATGCGGGTGGATATCGGCCAGAACAGCCTGGAGAAACTGGCCGAAGCCGAATCCCTGGTGGATCTGGTGCTGCAGGACCGGCTGGATGTCCCTGCCGCCAGGGAACACCTGGCCAGGCTTACCGCAAGGCCGCCCCGGTTCGGGTTTTGGCTGAGGGTGTGCGCCCATGGGTTCGCGGCCATGGGCATGGCGATCATTTTCGGCGGCGGCTGGCGGGAGGTCCTGCTGGGCACGGCCGTGGGCCTGCTGGCGGGCACCGCGGTCCAGCTGGCTCTGGGCAAGTCGCACCTGGCCCGCCTGGCCCCGCTTCTGGCCGGCCTGGTCAGTTCCCTGGCGGGCGGGCTCCTGAGCCGCTTCATTCCCTCGGTCTCCGATCCGATCCTGGTGGTCTGCGGGATCATCGGTCTGCTGCCCGGGCTCGGGCTGCTGATTTCCATGCAGGAACTGGGTACCGGCAACCTGGTCTCCGGCACGGCGCGCATGGCCGGCACCGGTCTGGTATTCGTGCTGCTGGCCTTCGGGGTGGGACTGGGCCAGCGCCTGGGCACCTCGTGGCTGCCCCTGGCGGCCTTCCAGCCCCACGCCCTCCCCTTCTGGACCCTGGTGCCGGCCGTGGCCTTGGTGGCCCTGGCTTTCCTGATCATCTTCCAGGGGCGGCCGGCGGATTACGGCTGGACCCTGGGGGCCAGCGCCCTGGCCTGGGGTACGGCGCACCTGGGCACCCAGCTGCTGGGACCGGAAACCGGGGCCGGCCTGGCCGCCCTGGCGCTGGGGGCCGCTTGCAACTATTACGCCCGGCGCACCCGGAGGCCCGGGGCGGTGCTGCTCCTGCCCTCGCTGATGGTGATCCTGCCGGGGAGCCTCGGTGTGCGCAGCCTGACGATGATGATGGAGAAGCAGACCGTCGAGGGCCTCCAGGCGGGCTTCCAGTCGTTCTCGGTGACCGTCACCCTGATGCTCGGCCTGCTCATCGCCAACGCCATGGTCTCCCGCCGGACCTTTTAGCTCCACGGGACCGGCTCGATGACCGAGTCGGACGCCACCTGGCAGCTTGGCGGCCGGGCGCAAGGGGGGTGGATATTCTTCTGAGCCGGTTTTGGGAATTGGATAAAATGCCTCATGTCAAGAAAAGTAGAGCCATTACCCGCCGTGCAGGCATCGCCAACCCCGGGGCCCAGGGACCTTGCCAGCTGGGTCATGGACCAGACCCAGGAGGGGTTCCTCGCCATGGACCCGGATGGCCGGATCCTGGAGGCCAGCTTGGGCTGCCTGGGCTGCCTCGGCTATACGCCGCTGGAACTCACCGGGAAGCATTTCCTGGACTGCCTGCACCCCGATGACCGGGCCCAGGCCCGGGAGGCCATGGCCACCGCCCGCCAGGGAATCCCCTGCTCGGGGCTGGACAGCCGGTTCCTGCGCCAGGATGGGGTCCTGACCCATCTGGTGTGGCGACTGGAATGGCCGGCCGGAAGCCAGGTGCTGTTCGCCGCGGTGCGGGAATTCAATGAGCGAAAGGCCGCCGATGCCCGCATGGCCGCAGTCCTGGCGGAACTCAAGGAGTTCAAATGGGCCCTGGACGCCCACGCCATCGTGGCCGTGACCGACCTCCAGGGGCGGATCACCTATGCCAACGACAAGTTCTGCACCATCTCCCACTATTCCCGTGAGGAACTGCTGGGCCAGGATCATCGGATCATCAACAGCCGGCACCATCCCAAGGCATTCTTCGCCGATCTGTGGCAAACCATCCTGGCGGGCTACATCTGGAAAGGGGAAATTCAGAACCGGGCCAAGGACGGGACCTGCTACTGGGTGGACACCACCATCGTCCCGCTGCTGGACGTCAACGGCAAGCCCGAGCAGTTCGTGTCCATCCGGGCCGACATCACCCAGCGCAAGCTGGGGGAGGAGGCCCTGCGGCAGTCCCAGCGGCTGGAGAGCCTGGGCGTGCTGGCCGGCGGGATCGCCCATGATTTCAACAATCTGCTCACCAGCATCCTGGGCAACTGCAACCTGGGCACCATGAGCCTCCCGCCGGAGAGCCCGGTGCACCCCTATCTGAACCAGATCGAAAAAGCCTCGGTGCGGGCCGCCGACCTGACCCGGCAGATGCTGGCCTATGCCGGCAAAGGCAAGGTCATGATCGTGAAGGTGGATCTCGGTTGGCTGCTGCTCGGGATGAAGCCGCTGCTGGAGGCCTCCGAGTTCAAGGGCGTGGACTTCCAGTGGGAGCTGGCACCCGATCTGCCGGAGGTTCTGGGTGATCCCTCCCAGTTGCAACAGGTGGTCATGAACCTCCTGACCAACGCCTGGGAAGCCATCGGTCCCGAGGCCCGGGGCACCATCACCCTGCGCACCGGCGAACAATTCATGGAGCGGTCTGCCATCACCGCCGCGGCGCCCGCCATCCCGCTGACCCCCGGGCACTATGTGACCCTGGACGTGAGCGATACCGGGTGCGGCATTCCGGCCGATATCCTCGACCGGATCTTCGATCCGTTCTTCTCGACCAAGTTCATGGGACGGGGCCTGGGGCTTTCGGCCCTGCTGGGCATCCTGAGGGGCCATGGTGGCAGCATCGAAGTCCTCAGCGAGCCCGGGCAGGGGGCCCGTTTCCGGATGTTCTTGCCCGTTTCATGAAATCGGGCGGCAAATACCTGGTTGAACCTGGCGCTGGGTGCTGGATTCTTGGGGAGGCGTTGGTTAAGATCCAGCCATGGCATCCAAGAAACACCTTGAGCAACCCCTGTCCGTGGCCGAGACACGAGCCATGAAATTTCTCGGAGCCCGGCTCCGGGAAAACGAGGCCCGCCATCAGGAATTCCTGGCGACCCTGGATCCCCGGCAGCGGGAGGAACTCACCTTCCTGCCGCTGCCGAGGTGACGCCATGATCCACATCGCCCCCGGAACCGTGAGCGGAAGGCTGACTGCCCCTGCCTCCAAGAGCCATCTGCAGCGGGTGATCCTGGCCGCCTCCCTGGCTGCGGGGGAGAGCAGGATCCATGGTCCGGGCCACTCCGCGGATGGCCAAGCCTGTCTGGGAGTGATCCGGTCCCTGGGCGCCCAGGTGGAGGTGGAGGAGAATCTGCTCCGGATCGTGGGCGGCGGGCCGGTGCGTTCCAGTATCCTGGATTGCGGTGAATCGGGGTTCTGCCTGAGATCCTCGGCCGCGGTGGCGGCCCTGGGCGACCAGAGCTTCACCCTGATCGGGCACGGCTCCCTGGCGACCCGGCCCATGGACATGGTGCTGGAACCGCTAAGGCAGCTGGGGGCGCGCTGCGAAACCGTCAACGGTCGCGCGCCCATCACCGTGTGCGGCCCCCTGACCGGCGGCCGGGCCCGGGTGGACGGTTCCGCCAGCAGCCAGTTCCTCAGCGGGCTGCTCCTCGCTCTGCCCAGGGCGGCGGGGGACAGTGAACTGGAGGTGGCCGGCCTGCGCAGCGGTTCCTACGTGCGCATGACCCTGGACGTCCTGGCCGCCTTCGGGGTCCAGGTGGAGGCAGCAAAGGACTTGAGCCGGTTCCGGGTCCGGGGTGGCCAGACCTATCGTCCCGCCGATCTGGCGGTGGAGGGGGACTGGTCCGGAGCGGCCTTCCTGCTGGTGGCCGGGGCCGTGGCCGGTCAGGTCACCGTGGCCGGGCTGGACCGCGCCTCCGCCCAGGCGGACCGGGCCATCCTGGAGGCCCTGGCCGCCGCCGGCGCCGACCTCTGCTGGGACGGTCCGGACCTGAGGGTCGGCCGGGCCGAACTGCGGGCGTTCGACTTCGACGCCACCGATTGCCCGGATCTGTTTCCGCCCCTGGCCACCCTGGCCTGCTCGGCCCGGGGTACCAGCCGGATCGCCGGGGTCGCCCGCCTCGGTGCCAAGGAATGCGACCGGGGCGCGGCCCTGGTGACGGAGCTGTCCGCCCTGGGGGCGGACCTGAGGGTGCGGGACGGGGTTATGGAGATCACCGGCGGCCCCCTGGCGGGCGGCACCGTGGACCCCCACAACGATCACCGCATGGCCATGGCCTGCGCGGTGGCGGGGCTCGCTTCCCGCCAGGGCGTGATCATGGAGGGCGAGGCCTGCGTGGCCAAGTCCTACCCTGGATTCTTCCAAGCGCTGGATTCCCTGAGAGGCCGCCCATGAACTCCTTTGGACGCATATTCCGGCTCTCCATTCTCGGCGAATCCCACGGCCCCTGCGTGGGCATCCTGCTGGACGGGTGCCCGGCCGGGCTGGCCCTGGATGAAGCGGACTTCACCGTGGACCAGGAGCGCCGGCGGGGCGGAGGCGCGCCCGGCACCACGCCGCGCCGGGAGGATGACCGGCCGTCGTTCCAGACCGGGGTCTGGCAGGGGCGGACCACCGGGGCGCCGATCCTGATCACCTTCGAGAACCGCCACGTGGATTCCAGCGCCTACGAGGCGATCAAGAACACGCCAAGGCCCGGCCATGCGGACTGGGTGGCCCTGCGCAAGTACGGCGGCTTCGCCGACATGCGGGGCAGCGGCCACTTTTCCGGACGGCTGACCACCGCCCTGGTGGCGGCCGGGGTGGTGGCCAAGAAACTGCTCGGGCCGGTGGCGGTGGAGGCCCGGCTGGTGGAGGCGGGCGGCAGCCCGGACATCGAGCGGGCCGTGGCCGAGGCCATGGCGGCCCAGGATTCCGTGGGCGGGCTGGTGGAGTGCCGGGTTCGCAACCTTCCGGCCGGCCTGGGCGAACCCTTTTTCGACTCGGTGGAATCCCTGATCAGTCACGCAGTGTTCGCCATCCCCGCCATCAAGGGGATCGAGTTCGGCGACGGCTTCGCCGCCTGCCGCCTGCGGGGCAGCGCGGTCAACGACGCCCTGGAGGATGCCTCAGGTCGCACCGGCACCAATCATGCCGGCGGGATCAACGGAGGCATCAGCAACGGCAACGAACTGGTGTTCCGGGTCGCGGTGAAGCCCACCTCCAGCATCCGGTCCCCCCAGCGGACCCTCGACCTCCAGACCAACGAACCGACCCTCCTGTCCATGGGCGGCCGGCACGACGCCTGCATCGCCCTGCGGGCGCCGGTGGTGGTGGAAGCGGTGACCGCGGCGGTGCTGGCGGATTTCCTGCTGCTGGAAGGGCTCCTGCCTAGAATTCTCTGACCGGCAGAGCATTGGAATCCTGTCCGGCAGGGGCGATGGAAGGTCCGGTCGTCCCTGCCGATAGGGGCGGTTATTGAATCTGTTCCTCCGGCACCGGAACCTCGGAGGCCGTGGGGGGCGCTGGGGAGGCGGGCGCCGCAGGCATGGACCCCGGGCCGGACTCCGAAGGCTCGGTCCCTGAGATGTAGAACTCATCCCGTCGTCTGGACGTCTGAGCGGTGGAAGCGAAACCGGTCGCGGCATCGATGGAAATGGAAACCACGTTGTCCGGCTTGGGGAAATCCACCACCGGTTTCGAAGCCAACGCCTTGACCATGAACCGTTCCCAGATGGGGGCGGCGGCGATGCCTCCCGTGAAGTTCTTGCCGCCGGGCCTGGGCTTATCGTAGCCCACCCAGACCCCGGCGAGCAGCTGGGGCGTATAGCCGACGAACCAGGCATCCCGATAGTCGTTGGTGGTGCCGGTCTTGCCGGCGGTGGGGCGGCTCTGGCTGTATTTCTTCAGGGATTTGGCCGTGCCGTAGGTCAGGACGTCCTCCAGCATCCGGGTAGTGACGAAGGCGGCGGCCGGGGCCATGACCGGGGTGACGACGGAGGGATTCTCGGTCCAGGCGTCATGGCTGCGGTCGTGGATCCGGAGGATGGCCCTGGCTTCGGCCAGCATGCCGGCGTTGGCCAGGGGGGTATAGGCCTGGGCCAGCTCCTTCAGGGTGACCTCGTCGGTGCCCAGGGCCAGGGACAGCCCGTTCTGGGGCTTCAGGGCCAGGCCCATCTTGGCGGCATAATCGATGAAGTAGGGGATGCCGATGGTATCCAGCACCTTCACGGTGACGACGTTGTTGGAGGTGGCCAGGGCCTGCCTCAGGGAGATGTCCCCCTCCCGCTCATTGCCGAAGTTCTTGGGCTTCCAGGTCTCGCCGTTGCCCCGGTTGTAGGCCACCGGGGTATCGTTCCAGATGCTGCCGGCGGTGATCCCCTTTTCCAGGGCCGCGGCGTAGATCACGGGCTTGATGGCGGAACCGGGCTGGCGCTTGGAGTAGAAGGCGCGGTTGACCGACTTCGAGTTCTCGTCGACCCCGCCCACGGCCGCCAGCACATCCCCGGTGGTGGGATCCAGGCAGACCAGGGCGCCCTGCAGGCCGGGGGCGAGGCGTTTGACCCCATCCCGCAGCACCTGCTCGGCCTGTTTCTGCAGGCCCAGGTCCATGGCGGTGAAGACATCCAGGCCGCCCCGTTCCACCGCGTCCGGCCCGTAGCGCTGGACCAGCTGGGACCGGACGTAGGCCAGGTAGCCCGGGGCCTGCTGCGGCCCCTGGGCGGTGCCCGGATGGGCCTGCAAGGCTTGCCGCTGGGCTGGCGTGATCAGGTTGAGGGCGACCAGCCGCTGGATCACCACCTGCCGGCGCTGGGAGACGTCGGCCGGCTTGCCCGCAGGGTTGTAGCGGCTGGGATTCTTGGGCACGCCGGCCAGCATGATGCATTCACCCTCGTTCAGCTCCTCCGGGGTCTTGTTGAAATAAAGCCGGGCGGCCTGGACCAGGCCTACGGCCCCGTTCCCGTAATAGATCTCGTTGAAATACATCTCCAGGATCTGGCGCTTGCTGTACTTCCGTTCGAATTCCATGGCCATGCGGGCTTCCTTGACCTTCCGGTCCAGGGAAACCTCGCCGGTGAGGTAGAGGTTCTTGATCAGCTGCTGGGTGATGGTGGAGCCGCCCTGGGCCAGCTTGCCCTTGACCACATCGGTCACCAGGGCCCTGGCGATGCCGCGCAGGTCGATGCCGCCGTGCTCGTAGAAACGGGCGTCCTCCACCGCCAACAGCGATTGCTGCAGGAAGGGGGGGATGTGGTCGATGGAGACCCAGTAGCGTTTCTCCGGCAGGATCCGGCCCACGAAGCGGCCCTGGTGGTCAAAGACGGTGATGGAGGACAGACCGGCTGGTTGGGGCGGGAAAGCGGAAAAAAGATCCTGGGCCTTGGCTGTGGCGGCCAGGCCGAGCGCCAGGGAAACCTTGAGCAGCGTCGAATAGCAGGATCTCTTGCGGGGAAGACCGAGGGAGTGGGGCACGGTTGGTTGACCTCCTTGAGGGGTCTGGTCGAGGATCGGGGGGGCAGGGTAGCCGACAGGCCTCACCCTGCCCTCCATTCTATCCACTCATTGAAGATGACAACCTGGTTCCCCGCTCCGGGCCGCCAAATAGGACCGGACCTTCCCCGGTCAGCGGCCTGGGGCGTGGGGCGTGGGCAGGCCCAGGCCCTTGCGCGGAACGGGGGCGCGACCGGGGGCGAAGTTCTCGGCTGGGTTGGGGGCTCTCCCCGACACGCCCTAATCTGGCAGGGTGATGGTCACTGTGGTTGGCTGCCCCGGATCGGAATCAAAAGTTGCCTGCGCATCCACGAGTTGACCTTGGACTTGAACATTGTCGGAAAATGCCTTCCAGTCGTTGAACTTTCTGGTCGGGGAGTTGTGTTGGAAATCGGTAAAATAGACCACTTTCTGGGATGGGGATCGGACAACCCGAAGCAGATGACCTTTGTCGTCACGGATGGAACATGCGTTTTTGCCAGGATCAATATCCAGATACACGCCGCTCTCAGACCAACTTCCAGCCGGGAGACTGGCGCAGGTCAAGCCCAGGGCGGCTGCAACGAAGAGATGGTGAAGGTGATTCATGGGAACTCCGGAACCGGTGACCGTTCTTTCCCGAAGCAAGGACCAGGGGCCCCCTCCAGTCTGATAATAAAATTAGTAATTTATTGACACATGTCAAGATCCCAAGGTCAGGTTTTCGATCAGCGCCGGGCGGCATGGGTGGATCCCGGGACCTGGCCCAGGATAAGGCCCCGGATATGGTTGTGGACCGGACCGCCCAGCAGCAGCAATAGGCCGCAGAGGAACATGATATTGCGGCTCTTGTTGCCGTAGCCATACAACAGGCCGATCACGCTGAGGATTTCGATAGCGATGGAGATGAGACGAATCATGGTGGGCTCCCAATCGAGGCCTTCAGATTAACTTGGAAATCCGGCACGGGAGGGCGGGGGAGCCACCGATCCCCGGCGCAGGGAGTAACCTGGAAAGATGGAAACGGTAGGGCCGCCAAGCCCTCCATGGTCCTGCCCAGGGAGAATTCGCATGAAAGTCGTCGCCATCAACGGAAGCCCGAACAAGGAGGGCAACACCCGCCTTCTGCTGGAAAAGGTGCTGGAGCCCATGGCCCAGGCCGGGTGGGAGACCGAGATCGTCCAGTTGGGCGGCCAGCCCATCCACGGGTGCCGCGCCTGTGGCCAGTGCTGGGAGAACCAGGACAACGAGTGCGTCTCGGGCAAGGACGTCTTCAACGGCATATTCGAAAAGATGCTGGGGGCGGACGCCATCGTGCTCGGCTCGCCCACCTATTTCGCCGACGTCAGCTCAGAGATGAAGGCCCTGATCGATCGGGCCGGCTTCGTCGCCATGGCCAACGGCTGCGCCCTGGCCGGGAAGGTCGGCGCGGCGGTGGTGGCGGTGCGCCGCGGGGGAGCCACCCATGCCTTCGACACCATGAACCACCTGTTCTTCATTTCGCAGATGGTGGTGCCGGGTTCCACGTACTGGAACATGGGCTACGGGCTGAAGCCGGGCGAGGTGGCGGAGGACGCCGAGGCCCTGCGCAACATGGGGCACCTGGGCCAGGCCATCGGCTGGCTGGGTTCAGCCCTGGGGGCCAGCGCCACGCCCTATCCGGTGCGGAAGAACGGCGAGGCCTGACTACCGGGACTTTCCCCCGGAGCGGACATAGCGCACCAGCATCGGCACCGCGATCATCGCGCCCAGGACGACCAGCATGGTCATGTTCGGATTGTGGAAGTACGAGTTCAGGTGCAGGGTGGCCAGGGCGATGACCCCGAAATACAGCATGTCCCCGGCGATGGCCAGGGCCCAGCCGGTCACGAAGCCGTGGCCGGCGGCCAGCGCCGTGGCGCGGCCGGTCATGGGATCCACCCCGAAGGCGATCATGACCAGGGCGAACGGGCCCGCTCCGGTGCCGCTGAAATGGGCCACGCTCCGGGCCATGGCGGCCTTCATGGCCGCGGTGACCCGGGCTAGGGCCGGGACCTTCCGGCCCCAGGCCACCAGCAGGCGCAGCACCGGCTCGAAGGCGAGGGCCAGGATCACGTCGGAGACGAAGTAGAGCCCGGTGGTCATGGGCCAGGCCAGGCCTTTGGCATGGGCGAGCAATACGCCGGCGGGGATTCCGCCGCCGACGGGAAGAAGGAAGAGCATCAGCACAGGAACCATACCGGATGGTAACCGGACCCGGCCAGGACTTGCCCTGCGAGCGCGGCGCGGAGCTTGTTACAATGAACTCTTTTGGAGGGTCCCCCTTGAGTCGTATCGCCATCCTCAGCCTGAACCTAGCCCTGTTGGCATCCCCCCTCGCTTCCCAAACCCCCGCCGCCGGCAAGACCGCCAAGGTGGGCGCACCCAGCAAAGGAACCACCATGATCACCACACCCAGCGGCCTGCAGTACCTGGACCTCGTCGAGGGCGCCGGCCCTTCCCCCAGCAAGGGCCAGACCTGCACCATGCATTACACCGGTTGGCTCTCCGATGGCGGAAAGCCCGGCAAGAAGTTCGACAGTTCCGTGGACCGGGGCCAGCCGTTCAGCTTCACCCTCGGCGTGCACCAGGTCATTGCCGGCTGGGATGAAGGGGTCGCCAGCATGAAGG
>Ga0302267_10004257_pt1 | contig 15803 bp, 19 predicted proteins | sample III_Bog_E1_3_FD_194555 | JGI IMG/M metagenome (GOLD analysis project Ga0302267, IMG submission 194555) | Peat permafrost microbial communities from Stordalen Mire near Abisko, Sweden - III_Bog_E1_3 | ecosystem: Environmental > Terrestrial > Soil > Wetlands > Peat | place: Sweden: Abisko... | reverse complement strand
GCGGGTCATCCCGGGGAACGCCCGAGAGCGTTCCGCGACCGCTCACGGCGCCTCCGTCGTGGGGCTCTGACGCGCGCCCGGGAGCAGGCCGTGGGTGCCCGAGCCCGTCACCTGCAACCAGGCGCGGAGCAGGGCGATCTTCTTTCCCATCCCGGCGACCGCGGCGACGGCCTTGTAGAGGTCGTCGGCGCAGGCGGCGTAGAGGTCGTCGGTGGTGTGGTGCGGCTCGCCGGTCCGGGGCATCCACAGGCAGTTGGCGGGCATCTTCTGGCCGTCGCGGCGCTCCTGCCAGCGCCGCCCCACCAGCTCGGCGCGGAGCAGCCTGGCCGCGTCGGGCTCGGTCTGGGGGTGGAGCTCGTAGGCCAGCGTCGCGAGGAACGGCATGGCCCGGAGTCTTCGTCGAAAGAGCGCGCGTCGTCCAGCGGGCCGGATCGCCGCCGGCGCCCCCGCGCCGGAAAAAAGACCACGGCCACGCAACTCGGGCGGCCGCCGCGTCGATGGGTGGATCATGAAACACTCGCGCTGGTCCCGGGCCGCTCTGCTGTTCACCTTCGTCGCCGCCGGGTGCGTCGCCGCCACCGCCGAGGAGGCTGCCAGCGAGCGCACGCCGCCGCCCTCCGCGGCGACGGCCGTCGCCACCGCGTCGGCGCAGCTCCCCGATCCGGCGCCCGCCATCGCAGCGCCACCGGAGCCGACGCCGGACGCGCGCCGCCTGGGGGCACACGATCTGCTGGCGTGGACGGAGGATCGGCGCCTCGCCGTGGTCAACGGGGCGACCGGCGCCGTGCGGCACGCGGAGCTGCCGGAGCCCGTCGGGGGCGACCGCGATCTCGCCTACGACCGCTTCCAGGCCCGCGCGGTGGTCGCGGCGAAGGGCGAGCTGGTGCAGTACTCCGTCACCCAGGGCCCCGGCGGCTCGGCGCTGGGGGCGCGGGAGCACCTCGCCTGGGTGCCGGCGGGCACCCGCCTCCTGCCCACGCCGGAGGGGACGGTCGTCTTCGACGCCGCCGGAGCGTGGAGCGTCGTCTCCACCAGCGGCCTGAGCAGCGCGGTGCCCGCGCCGCCGCCGCTGTCGGCGTGGCTGACGAGCTCACCGGCGACCACCGTCCATGCGCTCGCCTGCGGCCCTTCGAGCGGCGAGCTCGACCTGGTCGACGCCGCCGTGCACGCGGGAGCGCCGGCGCCGCCCAGCGTGATCCCGCTCGCGGTGAGCTCCGGCGCCCTCCCGCCCGGCGCCCGCCTGGTGGCTGCCCCGGCGCGGGGCGGGGCGCTCCTTGTCGACGTGACGGGATCCGTGGTCACCGTCCGGGGCGCCGGCGGGGGCGCGGTGGGCCCGGCGGCCGGGGCGCCGCTCGGCGCCGCTGCGCTCCGCATCGAGGCAGCCGTGGCGCTGGGAGGCGGCGCGCAGGTGGCGTTGCTCCTCTCCGGCGTGACCGAGATCGTCGTGCTCGCCGTCGACCCGGCAGGCGCGATCACCAGCACGGCCGCGGTGGCGCTCCCCGGGCAGACGGCGCCGTCGACCCGCATTCTCTCGCACGATCTGACCGCGCAGGGGCCCGACCGCATCGCAGCGGCGACGGACGCCGGAGTCTTCTCGCTCCGCATCTGGACGGATCCGAGCGGCATCCACGTGGCGCGTGACCCGGCCTTTCAGGGCTCCGCTCTGCGCGGACCGGTCGACGCGATCTGGAACACCGCGCCCTGAGCGCCCCCCCGTCCGCCTTGCGGCTCGCGCGGGGCCCGCCTATGAAGCCGCGCCATGGCAGGCCGCGCCTTCATCGCCATCGTCGGCCACGATCCGGACCTCGAGCGCGAGGACGGAGCGGCCAACGTCCTGCGCGGCCTCGGCGCAGAGGTGAGCACCCTCGATCTGTGGGACGAGCCGCACCGCCTCTTCCACGACGAGGAGTCGACCCCGCGCGCGCTGATCGTGGAGGCGCTCGACCGGCCCGACCTCGCCATCGCCGCCCTGCGCGCGCTGCGCCGCGAGCCCCGGCTCGAGAACGTCGGCGCCCTGCTCGCGGTCCGCGCCACCCAGGTCGCGCGCATCGAGCCGTCGAGCGGCTTCGACGACTTCGTCCTGGTGCCCTACGTCCCCGCCGAGCTCTACGCCCGCATCCGCCTGCTCGAGTGGCGCCGCAGCGAGTTCGCCACCGAGGAGCGGATGAAGGTGGGCAACATCGTCATCGACCGCGCCGCGCACGAGGTGCTCCTCGACGGCGCCAGCGTCGCGCTCACCGCCAAGGAGTTCGCCCTCCTCGCCTACCTCGCCGAGCGCCGCGGCAAGGTGGTGTCCCGCGACGAGCTGCTCCGCCGCGTCTGGGGCACCCGCTACGAGGGCGGCGCCCGCACCGTCGACATCCACGTGCGCCGGCTCCGCGCCAAGCTCGGCTCCGCGCTGCCCCTCGCGACCCTGCGCGGCTCCGGCTACAAGCTCGACACCAACGTCCCCGGCCCCGCGGCGCGGAGCGCGCGCGAGGGCACGGGCCAGGAGCCGCGCCGCGGACCCCGGCCCTCCGGCGAGGCGCCTCACGAAGAGACCGCCGCTGCGGAGCCCCGCCCCGCCAAGGCCCCCAGAGCGCGTGCTCCTTCGGAGCCCGCTCCGCCACGCAAGTCCCCGAGCCGGCTCGAGCCCGCCGCCCCCGGGGAGCGAGCCCGGTGAAGCGTCCCGTCCTCGCCCTCAGCATCGGCTGCCCCAGCGGCGTCGGCCCCGAGGTCGCCGTCGCCGCCGCCGCCCGCAGCCCCGAGGCCTGCTGCGTGCTCGTCGGAGACGAGGCGGTCATCCGCCGCGCCGCCACGCTCCGCCGCGTCTCGCGCCGCCGCCTCGTCACGGTGGCCAGCGCGCGCGACATCGCGGCGCTCGCCCCCGGCGCGATCGGGGTCTTCGCGGGCAGCGCCCGCCTCGCCGAGCCCTCCGCCCACGGCCGGCCCGACGCCGCCGCCGGCGCCGCGGAGCTCGCCTGGATCGACGAGGCCACCGACCTGGTGCGCGCCGGCATCGCCGCGGCGCTGGTCACCGGGCCGGTCTCCAAGCACGCCATCGCCACCAGCGGCGCGCCCGGCAGCCCGCGCTTCCGCGGGCACACCGAGCACCTCGCCGAGCGCCTCGGCGCCGCCGAGGTGGTGATGGCCTTCGCCTCGCGCGAGCTCACCACCGCGCTCGTCACCACGCACCTGGCGCTCGCGGCGGTGCCCGCGGCCATCACCCCCGCCGCCGTGGCGACCAGCACCTACTGGCTCACGCGCCTGCTCCGCGCCCTCGGCAAGAAGAAGCCGCGCGTCGCCGTGGCCGCGCTCAACCCCCACGCCGGCGAGGGCGGCCTCCTCGGCGACGAAGAGGGCACCCGCATCGCCCCCGGCATCGCGCTCGCGCGCGCGCGGCTCGCGGCGGAGGGCATCGACGCGGTCCTCCTCGGGCCCCTCGGCGCCGAGACCGCGATGCGCCTCGCCGCGGCCGGCGCTCACGACGGCGTCGTCGCCATGTACCACGACCAGGCCACCATCCCGAGCAAGCTCCTCGGCTTCGGCGAGGCGGTGAACGTCACCCTCGGCCTGCCCATCGTGCGCACCAGCGTCGATCACGGGACCGCCTACGACCTCGCCGGGACCGGGAAGGCCGACCCGCGCGGGATGCGCGAGGCCATCGCGCTCGCGGTCCGGCTCTCCCGATCCAGCCTGCGCTCGCGCTGAATCACCGTGCACGATTCTGCAACGGCAGCCCGCACCGCGAAGCGTCAGCGAGCGGAGGCCATCGCTGGCACCAAGCCTGGGTGCCCTCCCGAGCCTCCGCTCCCTCACGGTCGCGGTGCGGGTGGCACTGCCACCACGGTTCGACAATCTCGCTCCGTGAGTTAGAGGAGGCACAGCGCCGGCACGTGCCCGGGCACGTGCCCGTGGGAAAGCACGCCTCACGGCCCGCCGTGGGGCCCGAGGCGCGGATCGCCGACCGGCATGGAGCTTGCCGTGTCGCCCCCTCGTATGAACACTCCTCACGACCTCATCGGCCGGACGTTCGACGGCAAGTTCGTGATCACCGACCTCCTCGGCGAGGGGGCCATGGGCGTCGTGTACCGCGGCTTCGACGAGGCCACGCTGGACGAGGTGGCCATCAAGGTCCTCCTCCCCAGCCTCGCCGGTCACGAGGAGCTGGTGACCCGCTTCCACCGCGAGGCGTCCGCCGCGCGCCGCGTCGACCACGAGGGCTCGGTGCGGGTGCTCGGCCGCGGCGTCGAGGGAGGGCTCCACTACCTGGTGATGGAGCTGCTCCACGGCAGGAGCCTCGACGCCGTCCTCGCCGCCGAGCGCCGCCTCCCGGAGGGCCGGGCGGCACGCCTCCTCCTCCAGCTCTGCGGAGCGCTCGCCGTGGCGCACGAGCGCGGCGTCGTCCACCGCGACATCAAGCCCGAGAACCTCATGGTGATCGAGGGCGTCGACCACCTCGGCGAGCGGATGAAGCTCCTCGACTTCGGCATCGCCAAGCGCCTCGCCCGCTCGCCGAGCCAGCCCGCCAGCGTCGAGGACAGCTTCAACCTGGGCGACGAGACGCGGCACGGCGCGCTCATCGGCACGCCCGAGTACATGGCGCCCGAGCAGTGCATGGGGCGCGAGGTGGACGCGCGCACCGACCTCTACGCGTGCGGCGTGCTGCTCTACCGGATGGTGACCGGGCAGGTGCCCTTCGACGGCACCGACGCCCACCCCTTCGAGCTCTGCCAGCGCCACATCGGCGAGGAGCCCGCGGCGCCGCGCTCCCTCGTCCCGGGGCTCTCGGTGGCCATGGAGGCGATCATCCTCAAGGCGCTGCGCAAGGCGCCGGCGGCGCGCTACCAGAGCGCAGCCCTGCTCCGCCACGATCTCGAGCGCGCGCTCGCCGACCTCGAGCATTTCGAGATGGAGCGGACCGAGCGGCTGAGCCTCGACAGCCTGGGGCTCACGGTGAATGCCGCCGAGCTGGCCGCCGAGCTCGACGAGCCGCGGCGGGTGCCGGTCGCGCTTCGGCTGGAGATCTCCGTCCCCGTCGCGGTGGTGGAGCCGCTGCCGGTCGTCGAGACGGCGCCCCCCCTCAGCGAGCGCCCCGTCCGCCCGGCGCCGCGCGGCAAGCTCCAGACGTACCTGCCGACCATCGCCGTGGCGGCGGTGATCGGCGCGGGCGTGGGCTCGCTGCTGATGATGCTCGCGCCGCTCGTGCAGCGCTGAGCGCCCCGCCTACTTGACGATGATCTGATCCACCGGCGTGTTGCCCGCGCCCTCGGGGGTGCCCTTCTCGCGGTGCACGCAGAGGCCCTGCTTGCAGTAGACCTCGGGGGGCTCGCGGCAGTCGGCCTTGGCCTCCTCGCACTTGCCCTTCTGGAACGAGTCCTTCATCGGCTTGATCTTGCCGTGCGACTCCACGCTCACCGGCTTGGCGCAGCCGGGCCAGTCGCTCTGCCGGCAGTCGCCGTCGTTGTTGCAGTGCTGCGCCTTGTTGAGGACCTCGAACGCGTCCGAGCGGAGCTGGAGGCACTCCTTGGGGTCCATGGTGTTGGAGCAGCCGCCCGCGCCGACCAGGACGCCGAGGGCGGCGAGCGAGAGCGCGGCGAGAGGCCATTGAATCGAGCGGGCCGAGAGCTTCATCCAGATCCTCCGAGGCCTGGGTTTATCATGGTTTCCCGGGGCGATGGGGGGCTGGATTCGCGGCGTGAGGTCCCCGCGCGCCCTTGGTAGAGTGGGGCGCACGGTGAAGAAGACGAACCGCCGCCTCCTCGTGGCCGTGCTCGCGGCCCTCGCCGGCCCGGCCGCGCTCGGCGCCGCGCGCGAGGCCAGGAGCGCGCCCTGCGCCGGCTCGGTCGACGAGTCGCGCCGGCACATGGAGCGGGGCTTTCTCCTCTACGACCGCAAGCAGTTCCTCGAGGCCGCGGCCGAGTTCGACGCCGCCTACCGCGCCCAGGCGTTCAGCGCCTTCCTCTGCAACGCGGCGATGGCCTACCAGGAGGCGCTCGACTTCCCCAGCGCCATCGTCCGCTACCGCGCCTTCCTCGCCGCCGAGCCCAACCCCCCCGATCTGGCGCGCATCAAGACCATGCTCGCCTGGCTGGAGGCGCAGAGCGCCGCGCAGACGGCGGCCCGCGCGGCTCGACAGGGCGGAGACCCGCCCGGCCCCGACCGCGACGGCGGGGCCCCAGGCGACGGCGGAGCGGCGGCGCCCGGCGACGCGCCCTCGCCCGCTCCTCCCCCGCCGGTGGAGATGACCCGCTCCTTCCGCTCGCAGATCATCGTCGTCAGCGATCCGCCGGAGGCCCCGCTCACGGTCTATGCGCGCCGCAGCGGCGCCGCGCCGTTCACCGCGGCGGGGCCCAACCCGGGCTGGGAGCGGGTCGCCTCCGGCGTGAAGACGCCTCACGACCTCTCGCTCAGCGCCGGCGTCTACCACCTCGTGATCGACGCCTTCCGGGACTACAAGCGCAGCGAGACCGACCTCGAGCTCCTGCCCGGGCGCCTCTACGAGTTCAAGGCCAACCTCTCGCAGGGCGAGTTCCTGGGCTTCCTGCGGGTGCTCGCGCCCGCGCCGCGGGCGCTCCTCTACCTCGACGATCCCCCGCCCCACCGGCGCCCGCCCTGGGGACGCTCGCCGCACGGCAGCCTCGTGGAGAGCGGCGCTCACACGGTCTGGGTCGAGGCGCCCGGCTACGAGCCCGCGAGCGAGAGCGTCGTCGTCGAGCACGGCAAGACCCTGGAGATCGCGCCCCGTCTCGTGCGCGTCGGCCACGGCTACCTCCGCGTCGACGGCAACGCCGACGAGGTCACCGTCCGCGTCGACGGCATCGCCCGCGGCCTCTACACGCCGCTGGGCGAGCCGCTGCGGCTGCGCTTGTCCGGCGGCAGCCACCGGCTGGAGCTGGAGGCCGATGGGCGCAAGACCTACGCCGGCGACGTGGACGTGCCCCGCGGGCAAGAGCTCGGCGTGCACGGCCGACTCAGCTTCAAGCCGCCGCGGGGCAGCGCCGTGGCGACGGGCGCGCTCGCGGTGGGCGCCGTCGTCGGCGGCGTCGTGCTCTTTCGCCAGGCGGGGCAGCCTCCGCCCCCACCCGCGCCGGGCATGGCCCCGGCCAGCACCTCCACCTACCTGCGCATCGGTGGAGTGGCGTCCTTCGGGGTGGGGGGGCTGCTCGGCTTCTCGACGGTCTACGCGCTCGCCGCCGACCCGACCCCGCCGTCCCGCGTCCAGCTCGACAAACCCCGCGATCTCGTCGAGGACGATGGCGAGCCGGCCCCGCCCGCCGCCGGCCCGGGCGGCCGCATCTTCGGCGCCGAGGCCTCCGCCGAGCCCCACGCCTGTCGCGCCCTCTGAGCATCTTGCCGCGCTGCGCCACTTTGCCCTTGAAGGATGGGTGGGGCAGCGGGCAACACCACGCGAGGCAAGGGAGAACACGATGAACGAACGGCGGCGCTTTCTTCAGGTGGTCGGCAGCGGGGCGATGGCGGCGGGCGTGGGGTGCACCGCCTCGGTGACCGCGCCCGGTGAGGGCACCGGCGGCAACGGCGCGGGCGGCAGCGGGACGGGGGGCAGCGGCACCAGCTCCAGCTCCAGCTCCAGCTCCACCGCCAGCTCGAGCAGCTCGACGACCGCCAGCAGCTCCTCGGGCGCCGCCTGCGAGCAGAGCCCGGTGGGCACCCAGATCGGCAAGCCGACCGACTACGCCGCCGACGGCCTGCACATCGTCACCAACAAGAGCGTGCTCGTCGGGCGCGACGCCGGCGGCCTCTACGCCCTGACCGCGATCTGCACCCACCAGAGCTGCAACATGGCGGCGACCGACTCGCAGGGCCCCTTCGGGCAGATCTCCGGGACGGACATCATCTGCCTCTGCCACGGGAGCGAGTTCAGCGCCTCGGGCAGCGTCGTCCAGGGCCCCGCCCACCAGCCGCTCAAGGCGCTCGCGCTGGCGCTCGGCTGCGACGGATTCCTCTACGTGGACACGGCCAAGGTCGTCGCCAACACCGTGCGGCTCCAGGCCTGAGGCTCGCCTCCCCGATCGCCGTCGCGCCTCCGGGTGATCTCCCCCGTTTGCGTCGACGGCGCATCGGGGTAGAAAAGAGGCTCGCGCTCGGGAGACCTGGGATGAACGAACGGCGGCGCTTTCTTCGGGTGGTCGGCGGCTACGCCGCGGTGATCGGCGCGGGGTGCCAGTCCGCCGAGTCCCCGAACGCGACCCAGTCGAGCGGCGGCGGGACCGGCGGGCAGCCCAGCATCGACGCTTCCGCCGGGGCCGGAGGCGCCTGCGGCGGCGGCGGCGCCTCCAGCGGCGGCACCAACGACGACCTCTGTCAGTCGCCCGCGGGCGTCTTCGCCGTGGGCACCCCGGCCGACTACGCCGCGCTCGGGCTCCACAAGGTCATGAACCTCGCGTCCAACGTGCTGATCGGCCACGACCCGGGCGGCCTCTACGCCCTCAGCTCGCTGTGTACGCACATGTGCTGCGACCTCAACGGCGCGCAGGAGGGCATGGAGATCGGCGTGCCCGACACCAACGCCGGCGTGCCCGTGCTCCGCTGCCTCTGCCACGGCAGCGAGTTCGCGTACGACGGCTCCCTGGTCCGGGGCCCCGCGAGCGAGCCGCTGGCGCCCTACGAGCTGAAGCTGGGCTGCGACGGCGTCCTCTATGCGGACACCACCAAGGTGGTCAGCCGCGGTCAGCGCCTCAAGCCCTGAGTCTCGCGCCCGGCGGACGCCTTCAGTACGAGATCCCCTCCTGGGCCTCCAGGTGCTGGGCGGCCGTCTGTCTACCGTACGACGGCGACGCCCCCGATCCGGCTGGCAAGGTCGGCGAGGACCTCGGGATTGAGGATCGCGGACTCCGCCAGGGACAGGGTCCGGGCCTTACCCGACCTCGGGCGCAGATCGAGCGAGAGGGTGGGAGCGCTCTCGTACCTCCCGCGCGTGCTGAGGAGCTGCCGAGCCGGTCGCGAGAACGCGAGCGCCGCGACCTCGTCCCACGCAAACGACGTGCCCTTCACCGTGAGACCGCTCGCGGTCATCGTGATGGGCCCGAACGGCACCGATTGGCCGCTACGGAGGGCCTGCTCGCAGCGCGGGGCCAGCGCCGCCGCGCTCCGGAGGTCGAGAGCGGCACCGACCTGCCCGGAGTCCGACAGCGCCAGGTCGACGACGACGATCGGCTTCCTCCCCCGGATCTCGACCCAGCAGTTGTCGCGCAGGACCGCGCCGTCCTTCGTGTAGCTGGTGCGGCGGATCCCCTCGATCTCGGACCACGCGGCCTCGACCCGCGACCGCCAGTCCACCCGCACGAAGCCCCCCTCGTAGACGGCGAGGATCTGCGTCCGGTACTTGAGGCCGCTCCGGACCAGCACCAGGCCCAGCACCCAGAAGGGTGACGTGAGCAGGACCCACAGGACGAGCCCCCCGTCTCTTCCGTTGTGTAGTCGGTCGAGGACCGGAAGGGAGGCCATCGCCGCGACGAGCAGAGTGCCCACCACGGCGAGGAGCGTACCCACGAATTTGCTGGATCGACCCACGCGCACGAGCGCGCCGAAACGCGGGTGCACCTCGAGCTCTTCGGACATTCAGCTCACGCTCCTCGTCATGGTGGCGCGGAGGCTACCAGCTCGGCCACCGTTTTGAAGTAGCGGCGCGCAGCCTGAAGCCCGCCGTCCGAGGGGCTGAGGTCCTCGCGCGACGAGGAGGAGCCCCGCTTCCTCGCGCTTCAGCGCGGCCACGCCGAGGCTGGAGAGGACCGAACGCCGAGGCCACGGAGCGGCAGACGCCGGCCGCCCGCAAACAGCCCGCACACGAACCCCTTGGCTCGCCGCTCGCCAAGGCCGCTCGCGCCGCTCCACCGCGGCAGCGGAGGCCCTCGTGCGAAGAATGCTTTCTGCCCTCGTCGGTTGCTGCGTGCTCGGGGCTTGCGCCGTGGATCCGCAGGAGACGCTCCGGCCGCCGAGCCGGTGCTCGAATCGGCGCCCGAGGCGGAGGCCCGGCCCGAGTGGACCGCCGCCCTGATCGGCAGCGATCACGACGAACGCGGGCACTACTGCACGGATCATCTCTCCGATGCTTCGCCCGATGCTCCCGAGGCTTCCGGGGATGCCCGATGACGTTACTGACCGCAGCGTTCGTGGCCCAGATCGTCGCCGCCGGATCCGGCGTCGTGCTTGCGAGACGCCGAGCGGAGCATGTTCCGGCCGCGATCGCTCTCGCGCTGCTCGCCACGGCAAACCTTCTGCATGCGCCCCTTCTCGCGGCGCTCCGGCCGCTGCCACGCCCCATCGAGGGCTCCGCCCGCGTGCTGGTCTACCTCGATGGCGCCATCAGCCTCGCGCAGTATGCGATCGTCGCCGGTCTCGCCGTGGCGGTGGCCGCCGCGCCTCGGCGCCGGCGCCTTGCGGTCGGCCTGGTGGCCGGAGGCTGGCTCCTGGCGGCCGTCGTGCTCGCCGCGCTGTATCCCTCCCCCTTGGTGCGCGGCGCGGGGTTGCAGCGCACCTACTTCGCCGCCGACCTGATCGGGCTCTTCGTCGCGACCGTCGCGCTGGTCACCTGGGCCCGCCGCGCGATCGCCGCCCGGCGGTCGCCGGATGGGGCGTACGCCGTCGCGCTCGGGCTGGTGACGTTCGACGCGGCGATCCTGCTCGCGCCCTTCTCGCCGTGGCGCGCGGCGCTGTTCAGCGCGCCGTACACGGGCCCGCAGCTGGTCATCACCGTCTTCTTCGCGGTCGTCGCGACTGCCCAGGTGATCGCATGGAACCTCTCTCCTGGATCAATCTGATCGCGAGTGGCCTGCTCTTCGTCGCGTGCGTCCTGCTGCTCATCGACGGGCGCGGCCAGCGGAGGGCGCTCGGCGCCGCGGAGACCACCATCACGGTGCTGCAACGGCAGCTCACCACGCACGAGACCCAGCTCGCCACGCTCGGCCGGGCCGTCGCCACCATCGCCCTCGACGGCGGCCTCGCGAGAAATCCAGTCCCCGAGGAGCCCGCGTCGGACGAGGAGGCTCCCCCGACGCCCCCGCGCACGGCGCCCGACGACGCTCGCGCCGCCCGTTGCATCAGCACCCGCCCGCCCCCCGCCGTCGCGGTGCTGGAGCGCACGGCGGCGAGGGATGCGGAAGGTCCCTCGGGGCCACGACGCCGAGGGTGAAGGCGTCCGGCGGGAGGCGGGCGCGGTGCGCCGGGCGTCCGCGGGGGAGGTTGACGCCCCGTCGAGGAGGGTTTCTTTCGGGCCGCGTTGCGCAGGGGAGCGACGAGGAGCGGAGCGTGGGTCTCCGGGGCGTACGCTCCACGGGTCGGTGCGAGGGGCGGGAGGGCGGTACGAGGCTCGTCCCGCGGGTACGAGGGCCGGGAGGGTGGTACGAGGCTCCGCGACGCGGGACGAGGGGCCGATCGCGCGGGACGAGGCTCCGCAGCGCGGGACGAGGCTCCGCGGCGTGGGACGAGGCTCGGACGGCGCCGGACGAGGCTCGTCCCGTCGGTTCGAGGGTCCGATGACGCGGGACGAGGCTCCGCAGAGCAGGACGAGGCTCCGCAGAGCAGGACGAGGCTCCGCAGCGCGGGACGAGGCTCCGCAGCGCGGGACGAGGCTCCGCGGCGCGAGACGGGGGCCGGACGGCGCCGGACCAGGCTTCGCGGCGCTGGACGAGGCTCGTCCCGTCAGTACGAAGGTCCGATGGCGCAGAATGAGGCTCCGCGGCGCGGAATGAGGCTCCGCGGCGCGGGACGAAGCTCGGACCGCGCGCAATGAGGCTCCGTGGCGTGGGACGAGGCTGGGACGGCGCGGAACGACGCTCGTGCCGCCGCGACGGGGCTCGAACCGCTGAGACGAGGCTCGGACCGCCCTTTCCGCCGCCGCCCTGTCGGGTGGGCTGCGCGGCCGCCGCCCCGCCCTTCGGTCCTCGGAGCGGGGGCTGATGGTGAGCGCCATCCCCCGCCGCTGCGCTCCTCACCGTCGCCCGCTCACAACTTCTGCGCGCCCGAGAGCTTCCCCAGCCCACGATCGAACGTGCCCAGAGGGACGTGCCCAGCGCCTCGGGCGACCTCGAGCACCAGGCAGTCGGAGAACCCCAGCCTGGGGTGCTTCCGGTACTGCGAAACGGCCACCTTCACGACGTCGGCGTCCTGAACCACCAGCTGGTCGTGATCCAGGAGCAACTCCACGAAGTCGGCAATCCGCTCGGGGGCGACGCCGTACACCGAGTCCAGCACCCAGACTGATTCCATCAGCACGAGATGCGAGACCCACGCCCCCGGCTGGACGAAGGTCTCGGCTGCGGCCACCTGGGCCGGGTCGTCGCGCGTCAGCAGGCGAACGAGGACGTTGGTGTCAACGGCGCGCATGGCGGGCCTTCACGCTCTGCCGGAGACCTTCCTTGAGCTCCTCCAGGCTCCGCGGCGGGGGCGGCTGCGGGAACAGCGCTCCGTGCAGATCCTCGAAGGTGTGCCGACCGACACGCCGGACGGTGATGTGATCGCCCTCGGCGTCCCACTCCAGCACGGAGCCCGGCACGAGCTCGAGGCGCTTGCGTACCTCGGCCGGTACCGAGATCTGTCCCTGCGCGGTGACCCTGGATTGCGCGAGCTTCATGCCCTCAAAGTACCGCGGTAATGAGCGCTGCGCCAGCCCGGCCTCTCCCATCAGGAAGGCACGCCACCGAACTTTCCGGCGTCGAGGTCCTCGACCGCCTCCAGGATCTCCTGCCGGGTGTTCATCACGAAGGGCCCGTGTTGCACGATGGGCTCCTCGATCGGCTCCCCCGCGAGGATCAGCAGGTGAGTCTCCTCCGTGGCGGTGAGCTCGAGGTGACCGCCGTCGTTCTCGAACAGGATCAGCTCTCCCGCCGCGCCGCGCGCCCCGCCGGCCGTCGCCTGCCCCGAGAGCACGATGGCGAGCGCGTTGTGGTGCGCCGGCAGGGACACGGGGAGCCGGCCCCCGGCGCTCAGGCGCACGTCCAGCATGGTGATCGGCGTGAACGTCCGCGCCGGCCCGTGCGCCCCGGCGTACTCGCCGGCGACCACCCGCACCGTCCCGGCCCCCTGGTCGAGCGCCACCGTCGGGATCGCGGCGGCGAGGATGGGCTGATAGGCGGGCGGGCTCATCTTGTCCTTGCGGGGCAGGTTCACCCAGAGCTGCATCATGTGCATCCTCCCGCCGCGGCGAGTGAAGGCCTGCTCGTGGTATTCCTGGTGGAGGATCCCGGCGGCGGCGGTCATCCACTGCACGTCCCCGGGCCCGATGATGCCCTCGTGCCCGGCGTTGTCGGTGTGCGCCACCGATCCCTCCCAGGCGAGGCTCACCGTCTCGAACCCGCGGTGCGGGTGCCAGCCGACGCCGCGCTGCCCCTGGGCGAGGGCCGGATAGTCGTGCGGAGCGTGGTAGTCCATGAGCAGAAACGGGCTCACCCGCTCCGCCGAGAGCTGGGCGCGCGGGAAGTAGGTGGAGACGAGGAAGCCATCGCCCACCCAGTGCAAGGGCGTGCTGCGAAAGACCCGGGCCACGGTGCGGGAGCCGGAGCGGGGCTCGGACGGGGCGACCGGGCGGGGCGTGAGGGTGCTGGCTACGCTGGACATGGGCTCAACATGGGGATGCTCTGCCGGAGCGAAACGGGGCGAGGGGTGATGCCTGCCATCACTCGGGGTGATTCGCTTCGGTTTCCGGCTCGATCGCGTCGCGACAGAGCTGGGTGAGCCGGGCCTCCACCCACTGCGCGACCGGTCCCATCGGCGCCCCCCGTCGCCGCACCAGCACCAGGGACCGCCGCGGCACCTCCGTCCCCCACGCCTCCAGTCGCAGCTCGACGAGGCGCCCGGCCCGGAGATCGCGCCGCACCAGGTGCTCCGGCAGGTGCCCCCAGCCCAGCCCACCGCGGATGAGAGCGTGCTTCGTCGCCAGGTCGGCCACCCGCCAGGTCCGCTGCGAGAGCACGCCCTGGTCGGGAGTCTCGCGGTCGCCCGCCTGGGTACGCTCGCTGAGGACGATCTGCACCGCCTTGGCCACGGCCGCCTCGTCGATGGCGCGCTCCAGTCGCGCCAGCGGGTGCGTGGGCGTTGCAACAGGCAGGAGGCGAACGACGGAGATGCCGCGGCGTTCGAGGCCGGTGAGGTCGGCGTCGTCTCCGGCGATCCCCAGGGTCGCGCGCTTCTCGCGGACGTGGGCGGTGACGGCGGAGAGGGCCTCGGAGAAGAGGACCAGCTCGACGCAGGGGTGGGCGCGGGAGAACTCGCGGCCGAAGGTGACCAGCGCAGTGACCGGGAACATCACGTCGACGGCGATCGAGACGCGGGTCTCGGCGCCGGTCTTCAGGCTGGCCACCAGCTCGTCGAGGGCCTCGACCTCGTCGTGGACGCGGGCGGCGGCGGCGAGGACGGCGTCCCCGTGCGGGGTGAGGCGGGGGACGCGGCCGGTGCGGTCGAAGAGGCGCAGGCCGAGCTGGGCTTCGAGACGGTCGACGGCCTGGCTGACGGCGGCCTGGACCCGGCCGAGCTTGCGGGCGGCGGCGGAGAAGCTGCCCTCCTGGGCGACGGCGCGGAGGGTGCGGAGCTGCTCGATGGTCACGCCTTCCAGCATTCGGGGGGCATCACAGGGGTGGGGGATGCCCGCGTCAAGCGCCTCCAACCTCGCCCTCCTGCGGCCACTTACCTCCCAGGGAATTGTGCGACCCCGGTGCCGTCGATATCCCTGTCTGCCCAACCAGGAGAGTTTCGATGTCCACCTATCGCGTTCACACCCTCGCGTCGGCTCCGGACCCGTCCAGGCCTGCGCTGCACGACCTGAACGAGGCCTTCGGTATCATTCCCAACGTCGCGGGGATCATGGCGACGTCCCCGCCGCTGCTGCAGAGCTTCGTCGGCACCTTTCACCCTTTTCATGGCGGCACGCTCACGGCGGCCCAGCGCCAGGTCCTCCTGCTCAGCACCGCGGTGGAGAACGCCTGCGCCTGGGCGGTCGCCTTTCACTCCACGCTCGCAGTCCGGGAAGGCGAGCGTTGCGCCGTCGCGGAGCAGGGTCGCCGCCTTCTGCATGCCGAGGCGCGTCACAGCGCCCCCATCCTCCGGCGACCCGCATGATGTCGTTCGAGGATCTCGAGCGGTGACCTAGACTGCACCGCCATGACCAAGGGCCGACTCGAAGCCTTCAGCGACGGCGTGCTGGCGATCATCATCACCATCATGGTGCTCGAGCTGAAGGTCCCGCACGGGAGCGAGCTCGCCGACCTCGCGCCGCTGCTCCCGGTGCTCCTCAGCTACGTGGTGAGCTTCGTCTACGTGGGGATCTACTGGAACAACCACCACCACCTGCTCCACGCCACGCGGCGCGTGGGCGGCGGGGTGATGTGGGCCAACCTGCACCTGCTCTTCTGGCTCTCGCTGGTGCCGTTCGTGAGCGGCTGGGTGGGCGAGCACCCGGACGCCTCGTGGCCGGCGGCGCTCTACGGGGTGATGCTGCTGATGGCGGGCGTGGCCTGGCTGATCCTGGTGCGCGCCATCCTGGCGGAGAACGATCCCACCTCGGCGCTGACGGCGCTGGTCAAGGACGACCGGAAGGCGAAGGTCTCGACCGCGCTCTACCTCGCGGCCATCGGCGCCGCGTTCGTGCGGCCGTGGCTGGCAGACGCCCTCTATGCGGGCGTGGCGCTGCTGTGGATCGTGCCGGACCGGAGGATCGAGGCCAAGCTCAGCGCGGAGTAACGGGATCGGTCCGAGCCCGCCACGGGGACGGCGCCGCGTGGCCCGGAGTCCTCGGCGTCGTGGCGTGGCCCTCGCGGTGGCGGGGCGCACACGACTCCCACCTCGACGGCAGCGTGCCCCGGACGGCGGTT
>Ga0302267_10004255_pt1 | contig 15805 bp, 6 predicted proteins | sample III_Bog_E1_3_FD_194555 | JGI IMG/M metagenome (GOLD analysis project Ga0302267, IMG submission 194555) | Peat permafrost microbial communities from Stordalen Mire near Abisko, Sweden - III_Bog_E1_3 | ecosystem: Environmental > Terrestrial > Soil > Wetlands > Peat | place: Sweden: Abisko... | reverse complement strand
CCGCGCAGTACCAGGAGCTCGGGTACGTGACGACCCGGATGTGGGTCTACCAGGCCTTCTACTTCGTCTATCTGTGCAACTACTTCCAGTTCGAATACGGCATGATCTTCACCTGGGACATCATCGCCGAGCGCTTCGGGTGGATGCTGGTCTGGGGTGACTACGTCCTGGTGCCGTTCTTCTACAGCCTCCCGGCGTGGTACCTGATCCACGACACCGATCCGCTGCCCGCGTGGCAGATCGTGGGGCTCGTGGTGCTTTACGTGCTGGGCTTCGTGCTCTTCCGCGGCTCCAACCAGCAAAAGCACCAGTTCAAGACCGACCCCACCCGGCCCATCTGGGGCAAGCCCCCGGAGACGATCGACGGGCGGCTGCTGATCTCGGGCTTCTGGGGCGTCGGGCGAAAGCTCAACTACACGGGTGAGCTCTGCCTCTACCTGGCGTGGAGCCTGACCACCGGGGTGCAGTCGGTGGTGCCCTATTTGCTGCCCCTGTGGCTGATGGTGCTGTTTCCCCACCGGGCCTGGCGGGACGATCAGCGCTGCCGGGCCAAGTACGGCGAGCAGTGGGAGGCGTACTGCCGGCGGGCACGATTCCGGATGATTCCGTTCCTCTACTGAGGATCATCACCTCGGACCGGGGGTTTGGGGTCCCCCGGTCTCGACCCCCGCCTGGTGACGTCAGTCGATCACGGATGCGCCGGCGTCGAGGTCAGCCTGGAGGCGAGCGAAGATCGCGCCCACCTCGACGCGGCTGATGGATCGGCCGGCGCCGAAGCGCTCGAGGCGGTCGAGCGTGGCCCGGGCCAGCAGCACCGGGAGCGCGGTGAAGCCGACCAGGCCGCGCGGGGCGCCGCCGACCTGGAGCGCGCTCACGTACTCCGCGGCGGCGTCGAGATTGGTGCGGGCTAGGGCGAGGATCTCCGAGCGGGCGAGCCCGGGCGGCAGATAGACGCGCCCGTGGCACGCATCGGAGTCGGCGTCCTTGAGGATGTTGACGAGCTGGAGGCCCTCGCCGAAGGCGCGGGCCCGAGCGGCGAGAAAGGCTCGCGCGGACTCCAGCTGGGGTGCGAAGTCGACGAACAGATCGGTGAGCAGCTCGCCCACGATGCCCGCCACGATGTAACAATAGTGCTGGAGATCGGCGAGCGTACCGAGTCGCAGGTTGCCGTCCTCGGTGCCGCTCGCGACGAACCCGGCCATCCCCTCCGAGGTGCGCAGGGTATGGTGGACGATGGCCGCGCGGCGCACCGGAGTGATCGCCTCCAGCTCGCCGAGGACGCCGGGTACGGCCCCGAGCAGCTCGAGGTAGCCCTCGTGATCGCAGGGGCGCGCGTCCACCCAGAGCGCGGCGAGCCGCCACGCCTCGTCCTGCGGCCACGGAGAGGCGCCGAGCAGACGGTCGAAGGCCGCCAGCGCCCCGAGGCGTTCGGAGCGGGGCCAGCGGGTGGCGTCCTCGAAGGTGTCGGCGATGCGGAAGAGCAGGTAGGCGACGCCGACCTCGCGCCGCAGCGGCTCGGGCAGCTCCGGGATGGCGAGCGCGAATGTCCTGCTGGTGCGAAGGAGGAGCCGGTCGATATCCGCCGTGGGACGCTCCAGCCGCGGCGCCGACCCCCCATCGTTGGCCGCGCCGGGAACCACCGGGGCGCCGGAGGTGGGGGTGCGGCTGCCCCCTTCGTGACCCTTCCGGAAGCCGGGCGCGTGGCCGTCGAGGTGACCTTGGATCGTTCGACTCGTGTCAGCGGTAGTCACGTTCATTGGACTCGGGTCAATCGGTCGGGTTGCGTCGATTTCGGGGCGATCGGGAGGGCGCGGCGGCTGACTCATCTCTGACGCTCGTCAATCGTACGTTCGTCAGTAATCGACTCGAGTCAGGCACTCTTCGGCGTCGCTCCCGCAGTATACGAAAGGCTTTACCGCCCGCGAGAAGCGACTGTCAAAGCAAATTGCAAGCCCCTCTTGCGCACGGCCAATCCTGTTCTTTGTGGCGGTTTCGACGACGGGATTGTTTACAAGGGTGGTTTTCATGGTCTAGAGCCCTTTGCCATGGATCGAGCGGATGTGGTGATCGTCGGAGGCGGGTTCGCCGGTCTCTGCGCCGCGCGGGCGCTCGCGGCGACGCCCGGGCGCGCGGCAGCAGGCGGCGCCGCCCGCGTGGTGGTCCTCGAGGCCCGCACCGGCGCCGACCCGCGCTTTCGTGGCGAGCTGATCCACCCGCCGGGCGTCCGCGTGCTCGCCGACCTGGGTCTGCACGCCGCGCTCCTCGACGCCGGCGGCACCGAGGTCGACGGTTTCTCCGTGGTGCTCGAGAACGGGGCCCCTCCCATCGTTCTACCCTACACCGAAGTGCGCGGCGGCGCCCCCAGGGGCCTCGCCATCTCCCACCCCCGCATGGTCGCCCGCCTCCGCCAGGAGGTCGCCCCGCAGGTCGAGCTCTGCACCGGCGTGCGCGTGGCGGAGCTCTCTCGCGAGGGATCGCGCGTGGTCGGGGTGCGCACCGCCGAAGGGCGAGAGATCCGGGCGCCGCTGACGATCGTGGCGGATGGACGGCACTCCAAGCTCCGCGGCGCCCTCGGCTTCCCCGACGAGACCCGCTTGCTCTCCTTCACCGCCGCCCTCCTCGTCGAGGGCGCCGAGCTCCCCTGCCCCCGTTACGGGCACGTCTTCCTCGGCACCTGGGGCCCCATCCTCGCGTACGCGATCGGAGGCGGCCAGGTGCGCATGTGCATCGATCTTCCGATCGACGCTGGCAAAGGCGAGGCGGCCGTGGCCGCGTTCCTCCGTACCGAGTGCGCGCCCAGCGTCCCGGAGCCCCTCCGCTCGGCGATGCTCCGGGCTCTGGTCGAGTCGCCCCCCGAGATCTGCGCCAACCACGCCATCAAGACGCGCCGGTGCACCGCGCCCGGCGTGGCGCTGGTCGGCGACTCCGGCGGCTGCTCTCACCCGCTCACCGCCACCGGCATGACCGTGGCGCTCAACGACATCCGCACCCTCGCGGCCGAGCTCTCCCGCGGCGGCTCCGTCGACGTCGCGCTCGAGCGCTACCAGACCGCCCGCTACGAGTTCGTGCGCGCCCGCGAGATCCTCGCCGACGGCCTCTACGACGTCTTCCGCCGCGGCGACGACGGCGCGCGCGCGGTGCGCAGCGGGCTCTCCCGCTACTGGACCTCGAGCCCCAGGGCGCGCGCGGCCTCCCTGGCCCTGCTCTCCGGGCACGAGTCCGGCCTGCGCGCCTTCGTCGCCGAGTACCTCTGGGTCCTGGGCGAGTCGGCGGCCTCGGTGTTCGGCGGCGCCGGCAGCGCCGCCGCGGCGAGCGCTCCCGGGGGGCGGCGGGCCGCCCTCACGGGCCTCGCTCGCACGGCCTACGATCAGCTCGGCCGCACCGCCTCTCTGGTCTACGCCGAGATGGTTCGCCGCGGGGCCCCGGAGCCGCCGGTCGCGGCGCGACGTGACGCCGGACGCGCCCAGAGCCGGCGCGCTGGCGGCGACGATCTGAGCGCTTGATCAGACCGCCGGCGCGACCGCCTCGGCCACGGGCCCTCTCACCGCCGGCGTCCGCTGCGTCATCTTCGAGCCGGCCAGCGCCGAGGCGAGGGCGCCGCCGACCGCGCTGCGCACGCGAGGCTCGTTGTAGAGCCTGGCGACACCGTCGAGGAGCGGAGTCCGCACCAGCGCGCGCACCGCATGGCCGACGACGAAGCTCGCCGTGAAGCGACGCTGGCAGGCGCGGGCATAGCGCCGCATCGCCTCGTCCCAGGAGCGCTCGCCGAGGACCACGGAGGCCGCCGCATCGGCAGCGTAGATGCCGCTCTGCATGGCCTGGTAGATGCCCTCGCCGGTGGCATTGTGGGTGATCCGCGCCGCCTCGCCGAGGTAGACCACGCCGGGCGCATGCGTGTGATTGACCCAGGTGGTGTACGAGATCGGGTGTCCCTTGAGGCGCCCGATCTGCCGCGCGCCGCGGAGGCGATCGCGGTAGTGATCGTCGAGGAAGCGCTGGAACACCTCCCGCACGTTGCGCGTCGTCTTGGCGCCGCTGGCATCCTCGCCGTCGATGCAGATGCCGATGTTCACCCGCACGCCGTCCTCGGGAAACATCCAGCCGTAGAGCGGGGCCAGGTTCCTGTCGAAGACCATCTCGATGGTGTGCGGCTCGATGGGGAAGCCCTCCCACCAGCCCATCAGCGTGGAGATGGTGCGGCGGGGGCGAGGATCGACCGAGAAAATGGAGTGGGCGCCGTCGGCCGCCAGCACCACCGGGGCGCGCACCACCTCGCCCTCGCGCGAGCGCACGCCCACCGCACGCCCGCCCTCGTGGACGATCTCGCGTGCCGTGAACCCCGAGCGAAAGGTGACCCCCAGCGCCTGGGCACGCTCGACGAGGAGGTTATCGAAGTGCTTGCGCAGGAGGATGATGGCGCTCTCGGCGGAGGCCAGGTGCATCGCCCGGCCCCCCGGAGTGACGATGCGCGCAGCGTCGATGGAGTAGCCGCGCCGGCGCACCTCGTCCCCGACCCCGAGCTCGTCGAGGAGCGCCACGCCGTTGGGAGACAGCGCCGAGCCGCACGTCTTCTCGCGAGGAAACGCGTCCTTGTCGAGGAGGAGGATGTCGCGCACCCCCCGCTTGTCGAGGGCCACGGCAGCTGCAGCTCCGCCGGGCCCGGCCCCCACGATCACCACGGAGAAAGGCATGCGCGCGAGTTACAGCGGAGCCGTCCGATTGGCAATGTCCCGACACAGGATCTTCGTCGACGGCGGTCACCGAATCGTGTCATCGACGCGTCGAGGAGGTCCACGCGTGCACCGCCGATGGCCCGCGCCTGCTCCCGACCTGGCCCTGGGTCCGCTGCCCGCTGTCACCCCCCCGGGCTCCCCGGCCGAAAGCTGCCCCACCCGCGGACCGTAGCGCGTGGGCCCCCGGAGCGGCTATCCTCCAGCCCCCCATGCGACGGATCCACTTCTGCGCCACGGCGACAGCGCTCGCCTTTCTCGTGATCGCCGGTGCAGGAGCCTGTTCCTCCGCCAACGAGTACGCCGGCAGCGGCGGCGGCCCGAGCTGTGACACCTGCGCCAACGTCTACAGCAAGGGCGGCATCGCCTGCGGCCCAGGCCCCAGCAGTGACGCCTGGCAGGCCCTGGCGCTGTGCGCCTGCGGCACGGGGGTGTGCGAGCAAGCCTGCTACGCCAGCTTCTGTGACAGCCAACCCGCCGACATGGGGTGCGATGCATGTCTGGCGACGAGCTGCGCATCGCAGCAAGCGACCTGCGGCGGGAACTGACCGCGGGAGCGCCCGAGAACGCCCCGCGAGCGTGACGCGGAGGGACGCCCGAGGGCGTCCCTGGACCATCGCCGCTCAGCCGCCGCTGGTCCAGGCGCCGGCCGTCCAGCCGAGCTCGACGGTCTTGCCGGAGGCAGGCAGCTCCACCTCGGTGGTCACCAGACGCATGGGCTTCCCTTCGCCCGCGGGGACGAGCGCGTCGATGCGCACCCGGGCCGGGCGCGCCGGCGGGAGCTCGGCAGGCCGCCTGAGGCGCAAGGTCACCGCCGAGGTGTCCCCCGGGTCGAGGCGCAGCGTGTAGAGCCCGATCCCTTCCGCGGCGACCTCGGGCCCGCGCTCCTCGCGGGCGGTGGGCGCGCCGCGTAGCAGCCTGGCGGAGATCGCATGGGTGCCCGCGGGAGCGCGCACCAGGATCAAGGTCGCCCCCGGCGGACGAGGCAGCTCCAGGGAGGCCCGCTCGAGACGATCGGCGTCGCCCGCAGGCAGCCCCGCGCGCCCCCGTGCCTCGGCGAGGAGCGCGAGCGAGAGCCGGCCCGCCAGGTCACCAAGCGGCGCCGAGCCGGCGCGACCGCCGGTCTGCGCCACCCGCGCCAGCAGGCGCACGGCGATGTCGAGGCGACCCGCGCCGGCGTGCGCCAGGGCCAGGCGAAGGATCGCCGCGGGGTCGTCGGGGACGAGCTGATCGAGCACGGTGTACGCCTGCGTGGCGTCGTCGAACCAGCCCTCGTTGCGGAGCCGATCGCCGAGGAAGGCGCGAGCCCAGGGGTCACCCGGGGCGCGCTCGGCGAGCTCGCCGAAGGCGCGGCGCGCCTCGGCGTCGTCACCGAGGCGGTGCAGCGCGGAGGCGCCGTCGGCGAGCAGGCCGGCGTCGGCGAAGGGATCCTGCCGGACGCGACGGATCTCGTCGGCCAGCTCCTGGTTCATCTTGAGCTCCTCCAGCAGCGCCAGGACCCGGCGGCGCAAGATCGCGTCGTGGGGAGCCAGGGCGAGGAAGCGGCGCACGACCGCGAGCCGGGCAGCGTCGTCGGCCGCGGCCGCGTAGCGCTTGCGGAAGATGCCCACGGGGTAGTGCTCGTCGCCGAGGAGCGCGCTGGCGATGCGGTGGAGCTCTTCCGGGCTCCGGGCGCGACGCACCGTCTCGCGGCGGAGCTCGGTGGCGGCGTCGTCCTCGCCCAGTCGCTCGAGGTCGCGGGCCACCTGGAGGCGGGTCGTACCGTCCTCGACCTGGAGCATGATCAGCTCCAGGAGCGCACGCCGATCGGTCCACGAGGGGAGCTCGCAGCTCCGCCTCGCGTCGACGTACATGGGGGCGGGCTGGGCTCGCTCGAGCCGCTCCCGCCAGACGCCGCGGCGGAGGGGCATCGGCAGGGTGGCGGTCGGCGAGCACTTGCGCCCGCGTGAGGTGGCGTGCGGCGGTGGCAGGTCGATGCTGCGGCGCACGGTCACCTTCACCTTGAGCCCGCTCTGGGGGAAGACCAGCGCGGTGACCACCTCCTCGATGCAGCGATCGAGCGCGTCGTAGTCGGAACGGGCGTTGCCGCGGGCGTGTACGGCGCTGGCGTGACCATCGCCGTCGAGCTCGAAGGTGACGTCGATGGCCCCCGCGAGCTCCGGTCGCAGCGCGGCGCGGGAGTCTCGACACCGGCGCACCGAGGTGCCGGCCTCGTCGATCACGCGCGCCGCCGCCTCGATCACCGCGGACTTGAGGGCGTCCTCCTTCTCCTCCGGGACGTCCGCCTCGGTCTCGTGGGTCACGCCGACCAGCGTGCCGAGCGTGCCACGCGGCGTCGCGAACGCGGCGGAGAAGCCCGCCTCCGAGCCGGCCGCGAGGTCGAGGATGCGCGTCTCCAGCCGCGAGGGCACGTAGCCGTTGCTGGGCCCCACCAGCCAGCCGGTCCACGGCGTGAGCAGCCCGGCGCGGAGGGCCACGTCGGTCGCCGCCTCCCGCCCGCGGCCCTTCAGGGCGATCTCCTCGACCCTGGCGGCAGCCCAGCGACGGGTGACGTCCCCCTCGTCCGCGGCCTTCTGTGCGATCAGCGCGCGCCGCTCCTCGTGCGTGCCCGAGGCGTCGCGCCAGCGAAGCGTGACTGCGCGCGGGAGATCGCCGCGGACGCGCCCCACGACCGACACGGTCGAGCCCGCCGGCACGGCGCGCGCGCCGCGCGGGTAGATGCGGTCGACCTCCGGCCCGAAATCGATCTCCACACCCGCCACCGTGGGCCGCAGCGCCTCTTCGAGCAGGCTCACGGCCGCGCGCGCCGCGTCCGTGGCGTCGGCGATCTCGAAGAGCGGACCGGTGCCGCGGACCAGCCCGGCCAGCGCGAAGCGGTTGGCGAGGGGCCCGACCGCGACGGCGCCGAGCCGTGGCGCGCCGCTCTTGCGGCGGGCGAGGCGGGCTTCGATGAGATCGACGGTGGCGTCGCCCACGGTGGGCCAGCCGTCGCCGACGTAGACGACCATGCCGGAGGGCGCGTCCGCCGGGAGCGCGTCCGCGCCCGCCTCGATGGCGCGTCCTAGGTCGGTGGCGCCGCCCGGTGAGAGCGCCGAGAGAGCCGCAGACACGGCCTTGCGGCGGGCTTCATCGACGGGCCCCATCGCGGCCGGCCCCACGGCGCGCGCCGTTTGATCGGCCGCCAGGACCACCGCGCGATCTCGCGCACCGAGCCCTGCGAGCACCGCCTCCACCAGGGCGCGCTCGGCGTCGAAGAGCGCCGGCTCGATGCTCGCCGAGGTGTCGATGACCAGCGCCAGGGTCACGCCCTCGTCGTTCGCCGCCGCCAGGGGCGCCTCGGCGCGCACCAGCACGGTGCCTCCGGCCTCGTCCTCGCCCGCCGCGGACGCGCTGTAGAGCCGGGCCACGGGAGCGGCCGCACCCTCCTCACCCTTCTGCTTCCAGCCGGGGATCTCCACGTCCACGACCAGATCGGCGGTGGGCCGGAAGTCGGGCCGCCGCACCTGCACGGCCTGGCCGTCGACGCGGGCACCGAGGCCGGCCGCCATCGAGATCGGGCTCGACGGGGAAGCGTCCACGCGGGCGGAGAACTCGCCCACGAGGGGCGGCGCGGCGTCGCCGGCCATGGGGTAGCGGTACTGGACGATCCGCGTCGATCCATCCCCGCGGGGCCGCGGCGCGAGCCACTCGGCATACGCCACGATCACCGTGACCGTCTGGCCGGGCGTGATGGCGGGCACGTTCCCGCGCACCCACCCCTCGCCCGCCCACTCCAGCACCTCGGCGCCGGCCGAGGCGGCGCTCTGCTTGCGGGAGGCGAGCGCGATGCGCCCCTCGGAGACCGCCTCGCCGCGCTGTACCGCGAAGCGCGAGACCAGCGCCCCCGGGGGGAGCGCCATCCGGAAATCGCCGGCCACGGCGACGCTCCCCGCGTTGAAGAACGTCGTCCGGGTCTCCGTCTCGGCCAGCTCCCCGGTGACCACCGCGCGCACGTCGTGGGCGCGGATGGTCAGCGGGGAGCCCGCGTCGCCGGGCGACGAGGGATCGGCACCCGCGACCCTGCCCCACAGCTCCCCCACCGCGCGCCGGGGCGCGCCGCTCGCGCCCCAGGGCGCGGCCATGCCGGACGTCCAGTCGTCGTAGCCGCGCTCGGGCGCGACCGTCACCTGCCCGCCGGTGAGGGTGGCCGTATCGCCGGCGTGGACGGTGGTCTCGGCGCCTCCCTCGAGGCGCACGGTGATCTCGCCGTTGGCCACGTAGACCTTGCTGGAGGCGGCGCCGCGCTCGACGCCGACATCCGCCCCCCGCACCATCGCGGCGGCGGCGCCGAGCTCGATCGAGGCACGCGCCGTCGCCACGCCGAGCACGAACACCCGCCCCCGCTCCAGGGCGACGGCGCCCTCCCGCACCACGAGCCGCGTCGATCGATCGATGACCAGCGCGGTCCCATCGTCGAGGCGGAGGCGCGCGCGGCCGTCGGCGTCGGTCTCGACCGGGTCGCCCGCGGCCAGGCGAATGGTGCGCCGCACGGCCTCGCCGGCGCCGGACACGCCGGCGTGGACGGCCTGGAGGTCGGCCACGGTGGGGACCAGCGGGTGCGCCAGCGCGGGCGACTGGTGCCGGAGCAGCGCCGCCATGAAGATCACCGAGAGCGCGGCGGCGATGCCCGCGAACACGTAGGGCGCCCGCGAGGGCCGGTACACCTGCGCCGCGGAGCCGAACCAGCTCGGCTCGCCGGGGCCCCACTCGGCGACGTCGTAGCGGTCGCCGCGGGTGACGATCATCTTCTCGTGAGCGCTCACGGAGTCACCTCTTTCACCGCGCCGGCACGGAGCGAGAAGCGCCGCGAGGAGCGCCCTCGCCGAGTGAACGTCAACGCTGTCTTCACGATCTTCTCCTCCGGAGTCCCCTCGTCGAACACGACCGTGAGCACCGCCGCGGCGCCCAGCCGCGAGGCGTGCTCCAGCTCGTCGGGCTCCAGCCTCACCTCGACGAAGGCGTCGTCGCGGGCAGGCACCGTCGCGGCGGCGATGCCCAGGGTCACGTCGCCCTCGGGCGCGGGCATCGCGGCGCCGAGCGCGTTGCTCCACAAGCTCGGGTGCAGCTCCGGGTGGGCCCAGGTGAGCGCGACGCGGGTCCCCCTGTTCACGCCGCCCTCGAGGCGCTCGCTCGATCGCACCCGGGCGAGGCGGGCCGCGAGCGCGCTGGCCTCGTCGGCGCGGCCGGCGGCGAGGGCCTCGAGCCGGCCCCAACCGAGCCACGTCGCGGCGAACGCGCGCGCCGTGCGGGCGGGCCCCTGCCCCTCGTCGGGCGAGCCGGCGGCGCCGCCCCTCTCGGTCCAGCGCACCGCCTCCTCGAGCTTGCCCAGGCCCTGGGCGGCCGCGGCGAGCAGCAGCGCCACGTTGCCGTCGTCGGGCGAGAGGCGGGCCAGGGTCTCGTACTGGCGCGCCGCCTCCGCATACCAGCCGTGCGCGCGCAGCAGGTCGCCGAGGCGACGGCGCGCGATCGGATCGTCGGGCGCGAACTCGACGATCTCGCCGAACGCGCGCTTGCCCTCGCTCTCGTCGAGCGCCCTCTGCGAGGGCTCGCTGTCCCGCGCCGCGAGCCGCAGGTAGAGCTCACCCACCGCGGTGCGCACGCGCGCATCGGCGTCAGGCCGCGCTCGCAGGGCCCGCCCGAGATCGCGCGCCCCCGCGTCGTCGCCGGCATCCTCGAGCAGGTCGAGCAGGCGCAGCGCCAAGGCGAAATCGTCCGGCCACTGCCCGACCAGGGCGCGCAGCCTGGTGACCCGCTCGCCGGGCGTCCTCGCCTCCTTGAGCAACCGCTCCAGCAGCCCCGGGTCGATGCTCTTGAGCCCGAGCGCGTCGTGGAGGGTGCGCACCTCCACCGGCGACCTCACCCTCGCCAGCATCCCCCGGTAGAGCGCGTCCGCCGCGCCCAGGTCGGTGAACATCTCCCGCCACAGCTCCACCTTACCGCGCACGCTGGGCATGGCGTCGAGGAGCATCGACAGCAGCCTCGACCGCTCCCGCCAGGTGGGCGCCTCGCACGAGGACAGGCTCTGCCGGTAGACGCGGGCGACGGCCTGGGCGTTGCCCGTCGCCGCGCCGAGCCGCTCCCGCCAGAGAGCGGCGCGCTCCTCGAACGGCACAGCCGCCGCGCCGCTGCACCCCCAGGCGACGTGTGACACGTCGCCGAGCCGCACCGTGACCTCCACGGCGTGCGTCTCGCGGAGCGCGGCGAGGCGATCCGCGAGCCTCTTGTCTCCGTCCGAGCCGGCGTTGCCGAGATCGCCGGTCTTGCGGATCCAGCCGTGGGCGAGGGGAACGTCCTTCGCGCTGCCGCCCTCGTCCATCGAGATCTCCCCGACGGTAGGATCGACGCGGCTCCTGGTCGTCCAGTGCTCCGTCTGCGCGACGGCGCTCTGGTCGCTACCGTGCGGGTTGATCGTGCCCGCGCCGGGCACCTCGGCTGCGCGCTTGCCGTCGGGCGCCGGAACCGCAGGGAGCGGGCCGTCCCCTCCCCTGCCGCCCCCCGTGACCGGGCCACGCACACGCTCGGCCGGCGGTGCCGCCGCCGCGAACGCCGCCGTGGCCGACGGCGCGGGAGCCGTCACCACCGGTGCCGCCACCGCGGCCGTCGCCTGCCCTCCGAGGTGCAAACCCGCGATGCTCCCCGGCGCGCTCTTGGTGCCGGGGTTGCCCATCGACCCCTCCTCACCCTTGGCGCGCGTGCCGGTGCCGCCCTCTTTACTCACGTCGTCCAGGAAGGTGAGCTCCGTGGTGATCGCTGCCGCCCGCGCGTCACCGATGCCGTTCTCGGCGCTCGTCGGGGCGACGGCCGCCCGGAAGACGACCTGCTTCTCGCGGCGCTCCCGGCGGCGACGCTCCAGGTCGGCCCGCTCCTCGGCGCCCATCTCGTTGGTGGTGGGCACGTACAGCGAGGTCACCGGGGTGATGATCCCGTGCCGCGAGCCGAGATCCACCAGCGCCGCATGCCCCGCGGCCTCGTCGAGGAGCTGCCCGAGCCGGCCCTCCGCCCAGCGGCGCGAGAGGTCCCCGGAGTCGTCGATCGCGTTGACCTGGAGGGGGACCGTGGTCGCCCCGGCCGCACTGGCGACGGTGACCGAGGTCGGCACCGGACCGACGATCCGGCCCACCACCACCTGCGCCTCACCCTCGACGAGGGCGCCGAGATCGCGCGGGTAGATCCGCTCCACGCCGGGGCCGAGGTCGATGGTCGCCCCCAGCCGCGCGGAGCGCTCCGCCACCTCGAGCAGGCGCAAGGCAGCGCGGGCCGCCGCGTTGGCGTCGCCGAGCCGCTCGGCAAAGGCCCCGCGCGACAGCCCCGCGAGCACCGCCAGATCCGCCCCATCCCCCACGCCGAGGCCGAAGATCCGCACCGGCCGCGGCAGCCGGGCGAGCCGCGCCCGCAGGTCCGTGAGCGAGAGCTCACCCACGGTCGCCGCCCCGTCGCCCACGTAGACGACCGCGCCGCGCCGACCCGGCGAAGGATCGAGGCTCTCGGCCGCCGCCGCCAGCATGGCGCCGAGGTCGGTCGCGCCGCCGCGCTCGATCACCGCGAGGTGGGCCAGCACCTCCCGCCGCCCCGCCTCGTCGAGAGGCGCGAGCTTGTCCCTCCCCGGCACCACCGGCCGCAGGCTGGCGTCGCCCGCCCACACCACGGCCCGATCGGACTTGCCCAGGTGCGCGAGGAGCGCCCCCGTCGCTGCCCGCGCCACCGCGAGCGCCGCCGGCTCCGTCCCCGCCGAGGTGTCGATGACGATCGACAGGTCCAGCCCGGCGGGCGCAGCCAGCGCCGGCCCCACGTCGGCGACGGGCACGAGCACGTACTCCGCCTCGGTGCGCGAGCGCTGCAAGGCCTCGGCGCGCTCGGTGGGCGCGAGCGTCTCGGTGTCGACGGTGTGCGGCGCCTGGTAGCCGCGCCACACCGGCAGCCCCTCGTCGAACAGCTCCACCGCCAGGTCCGCCCGCGGCACCAGATCGTGCTCGCGCACCACCAGCGCGTTCCCCTCGCGCACCCCGGCCATGCCCGCGCGCACGTCCTTCGCGCCGGACCGCCCGAGGTCGATGGTCGCGTAGAGCTCCTCGATGTGGGGCAGGCTCTCCTCGGCGCCCTCGGCCGCCATCGGGTAGACGTAGAGCCGTCGATCGAGCTTCGCCCCGGTGCGGCCCAGCCACTCCGCGTAGCTCACCACCACCCGGCGCGTCTCGCCGGGGCCGATGGGGTAGAGGCGCGCCCGGTAGACGCCGGGCGCGTCCCACTCGAGGAGCGCGGGATCCTCGGTGGAGCCCTGATAGACGTTGCTCTCGTACTGCGCGACGGCAGCCTTCTTCTCCTTGACGCGGCCCCAGACCACGTCCCCCTCGCGATCGACGCCGAAGCGGTGGAGCACCGCGCCGTCGGGCGTGCGAAAGCGGTAGAGCCCCTCGACCACCTCGGAGCTGGGGTTGAAGAAGACCTCGTCCACCTCGGTCACGGCGAAGTCGCGCTCGATGCGGACCCGCACGTCGAGCCTCTGGATGGACAGGGGGAAGCGCGGAGAGCCCTGATCGCCTGGGCGCCGGGCGCCGATGGTGCCGACACCGTACGGAGCTGGCTCGGCGGCGCGATCGGTGGTGGCGAGCCCGCCGGTCCAGTCCTCCCAGGAGAGGACGGACGCGACGGTGGCGTGCACCTCCTTGCCGGTGCCGCTCAGGGTGAGCCGCTCGCCGGCGGCGGCGCGACCGTTGCCCTCGGCGCGGACCTCGCCGGACAGGACGTAGACCTCGGTCGCCGCGGCGGAGACGTCGATGCTGGCGCGCACGTGAGCCAGGTGAAGGGCGCCGCCCGGCGTGATGATCTCGGTGGTGAGGCCCGCCGGGGTGTCGATGAAGATGCGCCCCGAGGTGACGCCGATCGCGTCGGATCGGAGCGTCAGCTCGGCGGGGCCGCGCACCAGCAGCGTGGCGCCCCCGTCGCGGCGGAGCCAGGCGAGGCCCTCGGCCGCCACCGAGACGGCCTCCCCGTCCACGAGCCGTTCCCGCGGATGGGGCGGGCGCGCCGCCTCCTCCGGCGGGGTGACGCTGACCGAGCGGCGAATCGTGCGGAGCTCGGCCCAGGTCTGGGACCGAGGGAGGAGCGGGTGCGAGTCGGGGGCGCAGGACAGGGACGGCAGCAGCGCCGCACAGACGACGAGGAGGGCGACCGCTGCACGAGCGGGTGCGAAGGGGGGGCGGGACGGCATCGAGCAAACCTCCGCGACGTGGTCCAGGGTAGACGGGGCGGGTGGGCGAAGGATCTGGGAGGCCCCGGCGACCGCGCTGGGATGCTACACGGACACCAGCGAAGGGCGGAGGTTCCCGCGGGTCGGGTCTTTTCTCGAAAAAGAGACGCCCGGTACCCCGACGGGTCCCTTCACCGGGCGTGGGTCACGCGGGCCACGGCTGCCCGCGCGTCGAGCACCCGCGGGTCACCTGGGCGCTGCGCGTCCGCGCGGTCGAGGAGCTGCTGGGCGAGGGCGAGGTCGCCCCCCGCGGAGACTGCGACCGCCGCCAGCGAGAGCACCCGGTTGTCGTGGAAGCCGTCGTTCACCGCGCGCACCAGCGAGGGCGCTGCGAGCGCGGGCGCGCCCAGGAAGATGCCGCGGTCGGGCTCGACGCCGGCGATGCCGAAGCGCGCGACGGCGCCGGCGTTGGGCCCCTCGCGGCGCACGAAGATCTCCCCGGTGTCGGTGAACCCGACGAGCGCCCACGCCGGGCTCCTGGCCAGCAGCTGCCGCACGTTCTCGCGCCCGCCCTGGAACTTCGCCTCCCCGGCCGAGGTGTACTTGAGCAGCACGAGCTGGACGCCGAAGCGATCGAGGCTCGAAGCCCAGCCCGGCTCCCCGTAGCGCACGCTCCGGTAGACGTCGCGCACGAACTCCGGCGAGTAGGCCTCGAACCGGGGATCGAAGAAGGCTCGCTCGCGGGGGTAGAACACGCCGAGGAAGGGCCCGGCCCAGCCATCGCTGACGAACGCGGGGCCGGTGAGGCCCTGCTCCTGGATGAAGTCGAACAGCGCGGTGGGCCACACCTCCGACGCGATGCCGGGCCCCGGCGGATAGATGGACCAGCGATCGACCGGGAGGCCGAGTGCGAGCATCACCAGCACGCCGAACCCGGCGAGGCGCACGCGCGGCGAGTCGAGGCGCCCGGCGACGAGCCCGTCGAGGCCGAGCGCGAGCACCGGCGCGGCCACGACGGCGAACGCGTCGACCGTGCGCGCATGGCGGAGCGAGAGAGCGCCGAACGCGAGGAAGGGGACCAGCAGCGCAGCCGGGAGGCGGCGGGCTCGCGCCACCACGGCGATCGCGGAGATCGCTGCGAAGGCCCAGTACGCGTGGAGCGCCTGGAAGGGCAGCTCGTAGGGAGGCCGGTACTCGACGACGTGCTCGTGCAGGTCGGCGTCGGCGCCGAGCTGGAACGCGACGAGCAGCGGGCGGGCCCCCTGGGGATGGTAGAGCGCGAGGGCCAGCGCCGCGATCCCGATCGAGGCCGCCAGGACCACGGCCACGCGAGCGCCGGCGGCGAGCCCGGAGCCACCGCGCACCTCATCGTGAAAGAGCCGGGCGCGCACCGGCTCGACGACGATCCCGATGGCGACGCACGCGAGGAGCGCGAACGAGGTGACCGCGCCCGCGTGGATCTGGGCCGTGCACGCTGCCACCAGCCCCGCGCCGACGAGGCGCCGGTGCCCCTCCCGGGCGGTCGAAGCGCCGGCGAGGAGGACCGCGCAGCCGGCGAGCGCGAGGTTGGAGAAGATCTGAGGGCGGTCGGCGAAGCGGATCGCGGCCGCGCCCGCGCCGAGGACCGTGGCGACACCGGCCGCGATCGGCGAAGCGCCCCAGCGCCTCGCCGCGAGCCACACCAGCGGCCAGGTGGCGACGACCACCACCACCCGGAGCGCCAGCACGCCCGCCGGCCCGGCCTTGCGCCAGGCCAGCTCGAAGAGGATGGCAGGGAGCCACTCGTGGAGGATCCACGGGTGATCGGGCTCGGTATACGAGAGAACGTTGGTCGCCGGGACGTGTCCGA
>Ga0302267_10004240_pt1 | contig 15835 bp, 6 predicted proteins | sample III_Bog_E1_3_FD_194555 | JGI IMG/M metagenome (GOLD analysis project Ga0302267, IMG submission 194555) | Peat permafrost microbial communities from Stordalen Mire near Abisko, Sweden - III_Bog_E1_3 | ecosystem: Environmental > Terrestrial > Soil > Wetlands > Peat | place: Sweden: Abisko... | reverse complement strand
TAGGATGATGATGGGGATATCCATCGTAGCAGGATCATTCTTCAGCACCGCCGCGACATCGAATCCGTTCATCTCCGGCATCATGACATCGAGAATCACCAACCCTGGAGTCTCTTCGCGGATCAGAGTGAGCGCCTGTCGCCCATCCTCTGCAAGGCGAACCACGTACCCGGCTTCCGTCAGTTCCTGTCGAAGCAGGGAACGAATGTTGGCGTCATCGTCAACAACCAGGATTGACTTATCCCGCGGCTGGTGCGTGGCTACCTGCTCGCGTAATTGCCGAACCAGGGCTTCGAAATCGAGCGAGCGCCGCACTGGCAATAAGGGGAGCTGGCCTTTGGGTCCGAGGACGGGAAGTGTGAAAGAAAACGTGCTGCCCTGTCCAGGTTCACTCTCAACCCAGATGCGGCCGCCGTGATATTCCACAATCTCCTTGCATATCGGCAAGCCCAGGCCTGTCCCTTTGGGTTTGTCGGTGAGGGTATCACCAACCTGCTTGAACTTCTCAAATACCTTTGGCTGATCGGTGATGGCGATGCCTATGCCGGAGTCTTTGACGCTGACGACAAGATCGCTGTCCTGACTGCGAACGGCGCAGGTGATGGAGCCCGCGTCAGTAAACTTGACTGCATTCGAAATAAGATTGATCACTACCTGGATGAGCCGATCTTTGTCGCCGGTAATCTCAGGAAGATCTGGCTCGATCTGCAGGACGAGTTCCAACTTTTTCGCGTCGAAGAGTGAAGACGTAGCCGCAGTTGCACGTTCAATGACCTCGGCAACCGAGACGCTGCTCATGTTCCATGTAAACTTGCCGGCTTCGATCTTGGCCAGATCGAGCACATCATCAATGAGCTTGGTAAGCCTCTCTCCCTCGCTGACCACGACGCCCAGATTTTCAATCACCTGCGCCTTGGCTTGAACAATTTTGCGGTCGTCTTCCGGAATGAGCGGGAAAAGGCGCTCTTCGAGACGGCGGCGAATGATCTTGGCGAAACCCAGCACTGAGGTCAGGGGAGTCCGCAATTCATGGCTCACGGTTGAAAGGAAGGAACTCTTCGCTGCATCCGCTTCTTCTGCCGACGCTCTCGCCTGGCGTGCATCCTCAAAGAGCTTCGCGTTGTGAAATGTTACTCCGACTGCGGTGGCGATCGTGGAAAGGAGGCGCTCATCGGCCTCGGCGAAACGTCCTTCCTGGTCGGTCGACTGAACGCTGATCACTCCGATTACGAGCCCGCCCGAAGTGATGGGCACGCCGAGGTAGGAAGCAGTATCTCGACCCATCTTCTCGATACCCAGTTTGGCGCGATTCCGGTCCATTTCTTCATTGATCAGGAGCGGTTTGCCGGAACGAATAATCTGCGATGTGAGTCCGGAACCGAAGGGGCGCGAATGTGCGATCTCGCCAAACGAATATGGGAAATGCAGCATCATTGTCGCCCGGTCAAACAGCGCGACGTAGGCGATAGGCGCGCGAAAGACATCCCGCACCTGATCCCCGACCAGCTGTATCAAGCTGTCCTTGTCCAGTTGCGTGGCCAGCGCCTGGGTGATTCGGTTGATGGTTGCCAGCTCGGCGGCGCGCTCGCGGACCTTCTGCTCCTGCTCGTTGATTACCTGGTAAGCATTCGCGTTGTCGAGCGCGATGGTTATATACGCCGCAAGGTTTTCGAGCAAGCTCAGGTGCTGCTCAGTGTAAGCGTTTTTCTTGAAGCTCTGCACACTGAGCACACCTAAAACGCGTTCCTGTGCAATCAGCGGCAGGTAGATCATGGAAGCCGGAGGCTGCGCTGCGGTTCCGTCATCCAGCAGAGCGCCCGAGTGATTGTAGGCTGGAACATACTTTGAGGCTTCCACCGCAACATCGTTTAGCAAGATCGGTTGACGGCGGTCAAGGCACCATACAGCAAGCTGGTTTTTATCGTCGGTGCTGCGCGTATATGGCGCATAGCGGCGTCCATTTTCGATAGCCAGGCTGTACTCAATCAAATGTTTTTCCGGGCGATAGAGCCCGACGCCGAAAATGCTGGCATCAAGGATCTGATTCACTCGCTCGTACAGCTTGAACAGAATGGTGTTGAGGTCGAGAGAAGCGGTAATCTCCTTGCCGATGTCGCTCAGCAGTTCTATGGAATCCTTCTGTGCGGTGATCTCGGCTGCCTGCGCACGAATTTCTTCAGTACGTGCCTGAACGGTCGCTTCCAGCACTTTTGCCTGATCTTCAAGCGCTTGAGTTTTGCGCCGGGCATTTGCGCGCTCATAGTCGGTGACGGCCTTCCATGCGATAAAAGTCAGCAGAAGGAACGTCAGCACATAGAAAATGTATGCAATCGATGTGCGATACCACGGAGGCAGAATCGTAAAGGCAAACTGCCCTTCCTCACCAACCTGGTCGCTGCCGGCACGCGAGTGCACTCTGAAAACATAGTGTCCCGGGCCAAGCCCGCTGTAGTTCGCCTGCTTCTGGTTGCTCCAGTCGGACCAGCCGTGATCGGCGCCGTCAAGGCGGTATTGATAGGTGGTGTCAGTCGCGTTGCCGAAGTTGAGTGCCGCAAAGGCAAAACTCAAAGCGTCGGTGCCCGCAGCCATGTGCAATTCCCCGCTATCCTGTGTCTGGCTTCCGCCAAAGACCACCTTTGATCCCGCATCCACGTGCCGTACCAGGGTCGGATACGAGGGTGGCTCATCAGGTGTTGCTTTCGGATCGAAACGGACCAGATTCTCGGCAGCTACAAGCAAAACTCCATTGTCATCGGCGCGAATATTGCCGATCCTGAACCGGCGCAAGGGACGATAGGTATCTTCATCCAGTTTCCAGCTCTTGTCGGCTTGCTGCGTGAAAAGCCCAAGCCGCCGCACATCTGCCGAATCGGTATAAGACCAGAGTTTGCCGGGGCCGGCTGGGATCAGGGTAACATTCGCATCCGGAGCATCAATCGGCAACAGGAAGGTGTCATCTACGACAAACTTCTTCGCATCCCGATCCCAGCGAAAAATGTGCTTCGCATGAAGGCCGGTTGCATAGATGTTGCCTCCTAAAAACTGAACATCGATCACTCCTTCAGGCAGGCCTTCCTTCGCCGAAATAATCTCAGCCTTGGAGTCGCGCATCCCAGTGGGAGCCACCGAAATGTGAAGGGCCTTGCCGGGAGCTCCGCTAACCCAGATGCTCCCGTCTAGGTCTTCGATGATATCGTTTGCGGGATAGACGACCTTGGGCAGGGTGCCTTCGTCAATCCACTTTTGCCCATCCCAGCGTGCCGAAGCAATGCCTTCAAACAGACCTTCGAATATCCGTTGCGGATTCTTGTGGGATTGGTACACGATGTAGCTTGGAGTCTTGGCTCCATTCGGCAAGGGAGGAACAAACTTGTCTCCTTCAACCTTGAGCATTCCCTGGCTGCCAGAAACCAGCAGTTGATCCGGCGTTTTGCCCGACGGGTCCTTATAATTCAGGAGAACAAACGACTGCGTAGGGCCAAGGTAGGGTACAGTGCTCAGTAGCCCGCTCTTTGTGTCTCGCACCACCCTTTGCAGTGTCGCGGCCGAGCTATCGGAAGTGAAATAGATTGAACCCCTAAACGACATTGCATCCAGCGTGCTGGTACGAGCCAAAATGGAGATAGGGGAATCCTCTTCCACCCGGCTAATGCTGTTGTTGAGGCCGAGCCAAAGCGCCCCGCTGCGGTCCTGAAACGACGAAAGCACATTCAAACTCAGCAACCCTGCGCTTGAGTCAATGAAATGCCGCAGCTGCCCGTCATGCTCCAACACAAGCGCCCCGCCATCGAGCGTCGTGAGAGCAATACTGCCGTCCTTCAGCAGGTTCATCGTGTAGAGCTTGTGTTCTTTCAGGTAAGCATCGACTGGTGTTGGGAAGGGAATCGACTTCTGGCCGTCAAAAATCGTCAACGACTGTTCCCGTGCAGAGATCAGGATGCGGCCGTCGTCATAAGGGAACAGAAACAGCTTTTTGGAGTCGCTATACGCCTCTCCGCCTGGTACGGGCCTTATCTCATCGCCGACGATTTCCTCCAGACCAATCCCATCTTGCGAGGTATAAAGGTGGCCGCGGACCATGGACAGAGCTTGGAAACTCGATTTGTCTGTCGCCGGCCAGATATGCACCTGTTTGCCGTCCCACCGGAAAATCCGGTTATAGGCGCGGAAGAAGATTCCCTGCGGTGTCGGAAGCGTCTGCCACACAGCAGTGAAATCACGGTCCGCCGCAGGCACTTTGTCCAGCAATGAAACGTAATGCAGGGTGCCGGCGTTGTCTGGTTCCAGGTATCCAAAATCCCCGTTCAAACCAGCCCACACCCGATTGTTTTCATCTACGGAGAGCGACCGGGTGGTATCTGAAGCGATATAGATCTTTCGCCAGGTCACTCCGTCGAACTCCTGGATCATGCCGGAGGTTCCGAAGTACATGACTCCGCGGTGATCCTGAACGATGGTCCAGAACTGTACCCCGGTTCCAAAGTCCTTGATTGAAAAATTCTGCAGGAGCGGTGAACCCAGCGGGGTGGAGACCGATGTTGCGGCTTGCGCCCCAGACGGCGCTGCAATAGCTGGTTGTGCCGCCTGCCCAGCCCACGTGGGAGGCAGACAGATTACACTCAGCAGCGCTGAGAGCAGGAATCGGCGGCAAACGTACGTGCGCTCAACCAAAGAGCCATCCAGATTGCTTGAAGTCTAGAAAACGGGGAAATGTCTTAAATAGAGGAAGGGGGCCTCCGGGAAATCCTAACACCTTGAATTTTGTTTATGCAATGCTCTAAGTCCCTCCGGCTGAGAATGTTGCCGTATTCAGCCTGTAACCAAGAATGAAGGATTGAAATCCAAACGCTGCCAGTCGCCGGCCGGGTGCGAGAACAACCGGAGAGATTGGCGAGCCGAACTACGGCGACGCACCGGATCGGCGCTGCGGCCGAAGCATTGGCTCGCTGAATACGTTCACAACTCAACCCAATGGTCGATTCAGCCTGTGCGTCGGCCTCCGAGGACGGAGGGGACTCGAAAATGGTTGCGGAGAGGAGAATCGAACTCCTGGTCTCTCGATTATCGATCGAGTGCTTTAGCCATCTAAGCTACTCCGCACTAAGCCGTTAAATTATGGAGCCGAAAAGCGGAATCGAACCGCTGACCTCCTGCGTACCGGGCAGGCGCTCTTCCAACTGAGCTATTTCGGCCTTGAATCTGGTGCGGACGGCAGGACTCGAACCTCCGATGAACTGGGTGTAGGCCAGCCGATTTAGCCGATAATCTACGTCCGCAGACCTGGGTCTGCAAAAAAACCTGGTGCGCATGGGCAGACTTGAACTGCCATCTCAAGCTTCGGAGGCTTGTGCTCTTTCCGTTGAACTACATGCGCAAACTTGTGGTCAACCCGCCCGAATTTGAATCGGGAACTATGCTTTAGGAGAGCATCGTGATCTCCAGTTTCACCACGGGTTGATGGAGAGCCTACCCGGAATCCAACCGGGATTCGCGTTTTAGAAGAACGCCGTCTTGTGCGTTAGACGATAGGCTCATGGTCAGGGTTCCCATCGACAGCGGGTACCCTCTGGGTGCGTCGATGGGATGACATGGTGGGTCCGGTGAGATTCGAACTCACGTCTCTTCGCTTAAAAGGCGAGTGCAGATATCCGCTATGCGACGAACCCAAAATGGTGAGCGCGGCTGGATTTGAACCAGCGTCGCCCTGCTTAAGAGGCAGGCATAATTTGCCGCTATACTACGCGCTCATGGTGTACGTGGCGGGCGTCGAACCCGCAGTCTGTCTCTTATAAGGAGACGGCTACATACCAGCTAGCAGCTACACGTACGTGGTGCCAGCGGCTGAACTCGAATCAGCTACAACAGGCTTATGAGACCTGCGCAATATCCACTTCTGCTTCGCTGGCATACGATTGGCGGGGGTGGCGGGCATCGAACCCGCTTCATTCGGATTTGGAGACCGACGTTCTACCAGTCTGAACTTCACCCCCATTGTCAAAGAGCAATAAAAAACCCGGCGCTAGGCCGGGTCCGGTGCATAAAAACAAATACACTCAGACCCTCAAGACACGACTCCCCAAATGACCCGCTTGGTCATTCTGGTTATCCCGTGTTTGAGGATCTGCTGCATAAGTCACACTCTCAAGTTACAGAGTACATCGGTTTTTGACGCGTTGCAATTCAATCCTTGTATGGATCGAATTCTTTTGCCGAGGCCATCACCACGCCAACAGGCGTGAGGCGATGCAGAATACGCACGGAGTCCGACACCGAAGCGAGAACCTCGTCCAGCCGCTTGTAGCAGTCGGGAGACTCGTCGAGTCCACCGCCGCGAAGTTCAATCCCAGAGCGGTCAATCCACGCGCGCATCATCTTCGGGGTGACCTTTCCCTCACGCTTGCACTCGCCAGTCTTGCGATCGAAGACGCCTGTGGCTTCCTTGCGACCCATAGCGCGGCCGGCACCGTGGACGGTGGAGTAGAGACTGTACTTGGCATTCTCATTCTCCACGCCTTCAAGGATGACGGACTGCTCGCCCATGGAACCGCCGACGAATCCCTTCACTCCGGGAAATGCCGGCGTGGCGCCCTTGCGAACAACCCACAACATCTCATCGCCATGCTTCTCGTGCCATGCAAAGTTGTGGTGGTTGTGAATCGCCTCCACAATTTCCGCTCCCAGGATATTCGACACGCGGTCACACACCCAGTCACGGCCTGCATACGCGTAAGCGCCGGCCAGGCTCATGGCCAGCAGATACTGCGACCCCAGATCGCTGTTCACGTCCAGAACGCACGGCTCAACGTCCATGCCGTCTTTCGCGCCGGCAGCCTTGAGAAACCACGTGGCAACGCGGTGCCCGAATCCACGAGATCCAAAGTGGACTCCCACCCAAACACGGTCCTCCTCATCCGTGAAGATGTCGACGTAGTGGTTGCCTGACCCAACAGTCCCGAGCTGCGCCTCGGCCTTCTGATAGAGAGGACGAGTTGCTTCGAGATTCCAGCCGTCCTGCGCTTTGTCCAGCACAGCGCTGTCAACGCGCTCGGCGTTCTTGCGGCCGATTCCAAAACTGATCGTGTTCGATATTTCGTCCATGATGCGGCCGATGTTCGGACGCAGCTCTGCGCCCGTCATCGCGAGACGAACAGCGTTGTTGCCGCAGCCGATGTCGTATCCAACGCCGGTAGGGCTGATGGCGTTCCTGTAAGCGACAACACCACCGATCGGGACACCGTATCCGAGATGGTTGTCAGGCATCAGGGCAACCCTGTCCGCGGTCTTCGCGCAAGTACGTATCTGCTTCAGCGTCTTCTCATCCGCCTCGCCAAACACCGGTATGGTTCCATCGATCAACTTCATTTCGTTCCTCTTTCTTGGTGGAGCACCTGGCAGGACTCGAACCTGCATAGAGGCTCGTCACCTCAACCCGCGTTCGTAGCGCGGCGGCTAATCCAGTTCACACCACAGGTGCTCAACGTATGGTCTGCGCGGAGAGATTTGAACTCCCGTCATCTCGCTCCCAGGGCGAGTGCCTCAAGCCAGGCTAGGCTACGCGCAGACAACTTGGTGCCGACTCAGCGAATCGAACGCTGTTGGCTGGCTTTTCAGACCAGTGCAATGACCACACCTGCTCAGTCGGCAAATCCTGGTGGACACGGGTGGAGTTGAACCACATCGTCCTCTTTGCAAAAGAGGCGCTCTTCCAATTGAGCTACCGGCCCACATCAAAATTGGAGGGAAGGGAGGGAGTCGAACCCTCTAAAACGTGATCCACAATCACGCGCCGCGCCGTTTGGCTTCAATCCCCGTTAAGTTAGTTCATGTTATGGAGCCGGCAGAGGTACTTGAAACCCCAACCTGCGGTTTACAAAACCGCTGCTCTGCCGCCTGAGCGATACCGGCCCATCTTCATCCGCGAACCGCAAATCGCCGGTCGCCATCGGAGTCGGCGTACAAGTACCGACTCCACTCGTTCACTTCAAGACCCATCGATCGCAGAATGAATCTGCCGGTGTGAACGTTCGCCGGCAACGGCCTGCGCAACAGCGGCATGCCTGCCTGCTCCGGCGTTCTGTTCGCCTTGCGGTGGTTGTCCCTGCGGCAACATGCCACAAGATTCTCCCAGGAATTCTTTCCTCCCTGCGATCTGGGAATGACATGGTCGAGGGTTAATTCACTCCCATGAAACTTCAGTCCGCAATACTGACAGCGGTATCCATCCCTCATAAGAATGTTGCGGCGCGTGGTGAGCTGCAACCGGACGGGGACATGCTTGTAAACCAGCAAGCGAATAACGCTGGGTAAGTGGATGCCAGGATAGATCAACTTATTCGTGGCTAACTCCACCGTAGCCTTCCCTTTTGTAACAAGCTTCAGTGCTCGCATGGCCGGAATAATGCGCAAGGCCTCATACGATGCATTCAGTTGTAGTACCGGCCTTCGCATCAAACTCATTGCAATCCTCCTTGCATCATCCTTTGGAGCACCATCGACGCCTCGAACGCCAATCTTGTGATTACGAAACACTCGCTCTTCCGGTTGAGCTAATGGGGCGTCACATCGAGCATTTCTTTCTTTTAAAAATGGAGCGGTGAGCGAGACTCGAACTCGCGTGTGCGGTTTGGAAGACCGCCGTACTTGCCGCTGTACGATCACCGCTTAGACACCCCAACGATCAAAGTCCAATCGTTGGGGGCCCCGCGCTTAGTTGTCCCAGCGATATGAACCCGTCGCCGGGGGCCTCCAGTGTTGGCTCTCGGAGGGGGAGTCGAACCCGACCCATTCGAGGCTTCAAAGGCCCCTGGCTTGCCGTTAGCCGATCCGAGAACAGTAATTCCAATTGCCCCGGGGCCCCAGCGACAGGTCTTCGTCGCTGGGGTGGTCTGGCTTCCGGCGAGGGATTCTAACCCCCATCAGCACGTTCAGAGCGTGCGGTCCTCACAGTTGAACAAACCGGGAACAACTCAAAAACTCTTGGCTCCGAGAGTCGGATTCGAACTGACATCTCGCTTCTTAACAGGAAGCCGCTCTACCGTTGAGCTATCTCGGAGTAATGCGAACTTACACACAACCGCCCACCGCTGAGTTATCTCAAATCAGCGCCACAAAACTAAAAACCCTCTGGCCATTGGCTCAGAGGGTAAGTAGAATCCAGATTCAGAATCCCCCGAGCTATCACATAGGAACGCCATGCCGCAGTTGCGCGGTCGCTGGCGTAAATCCGTGATTGACTCGGTTGATCATTGCACTTACAACTTACCCCGAATCGAGATCGCAAGTCAATAGCTATCTCGCAATTATTTCTAACTTAGGTTTCCGGAGTATAAGATCATCCGGAAATCCACTTGAGAAGCGAGCCACAATGCTGGCGCCGGTGACGGGGTTGAACCCGCGCGGCAACTCTTTGGGAAGCAGGGGCCTTGAAAGAGCATCCGCCAATCCAGCTTAGCGTACACCGGCGAAACTGGCGGAGACTAGAGGACGATTTTCGAACTTTAATCGCTTCAGGTTTTGAGTTTCCAGACGTAGTCCCCACCCTTCTGACCGAATTCTCGGATCAAGAAGGCGATACTGGTCCCAGGCCGACGAAGAGGCTTTCGCCATCGGACTCGAAGCACCCGCTAGTCCCATCGGACGCGAGCAGCGATCGTGGCGATGGGGTACCTGCTTCGGGAGGAGCAGGTGGCACATTCGCCGGTCGGACCTATGAATCTGGATCCGCGTTCGCTGCGGACTCGACTGAGGCCGAACCCCGCGAAGTCAACGCCGTGAGTGCGGATGGCGAAACAGTAGGGGATGCCATTCCCGAGGTTTCGAGAGTTCTAATGGCTCGCTACGATCGAGTTCGGATATATGACCTTGTTTGGGCGATTGGCGGTTCGCGGGCCGCAAAGACGCTGGGAATTGATCCTCACTCTATGAGCAGGCTCTGCAAGGACATCCACGTTCCGGTGCCTACTGGTGCCTATTGGGCCAAGCTCAAAGCAGGTAAACCTGTTGATGCCCCCGCGCCCCTGCCGCCCGTTCAAATCGCCGAATCTGGCAAGATTGTAGATGGGTTGATCGCGCCACGCCCCATTATGGGTAAATCCAGTGGCGAAAGCCTCCAGATGAACGATTCCCAGTCGGTCCAGCACACGGAGGCGGAAAAAATCGGGGAGGAGGGGCCCAGTCCTAGGCTCGCGGAGGACGAACTGGCTGAGCCAAGGTGTCATATTCCTGCAGCCGATCACCAAAACGATGTGACGGGGGCGGCCAAGACTGAATGTGACTCGACGGCGGATTCGAACCAAGAATTGCCACAAGTCTTGGCAAGTTTGGTGTCGCGGTATGACCGCGTTCACTTGTTCGAGGAGGTCTGGACAAGCCCGGTGAGGACAGTCGCGAAACGGTACAACGTGTCCGACGTTGCACTTCTGAAGACCTGCAAGAAGCTCTACATTCCCGTTCCGCCAATGGGCTACTGGGCCAAAGTGGCAGCTAACAAGCCGGTTGAGTCCCGTCCCGACTTGCCGCCAGTTCAGGTTGTGCAGAAGCTTCCAAAGCGACACGGGCGGATGCACTCCGACGAGGAAATCGTGAAGATCCTGCAGCAGATAAATCTTGCTGCGGCGCGGGGCATTCAAGTTAAGATCGTCTGCGCTGAAGCTCAGATTGGACTGGATACACTGATTCGCTGGCGGAAAATGAAGCGCTTCCAGGGAATGGACCCTGCGGGGTCGAATCCAGGGCGCAATACTCCTATATAAGGGTGGCACCACGCACCGTTATCGAAATGGAGTCGGCTAGGTTAGAGTTTGCGCGCACCATGACGTCAATGCGTGTCGCCGTATTATCGTGACTGGCGAAGTCGCGTGATACTCATCACAAGACATTTAAATAAATGACTAAAGGAGCCGATAGGTCATGTGTATTAGGTGAAGTCGAAGTCTGCTCACCAACGAAACTCGCGCTTGTTCTTGAAAAATGAGGGGGAGAGGTCTTCAGGTTCCCGAACAGCAAATCTAAAGAAAGTAGAAATGAATGAGAGACCTGGCCGGGCGCGTAGGGAAGTTCCGAATAGTATGTACTGCGTGCGATTTCCACACAGAATACGAGTTCGAAGACCTGGAGTCGGCCGCGAAAGTAGCAAATGCACACAGAGCGGAGAATCCTGAACATCCTGATAACAGCATCCTTGTATTCGCACGAAAGACAAGCGGTCTGCTTTGTCACGGGCACATGCGGAGCAAGAGGCGAACGGCGCAAGAGAACAGAGCGTGATTCGGTGAGTATCGGGCACTTAACTTCTCTGGCTTCATTTGCTGCGAGTTTGGACGCAGAAGACACTGAGCGCCGAAAACACAGAATGGTTGGCGCGGCTACCCGCGGTCCCGTAAGACCACTCGGACGCAGTGTTTGAGCGCGTGATGGAAAGGCTGTCGATAAGGCGAGAAACAGGAGACTGCGCAGAACTTCGACGACTTCATGGCTGAACGCCACCCCGCGCGAAGGGCGGTGCACCGCGCCATTACCGCGCACGAAATGGCGACAACAAGGTGGTCACGCGGTCAATTCTCCCTCAACTGCGCCGCCATCTGACAGACCTTTTGGAGGATTGTGCCAAGGTCTGTCGCAGCAATGTCCGACACCGACATTTGCTTGGCAACTGCAGGATTCATCGACTTCGAGTAAAAGCGCGAACCGTCAGGTTCCGTCAGGTAGCTCGGTATTCCTTCGCCGAACGGCAAAGGCCAACGCCCAGTAAAGTCTCGACCGGTGGCCTTTTCGACCGCGTGCCGAGTGAAATAATTCTCGATCCCGTATCGTTCGAGAACAAAAAGGTGAATCGGCCGTTGCTGAAAGGCGCTGAATGCCTTTCTCGCCTCCGGTGACAGGGGCGCTCCCGGCTTGTCAAAGACTCGTCCCACATCACCGTCCATAATCAGCACCGCTTCGCGGCAACCGTCAAGCCAACGCTCGACTGACCGATTCGACAAATTGGGCCATCCGTTGACCAAGTCAATATTTGCAGCGAGTTCTGGTTCCCCCAATTCGGTCAGAAACTGGGAATACACCGGCGCGTCGGTACTTCCTTCCACGTAGACTTTCAACGTGATCAACGAAGTCGACACTTTGAGCAGGTCCAACACTCTTGCAAACGGCAGCGACCTCGCAGCAAATAGCTGCGCCTCACGCTCGCATTCGAGCGCAAACGAGGATTGTCTCGCGCGCCAGTCCTGAGGGGCATCTCTCATTTGCGCCCGAACCGTTTTGGCCAGCCGCGCCGCGTCGAGCTTCCTCAGTTTGTTCGTGACCTGATCGCACAGGTAGACCAATTGGTGTTGCAGAGTGAGCCGTCTTAGGCGAACCAAATCGCCCCAGGCCCATATCGCATTAATGCGATCAATCCAGGTCGCAGGCCCATCCCCTGGTGGACCCACATTCGCATCCCTGAGACTTTGCTTCCCTTGAAGAAGTGTCGCCAAGGCCCGCGATATCGTTGGTCGATCTTGCCGGTTGACGAGTTCTGTAAAGGCGGTTTCCCGGATCGACTCATTCGATGAATGCAGGCATTTCTGAAGAGTCTCGGTGGAAACGCCGCGTTTGATAAGCGTGGTGAGAGCACGTGGCCCGATATATTCGCTTGAGGGATCGCTTACGAACCGCATGAGATCTTCGGTCAGAGTCGACCAAGTAAAGTCGGTGCTATCGAGGAAGGACAGGACATTCTCATGTATGGTCTTTCGGTCGTGCGTGCCCTGAACAAGGCCTACGAAAAGTCGCTCTGCGGCGTCCGAGAAACCATATCGAATGTAGTGATTCGTGATGGTGTGGCCTGGCCACGCCTTCAAGGTACGGACCAATGGCTCGTCGTCGTGCAAGCAAAGTTCATAACGGTCGACGATCCTAAGCAGAGTCTGCAGGTCAGGCGGTTCATACCAGGAATTATTTACGCCGTAAGAGATCGTGTTGCCGAGATCGAGCGCTTTCAGGCGGTAAGACACCTGGTCAGTGAGCCATACCTTTCTCGAATCGGCAATAGTTGGCCACTGCTCTTCTTTCAGGTCGTGAAAGGCTTGCAGCGCTTGGAGGAACTCGCCTTTCTCGATCACATCCCGCAAAGTTGATATCCGGTTTTCGTGCTCCTCCTGCCTGTCTCTTTCCTCTTGCCGGTATCGTTCAGAATTCTCCTCCTGGGCCTCCATCACTCCGACGGAATACGGCGAAAGGAATTGGCGTACCGGACCCAGGGGAATGAATGGCGAGATTTGTTGGATAAACCCCAAGGCTTGTGCGTTTACAAGCCATCGGGCATGAACCATGGTCATCCAGCGACCGATAACCTGACCAATTCTGATGGGGTTTCGGTCAGTTTCATAAAAACGAAGGAGCAGTAAAGTACAGACGCGCTCGGTGTAGCCATTCCTTTCGATTGGCTCAAGCAGAAGTGGATGGAACGCTCTTGTGACAAATACAGAGCGAAACTCAGTAAGGAGTAGTATTTCTGCCAGGGAATCAGCTATCGAGTCATCAATGTGTTCCGGTATCGCTTTGAGGATTGGCTCGAGATAGCCCTCGGCATGAAAGTTTCCGAGTACATGCGGATCGGTTTGGATATAGCGCAGGAGCTGTTCGACAGCCGCACGGCTACGCATGTTGCGAAAGCGAAAGTAGACCCCACTGAGCAGGGTGTTTGTCGAGAGAATCAGTGGAAAGGCACGGGAGATATCCTCTTCTGACATATTCAGGCCCACGCATTCGAGCATCGTCGCATAGTGAGGATCACTGCGGTCCAATGCTGGAATGAGCCTGTCCAGCAAGAAAGGCGACTCCATGCTTGTGAGAGCGGTAATGGCTGCGAGACGAACTGGGTCGGCGCGGCTGACGTCGACTGCTATGGGCAATGCGTGCGGAATAATATCCGTCACCTTCCCCAACCCAAGTACGAGGAACGCATTCGCTTGCACCTCGCTTAGAGGGGACGCAAGATCCAGAAGCAATCGCTCACGGGACTGTGGTGTCAGAAATTCAGCAAGGTTGCCGGCTCTAATCGTCGGATGGCTAAAGAGGTACTGGCCCCTCTTGTTTAACTGAGTAACAAGTTGATCGACAATGCTTGTTTTTTCTTCAGGCGTAAAGATGGAGAGTGAGCTGTGCAACATCCACTCTGGATAGTTGCGCACAAAATATCGTCTCACCTCAGGATTCAATTCCGCCAGCAGGGCGATTGTATTCAACCAGGAGGGATTCGGGGTGCCATCTTCGAGCGAAAACAACGTTCGGATTCTGGTGAATGGCTGATTTTGCAGCTCAAGGGCAGCCAGAAGTTCACCGTAAGTTCGGAGCTGAAAAATGACCCCTTGGGGGGTCCGCAACAGGATGGAATGAAACAATTCTTCCAGAATGCTCTGTGCTTCGACTTCCGAAACAGCCAAACCGGCAACCAATATCTTTTTGGCTTCTTGGAGAGAGAGTTCGTTACGCGAATAGATCTCCATCCCGACCGCCATCAACTGGACAGCTCTGCGCACGCGAATTAGCCCAATCGCTGGGCGGCTTCTCAGCAGCCCGTCGATGACGGTATTAATGTTTTCGCTTCTGAGCTTGCCAAGTGGATGTCCGGCTAGCATGAGGGAACTGATCGTCCAAGCATTCAGCGGGTTCCTTATCTCGTCCTGGATATCCGATTTTTCCACATCATGTAAAAACTGCTGCGGATCGAGTCCGCGATGGCGAGCAAAAAGCCTCAGATCGTCATCATCAAAATCCAGTACATGAAAGACCAGGAAATCTGGCCCAAACTCTGCTGAATACTGTGCGTGAAACGCCTGGCGAGAGGTAACGACGACACTGCACGTTGGATCGGAACTCAGCAGGCTGAGAATCTGCGTGATGGCGCGCGAGACATATTCGCGCGGAATCTCATCCAGGCCATCGAGGAGGTACCGCCTTCGAAGTTTTTGACCGCTGAGAGACTCCCCAGGTGCCGAGTTCGAGATAAGCGTATCGAGATCTCCCCGATAGCTCCGTAAGTTGATGGCGATTGGGAGTTCTTGGATCGGCTCCCTCGATGCGAGCCGTCGCGCCACTTCTTTGGCAATAGTGCTCTTTCCGGAGCCCGGCTCGCCAACAACAACCAATTTCCGGTGGGAGAGGAGTTGGTCAAGGACCGGCTCGTGCTCTCGGAGCACGCCGCTATATCGAAAAGCTTCACTGCCGGAGTAGCGGCGCCATTTCTCATCAGGAAGGAATTTGCGCTCTATGAACGGAATTTCCGCCTGCTCGGCAATGGCTATGATCTTTGTCAGATACCTTTTAAGGTTTTGATCGCCTGTTTCTGATGGGGATAAACTCATCGCGTCTCCTAAGGTTGCCCCTGATATCGAGGATACGACCATTCTCTTCGCCAGTGACGGCGGAGGCTAACTGCAGGCCGCCATCGTAAGGGATACTGAGATACAGATCGGAGTTGGTGAGGTAGACGATGCCGTTTGAATCTGCAGATGCTTACAGGTTGCCCGAGCCAAGTCAGCGGGTCCACGTCGCCTTCTGGGATCCGCGGTGCCTCCGGCTCTTCGGACGCTACCACCATCGATGGAAATTTCCCTTAGAAAAATCTCACCGCCTTGTCGCGAAAAGATTATTGCTCCTCCACTAGTTCTATGGAGCACTTTGAGGTCTCACCAGATGCCGAACGCCATGGTGGGTTTTCGATTATGCGCAAGTTGGTGGCAAACGAATGGAGAAGACGTCTACGACATTCACGAACCCGCTTCTTCCTCTGCGAGCTGCGCACTACGTGCGCATGTCCACCGAGCATCAACAGTACTCTCCTGAGAACCAACTGGAG
>Ga0302267_10004232_pt1 | contig 15850 bp, 14 predicted proteins | sample III_Bog_E1_3_FD_194555 | JGI IMG/M metagenome (GOLD analysis project Ga0302267, IMG submission 194555) | Peat permafrost microbial communities from Stordalen Mire near Abisko, Sweden - III_Bog_E1_3 | ecosystem: Environmental > Terrestrial > Soil > Wetlands > Peat | place: Sweden: Abisko... | reverse complement strand
TGATTTGTTGGTTTTCCTTGCTTCTAAAGCAACTTTAATGGGGATAAGTCGGTTGTTCTCTGTGGGATATCCACATGTTTGAAGTGCATTGTGGAGACGCGGTCGAGGAGATCTGCCTGGACGGACCGCAACTGGCAACCGGATGGCGCGCAGGACTCTTGTCTTCGGGTGGGACGACGAAGCCCGACCCCGTCTGGCGGAAGGAGCCTCGGCGAAGACATTTTTTGTCAAATTCGACCGGAATGGCGGTACACGGACTTGAACCGCGGACGCAGGGATTATGATTCCCTCGCTCTAACCAACTGAGCTATACCGCCGACAGGGGTGCCAAGGTAGGAACGCGGACCGGACCTGTCCATCCATCCAGCGGACCCCGTCGAGATCCCGGGCGTCGGAGTCGGTGGGGGTACCTGAAGGTTCTACCTTTGCGCGCTTGCCCAAGGATCGCCGCGTTCCAGCAGACAACGCCCATCGGAGTGCTCGGTTGAAGGTACTGGTCGTCAACGACGACGGCCCCGATAGCCCTGCCCTGAAGCCGCTGGTCCTGGCCCTCCGGGACCGGTTCGAAGTTTCCGTTTCGGTCCCTTCCTCGCAGCGCTCGGGAACCGGTCACGGCTTCACCTTCCTCTCTCCGCTGTCGGTGGTTCGGACGGAACTGTTCGGAGTACCGGCTCTCCTGGTGGGGGGGCTGCCCTCCGATGCGGTCAAATACGCGGTCTGCAGCGGATTTCCTCGGCCCGACGTGGTCTTGGCAGGCATCAACCCCGGGGAGAACGCGGGGGTTTGCGCACCGTATTCAGGGACCGTCGCCTGCGCCCGCGAAGCGGCCCTGTGGGGTCTGCCGGCGGTGGCGCTCTCCAGTCTGGGGCTGGACGACGCCCATTACGCCGCCATCGCGGACTGGGCGGCCCGTCTCCTGGAAGGGGGACTCCCCCCCATGCCTCCGGGGTCGTTCTGGAACGTCAACTTCCCTTCCCATCCTCCGGGCCGATGGGGAGACGTCAGGCTCTGCACCGGCTCCAACGCCATGTTCCGCGACCGCTACCTGGACAGGGGCGACGGATACTGGCAACTGGAGGGGAGCAAGGATCCGGAAAGGGTCGAGCCCGGCTCGGACGACGACTGGTTGCGGCGGGGCCATCCCGCCATGGTGCCTCAACGGGCCGACGCGACCGACCATGACCTCCTCGAACGGCTGGACTGGGTCCCGCCGTCGAGCATCCAAACGGGAGCACCATGAACGACGAACGAACGCCGGACACGCCTGAACCTCAGCCCCAGCCGATGGAGACGAGCATCGGTCGCGTCCTCCCCGTCGCCATCGACAGGGAACTCAGCCAGTCCTACCTGCGCTACTCGATGAGCGTGATCGTGGCCCGCGCGCTTCCGGACGTCCGGGACGGCCTGAAGCCCGTGCACAGGCGCGTCCTGTTCGCGATGGACGAACTGTCGCTGAACCACGACAAGCCCTACAAGAAATCCGCGCGCATCGTGGGCGACGTCATCGGCAAGTACCACCCCCACGGCGACGTCGCGGTGTACGACTCCCTGGTGCGCATGGCCCAGGATTTCTCGCTGCGCTACATGCTGGTGATGGGCCAGGGAAACTTCGGCTCGGTGGACGGAGACTCTCCGGCCGCCATGCGCTACACCGAGGCCCGCATGCGCCGGGCCGCCGAACTCATGCTCCAGGACCTGGACCGCGAGACGGTGGATTTCGCCGACAACTACGACGAATCGCTCAAGGAGCCTTCGGTCCTGCCGTCGGCCATCCCCAACCTGCTGGTCAACGGCACCACCGGAATCGCGGTGGGCATGGCCACCAACATGCCTCCGCACAACCTCCGGGAGATCGTGGCGGCCTGCAAGGCGGTGCTGGAGAATCCCGAGATCGCAGTGGAGGATCTCCTCCAGCACGTCAAGGGCCCGGACTTCCCCACCGGAGGCATCATATACGGCCGCATGGGCCTGCGCGACGCCATGCTGACAGGCCGCGGCAAGGTCGTGGTGCGCGCCCGCCACCACTTCGAGGACGTCGGAAACCGCCAGGCGATCATCTTCACCGAGATCCCCTACATGGTGAACAAGGCGAAGCTCCTCGAGAAGATCGCCGACCTCGTGAGGGACAAGTCCATCGAAGGGATCGCCGACCTGCGGGACGAATCCGATCGCGACGGAATGCGCATCGTGGTCGAGATCCGCCGCGACTCGCACCCCGACATCGTCCTGAACCACCTGTTCAAGAAGACCCAGCTCCAGGATCCGTTCCACGTCATCAACCTCGCGCTGGTCGAGGGCCAGCCCAAGGTGCTGAACCTCAAGCAGCTCATATTCCACTACCTGGAGCACCGGCTGGAAGTCGTCCGTCGCCGGGCGGAGTACGATCTCCGCAAGGCCAAGGAACGCGCCCACATCCTGGAAGGCTACCTCAAGGCGCTCGACCACCTGGACGAGGTCATCCGCATCATCCGCGCCTCCACCACCACGGACGACGCCCGCATCGGCCTGGTCGAGGCCTTCGGATTCACGGAGATCCAGGCGCAGGCCATCCTGGAGCTCCAGTTGCGCCGCATCACCGGCCTGGAACGCGACAAGATCCAGAACGAGCACGCCGAGCTCGTGCGCAGGATCGAGTACCTGGAATCGGTTCTGTCCGATCGCGCGCTGCGCGAACGGATCGTGGCCGACGAACTGACCAAGGTGGTCGAGGAGATCGGCGACGACCGCAGGACGGAAATCGTCGACGCGTCGGACGAGGTCTCGATGGAGGACCTGGTGGCCGACGAACCCATGGTGGTCACGGTGACGCACGGGGGCTACGTGAAACGCCAACCCCTCACCGAATACAGGGCCCAGGGTCGGGGCGGCAAGGGTGTCACGGGCGCCGGGCTGAAGGGCGAAGACGTGGTGGACCAGATCTTCGTGGCCACCGCCCACGCCCATCTGCTCTGCTTCACCTCGCTGGGCCGGGCGCACTGCCTGCGGGTGTGGGATCTGCCCTCCGTGGGACGCACCTCCCAGGGAACGCACATCGCGAATCTCCTGGAGCTGCGCAAGGACGACGGGGAGAAGGTGACCTCCGTGGTGCCTGTGCGCGGATTCGGCGGCGAGGGCCGCATCGTCTTCGCGACTCGCCGGGGAACCATCAACCGCATGCGGCTCTCCGCCTTCAAGAACATGCGCAAGGACGGACTCATCGGCATCCAGCTGGACGAAGGCGACGAGCTCGTCGCCACCTTGTTCGTCGAGAACGATCCAGACCTCGTGCTCGCCACCCGGATGGGTCAGGCGATCCGCTTCCCGCTCTCCGCCTTCCGCGACCTGGGACGCGGCACCCGCGGCGTGCGCGGCATCAGCCTCGAACCGGAAGACGCGGTCGTCGGTCTCGTCAAGGTGGAGGAGGGAACCCAGCTCCTCACCATCACCGAGAAAGGCTACGGGAAGAGGACGGAACCGGGCGAATACCGCGTGACGAACCGCGGCGGGAAGGGGATCATCAACCTCCGCGTGGTCGAGAAGAACGGCAGGGCCGTCTGTCTCCTATCGGTGCGGACCGGAGAGGAGATCATGGCGATCACCAAGGGCGGCATGGTGATCCGGACGGGAATTGATTCCATCCGGGAGACCGGGCGCGACAGCCAGGGGGTGATCGTGATCCGTCTGGACGAAAGCGACCAGGTCCAGGATGTCGCGCACGTGATCGGCGAAGCGGAAGACGAGATCCTGCCCGAAGCGGCCGGGCTCTCCACCGTGGATGTCGCCGAGGATTCGCTCGAGGCGGAGGATTCCGACGTCGAAGCGGAACCCCGGGAACAGGATGCCGACGAGAGCGAAGGTCCCTGACCGCGTGAACCTCCGCTCCTTCCTGCTTCTCGCCTCGGAGGATCGGCGCGGCCTCTACGGGGATGTCCTGGAAGGTCGTCCGGTCCGAACCGTCGCCACGGCGTTCGAAGCCGTGAGGCAATGCGTTTCCGATCCGCCTCTTGCCCTCCTGATGGACCTGGCCACGACCCTGCACGCCGGGGTCGCCGACACGGCTCCCCTCTACGATCTCGGGATCGATCTCCCCATCCTGCGCTGCAGCGGCGGGGAGCAGGGGGCTTTGATCGCGATGTGCCAGGCGCCGTTCAAGCGGGAACCGCTCGCGGTGGCACTCGACGAGATCGCGCATGGCGATCCGACCTGGAAGCACCCCTCCAACCTGCGTCGCTTCGTGAGGGTCTCGCTCGGAACTAGAATCCTCTTCTCCGCCGCGGGGACGGAGGAATGGAAAAAGGGGAATGCGCAAAGCATGAGCATCTCCGGCCTCTTCGTGTTGTCCCAGGAAACGCCGGCGGTGGGAGCGGACATCCTGCTGCGCATCCTGGATTGCGGCGACAAGGAAATATCGGTCTCGGCATCGGTGGCCTGGGTTCACCTGTGGGAGGAAGGACCCCATCTTCCCGGCTGCGGACTGAACTTCGACCGTGCCTCCGTTCCCGACTCGCTTGGACATTTCCTCGCCAACTCGTTCTTCAAGCGGAGATGAGGGAAGGCCGGTCAGGCGAAGCGCTTTTTCCCCTGCCGATAGGCTCTCGCCGCCTTGTTTTTTCGTCCGGCCTCCGCCGCCAATTGGCGCAATTCCTCGGTCCTGCGTCTCGCCTTGCCTTGGAGCGCGACGTCGGCCCGGGCGACGGTCAAACCCAGCTCCACGATCCTGTTGCGGGAGGCGAAAACGCGCGCCCGCTCCTCGGCTCCCGGCTCCTGGGATTCCCACCGCGACCAGATCTCGCGGATCCTGGCCAAAAGGACGGCCCCCTCCCGCAGGGCCAGGGCTCGGCGCCGTACGATTTCGTCCAGTCCGGCGGCGTCGCCCTTCCACTTCTTGCCATCCTCGGAGAAGGGCTGGTAGGCCAACTCCAGTCTCGCGTAGCACTCCACCAATTCCGTCGCGGCGTCCATCATCCCACCAGAGCCAGAGGCCTGGACTGCCCGGAGACCAGCGAAGGTTGGTTGCGTCGGACTTCGACCGCGGCGATCTGCCAGGCGGAGCGCAGGTCGGAAAGCATCCGCCGCACGTCCTTGATTCCCTGGTCGATCCTGCGCACGAGGGCCTGGGACAAGGTCCAGCCCATGAAATCGTAGAGACGCCAGAGATTGCGGGCGATCTCGCCGCCCCGTTCCAGGTCCAGGGCGCAGGTGAGTTCGGTGAGTCCGGCCTGGACCCGGGTGATGGCCCGGGAGCGGCCCTCGATGTCTTCGATTTCCAGGGCGCGGTCGCACCACTGGATGCAGTGGTCGTAGACCATGACGACCAGCTTCCCTCGATCCGCCGTGGCAACGGAAGCCGTCTGGTAGCTCGTGTAGGGCGACTTGGACATTCGATTCATCCTTCCCGGAAGATCAGCCGGTGGTGGTGCTTGTGGAGCTGGAGCTGGTGCTGCCGCTGATCGCGGACAAGAAGGCGCTGCTTTGGCTCTTGAGCGAGGACATCGCCGACTCCATGGCCGTGAAGGACGCCTGGAGCTGGGTGCGGTAGGCGTCCACCCGGGTCTGCTGGTCGGAGGCCTGCTTTCCGAGGTCCGTGATCTGGCTCTGGATGGAGGTCGAGTCCGAGGTGAGGATGCCGGAGACGGGATCCTGCACCTGGCTGATGAACTGGCCGATCTGTCCCGCGATGCCGCGGACGAAGGTGGCGTTGAGGCTGCCTGAGATGCTGGTGGGCGCGGTGACACCCAAACCGTTGGAATTTCCCTTGGTGGAAAAGAGGATGTCGCCGACCCTGTTGCCGGACGATCCATCGATCGTGTCCGTGGAGGGAGTCAGGTTGTAGGTCCCGGTCTGGGTGGAATTCGTCCATCCTCCCACCGTCGCGTTGCCGTTGTCCGTCCAGGCCGAATTGGAGAAGAGCCGCGCCACCCCTTGGGGATCGGCCGCCAACGCCGTCTGGAAGGTGGTCTGGTTGATGGTCAGATGCCCCGTGGTCGCGTCCGTGGTGATTCCAACCGAGGCCAGGGAGTTGTACTGGGTCTTGCCGGCCAGGGCAGGGATGGGCATGGTCATCATGGTCTGCAACTGCTGGGCGAGCATACCCACCGTTGTGTCGGAGGAAAGCTCGCCGGGCGTCACGGTGTTCACCGTCAGCCCGTTGGCGTCCGTCGATTGCTTGTCGGTGCTGGTGGTCTTCTGGCTGATGTAGTCCTGGAGGTTGTTGTAGTCCGTGAGCATCGTCTGGATGTTCGTCTGGATGCCCGTCGTGTTCAGGCTCAAGGACAGCGTGGCGGGTGGATTGGTGCTGGAGGTCACCCCCACCAGATTGATGGTGGCTCCAGCCACGGTCGTGGAGTCCTGGTTGCTGGAGGAGGACACCGAGATGCCGTTCATGGTGTAGAAGGCGGACTGCCCCTGCTGAAGCACGTTGGCCCAGTTGGTTCCGCCGGTCGAGGATCCCAGGGGGATGGTTCCTTTGCTCCCCGACCCCATGGAAAGGGTGAACGACACCGGCTGGCCGTTGGCGCCCGTGGCCACGAGCTGGCCGGAGGAATTGACGCCGACCGAGACGCCATTTCCCATGGTGGACTGCATCCAGGAAGCGAGATCCGAGACGGTGGCGGTGCTGAGATCCGGTGGGGAAAACGTGTCGTTGCTGTCGGTGGCGCTTCCGCTTTGGGTTCCGTTTGTCCAAGACATGGTGATCGAATCGCCCGAGGCGACGTTGTTCGCACCGATCCCGGTGTAGAGACTCCCCAGGGTGCTCGTCGCCGTGGCTGGGCCGCCAGCCGCCAACTTGAGCTGGAAGTTGGAGGTGGCATTGGAGGTCGAGGATTGCAGGCCCAGTCCCGAGAGCACGTTTCCGCCATCGCTCTCCGTGACGGAGAAGGATGTGCTTCCGGTGTCCACCCCGTTGAGCATCAGACGCGTGTCCCCGGTGCCCAGCGTGACGACGCTGGCGGTGACGCCGGCTCCGGTGGTCGCATTGATCTTGGAGGCGATGTTCTGGAGCGTGTCCGTGGAGGCGATGCTGACCTGGAGAGGGGTCGTGGTGCCCGTGGAGAGTTGCGATGCGGCGCTCTGGGAGATTTTCAGCGTTCCGGAAAGATTGAGACCGACGATGGCCGAGGACTGTGGACTCGACGCCACCTCCCAGGAGGTGGCCAACTGTTGCACGGCCACGTTCACGTTTCCCTGCATCCCGCTTCCGGTGCCCGTGATCGTGGCGGCGGCCCCGTTCGTGGTGGAGGGCGTGAACAGGCTGAAGTCGGTCATGGTGGAGATGGCGCTGGCATCGGTCGAGAAGGTGGACAGCATGCTGGAAACCGTGCCAAGGTCGCTGAGCGCCAATTGGGAGGATTGCTGCTGGGTCGTGATCGCCGTGACCTTCTGCTGTTCGAGTGCCACCAGGGAATCCGTCAGGGAATTGGTGTCGATGCCGGAAACCAATCCACCCACGCTGATCGTGCCTGTCGAAGATATGCTGGTTCCCATTGATTCGCTCCCTGTGGGTTCTCATCGGCGTTTGCAGCCGTGGACTTGAGGTAAGCAATCGCGGTGCCTGCCCAGTTGGACGGCGTGAACAAGGGATTTCACGGTCGGAAGACCAGCGGGTGGCGCCTGCGGGGAGGACAAATTTGCCTGATGTGGAAAAAAGGCGCATTGGCCTATTGACTTTGAGGGGCGTAGGAGCGAGATTGCCCCCCAGAGATTGCCGGAAGTATGCAAAAATCTTCCCAAATTCAATCTTGGTCCATTTTTCGCAGAGGGAGATGTCAAGCGTGGATAGCTCGGACGATACCCTTCGACGGTATCTCGATGATATTCGCAAAACCCAGCCGATCGATCGCAAGGCTGAGCAACTCTTGTTCAAGAAGTTGGATCCCAAGGATCCGAATTTCAGCGAACGCGATGCGCGCCGTGCGCGGGAGATGCTCATTCGGGCGAACATGAGGTTCGTGCTGAAGGTGGCCCTGCAGTACCGCGGTTGTCCCATTCCGCTTCCCGATCTGGTGTCCGAGGGTGCGATGGGTCTCATCCGTGCCATCGAGAGCTTCGACCACAGCCGCGGACTGAAGTTCATTTCCTACGCCGTCTGGTGGATCAAGGCCTACATCACCCGCGCGATCAACGAGCAGGGGAGTCTCATCCGGCTTCCGGCCAACCAGCATCTGCGGGTCCGGAAGGCGCTGAAGAACAAGAGCAAGGGCGAGGAGCTCACGGATGAAATCCGTGAGCTCATCCAGCTGGGAGAGGCGGGAATCTCCTTCGACGCACCCCTGAAGGCAGACACCAAGACCACCTACCAGGAAGTCTTGGCCGATCCTCGGGCCGCCAATCCGGAACACGACGCGGAGATCAACTCCGTGGAATTGATGGCCCACGAGCTGCTGAACGAATTGCCCAAGCGCGAGAAGGATGTCCTGAAGGGACTGTTCGGCATCGACCACGAAACCCCCCAGACCTTGAGGGAAGTGGGAGAGAGCCTCCAGATCAGCCACGAGAGGGTCCGCCAACTCAGGGACCAGGCGTTGCGACGGATCAAGAAGGCGCGCAACCGCGAAGTGCTGCGCGAGAAGTACGAAGCCTACATCGCCGCTTTGAGCTGAGGAATTCGATCACGATTCGAGAGAACGGGAAGGCACCCTTCGGGGTGCCTTCTTCGTTTTCCAGACCGCGTCACTCGGTGCGGACGGCGGTGAAGGAGTCCGATGCCAGGGTACTTCCCGTGTTCACGAGGAGGCCGATCATCTTCGTTTCCTTGCCGCCGGCGGAGTCGACGAACCTGCTCGACAGGATCATGGAATCCTGCGACAAACGCATCGTCTGGTTCGTGATTGACCCGGCGAGGATCGATTCTTGGGGATTCCGCTGCCAGAAGATGTAGGCCGTGACGTGGGAGCTGTCCTGGAGAAACACGACATTCCCGCTGTCGGACTTGGATTTCAGGCTGAGCGCCCATTCTCCCCAGACGACCGCCTTGTCCTGGGCGAATCGATCCGTGTAGATCGTGTCGACCACCGTCCTGGTCACGGTCTTGGGGCCGGTGGAGTCGCAACCGGCGAGCGTCACGGAGACCACGGCCGCGCAGACAAGTATTGGTACCAACTTCATGAGGATCTCCCGGTATTGTCCGATTCCGGGAAGCACACCCCGAGGAATCGGCAAGGACGAGTAAACCTAGGAACCTCTGCGCCTCCGCCGACTCCATGGACGGTGCCAGGGTCGTTCCGACAGGGCATCCTGGTCGTCGTCGGTGAAGGCCTTCCTGACATTCGCGAGGTCCGACCCCACCGACACCGCTGGCCGTCCCAACTGGTCGTTGTGGCGAGCCCACCAGTAGAGCAGGGTGGCAGCCGTCCAGGAGGCGTTCAGGTCGTAACGGCCGGCATTCACGGTCATCACGGCCACCGCGATGCCGGAGTCGGGTTCGTCTTGCACCCTGGCATAGCCCGCGAACCAGGAGTAATGGCCCTCCGGGTCGGTTCCATCCAGCGACCCGGTCTTGCCGCCAAGTTCGAAACCCTCGCGCGCCTCCTCCGGCCAAGCCGTGTGGAAGCCCCCTCGAGCCGTGCCGCTGTCCACGGTGAGCTGGAACAGATCGGACAGGCCGTCGTAGGGAGGTTTGTCCGGAATGACGGATTCTCCGCAAGCGCTGTCCAGGCGATGCGGATTCCACGCCGGAGGGCGAAGGACCCCGTCGTGGGCGAATTTGCGCACGATCATGGCGGCGTGGACGGGCGAGAGGAACGTGGTGCGCACGAAACCCGAGGACACCTCGGCGAGGTTGAAGGTGTCTTCCGGCAGCAGCATCACACCGGCGGGGATGCCGTTTCCAAGGCCCTTCGGACGATTGAAGCCCAGGGAATCGGCCCACCGGAGGATGGTTTCGCGACCCAAGGTCTGCGCCCCGAGCTTTCCGAAGACGGGGTTGATGGAGAGGGCGAAGGCCTTCGCCAAGCTCACCTCCGTGCCGCGATCGGATGACGTGATCTGGTTCTTGTAGAGGGTATGGGGCCTTCCCCGGTAGCTCACCGGGTCGAAGGGATCGATTCCCGACTCCAGGGCCGCCGCCGAGGTGAGGATCTTGGCGAGGGAGGCCATGGGGTATCGCGGCTCCACCGCGGTGGCGAGGTCGGCCGAAGGCGGATCCTCTCCGCGGCGAACCACCAGGAAAAGCGGGCGGGCGGTGCGAAGGTCCAATCCGACGGCGATGGTGAGTTCGGTGGGGTGGCGATTCAGCAGGTCCATCGCGAAAACCTGGGCCTGGGCGTCCACCAGAAGCTTGTCCGGCAGTTTTCCCGGAAAAACCACGGGTGATTGGCAGTCGTCGGGGGTACGGGATTTCGATGGGCGGACCGCGGCGGTGTCGCAACGACCCAAAATCGTGATCGCCGCCGACCCCACCGCCACGGACAAGCCCAGGGCGGACAGGAGCAAGGCTCGCCCCCGATGGGACCGACCGGGCACCGGAGGCCGTTCCCAAGGCAGGTATTTGGAAGCTGGGCTCAAATCGAGGTCCTGGCCAGGCGCGCGAGCTCCTGGAAGAAACCGGGAAAGGTCTTCGAGGTGCAGTCGGGATCGAGGATGGTCGTGGGCGCGGCGGCGGCGGCCAGCGAAAAGGCCATGGCCATCCGATGGTCGTCGTAGGTTTCGATCTCGGCGGGCGGGATGCGCCTGGGTGGGGTGATCCGGATCCAGTCCGGGCCCTCCTCCACTTCGGCTCCCAACCTTCGCAACTGGTCGCGCATCGCCACCACCCGTTCCGTCTCCTTCACCCTCCAGGAGCCGATGCCCCCGATGGTGGTGGTGCCCGCCGCGAAGAGGCAGAGGGTGGCCAAGGTCATGGCCGCATCGGGCATGTCGACCATGTCGATGTCCAGCGCGCGGAGAATCCCGGACGCGGGGGATCGGCATTCGATCCAATCCGCTCCCCGCTCCACCCGCGCGCCCATGCGCTCGAGCACGCCGGCGAAGGCGGCGTCGCCTTGGACGGAATCCGTCCCACACCCGAGGACGCGCACGGGTCCTCCGAGGGCTCCGAAGGCGAGGAAGTAGCTCGCGGAACTCGCGTCGCCTTCGACCGCGATCGTCCCGGGCGCCCTGTATTTGGCCGGTCGGACCCGGAACAGTCGGTAGCCATCCCTCTCGACATCGACGCCGAACCTCTCCATCAGCCGCACCGTGATGTCCACGTAGGGCTTGCTGATCAGCTCGCCGTCCACCTCGATTTCGACGGCTTCCGCGGAGAGCGGCGCCGCCAGCAGAAGACCGGTCAGGAATTGGCTGGACGTGGAACCCTTGATCCGCGCGCGTCCGCCGCGAAGTCCCCTGGACAGGATTCGAAGAGGCGGGAATCCTTCCGAGCCCAGATAGCGGATGCTTCCGCCTTCGGCGAGCAACGGGCGCAATCCATCCACGAGATCCCCGATGGGACGCTCCCGCATCCGTTGGACGCCGTCCAATTCGTAGCTTCCGCCGAGGGCGCAGACCGCCGCCGCCAGCGATCGCATGGACGTTCCCGAATTCCCCAGGTGCAGGGCGGCGCTCGCAGGGGGTGGCGCGTTCCCTCCCAAGCCAGCCACGGAAATCGATGTTGCGGATATTTCCGAAAGGCCAACCCCCAGTTGGCGCAGCGCACCCTCCATGGCGCGCACGTCGTCGGAGTCCAGAAGACCTTCGAGCACGGTGGTTCCCTCGGCCAAGGCCGACAGGAGGAGGTAGCGGTTGGAAAGGCTTTTCGAGCCCGGCAACCGAACTTCACCCGACAAGGGCGGCAATGGACCCAAGGTCAGTCGTCTCATGCGTCGCGGAATTGTAGCCAACCGCGGTGGCCGATGCATTCGACGGGAACGAGAAACGCCCGGATTCGGAGAAGTGGACTCCCATGTCTTGTGTGGGGGGAATCGATGCTAGATTTTCCCCACCATGAGCACAGAAGCCGTCGCCACCGCACCCCAGGCACAGGTCAGCCACACGGACTGGCTGGCCAAGAAGATCCATTCCTTCGTCGGAGTCGTTCCGCTGGGTGTCTACGTCGTGCTCCACCTTTCGCGCAACGTGTCCTCCTTGGCGGGCCCCAAGGTGTTCGACAACGCCATCCGGCAGACCTGGACCCATCCGATCAACTACGTGTGGGTCGTTCTCCTCGTCTACCTTCCGCTGATCTTCCACGCGGGGTGGGGGCTCAAGCTCGTCTGGGAGAGCGAAAAGACCAACGTCTTCCGGAATTTCAATCTGGCGAACCTGCGATACTTCTTCCAACGCCTCTCCGGACTCGGCGTGCTGGCGTTCCTGTTCGCGCACATCTTCCTCACCCGCGTCCAGGTCTCGATGGGTTGGCTGCAGGACGCCAACATCAATCCCGGTGGCCAGGTCACCTACGACTACTTCGCCACGCACATGACCGATTGGAGCAAGGGAACGGCCATCGTCTACATCCTCGGCATCCTGGGAACGGTCTACCACTTGGCCAACGGCCTCACCACCTTCGGGATCAGTTGGGGAATCACCACCGGCGCCAAGTCCATCAAGAGGGCCGAGATCCTCGCGCTCGTGTTCGGCCTGCTGCTGCTCGCACTGGGCTACGCGACCATCCTGGGATTTTTCCTGTATCCCTTCAAGGAATTCGTGACCCCGCACGGACCGCTCTCCCCGACGGGGATTCTCGGCCCCTTCATGCACTACAAGACCTGAGATTCGGCTGCGCGGGCGCATACTCGCTCCCTGAACCGCTCGCCGTCCCGCAGGGTTCCCGTTGCGCAAAGCGGAATGGGAGGGCCACCAAGACGGCTTCGGGTTCAGGTCGCTTCGTCTGCATCCCGCTCGCTCGAATCTCCGCTTGGCGTCGTAACCAAGCACAAGGGAGTGTTCGGATGAGCATTTTTCGGCTATGAAGCTCCTCGTCACCGGCGGTGCCGGATTCATCGGGTCCAATTTCATCAAGCTGGTCCTGGCTGAACAGCGCAACTGGTCGGTGACCAACCTGGATCTGTTGACCTATGCGGGCAATCCTCTGAGCTTGCGCGCGGAGGAGACCGACCCCCGCTACCGGTTCGTGCAGGGCGACATCGCCGATCCGCAACTGGTGGACAATCTTGTGGCCGACGCCGATGCCGTGGTGCATTTCGCCGCAGAAAGCCACAACGACAATTCGCTGAAGGATCCTTCGCCTTTCCTGCGCACCAACTTGATCGGAACCTACACGCTGCTGGAAGCGGTGCGCAAGCACGGCGTGCGCTACCACCACATCTCCACGGACGAGGTCTATGGCGACCTGGAACTGGACGACCCGGCCAAGTTCACCGAGCACACCCCGTACAATCCCTCCAGCCCGTATTCCAGCACCAAGGCCGGATCGGACCTCCTCGTGCGCGCCTGGGTGCGGTCCTTCGGGGTGAAGGCCACCATCTCCAATTGCTCGAACAACTACGGGCCCTACCAGCACGTGGAGAAGTTCATCCCGCGCCAGATCACCAACCTGGTGGACGGAAATCGCCCCAAGCTCTACGGCAAGGGGGAGAACGTCCGCGACTGGATCCACGTGGAGGACCACAACCGCGCGGTGCTCCTGATCCTGGAGAAGGGGACGATCGGGGAGACCTACTTGATCGGGGCCGACGGCGAGAAGAACAACAAGGATGTGATCGAGCTCATCCTGGAGTTGATGGGCCGCGATCCCAAGGACTACGAGCACGTTTCGGACCGTCCGGGACACGACCTACGCTACGCCATCGATTCGACGCGCCTTCGAACTGAGCTCGGCTGGAAGCCGCGCTACACCGGCTTCCGCGACGGTCTCAAGGCGACGGTGGACTGGTACGTCGCGAACGAAGCCTGGTGGCGCGCAACAAAGGCGGCCACCGAGCGCAAATACGCCCAACTGGGCCGGTAGGCCCGCCGGAAACGGTAACGGCTACGGGCCGCCCAGGATCGCACGGATTTCGGCCGAGGGTCGGCGTGGCCTTCCCTCCCGATCCATGCAGACGTGGACGGTCCAGCCCTCGGCCAGGAGCTCTCCCTCGGCGCTGCCGCGCAGGGTGCGGTAGTCGAAGCGGAGGCGCAATCCGTCCACCGCGGAGGGCGACACGCGAACCACCAGTTCGTCCCCGTAACGGGCCGGCGACCGGTAGACGCAATGGGCTTCCAGGACGGGGATGGCGAATCCCGTGGATTCCAGGACGTGGTAGGGAAGTCCCCGGGTCTCGAGCCATTCGGTGCGGGCGACCTCGTAGTAGACGAAATGGTTGGCGTAGTAGACGAACCGCATCTGGTCCGTCTCCGCGTAGCGCACCTTGATCCGGCAATCGTAGGCGAATCCCGTCATTCCCGGTCCGTCCGCGACAGGCCCAGGTCGCGCAACTTCTGCTGCAGGGTCTGGCGGTGCATGTCCATCGCTTCCGCCGCGCGGGCCAGCACGTTCCCTTCCCGCTCCATGTGGAAGAGGATGAACTTCCTTTCGAAGTCGTCGAACACCCGCTGCTTGGCTTCGCGGAAGGGAAGGTCGAGGGAGACGGGATCCAACGCGAGCAGGCCGTCCTGGCTTTCCGCCGCCGGCAGGGGCGGGGAAACGGGCGTCGGAAGCTGGATTTCCCGCGGGGAAAGACCGAGGTGCTCGGGACCCACGGTCTCGCTCCTGGCAAGCACGCTGGCGCGTTCGACGACGTTGCGCAGTTCCCGGACATTCCCGGGCCAGGACCAGCGCGACAGCATGGACTCGGCCGAAGGGGAAAATTCCAGGCGCCGCTTGCCGCCGTAGTGGTCCAGGAACCGCTTGGCCAGGAGCAGCACGTCGCCGGGCCTTTCGCGCAGCGGGGGAATCCGCACCGAAAGCACGTCGAGGCGGTAGAAGAGATCCTCCCGGAACCGGCCTTCGGAAACCAGCTGGCGAAGATCGCGGTGCGTGGCGGCCACCACCCGGATGTCCACCTGCACCGCGCGGTCCGAACCCAGCGGTTCCACCACGCGCTCCTCGAGGGTGCGAAGCAACCGCACTTGCGCTTCCAAGGGCATGTCGCCGATCTCGTCCAGGAAGAGGGTCCCGCCGTTGGCCTGGCGGACGCGTCCCGGGCGCGAGCCTGTGGCACCGGTGAAGGCGCCCTTCTCGTGGCCGAAGAGTTCGGCCTCGACGAGCGTGGCCGGAAGGGCGCCGCAGTTCACCGCGACGAAGGGGCCTTTTCGACGGGAATGGTCGTGGACGAAACGCGCCGCCATCTCCTTGCCCGTGCCGGATTCCCCGAACAGGAGGATGCTCGAGGTCGCCGGCGCCATGTGCAGGAGATCCGATCGCAGGCGCTTCATGGATGGTGAATCGCCCAGGATGGCTCGGGCGGGCCGGGACCCTTCGGACTCGGAGCGCAGAAGTTCGAGCTCGACGCGCTCCCGGTAGATCGCCGCGGCGCGTTCCAGCACCAGGATCAGTTCGTCGGCATCGGCGGGTTTGGAGAGGTAGTCGAAGGCGCCGCACCGCATGGCCTCGACGGCGGTCCGCTCGGATCCTTGGGCGGTGAAGAAGACGACCGGGGGGGCACCCGACCGCTCCTGCAGGGCCTTCAGCGCATCCAGCCCGGACATTCCGCGCATCTGGTGGTCCAACAGCACCACATCGAAATCCCGCGCGCCGGTCAGCGACAGCATCTCCTCCCCGGATCCCGCCTCCGCGACCTCGTGCCCGGCCACTTCCAGCAGACGTCGCGCCCCGTACCTCGCCGGGGGTTCGTCGTCGACCACCAGGATCCTGCTCAAGGCGGATCCCTTCTTCGATGGATTCTCGGGCTTGCGGAACCTGCCATCTCAGGAATTCTCCCATGTGAGGCGGAAGACGGTGCGTCCGGCCACCGGCAGGTATTCCAGGCGACCCCCCGAGGCTTCGGCCTTGGAC
>Ga0302267_10004225_pt1 | contig 15860 bp, 14 predicted proteins | sample III_Bog_E1_3_FD_194555 | JGI IMG/M metagenome (GOLD analysis project Ga0302267, IMG submission 194555) | Peat permafrost microbial communities from Stordalen Mire near Abisko, Sweden - III_Bog_E1_3 | ecosystem: Environmental > Terrestrial > Soil > Wetlands > Peat | place: Sweden: Abisko... | reverse complement strand
GATGGCGACGGCGAGCGCTGAGCCTTCCTCGGGGTCCGTTGATGATCCCAATTCGTCGAGGAGCACGAGAGAGCGTGCGTCGGCGAGCCGCGAGAGCCGGTCGAGATTGGTGATGTGGGCGGAGAAGGTGGAGAGCGCAGCCTCGATGGATTGGGCGTCGCCGATGTCGGCGAGGAACGCGGCGAAGACCGGAAGGCTTGCGGCAGCCGCGGGAATGGGCAGCCCGGCCTGGGCCATCATAGCGAGCAGGGCCGTGGTTTTGAGTGTGACAGTCTTGCCGCCAGTGTTGGGGCCGCTGATGATGAGTTGGCGGGATTCGGCGGTCAGCTCCAGTGTCAATGGAACAATGCGACCGCCTGTTGCGCGAAGACGTTTTTCGAGAAGAGGATGGCGGGCGCCGTCCAGGCGGAGCAGCTCGGGCGTGATGGTTGGGGCGACGCAGTCGTAATCGCGGGCGAACCGGGCACGGGCCTGCAGGCTGTCGACAAGCGCAAGGACGCGTGCGCCTTCAACCAGACCGACAGCATAAACGCCGACCTGGCGGGTGAGCGCAACAAAGATGCGATGGATCTCCGCCTGCTCTTCCTCAATCAGGCGTACAAGTTCGTTGTTCTGCTCAATGGTTTCGAGGGGCTCGACGTATACCGTTTGCCCTGAGGAACTGGCCCCGTGAACGACGCCAGAGATACGCCGTTTCAGCTCCACGCGGACAGGAATCACGAAGCGGTCGCCGCGAATGGTGATGAGGTCTTCCTGGGTTGCGCCGTCACTGGAAAGTTTACGCAAGGCAGCCCGGAGGGATTCTTCTATCTGCCGCTGCTGGCGCTCCTGCTCACGGCGGATGCGGTTCAATTCTGGAGACGCGTTGTCGGCCAGTGTGCCGTCGGGCTGTATGGTGCGCTCGATTGTCTCCGCTAAAGGGCGCAGGGAGGTGGTCAGGGCAGCGGAGAGTGCGCTGAGGCCAGGAACTTTGCCGACGAGGCGCGCGGGAGGCGATTGCAGCAGCGATTGCCACGAGGCGACGTCGTTGGCGAGCCGGGCGACGGCCTGGAGTTCATTGGCTTCGAGGGCCGCGCCGGGGATTTGCGCTTTGGCGGCGTGCTGCGTGGGATCAAAGAGGCCGCCGAGGGGGACGGAGATTTGTTCGGCCAGGATAAGGCGGAGTTCGCCGGTGAGCTGATGCTGATGCGCAATCCAGGCTTTGTCGGTGGAAGGTTTTAGATCGAGGATTGCCTGTCGGCCAACTGGCGAGGCGGAAAAACCGGCGACGAGCGCGAGCAGCGGCTCCCACTCGAGGGTGGCGTAGTCGGCGTGTTCAACCGGGGACGGAATGGGATCGAGAAGCGGCATGCCCAATCCCTATCTTAGCCACCTGTGGCGGGATGCGGCGTGGAGCTGCGCCGCCCAGTCTAGGAGGATGAGCTGGATGCCGTGGAACTGGAAGAAGTGCTCGGTGCGGCTGCGGGTGCGGCGGCCGGGGTACTCGAGGTACTTTCGCTGGATTTGGAATCAGACTTGGATTCAGCCTTCGAATCCGTCGCCGGAGAATCCTTCTTCGATTCGGTCGTGGATTCAGAAGCAGGCGCAGAGCTCTTGCCGGCGTAGTCATTGACGTACCACCCCGCGCCTTTAAAGCTGAGTGCGGGCGCGGTCAATGGCCGCTCCAGAACGCCTCCACACTTGGGGCACACCGACTCCGGAGTGGCAGCGAAGCTCTGGATTTTTTCAAAACGATGACCGCACTGGGTGCAGCGATACGCATACAACGGCAAGGTATTTCCGCCTCCCGGAAGAAATGACTACATTCCTATTGTATGGGCAAGACGCCTACAGCGGTTTCGATTCTGCTCTTGATAGAAGGCCTGAAGCCAAGTGGCATTTTTTCCAGGAAAATGCCACCTCGCATGACCTTCAAATGGCAACATATGAATCGAAACCGCTCGAATCATCTGCACCCCCCCTGTCCCGTATCGCCGCGGAGTGCGCGGAACTTACTTGACAGTAAATGGAACGGTGGCGATGTGGTTTTCCCAGGCCAGGGTTAGCGTTCCCGCGGAGCCCCCTGTGCCGGTGAGACTGTATTTCAGGTTCTCAATGGTCTCAGCGGGCTTGGTCATGTTCATCTTCACGCGGCCCAGGTCCTTGGTCTTGTCATAAACTGTGCCCCATTGGCCGGTCTGGGTGTTGACGACCAGGACCCAGTTGTCGGGGTCCGAGACGTCGGCGTAGAGGGTGTAGTCGCCCGCCGGCATAGCCAGGCTGCCGATGGTCAGGTCGCCATCCGTGTGCAGCTTGGTGGCGGCATTGGCGCCGGCGCGCCACACGGGATAGGTGGGGTCGTGGCCAATCTGGCCGTCTTTGGTAAAGAGCTTGCCGGCGCGGCCTTTGACACTGGGCGAACTGTAAGTGATTGTGATGGCTTTGCCGGCGATGGTGGCGCTTTCAGTGGCGGCGGGGCTCTTGGGCGGGGGCTTGGGTGCGGGGGTCTGGGCGGAGAGGGTTGCTGCTGCCATGAGCAGCCCGGTACAGACGAGAAGGGATTTCATCACGATGTTTCTCCTTTGGGGATGTCGCGTGGTGATTGGTACGCGCCAACGGGATGATTGTCGCACCGCGCGCGCCAGTTGGGAAACCGTACCGTTGCGCTGCTATGATGCGGCGGAAGGGCATTGCATGCAGCGCATACGAGAAAGCGATTCAGCCGGTGCAATATTTCGCGCGGCGGTGAGGGAAGAGCAGCCGCTGCAAGTGGCTGGCGCCATCAACGCTTACACCGCGCGCATGGCGGAGGCGACGGGGTTTCGCGCGCTCTATGTTTCCGGCGGCGGTGTGGCGGCCAACTCGCTCGGCATGCCGGACCTGGGAATCAGCAGCCTGGAAGACGTTCTCGTGGATGTCAGGCGGATTACAGACGCTACATCTTTGCCTCTACTGGTAGACATCGACACAGGGTGGGGCGGAGCGTTCAATATTGCACGGACGATTCGGTCCATGATCAAGGCGGGCGCTGCGGCTGTGCACATGGAAGACCAGGTAGGGCAAAAGCGCTGCGGGCATCGGCCAGGGAAGGAACTCGTGTCCAAGGACGAGATGGTAGACCGCATCAAGGCGGCCGTGGATGCTCGGACCGACGAGCAGTTTGCCCTGATGGCGCGGACGGACGCGCTGGCCAATGAGGGCATGACGGCGGCGATTGAGCGGGCTAGAGCCTACGTGGCGGCGGGCGCGGACATGATTTTTGCCGAAGCGGTAACGGAGCTGAATCAGTACACCGAGTTTCGGAAGGCTGTGGGCGTGCCGATTCTCGCCAACATTACAGAGTTTGGCCAGACGCCGCTGTTTACACGCGATGAACTGAAGGCTGCGGGCGTGGACATCATTTTGTATTGCTGCGGCGCATACCGGGCCATGAACGCGGCGGCGCTGAAGGTGTATGAGGCGATTCGCGCGGAAGGAACACAGAAAAGCGTGGTGCCGCTGATGCAGTCGAGAGCGGATTTGTATAAATATCTCGACTATCACGCGTACGAGCGGAAGCTGGATGAGCTGTTTGCGAAGGGCAAAGAGTAGACAGCCCTCATGTTCTTCCGTTAGGTTGATGCTCGCGGAGAGTAAAAATGAGTGAAGAAATAGCATCCCCCACAGCTTTCAAGCCGAAGAAATCCGTGGCGCTGTCGGGCACTCCGGCGGGTAATACTGCGCTGTGCACAGTTGGCCACAGCGGCAACGATCTGCACTATCGCGGCTACGACATCAAGGACCTGGCGCGGCACTGCGAGTATGAGGAAGTGGCGTACCTGCTGATTCATGGCAAGCTGCCCAATGCGGCCGAGTTGGCTGCGTACAAGGCGAGCCTGCGACTGCTGCGCAGTTTGCCCGCGGCGGTGAAGCAGGCGCTGGAGCTGCTGCCAGCCACCACGCATCCCATGGACGTGCTGCGGACCGGCGTTTCGGTGCTGGGTTGCGTGCTGCCCGAAACTCCAGACCACAACGATGCCGGTGCGCGCAGGATTGCGGATTCGCTGCTGGCGTCGCTCGGTTCCATGCTGCTCTACTGGCACCACTACGCGCGCAACGGCCGGCGCATTGAAGTGGAGTGCGACGAAGACTCCATCGCCGCGCATTTCCTGCATCTGCTGCATGACCAGACGCCGAGCCCGGAATGGACGGCGGCGATGCAGGCTTCGCTGATTTTGTACGCGGAGCACGAGTTCAACGCGTCCACGTTTACCGCGCGGGTGATCGCAGGGACGGGGTCGGACATTTATTCGTGCATTGTCGGCGCCATTGGCGCATTGAAGGGGCCAAAGCATGGCGGCGCAAATGAAGTGGCCCTGGAGATTCAGCAGCGCTACCAAACGGCAGACGAAGCCGAGGTGGATATTCGCCGGCGCGTCGCAGAGCGCGAAGTGATTATCGGCTTCGGGCATCCGGTCTACACCATCAGCGATCCTCGCAGCGACATTGTTAAGGAAGTAGCGGGCAGTCTTGCGACCGAGGCCGACGACACGCGGTTGTTCCAGGTGGCCGAGCGCATTGAGTCAGTCATGCACGAGGTCAAGCGGATGTTTCCGAATCTCGATTGGTATTCGGCGGTTGTTTATCACCAGATGGGGATTCCCATCGATCTGTTTACGCCGTTGTTTGTGATTGCGCGGACGGCGGGCTGGTGCGCGCACGTGATCGAACAGCGGCAGGACGGGAAGATCATCCGGCCTTCGGCGAATTACACCGGGCCGGAGAATTTGACGTTTGTTCCGATTGAAGAGCGGGAATGAAGGCGGCGTGTCAGCAAGTTCGCAAAGTAGCGATTGTGATTGTGAGGTTGCCTCGAAATGATCTATCCCGATGACGAGAACGGCAATGCTCTCCGACGGCTGGAAGAACAGGGCGATGACCTCATTATGGCGCGAAATATTGATTTTAGTGTGGTATTTCCAGTCGAGAGCGCGGCAGAACAATTTGCAAAACACTTCCATTCACAAGGGTTCACTGCATCGGTTTACTTTGTCGAAGGCATGAAGGAGTTTCCTTGGAATGTGAGCATCGTCAAGCAAATGACGCCTTCACATCAGGAAATCAGCGATTTTGAAAGCTTGTTACAAGGCGTCGCCGAAACGCTTGGCGGGCACAACGATGGTTGGGGATGTTTTTCTGAGCCATCCTGAGTGAGCGTGAATAGGAGCAAAAGTGTCATCGCACATCAGCAATGAGCGCCCGGCGCCGGATCAGGTTCTAACTGACATAGCCGACTATGCACTGAGTTATGAAGTCAGCAGCGAGCTAGCCTATACGACAGCCCACTATTGCCTGCTGGATACGCTGGGCTGCGGGCTTGAGGCACTCGAGTATCCTGCTTGCACCAAGCTGCTCGGCCCGATTGTGCCGGGCACGGTTGTACCGCATGGCGCGAAGGTGCCGGGAACCAACTATCAGCTTGATCCGGTGCAGGCGGCGTTCAATATCGGCGCCATGATTCGCTGGCTCGACTTCAATGACACCTGGCTTGCGGCCGAGTGGGGCCATCCCTCTGACAATCTGGGCGGCATTCTCGCCACTGCAGACTGGATTTCTCGCACAGCTCTCGCAAAAGGCAAGCCCGCGCTGACCATGCACGATGTGCTGACTGCCATGATCAAGGCGCACGAGATACAAGGGTGCATTGCGCTCGAGAACTCGTTCAACAACGTCGGCCTCGACCATGTTGTTTTAGTGAAAGTGGCATCGACCGCAGTCGTTTGCAAGTTGCTCGGCCTGACGCGGGAGCAGACCGTTAACGCAATTTCACTGGCCTGGGTAGATGGGCAGAGTCTGCGCACGTATCGCCATGCGCCCAATACCGGATCGCGCAAAAGCTGGGCAGCAGGCGACGCAACCAGCCGTGCAGTGCGCCTGGCGCTGATGGCGCAGGCGGGCGAGATGGGCTACCCGTCCGTGCTCACCGCGATGACGTGGGGCTTCTACGATGTGTCCTTCAAAGGCCACCCGTTCAGCTTTCAGCGGAGTTATGGCAGTTATGTGATGGAAAACGTGCTGTTCAAGGTCAGTTTTCCGGCGGAGTTTCACGCGCAGACTGCCGTCGAAGCCGCGATGAAGCTTTACCGGCAACTGGCCGAGCGCGGGCTCAATGCGTCGGCCATCAAATCGATCACCGTGCGCACGCATGAGGCTTGCCTGCGCATCATCGACAAGAAAGGCCCGCTCGCAAACCCGGCCGACCGCGACCATTGCGTGCAGTACATGATTGCGGTCCCCTTGATCTTCGGGCGCCTGACAGCAGGCGATTATGAAGACGCAGTGGCCGCCGACCCGCTTTGGGGGCCGCGCATCGACGCCGTTCGCGAGCGCATCGCGTGCGTGGAAGAGCCCGCATTCACGGCCGATTATCACGATCCGGAGAAGCGATCGATTGCGAATGCGCTGCGCATGGAATTGAACGATGGGACGGTGATCGAAGAGACGGTTGAGTATCCGATTGGGCACAGGCGGCGCCGTAAAGAGGGCATGCCGCTGCTGATCGCGAAGTTCAAGACCAACCTGCGCCGCCGCTATGACGAAGAGCGGCAGGAGACTATCCTGGAAGCGTCACTGGATCGAGAGCGGCTCGATGCGATGGCGGTGAATGAGTATGTGGACCTGTACGCATTCTGATGGAGGCGCGAGCGGCGGAGGGTGCGATATACTTCGATTCGCAGTAGAAAGAGGTATGGCGATGCGCAGGAATGCATTTCTAAAGTTGGCGGCGGCCGGATTGATGGCGGCGGCTATGGTGGCGGCGCCTTTGGCGGCGATGGCGCAGGGCGGCGATACGGTTCTGAAGCCGGCGGATACGCAGAAACTGTTGCCGGCGAGCGTTTTCTATCGCGCGCAATCGGCAACCACGCAGTTGAGGAACTCCGGCGGCGTGAAGTTTGCCGACGGGTACTTTGTGCTGGCAACACTGGTAGATACGAGCGGGTATTCGTCGGACGTGGCGACAAAGTACCAGGCCTATTTCATCACCGAGGTTCCCATCAAGATTGGCGGACAGAACCTTGGGGCGGGCGTCTACGGTGTGGGCTTTGTGACGGACAACAAGTTTGTTGTAACAGACGTAGGCGCGCACGACGTGCTGACCGTTGCTACGGGCGATGACGCGGGGCTGAAGCGCCCCACACCGCTGCAAGTGACGGCGGACCCGGCAGGCGGATACAGGCTCTACTCCGGACGGCGGTACGTGAGCTTTAGCCGGTAGGCACCGGCGAAGCGCAGGTAGTTGATTTCATTCAGTGGGCCGGAATTCCTGGCGGCAACAACAACGCCGGGGATTCCGGCTCGTTGCGTTTGCGATTGACTGTGCTCCCGCACGAGTGAGATTCTTTTCGCAGCCAGAGAGGTAAATGCCTTGTCGCTGACGCTAACGGTCAACAACGTGACCACGACGGTAGATGTTTCGCCGGACACGCCGCTGCTTTGGGTACTGCGCGATGTGCTGAACTACACAGGAACCAAGTATGGATGCGGGATGGGACTGTGCGGCGCCTGCACGGTGCTTTTGGACGGCAAGCCCGTGCGCTCCTGCATGACGCGGGTGAGCGGCGCCTCGGGCCGGGCAATCACAACGATTGAAGGGCTTTCCCCGGATGGTTTGCACCCGGTGCAGGTGGCCTGGGAAGCGATCGATGTGCCTCAATGCGGCTATTGCCAGGCCGGGCAGATCATGTCTGCCGCCGCGCTGCTGACGCACACGCCTCATCCCACGGACGCGGAGATTGACGCCGCCATGAGCGGCAACCTCTGCCGTTGCGGAACCTATCCGCGGATTCGCCAGGCCATTCACGAGGCAGCCAATGCCGGTGCAGCAGCGCGAAGCGAAGGAGGGCCCTCCGATGCACATCAATCGTAGATCGTTCCTGCAGATGAGCGCCCTTGCGGGCGGTGGCCTGGCGCTGAATCTATATCGCTCTCCGCTGGCCTCGGCGCAGGGGCCGGGAAAGCCGCCCGACCTGACGCCGCAGGCATTTATTCAAATCGCGCCCGACGGCATTGTCACCATCATGGCGCGTGCCTCTGAAACCGGTCAGGGCATGCGCAACATGCTGCCCATGCTGATCGCGGAAGAACTGGATGTGGAATGGAAGAACGTCCGCGTGCAGCAGGCCGAACTGAACGAGAAAAAGTTTGGAGCACAGTTTTCCGGTGGCTCCGCAAACACTCCTCAAGGCTGGGATCCAATGCGGCGCGTTGGCGCAGCGGGCCGCCAGTTGTTGATCACCGCCGCCGCACAGAACTGGAACGTGCCGGCCACGGAATGCAGCACACAACCAGGCCGCGTAATTCATGCAAGCTCTGGCCGTTCGGCCGGCTACGGGGAACTGTCCACCAAGGCTGCCGCGCTGCCTGCGCCTCCTCTGGACAGCGTCAAGCTCAAGGATCCCAAGGATTACCGCATCATTGGGCACTCGCAACCAGGTGTGGACACGCATGCGATCGTGACCGGGAAGCCTGCCTTCGGCATCGATATCAAGCTGCCGGGGATGCTGTACGCATCCATCGAAAAGGCTCCGGTGTTCGCCGGAAAGGTGAAGACTGCCAACCTCGAAGAGGTGAAGATGTTGCCAGGCGTGCGCCACGTCCTGGTGATCGATGGCGGAATTACACCGGCGGCCTTTACGCCGTGGGAGCCGGGTATGGAGCCGGGGATCGCCATTGTGGCCGACACCTGGTGGCAGGCGCAACAGACCCGCAAGCAGCTAAAAGTCGATTGGGATCTGGGTCCGGCGGCGGCGCAAACCAGTGAGGGATTCAGAAAGCGCGCCGGGGAATTGCTGCAGGCTCCGCCGGCAAAAACGCTGCGCAACTATGGCGACGTGGACGCTGCGCTGAAGTCTTCCGCCAAGGTGGTTGAAGCTACCTATGAGTATCCATTTATTGCGCACGCCACCATGGAGCCGCAGGGCTGCACGGCGCACTGGAAAGACGGCAAGCTCGAGATGTGGACCACGAGCACATTGCCGGGAAACGGCCGCGAACTAGTGGCAAAAACTCTCGGCATCCAGGAAAGCGACATCACTACACACATGGTGCGTGGAGGCGGCAGCTTTGGCCGGCGGCTCCAGAATGACTACGCGGTCGAAGCAGCATGGATTGCAAAGCAGGTTGACGCGCCCGTGAAGCTCCTCTGGTCTCGAGAGGACGATATCATCCACGATCCATTCCGCCCGGGCGGTACGGTGGGTCTGAAGGGCGGGTTGGATGCCCAGGGCAAACTGACTGCCTGGCGGCATCACTTTGTCACCTATGGCGATGACAAGAACAATGCATCCGGCGGCGGCATTGGGTCGGACAGCTATCCTTCGGGATTTGCTCCGTCGTATGCCCTCTACACATCCGCGCAGCCGCTCATGCTGCGTTGCGGAGCGCTTCGGGCTCCTGGAGATAACGCGTATTGCTGGGTGTCGCAGTCTTTCCTGGATGAGATGGCGCACGAGGCCGGACGCGATCCTTTGGAGTTCCAACTGGAATTGTTAAGCAACAAGCAGGCGCCCTGGAAGTCAAGCGGCAAGGACGAGGTGGGTGACCACGAACCAACCGGGCCTTCGGTTCTTATTCCCGAGCGATTCAAGGGCGTGCTTGAGCTTGTGGCGGAGAAATCCGGCTGGAAGACGCGCGCGAAAGTGCCCGGACGAGGCATGGGGATGGCGGCATGGTTCTGTCATCTTGGATACTTTGCCGAAGTGGCCGACGTGAGCGTAGACGCCAACAACAAGGTGACGGTACACCACGTGTGGGCGGCGGGGGATGTTGGGAGCCAGATCATCAATCCACAGGCGGCCGAGAGCATGGGTTTCGGCGGTGTCATCGATGGGATGAGCGAGATGGGGCAGGAGATCACGCTGGTGGAGGGCAAGGTGCAGCAGTCCAATTTCCATCAGCACGCGATTTTGCGCATGCGCCAGGTTCCGCCGATTGAGGTGTATTGGCGGAAAACCGATTATGCGCCCACCGGGCTGGGCGAGCCCACGCTGCCGCCAATATTGCCGGCGGTGAGCAACGCCATCTTCGCGGCCACTGGGAAGCGGATTCGCACGCTGCCCTTGCAAAGGAGCGGCTTTAGCTGGGCTTGAGAAAGCCGGCACTGGGAGACGGCCGGGAATTCAGGGATGCGCTCGGATCGGCTGAGTCGGGTTTTCTAATTGGACCAGGTCGCCGGCTGTCACAAATCTCCGCAAGCAGCCACATATTAGTGAAACGTAAGGATCGCGCGATTGGTTTTTGCGTGGTTCCGGGCGGGTTTCTGCCTGAAATATGCAGAGAGTCGCTTTGAATGCAACCGCCCGAATTGGGCCTGAAAATGGGGGGGTGTGCAAAATGGGTCCCCTGCGTGTGACGAAGTGTGATATTCGATACAACTTTAGTGTTAGAAGGGGTTCTAATATGTGCAAGGAGTTTTTATGCCTAATCGCATTGTAAGTCTGCCACCCGATTTGGACGAATATGTCCTTTCCAGCGTTGAAAGCGGACGCTTTGAGAGCACGAACGAACTTGTAGCGGCGGCCCTGATCGCCTTTCACCGTGAGCAGAAAGCCTCTGCTGACAGGCACATAGCTGCCCCCATTGCCGAGGACGACGTGTTCCGGAAGTTGTGGGAAGTCTCTTCCCAGTCGACATTTTCGCTGTCCCGGTAGGCTTTCCCGCGCGAGCCGGACGGAATGCGTCCGAGGCATGGCGCCGCGCGGACGAATCTCGCTTAGTAACGATTGCCCCTCCCCCCCACCCGGTGTACGGAGCCCAGCCTTGACAGCCGGATTCTGCCACTCGTCGCAGTGTCGGATATGCGCCCGGTCTGTTTCGTCGGAGATGCCCCCGGTTTATACCACTGCTGTTTCTACCCCTCCCCCCCATCTCTGCAAAGAAGTAGTTTATTTTCATGGGCTTACCGGACGTCTATCGCTGCAAATATGCCATTCTAAAGGAGTTGTCTGCAGATATGCCTTAATAAAGGGGTTACGGGCGTTTTCTGGCAGTCTGGAAGGCTGAAGACGGATTTTTGCGTCGATTGCCGGCTGGATAGTCCTAGGTACGAATTGGCTGGGACGGACACCATAAAGCTATTTTGCGCCATTATGGGGAAATTCTATGCAAACCGCGTGCGCCGCTTGCCTCCTTTATTTGATCCCGGCTGCGTGCCAGGCATCTTCGGGAGACGGCGGTTCGGCGAATCACGTTCACCTGCTGATTGTTTTGCCGCCAACGGCGTGCGTAGGCACGGCGATTCAGAAGGTCGAAGGTCTAGGGGAGTTCATCGCGGTGGCTGGGCAAGGGCTTCGCCTGGCAGGAGGGATGCGGCGCGTTTAAGGCGGTTCCAGGATAGATACACCCTTTCCGGCTTTGTAGAGCGTCGCCGCTCCTTGGGGTCGCGTCGACTTGACTGTATTTGCTTCGGTGTACAGCAATCCTGGAACCGCTATTGCGTCAGTCCGTCGCAGGTGCCGGTGGTTGAGAAGTACATCGCGAATCAGGAGGCCCATCATCGCAAACATAGTTTCGAGGAGGAGTTTACGACGCTCCTGCGGATTTGCGGTGTGGAATTCGATCCGCAGTTTGTGTTTGGATAGGTTTCCAGCGTCCCTACGGGACTCGTCGGGTTTATGGGGAACGCATACCCCACGTTGAAACGCTTACCCCACGTTGAAACGCGGGGCTAACGACCGGTGCGCCTACGGCGCAGGGGGTGACGGGAGGGATTAAGTTGTTGAGGTTCGTGCTATCCCAGATCCCGGAGGCGGGATCTGGGGCACCCGGCTGATCCGGATCGGTTAGTCCTTGCTAGGCGGCCTTCTTGACGCATCTGTTATGCGGACTCTAAATGATCCCATGTGTCTTCCGGGGATGGCGGCTCACCACCTTGGCGATTGAGGATGCGGCGGAAGGCCTCGCGGTCTGCGCGATTCCGGCGTTCGAGAAAGAATTCTTCAGTTTGCATGGCGGCGATCTTCTCCGCTGCGGCGACAACGAGGAATTGATTCATGCTGGTTCCATCGCGGTCGCTGATGCTCTCAAGTGCCGCCTTTAGCGAGATTGGCAAGCGCAACGGGAAAGTGGCAACTTTGGTCGTCATGGTTTGATCCTCCTAAGGGCCTCGCCAGGGCGGATTACAGCGATTCCGAAACCTAGCTTCGCTTCTCGCAGATCTTTCTCGTTGAACGTAACAATTGCATCCGCTCGTCCATTCACCGCAGCTTCCAGAACCAGTTCGTCGCCGGGGTCATGGAGTTGAGGGCGCCACCGGAAGTAGGACCGAACAGGCTCGGCCATTGCGATTAAACCGTCTACGAAGATCCCGGCTTCGAGTGCGGTGAGTCCTGCCGCCAATCGATGATCCGCCAACATACATTGGGTCTCATATTCGAGAGCAAGAGCCACAGTCAGCAACATCGTGGCACGGCCTTGATCAATCCGCCGCAGCAACTCCGCCGACGCTCCGAGCGGGCTCCGCATGGCAGCAATGACGACATTGGTGTCGAGCAGAATTCTCACCAATAAAATGATATCACATCGTGGGCGATATTAAGACGGAAGTCTAGAATCCGCCGAAGCCCACAGACACCGCCGTGAGCAGGGTGCGTGGCCCCGGATTCGATCCGGCTTCGGCAGGTTTCCAGCGTCCCTACGGGACTCGTCGGGTTTTTGGGGGAACGCGTGCCCCACGTTGAAACGCTTTCCCCACGTTGAAACGCGGGGCTAACGAACGTTGCGCCTACGACGCAGGGGAAGATGCGAGGGATTAAGTGGTTGGGGTTTGTGGCATCCCAACTTCCGGATGCGGGATCTGGGGCATCCAGTAATGGTCTCCCACCCTTCGCTAAAAAAAAAGCGAAGGATGGGGCACCCGGCTAACGAACGTTGCGCCTACGGCGCAGGGGACGGCGGGAGGGATTAGGTGGTTGGGGTTCCAACCGGCGCGGGCCTCAAGGACGAAACACCGGAAAAGCGCCGAAAAGAGTCCGGCGGACGGAAATCCACCGATGATTGAGTGTTTTGGTCTCCCACCCTTCGCTAGAAAAAAGCGAAGGATGGGGCACCCGGCGACAGGTCTCGCGCCATGGGCGCAATGGTCGTTAGCCCCGCGCTTTCAGCGTGGGGAGCACGCGTGCCATAGAATGAAAGTCCCGTAGGGACGGTGCACGATGGCTCACACATACGCAAGCAATTTCATTCATTGCATCTTCAGCACCAAAGAACGCAAGGCGATTCTTTCCGCCGACCGAATGGCGGATTTGTATGCGTATCTGGGTGGCATTGCCCGGAGCGAGGGGTTCACCCTGGTGGCCGCTGGAGGAACTGCGAATCACGTTCACCTGCTGATTATTTTGCCGCCAACGGCGTGCCTGGCGACGGCGATTCAGAAGCTCAAGGGGAGTTCATCGCGGTGGCTGGGCAAGGGCTTCGCCTGGCAGGAGGGATACGGCGCGTTCAGCGTCAGTCCGTCGCAGGTTCCGGTGGTTAAGAAGTACATCGCGAATCAGGAGGCCCATCATCGTAAACATAGTTTTGAGGAGGAGTTTACGACGCTCCTGCGGATTTGCGGTGTCGAATTTGATCCGAAGTTTGTGTTTGGTTAGGTTTCCAGCGTCCCTACGGGACTCGTCGGGTTTATGGGGGAACGCGTACCCCACGTTGAAACGCTTTCCCCACGTTGAAACGCGGGGCTAACGAACGTTGCGCCTACGGCGCAGGGGACGACGCGACGGATTAAGTTGTTGAGGTTCGTGCTATACCAGGTTCCAGAGGCGGAACCTGGGGAAGCCGGCATCGGTGATTTCATCCGGCGCGGGCCTCAACGACGAAACAAGGGAACGGCGCCGAAAGAAAACAGTTGGGCGGAAATACGTCGACGGTCGCGTTGTTGTGGGCTCCCACCTTTCGCTAGAAAAAAGGGAAGGGTGGGGTATCCGGCTCCGCGGATTTGCGGTATCGAATTTGATCCGCGGTTTGTGTTTGGTTAGATTTCCGGCGTCCCTACGGGACTCGTCGGGTTGTTGGGGGACCGCGTACCCCACGTTGAAACGCGGGGCTAACGAGCGTTGCGCCTACGGCGCAGGGGGGCGCGAGGGATTAAGTGGGTGGGATTTGTGGCATCCCAGGTTCTGGATGCAGGATTTGGGCAGCCTTGCATCGGTGATCTCATCCGGTGCGGGCCTCAGCGACGAAACAAGGGAACAGCGCCGAAAAGAAACCGGCGGGCGGAAATGCACCGACGGTTGAGTGTTGTGGTCTCCCACCCTCACTGTAGTACTTGTTTCAAGGGTGGGCCAATCGCCCATTTACGTGCGGCTCAAAACCCAAAGCCACTATCCCGCACTATTCAGGCTTCTGCACTGTTGGCTTCGCTACTTCCTCAACTGTCATTACGTTGAAGGTTGCGTTAAAGGTCTTGCCTTTCTTGCCAACAGGGCATTTGATCGTCACGCCCTTCTGATTGGCTTTCACGACTTCGTAGTCCTTCCCAATCTCCACATTGCAACCAGCCCAGCCAGTCAGACCCTCAAGGGTGTACTGGAGACTACCTATGGTAGTCTCGATAAACTGTTGACCGAAAGCAGTACGGTAGGTTTTCTCCCGATCCGTAGCCTGATGAATAGAACTAACGTGCATAGTCTGGACTGCGGGCTGTTGGTCGGTCTGCCCCACAAGTCCGGTCGTCACCATTAAAACTAACGACAGCACCGAAACCCTCTTCATTGGCCTCTCCAAATTGAACCTTACTTTACCATCAGCATTCGCAGCTGCGGCCGCCCTGTCTTTTTCGAGCGCTCGATACGTACCATGGCTTGTAAAAACCCAAAACGTAAGAAGGCGGTCCAGAGGGTCCGCCTTCTGCGTGTTGAGGCTGGGTTGTGAGTTATGCCTTGGCGAGGACGCCGCCGGTTACTCTTTCGTTGAGGATTTCGCGGGCGTTCTTCAGGAACTCGTCCATCGAAATCTTGCCTGCGTCTACGTCGGCGAGGATTGCTTTCTGGGCGGCGTATTCCTTGTTCACAATGCCCGCCTTGGATTGCAACATGCGCCACGCCTTACGCCGCTCGACACAGAACATGACTAACTGGCGGCTCAGTGCGCGGTACTCTGTTTTGCCGTTTTCTTCCCAGGTGATGTACACGCCGAAGTCGGGGATGAAGGCGCGGTGACCGGGGGTTAGATAGCGGCGATAGACGACGTCTTGCTGAGTAATCCTGACCAGCATGTTGTCGAGGTGGATTAGCTTGGCGGCTGCCTCGGGCTTGAGCTTCTTGAGGTGGTTGCGGAAACGGGCTTCCGTTGTGCACCAGTGGGCTACGGTGTAGCGCGTGATGTCGCCGGTGGTCTTGGACTTGGTCTCGTACCAGTCAAGATCGAGGGACGGGTTGCCCTTGAGGTCAAGGGCCTCGTTGTAGGTTTCGCCGAGGCGGGGATTGAAGACGAACTCCGGTGCTCCGCGGCTGTCGCGGACGCGCTGTGCCTGATGGAGGGCCATGTCGTCGGGCACGCCGTGCTCTGGCTGGCAGGTGGTGAAGCACTGCAGGAACATGGTGCCGCGATATTCCAGGCCGTCGAGAATTGCCCGGTAAAGCTTGGGGGCGTTGGCCATGGAAACCTGCGCGACGAACGGCGAACCGTGCCCGGCGAGGAAGGTTTCCGCTACCGTCTTCTTCTCAGTGTTTTTGCCCTGCGTGGCTGCGCCGAAGGTGTTCATGTCGCCGCCGCCGAGCATGGGGGTTGAATCGCTGTTCTGTCCGCCGGTGTTGGAGTAGACCTGGGTATCGAGCATGAGGGCCTTGACGTTGGGCCGGTTCTGCAGGATGACCTTGGACATGTTCTGGTAGCCGATGTCGCCCATG
>Ga0302267_10004222_pt1 | contig 15875 bp, 7 predicted proteins | sample III_Bog_E1_3_FD_194555 | JGI IMG/M metagenome (GOLD analysis project Ga0302267, IMG submission 194555) | Peat permafrost microbial communities from Stordalen Mire near Abisko, Sweden - III_Bog_E1_3 | ecosystem: Environmental > Terrestrial > Soil > Wetlands > Peat | place: Sweden: Abisko... | reverse complement strand
CAATTGGGCTTTTTCGCCGATGGTAGACATTGCTCGCGACCCGCGCTGGGGGCGCATTATGGAAGGTGCAGGTGAAGATCCCTACCTCGGCGAGCAGATGGCAGCAGCCCAAGTTCGAGGATTTCAGGGAGCATTCATCGGTGCCCCAGACCACCTCCTTGCCTGTGTGAAGCATTTCGGCGGCTATGGTGCGCCTCTTGGTGGTCGAGACTACGACTCTGTCGACATCTCGGATGACGCCTTACACAATGTCTACCTGCGGCCGTATCGCGCGGCAATTACTGCCGGAGCTGCCACGGTAATGTCGGCCTACATGGATTTGAACAGCGTTCCTGCTACCGGGAATCATTGGCTCATGCACGATGTGCTGCGCGAGCAATGGGGCTTTCAGGGCTTTGTGGTGAGTGATTGGGAAGCAGTCAAGAGTCTTACGACGCATGGCTACACCGCAGATTCGACACAAGCCGTGCTGCAGGCTTTTGATGCAGGTATCAACATGGAAATGACCAGTTCTCTCTATCGAGAACAACTTCCAGCGGCTCTGCACGATAAGCACATCACTGAAGCCCAACTTAATGCTGTCGTGCAACCTATCTTGGAAATGAAGTACCGGCTTGGCCTCTTCACTAACCCGTATGTATCTCTTGAAAAATACAAAGCAGAGACGGTTTCGCCCTCGCAACGCGAAGCAGCCCGCCGAGCCGCCGAGCAGAGCGCAGTTCTACTCCGTAACCAGAAATCGCTTCTGCCGCTCAGCACAGCCACGAAGACCATCGCGTTGATCGGACCGCTTGCAGATTCCGCGGTTGATACGCTCGGCTCATGGAGTCTGCACGCCAACCCTGCAGACACGGTGACTATCGCCCAAGGCCTACGCAACAAGCTGCCGAACGCAAAGCTTCTTATTACGAAGGGTGTCGAAATTACTCGTGGACAGCCCTCCATCTTCGATGAGCAGGCATCAGAGCCTAAGCCTACTCTGCTGACCGACGACGCTCGCAATGCTGAGTTCGCCCGTGCCATCGACGATGTGCGTCATGCCGATGTTGCAATTCTCGTCCTCGGTGAGGCGCAGAATATGAGCGGCGAGCGTGCCAGCCGCGCGACTCTGACGCTTCCCGGCAAGCAGCAGCAGCTTCTTGAAGCCGCTGTCGCAACTGGCAAGCCAGTTGTACTGGTGCTCATGGCTGGCCGGCCACTTGACATTACCTGGGCATCCGAACACGTGGGCGCGATTCTCAACATCTGGTATCCCGGCACGGAGGGCGGCAACGCTGTTGCTAATCTGCTCACAGGCGATGCCGTTCCATCGGGCAAGCTGCCCATAAGCTGGCCTCGCTCCGTCGGGCAGGTTCCACTCTTCTACAACACAAACCGCACGCAGATACCAGACAGCCCGGACACTCGCTATTGGGACGAGTCTTCCGCGCCACTCTATCCTTTCGGATATGGGCTCAGCTACGCATCTTTCACAATCGATAACCTGCGCCTGAACTCGAAGTCACTCCACACAATCGGTATGCTGGATGTCACAGTCGATGTGCATAACAATAGCTCAGTGAGCGGCGATGAGGTGGTCCAACTTTACACGCATCAACAGGCAGGGAGCGCATCGCGCCCGGTTCGCGAATTGAAAGCATTCCGTAAAATCCATCTCGCCGCAGGCCAGACCACATCCGTCACCCTCAACCTCTCCGCCTCAGCGTTGCGTTATTGGAGCCCTTCGACTCACATGGATGTGCTCGAACCTGGGACATTTGATATTTGGGTAGGCGATAGCTCCGACGCACCTCTGCATATCAATTTTCAACTAATTCCATAAAAAGATAGGAATGAACCTCTGCTTCTTCTCGGCCTGCTCTAACTTCGCCGTTCCAACAGGTAAGCTGGTAGACCGCATAGCGTATGCGCGCAGCATGCCTTCACGAAAAGCAGATTGCACTCTTGCGCAGCCGCTTCTTACGGCAACTGTACATCTGGGGCCAAGCCACGGCGATTCCGGTAACGCGAGTCTGCGCATCGCCAGCCCGAAGACCATTTGCTATAGATTACTTCGTGAATAACGTAAGACTGATTGTCTGAGCCATTGCGGTGTACCCCGCATCATTTGGATGCAGGTGATAGCCGAAATCATATGCAGGAAGTAGTCGGGTTGGGACGGCAGGATTATGCACTGCAGCATTGAAATCGATAATTCCGTCAAATGCACCACTGGTCATGATCCAGCCGTTCATTGCGTCTCTTTTGGATTCATCTTCGGTCGCAAATCGGCTTTGGATTTCGAGATATTCCGACACCAACCCTGCGCGCGGTCCGGGCTACAGTCAATACCGCAGCTCGTGAGGTAGGCATACAGTTCTATAAAAATTGGCGAGTCCCGGCATCATCGGTAATAGCCACAGTTTTTAAGGATGGCGGATATGCCGAGGCGGACGATGATTTGAGCTGGTGGAGTGCCACTGGTGGAAGTCGACTCGCTCCATTGCCCGTCCGTGTAAAGGCTAGGGAAACCGGAGACGCCGTACAGGCCTTTGGTAATACCGATTGATCTGTGATTTGTAGCATTCTCTGATCCGGGGAGAAAGGCCGCAGTACACTCCTGTTGAGTAGCATCCAGAGAATTCTCCCGTCCGCTTACTCATCCTTCAGATGCAAAAAAGCCTCGAATCTTTGGGGCTTTTCTATGCGCTGGAGCAGGGGACCATCCTTTACTCAAAATGTTTGGCGGTGGACGCAGTCTGGCCGAAACCCATCTCCCCCAGCGAACCCCATTTAACAGCGAATTCAACAGGAAATTTGGATAAACCACAGGCCAGAAACCGGAGAATCTCCAGTATTGGCGCAGGGTCTGGCGAAAACGGCCCATTTCAGAACAGGGAATAACAGGGAATTATCAGGGAAGTAACAGGACGGGATCAGGGATTGCTTTAGCAGCCATCCTAGAGGATAAGCGGTCCAACCGCGCCGGGAAGAAGCGCAGATATTTAGCTTCGCCAGAGTAAACTTGTCTGCGTCGAGCCAATCAAGTGCCTCTCACCCGTCAAAAAATCGTTTTGTCGATCGCCGTTGTTGTCCTACTTGTGCTCGCCATGGCTGGCTTCCGAATCGTTGTGCACCCCGGCTTGCACGCGAGCACACAGCACGCCTCAGTCCCCGCCGATGGGGCTGAGCATCTGATTGCCACAATCCGCGCTCGGCACCATCTCCCGTTATGTGCATCGCAACTCCATCTCAGTGGGCTGCCTTCATCCGGCCTGCGCCTCGAAGATGCCGCCGGCGGTGCGGTCAATCTTTACCTCCGGGCACCTCTATTCCCCGGACGTCTGCGCATCAGCATTTCTGGGAGGGGAGGCAATTTATCCATCCCAATTACCTTTTTACCCTCTGTAGCTGACACATTCGCCGACGGCACTCCTGATTTCATCCGCCTGCACTCCGCTGACGATCGTGTCGCATTCCGTCGCTGGTTCGTAGCTCTCGTTGACCATGCGGCTGACGTCACCCCCGCCCAACTCCCCCCCGAAATAACCGATTGTGCCTCGCTCCTGCGTTATGCCTATCGCGAATCCTTACGCCAGCACGACAATCGCTGGTTTGCTCAGTTTCCGGACGACCAGCCCATCCACCTGTCCTCCGTCCAGCAGTGGACCTACCCCGATACCCCACTGGGCCTTTCGCTCTTCCGAACTCGTCCGGGGCGTTTTGCCGTGTCGGACATCATAGATGGCACATTCGCCCAGTTTGCCGATGCAAAAACTCTGATTGCCGCGAATACTTTCTTCGTCAGCCGCGACCTGAGCGCTGCTCGTCCGGGCGACCTGATATTTTTTCGTCTACTTGAAACGGATTCGCAGTATCATTCAATGGTCATTACATCGCCAAGCGAATGGGTTGTCTACCACACAGGACCAATCGACCATCGTCCAGGAGAGATGCGCCGCGTGCTGCTCAGCGATCTCTTGCAGCACCCCGACCCACGCTGGCGCCCAACACCCTCCAATCCAAACTTTCTAGGCGTCTACCGGTGGAATATTCTGCGCGAAGACTAGCTTTTCTCTTTCTGATCCTCCTTTTCTGCACGCCCTCCGCCTTTGCAGCCGAACCTTACTTTACCCTCAGCACGTATAAGACATTTGCCCCCGGTGAGCAGCCCAAGCTCCACTTCTATGCGCGCAATGAGCCGGAATTGGAGTTCCGTGTTTATCACGTCAATGACCCTGAGAAGTTTGTGGGCGCTCTCTCCGAGATGCATAGTTTCGGCGAGACAGAATACAGCCCCGTCGAGAAGATCGACGAGAAGACTCTGCTGGAACGCTTCCATGATTGGAAGCATGACCTCTGGATTACCCTGAAGCACTTCTTCCGTGCCCAGCTTTCCTCTAGTACTCGCGACAAGCTGAGAGAGAAGCAGTCGTCTTTAGCTCAGCGTAGTCGCATTGTCGGCGTCGCGCAGTTCGCCCAGGTTCCACTGCTGAATGATAAGCAGCTTGTGGCGCGATGGCGTCAGCAGGTCCCGCCCAACTACGTTACGGATAACCAGGTTCTTCCCATCGATCCTCTCCCCGCCGGTATGTACCTGGTAGAGGCTACTGACGGCCATCTCAAGGCCTACACCATTCTCATGGTGAGCGAGACTGCGCTCCTCACACGCACAGTATCTGGCCATCTCGTTGCCTTCGTCGTTGATCGTAAGACTGGCGCTCCAATCGATGATGCCAAGGTAGTCCTCGCTCTCGGTACTCAGGCACCGCAGCGCATCACCACGAAACAAGATGGAGTGGCCTCTTTTGACGCACCTGCGAATTCCAAGAGTGGGGTCGCTGAAAGTGCAGATGGCGAGACGGATACAACGAACACTCGACTCTGGGTCATGTCACGCTCGGGCGGCGATATTGCGCTGGTAGCCCCGTGGTCAACCTCCTTCACTAGGTCTGACGCAGTTCTCTACTCGGCCTATGGCTATACCGATCGCCCCGTATACCGCCCGGGCCATACCGTGCATTTTAAGGTCATCATCCGCCAGCACAAGGATGACTCGCTCATCCTGCCCAAACTTTCGCAGGTCCACATCATCATCTCCGACGATCAGCAAAAGTCCATCTTCGATAAGCAATTGCCCGTCTCAGCTATTGGGACTGTTCAAGGGGAAGTCGATCTGCCTTTGAGCGCTTCACTTTGTTCCTACACTATCTCCAGCGACACCAGTTCGGATCTATCTAGTCTCGCCACTTTCCAGGTTGAGGATTATCGCAAGCCGGAATACAAAGTCACCGTCAGCGCCTCCCGGCAGCGAGTTCTGCAGGGAGAGAGCGATTCCGTGACCATTGATGCACGCTACTTCTTCGGCGAACCCGTCGCGAATGCCAAGGTGAAATACTCTGTATCCGAAAGTCGTCACTTCTGGTGGGATGATGATGCAGAAGGTGATTCTGCTGGCGATAATGCAGATGGCACCACATCCGATGACTCTGACGGAGCCAGTGGCTACATGGGCGACCAGAACAGTGAGCAGGCCGGCCGGCTCGACGCAGATGGCAAACTCACAGTCTCAATACCCACGACCTTTGATCCTGATCGCCACTTTGACAAGGACTACATCGTTGAAGCTGGAGTGACGGACGAAGCCGGTCGAGAAATCACCGGACGCTATCGCATCCTAGCTACGTATGGAACCTTCCGCCTTCAGGTTCAGCCGCTGAGCTACTCAGTTCAGCAGGGGAGTGATGCCAGCTTCCAGGTCACCGCGGTGAATTACGACGGCAAGCCCGTGCAGACCCCAGTGCACTTGTATCTATACCAACGCAGCTACTCCCCTGATTGGCCGCGCACGCACTCTGACAAGCCTGACGGCGGCTCAGATGCCATAACTGGGGCTGATGGCACAGTAGTGGTGAAGATGCCTGTGCACCTCGCCGGCCCTCTCAATGTCGATGCCAGCGCAGTCACCCCGGAAAAACGCACCGTGAAGGATACAGGCTGGCTCTGGGTCAATGGCAATCAGGCTGACGAACTCGGTAACGATTCGAACCAGCAGATTCGTATCATCACTGACAAGAAGATCTATGCCCCTGGAGACACAGCTCATCTCTCCATCATCACCCAGGTCGATGGCTTCCACGCATTAGTTACCGCCACCGGTTATACCGTCGAATTCCGCAAAGTCCTCGACAGCCCGGGCAAGGTGCTCACTGTCGACCTTCCCATTACTAAAGATTCACAGCCCAATCTAACCTTGGATGTCCTCTTTCTCAAGGATGAAAAGGTATATCAGGGTCAGCGATCGATCTCTGTTCCTCCAATTCAACAGAAATTGCAGGTCACTATCACCCCGGCTGCTGACACCTTCCAACCCCAGCAAGCCGCTGTGTATGATGTCACCGCACGCGACGCATCGGGTGCTCCCGTCTCCGCTGACCTCAGCTTTGGGGTGGTTGATGAGGCTGTCTACTCAGTAGAGCCTGACAGCAGCGGCAACATCCTTAAGGCTTTCTATCCCCAGCGCGAAACATACCCTGACATTGAGAATTCGCTTACGTATTACTTCACCGGCGAGGCGGGTATCCGCTCGCCGCTGCTTGCACAGCGCCGTTTCCGTCCGCGTCTTGCCCAGGTCAAACCCAGCATCGATAGCGCACCCCGTATCCGCAAGGATTTCCCTGACACCGCATTCTGGCAGCCCGATGTCCACACGGACGCTTCTGGTAACGCCCGCGTTAGTCTTACCTTTCCGGATTCACTCACCACCTGGCGAGCCACTGTTCGCGCCATGACTGCCGATTCTAAGGCCGGCTTTGCCGTCAATCGCGTCATCGTGCGTAAGAATATTATCGTGCGCATGGGGCAGCCTCGCTTCCTGCGCAAGGGTGACGTCGTCACGGTTCCCGTCATCGTGCACAACTACCTGCAGCAAACTAAGCAAATTCAGCTATCGTTGCAGGCTTCAGGCGTTGATATTGTCTCCGGTTCGACACAGCAGGTCACGGTTGCTCCGCGCGCAGATGCCACCGTCCTCTACCGTCTTCGCGCCTCTTCGGTTGGTACGGCTACTCTCACGGCGAAAGCTATCTCCTCGCCCGAGAGTGACGCCCTCCAGATTTCGCTACCAGTGCATCCGGCTGGCGTCGCGCAGACCATAGCTTCATCCGGTGTCATAGCCAATACGGGCGATCGTACTATTCAATTCTCTTTCCCCGCTGGCACTGACCCAGCCGCGCACTCGCTCAGGGTTCAGGTCAGCCCCACCATTGCCGGTTCGATCTTCTCAGCGCTCAACTATCTCACTACCTTCCCCTATGGCTGCACGGAGCAGACCATGTCCAGCTTCCTGCCAAACATCATCGTCGCGCAGGCCATGCAGAAGCTAAACCTCTCTTCGAAGGTCGACCAGGCCACCCTCAACGTCAAGATTGCAGCAGGTCTCGACCGCCTCCGGGACTACCAACATGAGGATGGAGGCTGGGGCTGGTGGAAAGAGGACGACAGCAAGGTATTCATGACCGCTTATGTTGTCAGCGGCCTCGCAGAAGCGAGGAAAGCTGGCTATAACAAGGCGAATGGCGCGAGTGGAAGATGGATTGAAGGCGTTCCATCGAGCATCCACTTTCTCAAGAAGGCTTTGGCAGACCATCCACGTATGCTGCCAGAGCTGCGTGCTTACGTTGTCTACGCTCTTGCCGAATACGGAGATGGCCAGCTCGATCAGGGTCAGATTGATACCCTCTACTCGCGCCGCAACGATCTTAGCTCGATGGCGCTCGCCTATACCGGTCTAGCCATGCTCGATGCGAATGACTCTCGCGCCGGTGACATTACCCGCCTGCTAGAGAAGAATGCACGTATCGAGGGCGACCTCGCTAGTTGGCCTGCCAGCCGCAATGATCTTCTCGACGTTGACTATGATGACAGTGCCGAATCGACCGCCTTTGTCCTAAAGTTCCTCTCTCACACAGACCCGCAGAATCCACTGCTGGTAAAGGCCGCACAATGGCTCGTCGCTAACCGTTCTGAAGGTTACTGGTGGGATAGTACGCAACAGACCGCCTTTGTACTTTATGGTTTGACGGACTATCTGATCGCTTCACACGAACTCGCCAGCGATACCGACGTTGAAGTCTTCATCAATGGCACATCAGTAGGAAAGCACCACTTTTCGCAGGCCGATGCACTTGCTGGCGATGCGTTGAATCTCACCATCGATGCCTCGCACCTGCAGCTTCAGCAGAACTCCGTACGCATCGTCTCCAGCGGTAGCGGGCGTGCCTACTGGACGACACGGGCTGGGTACTTCTCAACTTCACCGCATAACTACCAGCACGAATCGATGTCGCTTAACATTGCTCGTGACTATTCCATTCTGGTGCCTACCACTCAAGACGGCCATATCGTCTATACCCTCAAGCCGCTCAATGGCCCCGTGCAACAAGGTGATATCCTCGCTGTTCATCTAGGTGTTGGCGGCTCTCCACAAAAATATCTGTTGATTGATGACCCTATTCCTGCGGGAGTTGAGTTCCTCCAGCATACCGATGTCTACAAGATCGTGAACGAGCCCACAAGCTGGGGCTGGTGGTACACACGGCAGGAGTTCCACGACGATCATGCCGCCATCTTCGCCGATACCTTCACTGGCCGCCATGATTCCTTCTACCTGCTGAAGGTCGTCAATCCCGGCAGCTTTATCATCAGTCCCGCTAGTGTCGCACCCATGTACCAGCCCGGCGTTCAAGCTACCACCGATGAACTGCATCTCGATGTGAAAGAGGTAGCCCGGTGAAACATCTCTTCTCATCCGCCTTCCGTCGTATCACTCTACGGATATTGCTTTGGCAGATATTTGGCAACCTCGTACTCATGGGCATCGCCCTTGCGGCCGATTGCGTACCTGATTCACACATCTGGCAACTTATGCTCACTGTCCTGATGGTCGGTTCGCTGGTTGCAGGTGCTCTCGCACTGCACACACTCATTGTCCGCCGACTTCGCCAGCCTGCAGAAAGTTCACATTTCTGGCTCGGCGGCCTATTTCTGGGTACCTGGATTGCACTCTACTGGCTCATCGATTATCTCGTTAGCCCACTCAATGATCGTGCTTCACAGCGTGCCTCGTACTGGAACTCCATGCTCGGCCCTCATCTCCGCACCATCTTTACATACACACGCCTGCTCGATTGGCAGGGTTATGTATTTCAGTTCATCATCTGCGTGATTCTTCCGGCGCTCTTTCTTCCTGCAGCCCTTGAGTGCGCGTCCCGCGGATGGAAAGCGTTGAGCAATATCTTCCACATCTATCTCCGCTGGCAGTACTGGCTCGTCTGCATTCTTGCAGTTGGAGTATGTTGCTCGCTCGGTTATCTAATCGATTGGCATCCGCCCAGTACGCCAACGATGGAAATCTTCAGTGTAGTGCTCCGTCTTACTGGAACTTATCTGGTCTGCGCCTTTGTGCTGACCTATGTACTGGCGGTCACCGCGGAACTGTTAGCCCGTAACCAGGCCATGCGGAACTCCGCTTCGTAACCAGCTGCGCACCGTCTGCAGTCCGTATTTAGCAATCATCTGTCGAACCAATGCGCATGCAGCATCATGAGCTCGTTCATTCTCCTGCTGGCTTCTGCTTCGCTGCAATGCTGCATCAATCTCTGCGGCGCTCATTCCATTGGTTGCGCCATGCTCTCCGGCCAGTGCTTCCACGAGTCCTTCTCGCAGCCACAGCGGTGTCGTATCCGCAGCCTCGCTCTCGACCATACTGTGAAGGAATTCATGCAACAGCAGAGTCTCCGCGCCTCCATGCAGCCTCACGACATTGAGAGGTTGCAGAGCTACCCCAACTGCTCGCCCGTGTGTTTGGGTTTCAGCCAGCATCCACCCGGGTTCATTCGTGGCTTGGCGAAAGAGTTCTGTTGTCGGGTATACGGTTACGACAGGGTGCACGTCAGCTCCGAACAAGGCATGCGCCTTCACTAGCGCTCGATCTCCCGCCGCCACCAGACTCGCTTGGTCACTACCTGCGCCAAACACTCCTCGTAGCATCCACCCTTTGCCAGCCTGTTGCGCCCAACCTTCATCCCCTGATTGCACTCGTACGCTCGTGGTGGGGAAGTAGAACGCCAGAATCTCGCGATAGTTCTTGCCCTCTTTCGCCATCTCTGTTGCGCCAGCCTGGCATAACCCCACCCCATGCCCGTACCCCTTCCCGTCAAATATTACGCGCCCGCCGCTGTAACTTACCTCGTACCAATCACTGCGCAGACGGTTCCATCCCTGTGACCGATTCACAGCAAAACGCAATGTGGATGCGGTGATCGCCAATTGTTCTTCCCGTGCGATTAAGAGTATGTTCTTGGCTCGGCCGCTGCTGTCGCGTTGCGTAACGTAAATTATTTGCACCGGTCCTGCCAAGTGCCAGCCTTCCGCACGCAAAGCATCCGTTAGCTCCGTCCCGCTCAACTCTGCGTGCCACTGCGAAGGAGTGTGTGCGCAAAAACCGTCTTGATGAGCCCTCAACCATTGCTTCTGCGTGCCACCCCAAATTGCAGACGCATCCTCCGTCATCCCTCCACAGTTCTCGGTAAAATATCCCGGTACGCGTCCCCCACGCCACCAGAGCGTCTCTCCAGCTGTCGCTAGCACAGCGTTCTCAATCGCTTGCGGCACATTCCCTATGCGCAGCGCCTGGCAGTGCGTACTGTCGCACAATCCCTCCGCCCCATGCCGATGCAGGTTGGTCAGTGCAAAGCTGCGAGCCGTCACTGCCAGAGCCTTTAGGGATTCAATCGGCTCGTTCGCGTTCGCCTCGCTCATTAGAACGGCCATCACGTACCGCTCGCTCGGCATCGTGAGCAGGACATGCAATCCGTCCGCTTTCGCGGTAATCATCCACTGACCTGCGCCCGTCTCTGCAGTGCCATCATCAGATGTCATCCGTATCTGCCCGTCCACTTCCAGCTCTATGGCAGAATTTCCATTGACCGTTATCTGCGCACCCCTAGCGCCTACCTTCACCTGCGCAGGCATCAACTTCAATGGGCAACTAGAGCAGGCACGCATCACTGCTGCCACCGGCACAATCGTCACTGCCTTCAGGTCTTTCGTGGAATATAGTCTGACTGTAATGTTCGAGGCAGGCTGCGCCATCGCGCCCGTCGTCCCCAGCACACCTAACAGCAGCCATCTGGCAATCTTCATCGCCCTGCCTCACGCATCAATACACGTCTTGCCAGCATTGCTGCATCATTGCCATTTCCGTTCGGTACGTAGATCACGATTACCTTCTGCGCCTGCCTCTTGCCATCCAGCACGATGCCCGCAAACCACCCATGGCTCCACGTCACGCCTACTTCCTGCGCCGTCCCTGTCTTTCCGGCTAGCGCGACTCCATCCACATGCGCACTGCGCGCCATCCCGGTCTCAACGGATTGCACCATGCCATCGCGCGCTACAATTGCCGCACTTGACTCTGCATTCATCTGCTGCGCCAGTCTGCGATATGCCGCCGCAATCTGCATGGGAGAAACATGCACGCCCGCAATACCCAATACCAGCAACTCACGTTCTTCTGGCGTATCCAGCTTGCCTGTAAGCTTCAGACCGTACGCGCGCAACCCGTCTCCCAGCGACTCTGCGCCCGTCCGCCGCGCTATGGTCGCAAAATAGGTATTGCAGGAGTTTGCCAGCGCCATGCGTGCATCGAGCACGGTGATATCACGCGGATGTCCACAGGCCAGGTTGTGTCCGCTGATCATCAGCGTCCCGCTGCAGTGCACACCATCTCGCTCTCCAATAATGCCGTTCTCCAGCGCCATTTTCAGGATGAATGGCTTGAGCGTCGACCCTGGCGAAGCCATCCCATCGACAGAGCCATAGCTTGCCAGTACTGCGCCAGTTGCTATGTCAACCAGCACGCCAGTGGCTCCAGTCTTGTGCAGCGATTCCGACAACGGAGCCACGTTAAAGCTCTGCCCTTGGGCGAGTGTTCCGCTCAGCACAAATGCCACAGACAGAGCTAGGTTCAACATGCCTCTATCCTAGCGCCGTATTGCATCCCGGGGCACCTTGTCAGGTCAGAGGGTATTGGGTTGTTAAAAGGCCAAGAGATAGGATGACTGCCGTAACGGGGTCTTCCGGCTGTTCCTACTCTGCGTCTTACTCGGCTGACAAAACCTGAACTGATCATCTCCCTAGCGTTCTTGGTGTTCAAATTGGGAATCTCCGAACCCAATTGATAGGGATATTAGCAGTGAGGAACACGAGAATATATCTCGATGATAAGTAGACAATTCAACTATGTGACACAGAAATAAAAAAAGCGGACAACCATGGCATTGCTGCCACAGTTGCCCGCTGTGGGTGAAAATTGAAGAGCTATTGCCGGATCTACGGCATCTGTCCGGGCTTCGTGGCGCCTGGCCACCAGGTTGGAGACCCCGTGCCAATCATCTGGACCACAGTCCCGTCATATCCGGTAGTAATCGAAGAACTTCCGGAGGTTACCCACACACTGCCAGTGCTGTCGATGATCAATTGATAGACTCCGGCAAAAGCTGGTGTCACGCCACCGGTATAGACGTTATTGGGGAGGCAGGTGTTTGCTGAAATCGCGCAGGCAGAGTACCCACCTGATTCCGACGCGAAACTGCTTGATGCGATATTGAAGACTTCCACGCCATGACTGCCGTTATCGCTGATCCATACTTTGCCTCCGCCATCCACCTCAGGCCAGCGCGGTGAGGTGAAGCCTGCGCCTGTGCTGTAGGATCCACCATTGCTCAGCGCCGTAATACCTCCATTGCTGTTGCGTGTGGCGATGACCTGCTGCAGCGCCTGCGTGCCGCTATTCGATACAGCCCATCCATTACCGCTGGCCGGACTGGTCGATGTACCGCCAGTACCGTCTACGGCAACGCCGTAAGGCTCACTTCCATTGGCGAAGGTTTCAGTAACGTATGCCGGATTTGCAGTTGTGTGGCATGTGCTTGTCTGGCTGCCGGTGCTGCACCCTGAAGGATAAGAAGTGGCATAGCTCCCCGCGACATAACTGGGCGAGGCTGCGGTGTTTTGATTGCCCAGAACGCTCACGCCAAGACCCGATGTCTGGTAATCAGCCCACCAGACATTGTTGTAAGAATCCAGCAGCGTACCCCAGGCGTCGGTGTTGGTTGCAGTTGTAGATATGATGCCATAGCCATAGCCGACCTCTATGGTTCCGCCGGCGGCTGGTCCATAGGGCACACCACCGGTGGTACCGGTCTGATTGGGAGTAGTGCCGGCATAGACAAATTGGGCTACCTGGCTATCCGCCACCTGTGCACTTGTCCAGAAGACATCGTTTTTTGTATCTACGGCTACACCCTTATTGGATTTTGCTGCGCCGTTATAGGCGTAGATGACGGCCCCATTGCTGGTTTGAAGCTGGAAAACTGTGGTGGAGTTCACGGCTGCCCACAGATTGCCTACTCCGTCCGCTGCCATGGAAGTAAGGGCGCCATAGATACTGCTGCAGGCAACTGTAGCTCCGCTGAGTGCGGTGTTAGCCGCGCAAGTGCCGGATGTTCCTGTTGCATATTGGTAAGTGCCGTTGCTGGAAATTTTGTAAAGTGACGCTGTTGTCGGGCTGCTCGTGGCGTTGGGAACAAAGACGTAGACGTTATCGTTTGCGTCGATGGTCAGATACTTAGGATAGGTATAAGGGTTGGATGCTGCATTGCTGAACTGCGGAATATACGTGATGGAAACCGTCCAGTCCTTGGGAGCGGCCGTCAGCACAGGTGCGAAAGCCACCTGTGGCGGGAGCAAATTAAAGATGGCCGACACAGCTCCGGAGTTTATGTAAGGGTTTTTAGCCAGATTCAGCACCGCCTGCAGCGTGTTGGTGGGGACGCTTCCACCCGTTGGCGTGGTCGCGGCAAAGAGTGTGCCACAAATAGAGCCATCCGTTGTGTCTGCTTCAAGCGCTGTTCCTGTAAAAGAAAGCGCCTGTGTCAGCGTACCGGTAAGGCTGGTGCCGCTGAAGGAGAGCGTATTGGCCGTTCCCGTGGGCCCCGTGACGATCAAGGTTGTACCTGAGGAGCTTGCAGTTACGCCGGATCCCGTGAAGGCGGTGTTGAATGCACTCACAAATGTAGCCAGGCTGGTCGTGCCTGAGATGGGCTGTGAATAGGGAGTGCTGCCTACTGTGAAGGACACAGTCCCGTTGCCGGTGACAAAGCCGTAGATGTCTGCAACTGCGCCGGTGGTGGCAGTCGGTATCGTCGGTGTGGTGAAGTTGAGTGTCTGGTTTGCAGCCGTCGGACCCGTCACAGTGAGTACCCCGGATGCGACTGCTGCGCCGATGCCTTCTCCAGAGAGTGTCGCGTTACTGTTGATGTTGTTTGCCAGGGTCGTCAAAGAGGTGCCGGAGCCGACTTGCATTGTTGTGGCGGTTGCTCCATTCAGGCTGATGCTTAAGGGGCCATCCACATTGGTGCCAGTGAGGGGACCAAGCGTGGCCGATGCCCCTGCGCTGCTAGTTGCGGCTGTGGGTGTAGTGAAAGCTGCAGCCGACGATCCCACAGATGCAGAACCTCCTCTGGAGTTCACGCACGCTTGGAGCGCACTTGCAATGGTATTGATCTCGGCCGTTGGCACGCTTGCAGGCAGGTAGGTCGCCTGGTTAGTGCCCAGTGCGGCAATGGTGGTGTTCGCGGTGCCGGCCGCAGTGCCTTGGGTGTTGGTTGAAAGGTTGGGATTGGCCAGGTTGTAGGTGTTAAGAATGGCGTGGCCAAGGCCTGCCATACTGTAGGAGCCTGCTGTGGTTGATGCCGTCATGTAGTTGGTAGACGAACTGACGACACTGACCGTAGTGCCGCTGATGCTTGTAAAGCCGGAGAGAGCATAGGCCGCGGCGACGGTCGTGACTTCATCAATATCTGTCTGGTATGAGGTCGCGCTGCCCGTGCACGCTCCAACGATTGCCATCAAGATATAGTTGCTGTTGGATCCGCCGCCGGTGTTGCCGCCGTTTATGGTGGCGTACATGTAATCGGGAGCGTTGCATGGCGTAGCGACGGTCAGGCTGAAGCTGCCTGCGGGTAGTGTGTTATTTGCATTGCTGGCGTTGCCGCCAATTCCGGAGCCATCGCTCGTAGTGCCAGTAGCAATCGGGGCTAAAGCCGTGGCAGGGGTATAGACCCCATTTGGAGTGGCGTAGTTGGTGCCGAGCACCGCTTCGCTTGCCGTGGCATACAGGTTGACGGTTGCGCCCGTAATGGCCTGCTCACCGCCGTGGGCGTGTCCGCTGATGACACCGGACACGCTCTCCACGGGATCGCTTGTGCTCCCGCTGCTGGGCAGGCCGTTCCCGCCTAGGCCACTTCCGCCCAAGCCACATCCAGCAAGCAGAAGAACTACCGCCGTCAGGGCTGCTGGTAGAAAGCGTGTGCGCACGCTGCGATATGCCATCAACTTTGAGTAATTCATTGAAATCTCCTTGTTCCTGCCGGCAGACTTATATAATCCAAGTTTCAAATTAAACTGGGAAGCAAAACAATAATAACTTATACCGCAGAGCGGGCTTTTGGAAAGGGAAATTTTACTTACGGTTGGATTTAACCCAGCTGTTGCAGAATCGTTGCCTTGATTCATCGCGGAAACGGCTGCGGCAGTTTACTCTGCCTGCAAACTGTGAATCTCATCCATCGCAATGAAAGAGATGCTTGGCTAATAGAGATGCTGGTATTGTTCGTTTAGAATCAGCGCCATGGCACTACGGAGCCGTACCAAAGTGCCGTCATACGACGGGCGCACCTTCGGGATGGACGTCGTCACGGGACGTCGTAGCTCCGCTTCGATGATCGAATCTATGATGGGCCATGCCATTGTTACTTCGCCCACCACAACAA
>Ga0302267_10004219_pt1 | contig 15879 bp, 13 predicted proteins | sample III_Bog_E1_3_FD_194555 | JGI IMG/M metagenome (GOLD analysis project Ga0302267, IMG submission 194555) | Peat permafrost microbial communities from Stordalen Mire near Abisko, Sweden - III_Bog_E1_3 | ecosystem: Environmental > Terrestrial > Soil > Wetlands > Peat | place: Sweden: Abisko... | reverse complement strand
GCCGACGTAGCGGTTGGTGGCGTCCGCGATGAGGTCGGCGACCGCCGCGTGAAAGAGGCCGCCGCCGGGGATGTACGCGAGGTACCCGGGCGAGGCGGTGTTGAGGCTCATCGGGATGACCCGGCCGAAGAGGAGCCGGAGCAGCTTCTCGAAGGGCTGCCCGCGCTCCGGCATGGGCCCGCGCAGAGACCGGGCGAGCTTCTTTCCGCCGGCGGTGGCGTGGAGGGGCTGCTCGGGGAGCGACTCGAGGTGCGCGCCGATGCGGTCCATGGCGCGCTCGACCATGTCGCGCATCACGGGCGCTTCGAGCTCGAGCGGATAGGTGGTGGGGGCGAGGGGCCGGGGCTTCTTGCGACCCAAGGTCAGCTCTTGGCGCGGGCGGGGGCCCCCAGCGCAGCGGGCGGCGGCCGCAGGACGTGGTCCCGGTAGTCGATGGGGTTGCCCGCGCGCCCCTCCATCGCGGCGATGGCGATGTTGAACATCTCGCGGGCGCTCACGTAGTGGAGGATCCACGAGCGGCCGTCGTTGTACTCGCCGGTGAGGGCCCGGTGCATGGTGCGCCCGCCCGCGCCGAGGAGCGACGCCGCCTGCAGCTCCGGCGCGCCGTGGGTGTGCACCTTGACGAAGACCCACTCGGGGCGGCCCTCGACGTGGATGTTCTGCTTGACCCAGGTGGCGACGCGCTTGGAGGTGCCCGGCTCCTTGGCGGTGATGGCCGAGTTCTCGATACGGATGGGGATCTTCTCGGCGCGGGTGGCCAGGGCGAGCGGGCCTTCGATCATCAGGATGCGGTCCTTGCGCACCTCGCCCACGTGGGCGCGCGATCCGCTCTCGTAGGCGCGGCGCCTGGCGAGGTCGCCGACGGGCCAGTAGATCTGGTTGACGATGTTGGGCTGGCTCTGATCCGGCGCGGCCGGGAAGGTGAAGTCGGCGTAGCAGCCGGTGTCGAAGAGCAGGGGGATCTCGCTGTCGACGCCGCAGTAGGTGCCGTCCGCGCGGGCGTTGGCCAGGCACCAGTTGCCGTGGATGAACGCGTAGCGCTTGCGGCCGTCGGGGTCGCGCGAGAGGTGTCCGTGCGACCCGAAGTCCTCCAGCGTCTGGAGCAGATCGCGCCGCAGCGTCTCCTCGGTGTCGTCCTGGTGGTGGAGGTGGACCTCGACCTCGGCGATGCCTCGCCGCGTGAAGTCGGCCAGGGTCTCCAGCCAGGGCGCGCGGTACTGCTCGCCGGGGAAGAAGAACGAGTGCCGCGGGCTCCGGCCGTCGGCGTCGCGGAACTCGGCGGCGAGGCGCGGGTACTCCTCGGCCCAGAAGCGCACCCGGGCGTCGGCCTGCGTCTCGGTCACCCGGTTCCACAGCGGCTCCCAGTGATCGCAGAAGGCGAAGAGCAGGTGCCGCGGCCCCTCGACCCGAGGCGCGTCCCGGTTGGCGAGGGCGTGGCGCGCATACCCCTCGATCCAGGTGTCGAAGCGCTTGTCTCGGAAGTAGTCGAGGACGGCGTTCATGGGGCTCACTTCTATCGCACTCTTCCACGGGCGCAAATGCGCGCAGGTCGCGGAACGCTCGCGGGCGTTCCGCAGGATGACCGTCGCGGAACGCTCTCGGGCGTTCCGCAGGATGACCGTCGCGGAGACGCCGCCCCCCGGCCCACCGCCGGGGCCCCTGTGCTAGCGTGCCGCGCATGCGTCTCCGCTGCGGCGTCGCCTCGGCCGCCCTGCTCGCAGCCGTCGGATTCGCGGCGCCGGCGCGCGCGCAGTACGTCGACTGGCGGACGACGATGACGCTGACGGGGGCGTACACCCGCATCCTCAGCGACGGCCAGCTCCCCACCGCGCTGACGTACGCGGGCCCGTCCATCTCGTTCAGCCCCGGGCTCGTCGGGCTCTTCGACACTCCCCGGACGGAGAATTCGCTCACCTACGGCCTGTCGCTGACCCTGCCGTTCAACGAGCAGCTCTCCGTGCAGCAGTCGGCGCTGACCTACGCCAACCGGCTCACCTACGCGGGCCACTACGCGCTCAGCGAGATCGCCTCGATGACGTTCAGCGTCGGGGTCACCCAGGCGCCGCTGTTCTCGCTGGTCCCCTCGCAGGACTCCACCTCGGCGTCGATCCAGCCGGTCCCCGCCGGGCTGGCGAACATGATCACCACCACCGCCAGCGAGGGGTTCCTCCGCCAGGTGAGCGGGACGACGAGCTTCAGCCAGGGCGGGTCCTTCGCCTTCGGCGATCCCATCGATCCCGGCGCCATCCGCGCGCGCACCTTCAGCGCGTCGAACAGCTTCGGCCTGACCCGGACCTTCTCGGCCAACACCGTGGGGCTGACGCTCAACGACCAGATCAACTACTTCACCGCGTCCCAGGGGGATGCGGTCAACGGCGTCCTCCCGGCCCTGACCCCGTCGGGATCGATCTACGTCAACACCCTGGCGCTGAGCTGGTGGCACCCGTTCTCGGAGCGCCTCTCGGGCGTGCTCATCGCCGGCGCGACCCAGACGCTGAGCCCGGGCACCACGACGATGATGGAGGTGCAGCCCACCGGGAGCCTGACGCTCAACTACGAGTTCAACATCGCCTCCGCGGCCCTGTCCGCCGCGCACGTCGCGCAGACCAACCTGGCGACGGCCACGGTCAGCTTCAACGACACCGCGGCCCTGCGCTTCAGCCTCCCCATCGGCGTGACCGGGCTGGTGAGCTCGGGAGCCGTCGGCTACACCCACGGCGTGCCGATCCCCAGCGCCGCGACCCCGCTGATCGGGGGCCTCGTCGGTCCCTCCAGCGTCTTCGTCGGCGACGCCGCGCTCGCCTACACCCCCCGGCCCGTGCCCACCCTGACCGTGGGCGTGCGCGGGCTGCTCACGCGCCAGGTGCTCACCGAGAGCGTCGCCAACAACTTCACCTCGTACTCGGTGGCGCTCAACCTCACCTACTCGTACCCGAGCGCCACCGCCGCGCTGATGCGCCCGAGCTTCTCGCCGCTCTACAGCGCGCAGCCGCCGTCGCCGAGCGACGTCATCTCCACCGAGCGGTACTTCTCCGCGGGCGTTTCCGGGCCGGCGCCGGCCGAGCCGCTGCCGCTGCCGAAAGGCCCCTAGGCTCACCGCTCCCAGGCTCGGGGTACACCCATCCGGGGCGAAGCCCCCTCGCGGGGTCGGGGGGATGGGGGCGGAGCCCCCATGTTGGCTACCGTCGCTGGGCGAGGAGGAAGGCGCGGTCGTCCTCGGGGAGCTGGTCGCCGCCGAACTCGTCGAGCATCCGCCGCAGGGCGTCGCCGATGTCGGCGGAGCCCTCCCCGGCGCGGGCGGCGCAGATGTGGGAGAAGCCCTCGCCGAGGCGCTCCTGGCCGAGCATCTCCTTGCGGATGTTGCGCAGCTCGGTGATGCCGTCGGTGTACATGGCCAGCACGTCGCCGAACTCGAGCATGGTGCGCTCGGACTCCATGGGCGTCTGGATCATCCCGAGGGCCGGGTTCACCGAGGACTGGAGGGCGCGCAGGTCGCCGTCGCGGTCGACGACGAGGACCGGCGGGTGGCCGGCGTTGACGCACTCGAGCTCGCCGGTGGCGGGGTCGACGGCGACGGCCACCATGGTGACGAAGGAGTGCGGCGGGAGCCAGTCGCAGAGGTGGCGGTTGACCCGCTCGATCAGCGCGGAGAGCGAGGGCTGCACGTCGACGCTGGCGCGCACCATGGTGTGCAGGCTGGAGGTGACCAGCGCCGCCTGCAGGCCCTTGCCGCACACGTCGGCGACGGTGAAGAGGACGCGGCCGTCGGGCATGGGGAGCGCGTCGACGTAGTCGCCGCCCACCCACTTGCAGGGGTGGAAGTCGACGCAGACGTCGAGGCCGCGGAAGTCGAGCTTCTCCCGCCGGGGCACCAGCGCGTCCTGGATCTGGCGGGCGGTGAGGAGCTCGCGCTCGATGGCGGCGTGGGCCTGGGCGTGGCGCCGCGCCGCCCAGGCCTCCTCGCTCTGGTGGTAGACCTCGCCGGCGAGGGCGAAGAGCTGGAGCCACTCGGGGCTGCCGCGGTCGGGGGGGAGGGTCACGTAGAGCACGTCGCGCGCCTCGCGCCCGCCCTCGATGACGGTGCGCAGCGGGCAGGCGACGACCCAGAGCGCCATCACCTCGCGCGACATGGTGAGCTCGACGCCGCCGTGCGGGGTGGCGCGGCTGTTGACGTTGCCGGAGATCACCGGCTCGTTGGTCTCGCGCACCTTGGCGAGGACGCGGCGCGAGATGTAGGGCTGGTCGGCGGTGACGATGGGCCCGGGCATGTACGTCTGCGAGCGCGGCGTGGTGGAGCCGTCCGCCTCGAGCCGCAGCACCATGGCGGCGGTGCCGTGGAAGTCGGGGCGCACCATCAACCGGCAGAGCGCGTCGATGCGCTCGTCCGGGCTCTCCACGGCGATGAGGCGCTGGCTGAACTCCAGCAGGGTGTGGAGGTGGCCCGCCAGGAGGCGCGGGGGCTCGAAGTCGACGAGCAGGCGCAGCGCGGTGGGCTGGTCGTCCTCGTAGGTGATGGCGCTGCGGCTGGGGCGCGCGCTGTCGGCCGCCTCGAAGCAGAAGGCGATCGCGTAGTCGCCGATGGTGACGCGATCGCCGGGCTCGAGGACGCGCTCCTGCACCTGCTCGCCGTTGACGAGCGTCCCGTTGGTGCTGCCCAGATCGCGGATCCACCAGCGCCCGAAGGGGTCGCAGAACATCTCGGCGTGGCGGCGCGAGACGGTGTGGTGGTCGAGCATGAGCTGGACGCCCGGGACCCGCCCGAGGATCAGGTGCGACTCGGTGAGGACCCGGCGCGAGGCGGCCCCGCCGTTGAGGCGGATGTCGAGGTAGACGCGCCACTGCGGGGTGGACGGCGGGCTGGTGAAGGGCTCCGCCTCGGTCACGGAGATGGCCGCGCGCGGCGGCCGGGGGGTCTGGCCGAACAGGCCCCCGTCGCCCCCGCTCAGGCGGCCGGCCCCGGCGGGTAAGATACGCGTGCTCGCCATCAGGGCGCCTTCGAGTCCATGGAGAGGCAGTCGATGATCGGGGCCCCGGGCATGGGCGTCAACGAGCCCCCGTCCCCGCCGACGAAATCTGCGCGGCACCCCCGGCACCCCGGCCGCTCCGGTGGCGGTCGCGGGGGTGCCTCGCGACCGCCTTGCGCGCCCGCCTGCGCGGAGGCTCCGCCCGCGTGGACGGAACGCTCACGCCTTGACCACGTTGGACCGCGGCGCCCGGTACACCCCGCGCGTGTCGACGATGAGCGGCGCGTGGGTGGCGACCAGCTCGTAGTCGACGGCGGTGTGATCGGTCACCACCAGCGTCGCGTCGTGCGCCGCGAGGAGCTCGGGCGTGAGGGGCTGCGAGGCGAGCGCCGGGAGATCGGGCCAGGAGCGCATGCGCGGGGCGCGGGGCACGTGCGGATCGTGGTAGGCGACGGCGGCGCCGAGGCGGAGCAGGGCGTGGATCACCTCGAACGCGGGGCTCTCGCGCGGGTCGTCGATGTCCTTCTTGTAGGCCAGGCCGAGCACCAGGATCTTGCTGCCCTTCATGGCGCGGCCGCGGTCGTTGAGCGCGAGCATCAGCTTCTGCACCACGTACTCCGGCATCTTCACGTTCACCTCGCCGGCGAGCTCGATGAAGCGGGTGGAGTGGCCGTACTCGCGCGCCTTCCAGGCCAGGTAGAAGGGGTCGAGGGGGATGCAGTGGCCGCCCCAGCCGGGCCCGGGGTTGAAGCGCATGAAGCCGAAGGGCTTGGTGGCGGCGGCGTCGAGCACCTCCCACACGTCGATGCCCATGGCGTCGTAGACGACCTTGAGCTCGTTCACGAGGGCGATGTTGACGGCGCGGAAGATGTTCTCGGTGAGCTTGACCGCCTCGGCGGTGCGGGCCGAGGAGACGGCGACGGTGCGGGCGATGACCTCGTCGTAGAGGGCCCGCGCCACGGCGCACGAGGCCTCGTCGATGCCGCCGACCACCTTGGGGATGGTCGCGGTCTGGTAGTGCGGGTTGCCCGGATCCTCGCGCTCGGGGGAGAACGCCAGGAAGAAGTCGCGCCCGGCGAGCAGGGGAGGGTGAGACCCGGGGCGGCGCTCGATCGCTTCCTCGAGGATCCCCCGCACCAGCTCGTCGGTGGTGCCCGGGTAGGTGGTCGACTCGAGGACGACGAGCTGGCCCGGGCGCAGCCGCGCCTGCACCTTGCGCACGGTGTCGACGACGTAGCTCATGTCGGGCTCGCGCTGGGGCGTGAGCGGCGTCGGGACGCAGATGAGGATGGCGTCGGGCTCGCCGAGCCGGGCAAAGTCGGTGGTGGCCTGGAGGCGCTCGCTGCGGGCGGCGGCGGCGACGCGCTCGGGGTCGAGGTGCTTGATGTACCCCTCGCCGCGGTTGACGGCCGTCACCTTGGCGGGGTCGACGTCGAAGCCGAGCACGCGGAAGCCCCGCTCCGCGAAGGTCAGCGCCAGCGGGAGCCCGACGTAGCCGAGGCCGATGATCCCCACCGTCACCTGGTGGGCCCGGATCCTCGCGATCAATTCCTCACTCGAAGCCATGGTCACGCGACCTGTGGTCCCCCACTGCCCGCGGCTTGTCAAGCATCCCGAGCCCTTCTCAGTCCATGACGATGGTGTCGCCGGAGACCACGCAGATGTCCTGCTCGGGGTGCTTGCCGGAGATCAGCGCGCGGTAGCTGACGGGGATCTTGCGGGCGTGACCGTTCGGGTCGAGGCGGATCACCATGATCTCGTCGCCCGCGAACTTGCTCGGCCCGCCGGCCATGGCCATCGCCTCGGAGATGGTGACGTACCACTTCTGGGCGAGGGCGCCGGGGTGGTTGACGTTGCCGCTGACGATGAAGCGGTAGCTGTTGAAGCCGTTCACCGTCACCGTGATGACCGTGTCCGCCTTCACGTAGGTGGCGAGCCGCTTCTTCATCTCCTCGCGGACCTGCGTCGGCGTCTTGCCCGCGACGGGAAGGTCGCCGATGAGGGGCATGGTGATGACGCCGTCGGGGCGGACCGTGCCCTCGCCGGAGAGCTCGGCCGTGTGGTAGACCGTGATCTTGACGGTGTCGGAGACGCCGATGATGTACTCGTGCTTCCGCGGGTCCCACTCCTTGACGTACTCGTACGTCTCGTAGATCGAGGGGCCGCAGCCCGCGATGGCTGGCATGCACGCGACGACCAGCAAGGATGCGAGGGACGCGAGGGATGCGAGGGACGCGAGCGGCCCCACGACCGTGCTGAACGTCAGCGCCCCGGCGAGGACGAGCTTCTGGAATCGCGCGTGGCTCATCTGGCGGGCACGGTACACCGGGCGGCCGGTCTCGACCACCCTCGCTAGCGCGACGGCTCGAGGACCTGATCGTCGGTGACCACCAGCGCCAGCGGCACGTCACCGTCGGTGACGGGAACCTCCGCGATGAGCTGGAAGGCGAAGGCCACTCCGACCGCCACGGCGGGCGGCGCGAAGCGGGGGAGGGTGCGATCGTAGAAGCCGGCGCCGTACCCGATGCGGTGGCCGCGGCCGTCGATCTGCAGCGCCGGGACCACGATGACGTCGAGCGTGGTGGCCTCCGGGGCCGAGGGATCGGGCTCGCGGAAGCCGAGGCCGCGCTCGTCGAGCAGCACGGGATCGTCGACGAAGCGGAAGGTCATCTCCCGGGTGTCGCCGTCGATGGACGGGTAGGCGACGCGCGCGCCGCGGGCGCGCAGGGAAGCGTCGAGGGCGCGGAGGTCCACCTCGTTGCGGCCCTCGATCGGCCAGAAGAGCGCGACCGCGGTGGCGGCGGCCACGCAGGGGACCTCCGCGAGCCGCGCGACGATGCGGCGCGAGCGCTCGGCCACGGCGTCGCGCGGGAAGCTGTTGCGCAGCGCCCGCGCCCGCTGGCGGAGCATGGTCTTGGCCCGGTAACGCAGCTCGCGCTCGAGCGCGGGGTCCATCTCGTCCATCGCGACGACCCTACCCGAGCCCTCGCCGGCCTGCCATGACGAGCCACGTCGCGGAACGGTCTCGGCCGTTCCCCACCGCGCGCGCCCGCGATTGGCCCCCCGCCGCCGGACCTCCGTGCTAACCCCGCCTCCTTCGCATGAAGGCCTGCGCCATCGTCCCTGCCTACGACGCCGAGCGCATGGTGGGCCCGGTCGTCACCGACCTCAAAGCCTGCTGGCCCGATCCGTCCGCCATCTTCGTGGTCGACGACGGCTCCCGCGACGGCACCGCGCAGGCGGCCCGCGAGGCGGGGGCTCGCGTCCTCGTCCACGCGTCGAACCGGGGCAAGGGCGCGGCGCTGCGCACGGGGATGGCCGCGGCGGCGAGCGCCGGCTTCGACGTCGCGGTGACGGTCGACGCCGACGGCCAGCACCCCGCCGCCGAGGCCCGGCGCCTCCTCGACGCGGACCCCGATCCGGGCGCGCTCCTCCTCGGCACTCGCGATCTGGTGCGCGACGGGGCGCCGCGCGCCAACCAGATGTCCAACGGCATCTCCAACTTCTTCCTCTCGGTCTTCTCGCGCCGGCCCCTCGTCGACACCCAGTGCGGCCTGCGCCGCTACCCGCTCCCCCTCGCGCTCGAGCTGGGCGGCCGCGACGACGGCTACGCCTTCGAGGCCGAGATCATCCTCCGCGCCCTCTCCGCCGGCGTCCGCCTCGTCGAGGTGCCCGTCCGCGTGATCTACCCGCCCGGCGGGCAGCGGGTCACCCACTTCGACAGCGTCCGCGACCCCGCGCGCATCGTGGTGCGCGTGGTCAAGACCCTGGTGCTCACCGCCGCCCCGCCCCGCCTCCGCGGCTTCCTGACCACCTGAGCTCCGACGCTGGGGGCGCCGCCCCCAGACCCCCCGCGGAAGGCTCGGGTCGTGAGCCTCACGGGCCGAACATGCCCAGCGCCTCGTGGAGCGGCCCCGGCGCGAGCGTATGGCGCTCCGCGAACTCCGCGACCCACCGCGCCTCCCACCGCCGCGCCACGAGGCCGCTCACCCGGTGCAGCAGGGCGAACGTGACCAGGGCGCCCGCCGCGAAGAGCCCGCCGCAGACGCGCCCGTAGATCTGCGTCGCCGTGCTCAGGTAGAGGGCGGCGGCCCCGATGCCCCCGCCGAACGACGCGGCGATGCTGGCGGCCAGGAGCTTGCGGCGGAGCGCCCGGGTGAGGAGCATCAGCTCGGTGATCACGTCCGCCTCGGTGATGGGATCCGGGGCGATCCGCGTGAGGCTCCGGTAGCCCCCGGGCGAGCCCTGGTTCGACGGTGCCGTGGGCATGGTGCTCGCCAGGGTAACATCCGCGCCGCGTATGAAGCTCCCGTCCTCCGTGCTCCTGCTCGCGGCGCTGCTGCTCCTGTGTGCCTCCGCGCGGGCGGACGAATCGCCGGTGCCGCTCCCGCCTCCCGCGCTACCGCACATACCGCTCTCGGTCACGGTGGGGGGCGGGGTCTCGCTGGGCGCGTACCAGGCGGGCTTTCTCTACTACATGTCCGAGTCGGCGAAGAAGAACGCCTCGGCCCTGGATCTCAAGCTCGTCTCGGGCGCTTCGGCCGGCAGCATCAACGCGCTCCTGACGGTGCTGGCGGCGTGCTCGAAGGCCCAGGAGAACCCGGAGGACAACCTCTTCTGGAGCATCTGGCACGACGTCGGCTTCGACCAGCTCTTCCTCGGGGGGGCCGAGGAGAGCGCCGACGCCGCGCTCTCCAACGCGGCGCTGGCCTCGGCGGCGGAGCGGCTCCGCGGCGCGTGGATCAAGGGGATCACCCCCTACTGCGACGTCGTCTTCGCCGTCACCGCCACGCGCGTGGCGGACACGCCGGCGATCGCGGGGGGGAGCCTCTCGGCGCCGCGGCTGGCCGAGAAGTTCGTGCTCCGCATCAAGGGCCGGGGCGCCGGCCTGGCGCCCGAGATCCACAACTACGTCGACCCCGCGGCGCCCACCGAGCAGGTGCTCCTGGCGCTGCCGCGCGACCAGTCGACGCCCACCGGGATCCAGGCGGCGTTCGACCGGGTCAAGGAGGTGCTGCTGGCCTCGGCGGCCTTCCCGGTGGCGTTCCCTCCCGTGGCCGTGCGCGTCTGCGCGCTGCAACCGGGCGAGGCGCCGCCCGCCGGCGGGCCGACCGAGTGCGCGGGCCGCGAGCGCGAGGTGCCCTTCCTCGACGGCGGCGTCTACGACAACACCCCGCTCCGCCTCGCCTACCACGTGGCCCGGCGGCTCACCCCCGGCGGGGCGCGCTGGACCTGGAGCGACGCGGCCGCGCCCCGGAGCGCCGAGCCGCCGGCCGCGGCGGTGTTCACGCTCATCGACAAGGACAACGCCGGCTACCCGGACGCCCCCGACGACTACGAGGAGCAGAGCGCGACCGGCGCGTCGCGGTCCTTGCTCTCGTACCTCGCCAACTTCGCCGGAGGCTTCGTCAACACCACCATGGCCGGCGAGGTGGCCGCCCTGGCGGAGGAGGCTCCGGGCTTCACCCCGCGGGTGCTCTCCAGCGTGCGCCACTACCCGACCGCGAGCGGCTACCTCGCCAACTTCTTCGGCTTCTTCGAGCACGACCTGCGGCGCTTCGACTTCTACCTGGGCATGTACGACGCCCTTCGGATGGCCCAGGATCACCTGGAGACCCTCACCCCCGCCGCCCGCGCCGGCCTCATCGAGCCGGCCGCAGCGAGCGCCCCCGCGCTCCGCTGCATGATCGCCGCCTACGCCGACCAGCCCGTCGCCGAGAGCGCGTGCCGGGGCCCGGAGCTCCACGCGTTCCGCATCCTCCTCCAGGTGTCGCTCGATCGGCTCTACAGCCAGTGCCAGCGGCTCGCCCAGAACCCCGAGGCGCGGACCACCAAGCACGCGCTCTGCCGGCAGGCGATGGCGCTGCGCCCGGGGGAGCCGCGCCGGCTGGTGGTCGGCGTGGAGCGCGCGGCCGGGGCGCGCTGGCGGCAGGACCGCGGCGAGACCAGCCTCAGCCACATGATGCGCCTGCTCGCGCACTACCAGTTCCCCTTCGCCGACCTGGGGCTCGACGGGGCCCACGCCGACGGCGCCATGGCCAAGATCCGCCACCGCCTCGGCCGCATGGTGGAGGCGCTCTCGGTCCGCCAGAGCGCCGGGGACCGCGCGCTCATCTCGGTCGCCGGCAAGGTCGGGCTCAACGTCCTCCACTACGCGCCCCCCTTCGCGATCGTCTACGCCGAGCTGGGCCGCGGCTACGAGCTGGGCACCAGCCTCATCGCCATCCGCTTCCGGGACTCGACCTCGCTGCGGTGGAACCTCGCGGTCGAGGGCAAGGGCCTCGACTCGCTCCTCGACGCCGCCGAGCACCGCGGCCCGCTGGCGCTGGCCTGGGCGCCGGTGACGGGCCCGGAGCTGGAGATCCACGGCGACGCGGTCGCGCAGTTCCGGCTGGCCGTGCGCGGAGGCTTCCAGGTCAGCACCAACGGCTGGGGCACGGCCGCGGACTTCGCGCGCAGCTCCTCGGGCGGCCACGCGCCGCTGCTGCAGGTGGTGCCGTCGATCGCGCTCTTCGAGCGGCTCCGGGTCCAGGTCGCCTACGAGCAGCTCCTCCCGACGAAGGCGACGCACGAGCCGGGGTGGGACCTGCTCGCGGGCCTGGGGTGGCAGTGGCTGTCGCCGTTCTACTGAGATTGAGATACGAGAGGGCACCATGCCCCCGCCGCGCCCGCTGCTCCCGGTAGCGCTCTCGCTCCTCGTCGCGTCCGCCTGCGGCTCCACGGTGCCGCCGCTTGCCCCCCCGCCGATCGTGCTCCCGCCTTCGAGCGCGTCGCCCGCGGTCCCCCTCCGGGACCCCACCCTGGTCAGCGTCGCCGCGGTGCGGGCGCCGGCCCAGCTCACCCTCGACGGTGACCTGCGCGAGTGGGGATCGCTGCTGCCGCCCGAGCCCCGCAAGCCCGAGGCCGCCCCTCGCAAGAACGCACCGCCCGAGGCGCCGCCCCCCAACCCGCGCGACGCCTCGTCGCACGTCGCCGTGGCTCTCACCGGCGAGGGCGCACTGATCGCCGTCGATTTCGGCGAGGCCGCGGGCGAGGGGATCTGGCTGGGCCTCGGAGCGCGCCCGCCGGAGCTGCCGGAGCTCGGGCAGTTCTTCGGCCGCATGGGTTTCGTCCCCTTCAACTGCGACCAGCACCCGATCGTCACCGAGGAGGAGCCCGGCGGCGATCAGGGCTACAGCTTCGAGGCCAACGCCCCCGAGAGCGTGGCCGCCTGCGAGGCGGAGACGGCGCGCCTCGCCGCCTTCATCGCCCAGCTCCAGTCGCGCTTCGCCCGGCTCTTCAAGATCGATCGCGACGGCATCCACGAAGTCTCACCCGGAGGCCAGCTCGCCGCCGTCGAGGGCGCGAAGGCGGTGGTGAAGCCCGGCCCGCACGGCGCCACCGCGGAGATCTCGCTGCCCCTGGCGGCTTTGCCGAGGCTCGCGGACGCTCCGCTCCTCGCCCTCCGCCTGGTGGCGCGCGCGGCCACCACCCCCGCGCCGCCGGTCCTCGGGCCCGCCCTGTGGGTCCCTCTCGATCTCCCCGAGCCGGTCTCCTTCGAGCCTCACGGGGCGCTGCGCGCCGGCATCCTCGGGCGGGCCATCGAGACCACCGAGCGGACCCGTGGCCTCACCTCTTTCGAGGAGCCGCAGGGCCTCTCGTTCCAGCCCGGCGACCCGCTCCACGTCGAGATCGTCGACTCCCCCGGCTGCGCCTCCCTGGTGCCCCGCACCGCGCCGCTCTACCAGAAGGAGGCGAGCTTCGGCGACGTCGAGATCGGCGACGCCCCGGCCCCGCAGGGGTGGGGCTGCGCGCCCGGCTCGGGGCGCTCGCTGGTGATCTCCCGGGCCGGCAAGCTCGTCGCCTTGGTCGACCCGCTGGGCGAGCCGCGCCACACCCTGGAGCGCGACGGCGAGGTTCACGTCTTCGGCTGGAGCGGCAGCCGCTGGAACGTCGTCGCCGTCTCCGCCGACGGTCGCCACCGCGACGCGCTCGACGTCAAGCTCGATGGCAAGGAGGGGCCCCAGTCCGGCATCACCGCCTTCGCCGCCGCCACCTTCGCCACCTTCGGCCTCCGCGGGGTCAACGCCCGCGACAGGGTCGAGGTGACCTGGCGCTGGGACCCTGCCCGCAAGATGTACACCAGCAAGGTGAAGCGCTCCCCGCTGCCGAAGAAGGCGACGCCGAAGAAGGCGACGCCGAAGAAGAGTGGCCCATAGACGGGCAGCGATCACGATGACGCGAGCTCTGGTATCGGAGAGTGGCAAGGTCGACGTCCAGAGCGACCTCGGGCCTGACGTCGGGCGCTCCGGGAGCGGGGGACGCCGCCGGGTGCGTCCGCGTCGATGCTCGCGCCCGCCAGCCACCGCCCGCGCGGTCGAGCATCGGAGACGGCATGCGCGGGCACGCGATCGTCGCTCTCTCCGTGATCGCGGCTTGCTGCGCCGTCGGGCACGATCCGCCCCGGGCCGAGATCGCCGAGCCTCGCGCCATCGCGGAGGTGACGCTCGCCTCGCCCGTCACCGCCGCGCGCCAGCCGGTCTCCGACGCCTACTGCGCCGCCGCCTGCGCCGCCGCCGCCGCGCAGGACTGCGCGAAGCTCGCCGCCACCTGCCAGTACGACACCCTCCGCGACGACTACGTCGACGTCGGCGGCCGCGCCCTCCACTGCAAGCCCGCCTGCGCGGCGGCGTGCGCGGGACACGCGACGGGCCAGGACCTCTGCACCACCCAGTGCCTGTCCGGCCACCCGTGATCGGGGGGCCCGGGGAGGCTCAGGCGTGACCTCGGACGTCGCGTCGGACGTGACCTCAGACGTGGCCGGACCGCTTGAGGAACCCCTCCATCGCGTTCTTGGCGGCGTTGAGCGAGTTGACGATGCCGGTCGCCATGGGGTCCTCGGTCGCCCCCGAGTAGACCTCCCACGTCCAGCGGTTGTCGCCCTTGATGACGGCCTTGAGGGTGAAGCGGGCAGCCGGCGGTACGAAGCAGATCCATTGATCGGGGCCGGTCTTGTTCCAGTGCATCCGCGGGGTGTACGCCATCCCGGCCCGGGGCGCATCCGCGGAGCCGGGGCTACCTGGAGGCGGGGTCCGCGACCCGGCCCATGAACAGGACCAGCCCCGAGCGCACGTCGCGCAGGAAGAACAGGAAGGGGTGGTCCGCTTTGAACACCTTCGGCGCCTCCGGGGGCGGCGCGGCGCCGGCGACCCTCGCGGTCACCACGGTGGCGGCGGCAGCCTCCGTGCCCTTCTCGTCCATCCGGACGAAGGCCTTGTGGAAGACGCTGGAGAGGAAGAGCCGCTGGGCAGGCTCGGGCGGGTTGGCGATGCCGGTGAAGTCGGCGCTCTTGCCATCGAACGCGCGCGGCATCCCCAGCGCGGAGAGCGTCTCGCCGACGCTGAGCGGATCCGCGGGCGCGATCTCCATCCGGGGGAGGGCGATCTCCACCGAGGTGGTGCTGGCCGCGCCGAGCCACCGGTCCAGGAGGGCCGGGGTGAGGCGCGCTTCGACCGCGTCGAGCCCATCCACGGCGTCGGGGAGGACGCAGTCCATCGCCAGCGCGCCGTTCTGATAGGGCAGCTCCACGACCTCGACTCCGTCCGTCGCCGCGAAATGAAGCGACTCGTTCTGGTGCATGGTAGGCACGCTCTTCGGTTCGCTCTTGCCCGTGAAGAACGGCGCGGGAGCGGTGCGCTCCTTGCTGAACGGCACCGCCCAGTCCCCGTCGAAGTAGATGGCATTGGCGAGGGCCAGGCGCGTCATCCCGTCCACGCCCCCCGGCGGGACCACGTTGTCGATGCGGCCCTGGGTCTCCCCGGCGACCCAGGCATTGATGCGCTGGCGGCTGGCCTCGGGGGCGCTCTTGAAGTCGAGCGGCTCGAGCGGCGCGCCGAAGGAGCCCTGGAGACGGGCGAGGAAGGGCTGCTCGAAGGCGAACGTCTTCTCGCCGAAGAGCCGGTTGGCGACGCGGACCGTCACCTTCTGATCCGGCGCCCCGTAGCTCGCCACCAGGGATCCCGCGATGTCGAGCGTGCGCGCCACGGGGCCCTCGAGGTGGAGCACCCTGGCCATCTGCGCCGCCGTCTCGCCCCGGGCCCCGGCCCAGGTCATCCCCAGCGCGGTGGAGATGCTGAACGGCGACATCACCAGATTGCCCTTCTGCGCGCGGACCTTCCCGTAGAAGTCGAGCGCGAAGGCGTTGTTGCTCCGGGCCAGGGCCTTGAGCTCCTCGGGAGTGGCCGGCTTCGCCAGCGGAGCGGGGGTGACGCCGGTCGCCGGGGCGAGGGGCGGCTTCGGGGTCGCGGAGGAGAGGGGAGGAGGCGCGGGGGAAGGCGAGGGCGCGGGAGAGGCGCTGGGGGCCGACTGCGGCGGAGCCGGCGGATCGCACGCGGCGAGGGCGAGGCAGGCGGCGAGGGGAAACGTGGGCTTCATGCGGTCCTTGTACGGGGGACGCGGGGCTCCGATCTAACGCGAGCGCAGCGTCCGCTCGCTCGGCGCCGAGACGAACCGTGCCACCAGCCAGCCGAGCAGCCACGAGAGCGCGACGGCCGGCGCATACCAGAGCACGCCCCAGCGGAGCTCGCCGCCGTGGGCCTTGAACGCGGCGACGACCGCGAGGACCACGAACATGTGGGTGAGATAGACCTCGTAGCTCAGCCTGCCCAGGGAGCGCAGCCAGCCGGCTCCGCGGAGGGCCCGTCCCGGAGCGCGCTGCTCTCTCCAGTGGAAGGCGAGGACCAGACAGGCCGCGGAGGACGTGAGCACCAGCATCGTGCTCTCGCCCATGACCTTCCCGAGCTTGTCCTCGAAGCAGAGCACCGCCCCGAGCCCCGCTCCCCCGACCGACCCGAGAAGCCAGGGGAGCCCGGGGCGTGGGCGCTGGACCCGCGCCGCGACCAGGGCGGCGAGGACGCCGGTGGCGATGGCCGCCATC
>Ga0302267_10004215_pt1 | contig 15885 bp, 16 predicted proteins | sample III_Bog_E1_3_FD_194555 | JGI IMG/M metagenome (GOLD analysis project Ga0302267, IMG submission 194555) | Peat permafrost microbial communities from Stordalen Mire near Abisko, Sweden - III_Bog_E1_3 | ecosystem: Environmental > Terrestrial > Soil > Wetlands > Peat | place: Sweden: Abisko... | reverse complement strand
TAATAATCCCAATGTGGCCCCGGAGAAATCCACGGTTCAGCTCTCGCCCAAAGCCGGGTTTGTCTGGCTGCCCGCCGACCAAACGACGGTTCGCGGTGCTTACACCCATTCCTTGTCGGGATTTGCCGGCGGCCAGAACACCCGGCTGGAACCGACGGAAGTCGCCGGTTTCAACCAGGCCTATCGCAGTCTCGTTCCCGAAGCGGTGGTCGGTGACAGCAGCGGTTCCAAGTTTGACACGTTTGACCTGTCGCTCGAACAGCGATTCGACACCGGAACTTACTTGTCCCTGTCGGGCCAGCTCCTCTATTCCAAGCTGGATGAATTGCAGGGCGCGTTTGTCTTCCTATCCGACTCGACGCAGAACTATTCAACCTATCCACTGGGGTTCAAGCAGTCCCAGAGTTACCGGGAAGAAACCTTGCGCTTCACGGCGGATCAACTGCTGGGCAGGCAATGGTCGGCTGGAGCCATCTATACCCTGTCCGACGCCCGGCTGGATTTGAATTATGTGGACATTCATGCCGCTGATTTGTTGGTGAACACCCCGGCACTTCAACCCAATCAAAATTTGAACAGCGTCCTGAACACCGTGACCCTGCACGCCAACTGGAACCATCCCTCCGGCCTGTTTTCGATGCTCGATGCTGACTGGTATCACCAGAACAATTCCGGCTTTTCCCCCGCCGAGCCAGGCGATGACTTCTGGCAGTTCAACGCCTACGCCGGCTACCGGATGCTGCAGCGGCGGGTGGAGTTCACCGTCGGCCTGCTGAACCTCTTCGACCAAAACTACTCGCTGGAACCGTTGAACCTCTACAACGAGATGGCGCGCAGCCGCACGTTCCTCGCCCGGCTTAAAATCAGCTTCTAGAAACGGTCAGTGCCAGGTAATCTGCAGGCTCAAGGCCTGGCCGTTGGTCGGCGGCGGCGGCGTGTTTTTCACATAGGCCGCCAACGAGTAGCTGGTGGAATTCGTCGCCGGGAAAGTCACGCTGTTGGTTTCGCACCAGGTTGCCAAATCGCTCTTACGCGTCACATTCACGACCGAAACATAGGGCGCGCCAAAGCCGGAGGCATCCGTGAACGTGCCGCTGGTCGTGTTCGTGGGCGGCGTAATCCAGAGACTGCCGGTGCTGTTCGTCATCTTGGCGTAGCCGGTGGAGGCACCCGGACAGCCCGACCCGCTGACGATCTTGGCGGTGAACGGAATGTTTTGCGTTAAGTCCGCCATGGCGGTGAAAGTTAGGAGACCGGCGACGGCGGCCACGGTGAATTGGGCGAGGATTTTTTTCATGGTTTCTAAGTATTTTCAATGGCTTACCCGAGTATGTCCCCAAACATCTGGACGCCCAATTCTGACGCGACCGCGCCAGCTGTAAAGTGAAAATAAAAAGTGTAAATTGTCCTTTGCCGCGCGGCCCGCTACGCTGCTGCCGACACTTGTGACCGGGTCATTCGCCAGAAAGAAATCGCTGCTCGTTTCCGCGCTGGGCGCGGCACTGGCGGTGGCGTGCGGTCTGGTTTTGTGGCTGACGCCGCTTGGCGATTTTTGGACGAACACCAGCTACGATTATCTGTTCCGCTTCGGCAACCGCCCCGTCACCAACGCGGTCACGCTCATCCTCATGGACAACGCGGCGTTCGACCAGTTCCACCAGACGCGCGGCCAGCCGTGGGATCGCGCGCTCCACACGCAGTTGCTGAACAAGCTGGCCGACGATGGTTGTGCGCTCGTCGCGATGGACTCTTTTTTCCGCAGCGCAAATAATCCGGCCGCCGACACCGCGCTCGCCGCCGCGATGCGCCGCCAGCGGAATTTGGTTTTGATGGCCGAACAGTTACAGGTGACGCATCCCGGCCTGGCCGGCGCGCAGCCGGTGATGCCGGCGGAAATTTTTTTAGCGGCGGCGAAAACAAACTGGGGCGTTGCGTGGTTGAATCCCGACCTCGATGGCAGCGTGCGCCGGCACTGGCCGTTCCCGTCACCCGGCCCATACCCCAGCCTGCCGCAGACGGCGGCAAGGCTGGCCGGCGCAAAATTAAGTGAAGAGCCGCAGGAACACTGGCTGCGCTATTACGGCCAGAACGGCGCGTGGACGACCATGAGCTACCAGTATGCGCTGGCGCAGCCGGCAAATTATTTCCGCAACCAGATTGTCTTCATCGGCACCGAGCCGAAAACAGTTTTGCCCGACGGCGAGCCGGATGAATTCTCCACGCCTTACACGCGCTGGACGGGCGAGGCTTCCGGCGGCGTGGAAATCCTGCTGGCCGAATTTTTGAACCTGCTCAACGGCGATTCGCTGCAACGGCCACCGGCGTGGCTGGAAATTTTTTTGCTAGTCGTCACGGGAATTTTTCTTGGCGGCGGCCTGTGGCGACTGCGCCTGCGGTTTGCGTTGGCCGGCGCGGCGGGAATTTTTCTGGCCGTGGCGGTGGCGGGAATTTTTCTGGGCTACTATTCCAACTGCTGGTTCCCGTGGTTCATCATCGCCGCCGGCCAGTTGCCGTGCGCCTTGGTTTGGACGCTCGCCATCCAGTTGCGCCGTATGCCAGCTACGGTTCAGCTGCCGGCGGAAAAATTGCCGGCCACGCCCGGCTACGAACTGTTTCATCCGCCGTTTGCCGAAGGCGCTTATGGCAAAGTCTGGCTGGCAAAAAATAAATCCGGTCAGTGGCGCGCCTTGAAGGTCGTCTATCTCGCCAAGTTTGAAAACAATCCCGACCCGTATGAACGCGAATACGCCGGCGTCCAAAAATATCAGCCCATTTCCGACCGGCATCCCGGCCTGCTGCGCGTGGAGTTCGTCAGCGAAAAAATGGCGGATTATTTTTATTACGTCATGGAGCTGGCCGATTCGGCCGTGCCGGACTGGAAAAATAATCCCGCCGTTTACAAACCGCGCGACCTCGTCAGCGAGCGCGCCCAGTTGCACGGCCGGCGGCTGCCGGTGAAGGACTGCGTGCGCCTTGGCATTACGTTGTGCGAGGCGCTGGAGTTTTTGCACCAGCAGGGATTGACCCACCGCGACATCAAGCCGCAAAACATTATTTTTGTGAACGGCCAGCCGAAGCTTGCGGATTTGGGGCTGATCACCGGCATCCGCCCGCTCGGCCACGCGGGCACGCTCGTCGGCACGCCGGGTTTCATGCCGCCGTCGCCGGAGCGTCCCGGCACGGTGGCGGCGGACATTTACGCGCTCGGCATGGTGCTGTATGTGCTCGCCACCGGCCGCGCGGCCGCGCTGTTTCCCGAAGTGGCCACGACACTCGTCAGCGCCGAGGAGCCGCCGGAATTTTTGCCGCTGAACATGGTCATCCTGAAAGCCTGCGCGCCGCTGCCGGGCGAACGCCACGCCTCCGCCGCCGAACTGCGCGCGGCGCTGGTGGCACTGTGAAAGGATTGAGGCCGCGCTTGCCTTGCCCGCAGTTTGCCTCCAATTTATGCGCCCGTGCAGGATCTGTTAAAAAAAATCGAGGCTGCCGCCGAGGCGCGGCTGGCCTTCTCGCCCGACGCCACCCCGGCGGAAAAACTGGCGCGCTACAAACATTTTCTCAAGGTCGAGTCACACCGGCTCAAACTGATGCACCGCGCGGGCGCGGATGGCCGGGAAATCTGCCAGGCGCGGGCGGCCATCCTTGATGCGCTGCTGCGGCATCTCTGGGCCACGGCGAAAAAAAACCTGTCCGCGCAGGCGCAGAAGGAATTTCCGCCCATCGCGCTGGTGGCCCTCGGCGGTTTTGGTCGCGCGGAGTTGAACCCGCACAGCGACATTGATTTCATGTTTCTGCATGACGGCCAGGTGGTGGGGACCAAGCCGCTGCCGTATCTCGCCAAGCTGATTGACGGCATTTTGTATCCGCTCTGGGACATCGGTTTGAAAATCGGCTACTCGGTGCGCGACCTCGCCGACTGCGTGAAGGTGGCGAACGCCGACATGCAGTCCAAGACCTCGCTCATCGAGTCGCGGCTGATTGCGGGCAACGAAAACTTGTTCGCCAAATTTCAAAAAGCCGTCGTCCAGAAATGCGTCCTCGGCTACGAGGAAAAATACATCGCCGCGCGACTCGAAGACCAGGCCACGCGCCGGGCGAAGTTCGGCAACTCCGCCTGCATGCAGGAGCCGAACGTGAAGAACGGCTGCGGCGGCCTGCGCGATTTCCAGAACTTGCTGTGGATGGCCTTCTTCAAATACCGCACGCGGTCGCTGCGCGATTTGCAGACGCAGGAATTCGTCAGCGAGGCGGAACGCAAGCAGCTCGAGGCCGCCTACGAATTTCTCCTGCGCGTGCGGACGGAACTACACTACAACACCAGCCGCCCGCAGGATGTCCTCGGGAAAAACCTGCAGCCGGCCGTCGCCACCAACCTCGGCTACACCGACCGCTCGCCCAGCCTGCGCATCGAAAAATTCATGCGCGACCTCTACGTCCATATGCGGAACGTCTATCTCATCACGCGGACGTTGGAGCAACGGATGGCGCTGCTCTCACCGCTGCAGACGGGCCGGATCACCCGCTTACGGCGGATGCTGCCGGGCGCCGCGCCGCGCAAGATGCCGGAGCCGGTGGACGGTTTTCTGTTTGTGAACGGGGAGATCCGGGCGGTGAACAACCGCGTCTTCCGCGACTCACCGCGCCGGCTGATGCGCGTTTTTCTGCACGCGCAGCAGCGGCATCTGACGCTGCATCCCGACCTAGCGCAGCTCATCCGCAACCAGCTTTCCCTGGTGGACCGCGAGTTCCTCAACGACGAACATGTCCGCGAAACTTTTTTGACCATTCTCGACCGGCGCGGCGAGGTGGCGCAAATATTGCGCGCGATGCACGAGGTGAATTTCCTCGGCAAATACCTTCCCGAATTCGGCAAGCTGACGTGCCTCGTGCAGCACGAATTTTACCATCAATATTCGGCGGACGAGCACACGCTGGTCTGCCTCGAGCAACTCGACAAGATCTGGGAGGCGCAGGAGCCGCCCTACAAATTTTACGAGCCGGTTTTTCAGGCGCTCGAGCATCCCGGCCTGCTTTACCTCGCCCTGCTGCTGCACGATGTCGGCAAGGCCGCACCCCACGAAAAAGGCCGGCACGCTTCGGCCGGCGCCATGCTCGCCATGCGCGCTGCCAAACGCCTACAGCTCGATCCGGCGGCGGCGGAGACGGTGGAGTTCCTGGTGGAAAACCATCTGCTCATGGCCACGGTCTCGCAGCGCCGCGACCTGGACGACCCGGCAGTCATCCGCAATGTGGCGCGGCAGGTCGGCACGCCGGAAAAGTTAAATCTGCTGCTGCTGCTCACCTTTGCCGATTCGCAGGGCACCAGCGACAAGCTGTGGAGCGGCTTCAAGGATTCGCTGCTGTGGCAGATCCATTCCCGCGCGCTGGCGCTGCTGTCCGGCGGCACGGAATTCCGCCGCGCCTCCGAGCAGGCGCGCGCGGAGGTGCGCGACCTGGTGCGCGAACTTGCGCCGCGCCGCATCACCGACGAGGAGTTGGACGCGCATTTCAGCCAGTTGCCGCAACGGTATTTCGAGATCTACACACCCGCGCAGATACAGGACGATTTGGAGCTGACCCACCGTTTCATGCACCGGCTGATTTTGGAAGGTTCGCGGGCGCTGGCACCGGTCGCCGCCTGGATTGACGAGCGTGACCGTGGCTACAGCCTCGTGAAAGTCTGCACCTGGGATCGTGCGGGACTGTTCGGCAAAATCGCCGGCTCCCTGAGCGCCGCCGGCCTAAACATTTTGGGTGCGCAGATTTTCACGCGCGCCGACGGCATCGCGCTCGACACATTTTTTGTGAACGACGCCGGCACCGGCAACCTCGCCGAACGTGAACAGCGCGAAACATTTTCCGATCTGCTGGAAAAAGTCCTGACCGGCGAGGCGGTGGACTTCCCCGGGCTCATCGCCCGGCAGACGGCGTCGCGTTCCAGCTACTCGGCCTATTTCGGAGAGCGGATGGAGACGCAGATCCATTTCGACAACGAGGCATCGGATGAACGCACGCTGATCGAAGTCGAGACCGAAGACCGGTTGGGACTGCTTTACACGATTTCGCAGACGTTCACGGAACTGCATCTGGACATCGCCGCCGCGCGCATCGTGACGGAGCGCGGCGCGGCGATTGACAGTTTTTATGTGAGCGACGTGGACACGGGAAAAATCACCGCGCCGAAACGCCTGGAACGCATCGCGGCCAGCCTGCGGGAGGCAATTGGCAAGCTGGAGACGGCGGTTTAAGCCGGGCAAAGCAGTTGCGGGCGGTGCGGGAGTCTGCTAGAACTTGTCGGAGTTGGCGCGGGTTGGCTGCGCCGGAGCGAAAGCGGGTGTGGTTCAATGGTAGAATGTGGCCTTCCCAAGGCTGAGACGAGGGTTCGATTCCCTTCACCCGCTCCAATCTTCACTTTAGCCAATGGAATCAAGTAAATAGCGACTTGTAAGCTCCAAGAAAATGTGCTAGTGCTAAAGTCTAGTGCTAAATAATTTTCCTATTTCAGCTATGTTTTAGGATGTTCCTTTCCGTCTGTTGAGCGGTTTATTATGACTCAAGACCTCGTAGGGAAAACTTCACGCGGAGCCCACACCCCCCTGTGACAATCGTGCCAGTCGTGACACTCGCCGTCGTCTGGCACGACTGGCGCGAGTGTCACGAGCCTAATCTGTCACGCAAACTTCTGTGCCTTGGTGAACGTCCGGGTGGTGTGTCCGCCGCCGTCCGGCTTGGAATCCTTTCCGCTCAACTCACCATCCGCTGCCATCTGGGCGAGCAAGGCATGAGCCTGCTCCGCCGTATCCACAATTCGGGCGCGGTAAACCTCCCGCGCCGTGATGCCCTTCACGGGATGATCCGCCAGCAGCGCCAAGACTTCGTCACACTTGCTGCGGCGGGCCGTATACCGGCTGCGAGCTAGGATGCGGAGTTGCTCGCCGGCAAACCAGTCCGCAATGGCGATGGCGCTTGCCGCCGTGTCGCCCGACATTGCCCGCTCGCCAGCTTGCACACCGTGAAGGCCGGCGTGTAGCACAACGGCAATCCGCCACGCCTGTTCGTTCCACCGCGCTGCGTAGGTTGTCACGTCCCGCAATTCCCCCAGCCGCCGTTCCACGATCCGGTTGTGATGCCCGTCCATCATCCGCCGTGCTTCCGGCGTGGGTTCAATCGTGAATGGTTCGCCGGCCATGCGGAAGGTTTCAATCAAACTGCTCACGAGCGCGACCCAAGCGTCCACCGTGGCCGCCGGGATGCCTTCCGCGCCGTCCACGATAGGCACGGGCATGGCGCGCGTGTGGCAGACTAGCAGGCGCGGAATTAGTCCGCCGTCTGTCAATTCAGTCTTGCCCAGCAAGGTTTCCAATTTGTCAGGTTGCGTGAACCATAACGCCGCAGCGCAAGGCCGCTTAAGCGAAACCGGATCGCGCACCAGCCGATCCACCCGGCAAGGGTCTCCACTCCATGATTTCACAAAAACGCCATCGTCGGTGCGGTCGTTTTTGCAATACTTGCCCAGCAAGTTGTCCACGATCTCTTTTGCGTCCGCTGACAGGCTGGCAATCTGTTCCTGATTTTCCTGAAGCATCACGGCCAGCTTTTCCGAAGTCACGTTATCGCAAGACAAGCATGGTGGATATAATTTTTTGCTCACATCCCCCAGCGCTTTTTTCTTTGCCTGAATTTCGTCCCTGATTTTTGTGCGTTCCAAGCCGACCTTGCCCTTGCTGGCTTGCTTTTTCAAATTGCTGATTTCGCATTCCAGCATTTCCACTTCGGCCAGATGTTCGGGCAAGATTTCTGCCTGCCAGTGTTCCAACATTTTTTGCTCGTAAGCTAAAAACGGTTTGGCCGCGTGTCGGAAAGTTTCACTTTTGCCACTGCCGGATTCCGCGCTGGCCATGATGTAGAGATTGGCCCGCGCGAAACGGTTTGGCCCATTCTTAACCTGAAGGCCCGCGCCGATGGACGCGGACATGATTCCCAACACGCAGCAGCCAGCCAGAGTTTCCGGCGTCCGCTCTATGCGGGCGATTGCTTCCGCCATAGCTCGCGCCGCCGGTGGAAGATGGTGAAGCGGGAAGGGAGCAATCTTCTCGTCAGCATCATCAGAATTCAACGGGACGTTCGCCGCAGCCGTGCTGCCTGGTATGTAAACGTTTGGTGGTCTCATGGCAGCATTCCTCCAATCTCGGCGAAGCTCGTGCTGTCCATCAGAAACGAGTCGTTCAAGTCGTTGACCGGTTGACCATCCGCTCGCACAAGCCCGTCGAAGTTGAATGCATCCACGTCGGCGTCCACTGAAGCCAATTGCGCGGCCCAGCGCTCAACTGCAAGCCGCCCCGGATTATCCGCGTGACCAAAGATGCGGACACGCTTGTTGGTGAACAATGGCAGTGCGTCCGCGTGGATCCGCTGGGTTGATCCCAGTATCGCCACGGGCGCACATGAAGCCTGTTCCCAAATCGCGAGGCTGTGCGCAGCCAGAAAGTCCGGGCCGCCCTCGCACAGTGCGATCGCCGGGAAGCCTTGCGCTTCATGGATGCCGATGGGCCAGGCCGCCCACGACCCGGGCAGCGTCCACGCCTTTGCGCTGATGTGTTCCCACGTCTGGCCGTCCATCCGGCGAGCTTGAGCGTTCAACCGAGCCAAGTCCGTCACGATCCACGTTGGCAAACCCTTCAGCGTAGCAAACCACAATAAGCCGCGTTCAGCGGCCCGCTGCAAACCTTCGCAGGAAATCTGCCGAAGGCTGGCAAGCTGCGCGATGTCCGCCGCTGTTCCAAGACGGAAAGCAGGAAGGGCGGGCACTTGTTTAGTTTCCGGCGGACGGAGTCCGACTCGCGGTGCTTGAGCTGTGTGCGTGATTCGGCCGTTGGCGAGTTCAATGAATTTCCGGCAGGCTTCCTTCTGCGACAGACCGGAAGCGTGCTGGAAAAAGCTCACGACGTCGCCGCCTTCTCCGGTGGCAAAGTCGTGCCACAAGGTTCCGTCGTCGTTGACACTGAAGCTCGGCTTCAAATCATCGCGGAATGGTGAGTGGCAGGATTTCTTGGGTGAGCCAAGAAATCCAAAATGCCGCCAAACATCGTTAATGTTTAGCCGCGATTTTGCTTCTGCCAAAGTTGACTTACCCAGGGGTCTGGAATATAATTTTTTCATAATAGTTTGTGATTTCGCCGCGTTTATCCTGTCACGGAGCGCGGCGTTTTTTTAGTTCGTTGCCCCTCCATTCACCGCTTCGCGTTCGCATTGCTCGATGAAATCGAGAATGGATTGCAGATGAAAAAGGCGTGTGCCTTTCACCTGCCCGGGTTCGCGGATGCTGACACTGCGGAAGTGTCCCTTGCCTGCGCCCTCATAAAGTTTAGAGCGAGAGAAGCCGCTGTAGAACTCCACGCCTTGCTTTGGCGAACGAATCCAAACGGGCCGGCCATTGGATTGATCATTAAGTAATTCCTGTGCCTTCGCAGACACAGGCCTCGTATTGCTGGTAGTGTTAGATATGTTTGTCATAACACAGTAGGTCAACCGTCTCGTGGCAGAGACTTGAGATGAGGTGAACATAAAACATAAAGTGCCTATTTATATTGATTTACATGAATTAAAGGCGGCTCGTATCTGGCTAATCCAATGCGTGTCTCTTTGAAAGATTTCGGTGTAAATGGAGCCTTTTTTTTCCTCGGTAATAGTATGAGAAGCCTGAAATGGCGCTCCCGGCAACAGCCCCTCTTTTTGTGCTATAAATGTTGAATAGGGACGTATGTCTCCTTTCAGTCCCCGGCGCTTTTCAGTGCCGGGGATTTTTCGTTTCCATCAACAACTCCACTGAAAGGAATCAATATGTCCCCACAAGCAGGTTGGATATTAACAGAAGAAGTCGTCCCCCGTCTCCGGTCATCAATCCCGCGCGCCGTCCGTTGCGTCGGCGCCGAGGATGCCGAGGAACTGATCCAGGACGCCACCGTCATCGCCGCTAAAATGATCATCCGGGCTGAAAGCCTGGGCAAGCTGGGCCAGATTACCCCGGGCAACTTCGCGTATTACACGCTGCAGCATTGCAAAGCTGGCCGCCGCGCCATGGGCACCAACAGCGTCGACGTCATGGGCAGCGCCGCCCAGCTCAGAGGAAAAACCGCCGTGCTTTCGCTCAACGAGGTGGCGGGCGAAGACGAAGGCGGTGCCGACATCTTCGAGCTGCAGGACGTGATTGCCGACGGGCACGAGGATCCGGCGACGATCGCCGCGCGCAATCTGGACTGGGACGCCTTCCTGGATCAGCTGTCACGGATTGAAAAGCTGGTGGTGGAGTTTCTGTGCGCGGGCAAGACGCTGCGGGATGTGTCGCGCAAGGTGGGTGTCAGTGATTCCACGATGCAGACGTATCGCCGGAAGATCGCCCAGAAGATCCTGGAGTTCATGGGCGCGGACGTGCTGGCCGACATCGGTCGGCTGCCCGGCTGGCGGATCAGCCTGGACTGCGAACGCGAGGCGCAGGCGTGTCGGAACGACCGGCGCGCGTGCGCGGCGTAAAACAAAATCAACGGCCGGGGGCTCGCACGAGCCCCGGCAACACTCATCCCAATCATCCCTGACAAAAGCCCTGGCATCGCCGGGGTTTTTGCTTTCCACGAAAGGAGCCTCATATCGAAAACCATCATCTCACCCCAATCCTCATCACCGGCGGAGCCTCGTTGACGGCGCTGCTGCTCATGTCCCGGCCGAACAAACCCAAGACCGAGGCATCAACCATCCCGTCCTTCAACGACGAAAACCTGACCGAGCGGTTCATCTCGGCCATCCCCGAACTGACGCAGGAACTCAACCTCGAACTGGCGACGGCGACGTTCAACGAGACGTTCACCAAGCAGAGCGACCGGACGACCTGCTGGGGGCTAATCGATCTCGGCACGTCCATCGTGCAGGTGCAGGTGCCGGTGACCTACCGCTACCACCTGCATCTCCGGGAGCGGTGGCAGCTGGAACTCAAACAGCGGTGTCTGGTCGTCCACGCCCCGGTCATCACGCCGAGTCGGCCGCCGGCCATCCACACCGACCGGCTGACGACGTTGGCGGTGCGGGGCTGGGCGCGGGGTTCGACCGGCGGCCTGCTGGCGGAACTCCAGCAATCGCTGACCCCGACGCTGAACCAGTTTGCCGGCGACGTGCGGCATCTGGAACTGGTGCGGCCGCAGTGCCGAGCCTCGGTGGCGGAGTTCGTGCGACTCTGGCTGGAACGGGAAGGCCAGGCGGCAAGCATCACGCAGATCACGGTGCGGTTCGCCGACGAAAATCCGAAACAGCTCACGAACAAATCACAACCATAAACAAGAAAGGAAAAATCATGATCACCCTCGAAGCAAATTACTCGAAGAAAATCGGGCTTCCCGGTTACAGCAGCCACCAGTTCAGCGTCACCCTGAAGTCTGAACTGTCGGACATCACCCAGGCGCAGGCGGAAAGCGCGCGGCTGTATGCCGTGTTGCAGAGCAGCGTGGACCACAACATCCAGCAAGTCGGCTTCCTGCCGAATGTCAATGGAAACGGCAATGGCCATGGCAACGGCCACACCCCGCCGGTGGAGACCGACGCCTGGAAGTGTTCGGACAAGCAGCGCGACCTGATCCTCAAGATCACGGACGAGCACAAGCTGGACAAGGCCAAGGTCGAACAGCTGGCACAGGATCGGTTTGGCAAAGGCGTAAAATCGTTGAACAAGCTGGAAGCCTCCGGACTGATCGAGGAACTGCTGGAACAGACCGGCCAGAGCAAGCCGCGCAATCAGCGGTTCAGCCCGCCGAAGGCAGGTGGGCGATGATTGCCATCATTGAAAACGGGGCGGGTCCAGTCGCCGAACCCGCGCCCATCGAGAAGCTGAAACGGACGGTGTCGGCCTCGCGGCTGAACTGCTGGCTGCAATGCCGGCTGAAGTTCTACTTCCGGTATGTGCTGAAGCTCACGAAGCCGAAGACGGCGGCGTTGCACTACGGCAGCGTGGTGCACCTGGTGTTGCAGCAGTGGAATATGACGCGGTGGCGCCGGCAGCCGTTTGAGATCGCGAAGCTCAAGCAGGTGTTCGACACCGGCTGGCTCGATCAGGGCAGCGCGATTGACTGGGACGGCGAAGAACCGGAACAGAAAATCTCGGCGTGGAATGTGTTGGAGAAATACTTCACCGAGACACCAATCAAGGCAGACGAGCTGCCGGAAGCCGTCGAGGTGCCGGTGGAGGCCGACCTGTCATCACACGGCCTGCCGGTGTTGATCGGCGTGCTGGATCTGGTTCGGGCTGGCGGTCGCATCGTGGACTTCAAGACGGCGGCCAAGACGCCGGACGCCGACATGGCACTGCACCAGAACGGCGTTCAGCTCGACTGCTACTCGGTGCTGTATCGGGAGGCGACCGGCAAGCGGGAATCCGGCCGGGAGCTGCATCATCTGGTGAAGACGAAGGTGCCGAAGCTGGTGATCACACCGGCGGAACCGATGCTGGAATACCGGCGCACCCGGCTGTTCCGGCTGATGGAGGACTACGTGGACGGCCTGGATCGCGGGGACTTCATACCGGCACCCGGCTTTGGGTGCATGGGCTGTGAGTTCCTCCATGAGTGCAAAAAATACGACGGAGGCCGCCATGAGTAACCGCCGCCAAATCCGATGCGAATGCCGGTTGACGGTGCTCGGCACGAAGCGCGACGTGCGCCGGTTCCAGAACAGCGCGTGGGAGAAAATCCTGCGGGCGCGTTATTACGATCCGTTGGAGTTGGCGCGGTGCCGGTTCGCCGGCCAGTTCGAAACCGTCGGCCACGACCTGAAGCGGCTGCAACGTCTGTCCCGGTCGCATCCGGGACTGGTGCTGCTGCTGGACTTTGAACTGGCGAAACCACGGGTCAAGGGGCTGGCCAAAGCCAAGGCCGGCGAACTGGAGCACTGCGAAATCAGCTACTGAGCGGCCACTGATCAAATCCACAACACCGGCCGGACATCTTCACGGATGCCCGGCCTTTTTTACACCCAGGTCGAAACGCCCTTATGGGCGTCTGTGCGTGTCGCGCACACTGACGAGACCAAAACCTCCCAGCAATTAACAACAAACCAAAAAAGAAAAACAAAATGAAAAAGATCACAGTTGAATACGGCGTGGATAGCATCACGAAACAGGTCGAGAGCGGGTTCACCTTCGGCGACTTGCAGGAATGCGACTCGTTCAAGGCGGCGCTGGGCTTCGGCGACAATACCAAGGCGCTGGTCAACGGCATCGAGCAGAACCGGGGCACGGTGATCCCGGACGGGGCGACCGTGCGCATCGAGACGGCGGCCAACACCAAGGCGTAATCACCGCCACCACCACATCGAAGCCCGCCCCTGTCCAAAGGGGGGCGGGCTTTTTTATTTATGGAAAAAATCGAAATCATCATCCGTGACAACGGCACGCTGACCGAGCGCACCATCCGGGAACGCGATCTCAAGGCCGAGGGCGAGGTGCTCGACGAGCTGACGGCCGATGTCACTCGCTCACAGCGCAACGTGCTGGCCATCCCCGGCTGGGGCGTGGCGCACGCGAATGTCGGCTTGGAAGACACCATCTGGTCGGTGGCCATCAACCGGATCCCGCTCAAGGCCCGGTTCAAGCTGGTCAACAGCGTGCTGGTGCCGATGTTCGCCTCCATGACCGACCTCGAGATGCCGATGGTCTGGACGGCGCCGCCGGAAGTCCGGCTGGTGTTTGTGGTGCGAACCACCGTCGAGGACGACTGCGTGATGGTGGGTGGCAACTGGCTGTTCGCCTACAACAAGGATCACAATGGCTACCGGCTGCCGCTGCCGAACCTGCACGACGAATGCACCATCTGCACCGGCCAGTTCGAAGACAGCTACGACACGGCCGGGCAAGCGCTGGTTGCGAGCCTGGAGCAGTTCAACCGGTCGAAGTGGAATGCGGACCTGATGCGGACGGTGGCGCAGTCGCAGCAGTTCTTCCGGTTCCATCCCACCAACGAGACGTTTGAGACGCTGCCCATCACGGCCTCGGACTGGACGACCCTCTGCGACAAGGTGTCAACCGCCATCATGGATCGGGTGCTTTTATGAACGCCAAATTAAACATCAAATCACCGGCCATCATGGCCACGTTGAAAGCCTGTCCGACACATCACGCCAGCGTCTCCCGCGAACGGTTCATCGAAGGCTGGGCGGAACTGCAACGTGAGGATGTGACACCGTTCATCAAGCCGACCGTCCCGGTCATGGCGGCGCTGTTGCTCCATGACGACCGGTTCACACAACTGCTGAACGAAGCTGAGCAGTTGAAATTAAAGTCGCTCGTCCAGCTGGCGCTGGACCGTTATGAACAACAAACCAACCCACCCAACAAGCTCGGTAAACTCATCACCGGGCTGATAAAGGAATAATCAACATGTATTACATCATCGGCTGTGGAGGCGTTGGCTCGGCCATCGTCCCCTCGTTCTGTCTGTTAAAACCGCCGGCGGAGATCACCTTGATCGACGGCGACACCATCGAGACCAAAAACCTGAACCGGCAGATGTTCGACGCCCGGCAGGTTGGGATGAACAAGGCGGAGGCTCTGGCCACGAAATACCGCTGCCGGTTCATCCCGGAATGGTTTGCGCGGGGGAAGATCCGGCACCAGCGCAACGACTGGCTCATATGCCTGGTGGACAACCATCGGACCCGGCTGGAGGCGCTGGAGGTCTGCGACGAAGCCGGCTGCCAGGCCATTGTCGCCGCCAACGAAACGCATTCGTCGGAAGCCTACTACTACCGGCGGACATGGAAAGGAACACAGCGTGATCCCCGGGTTTATTACCCGGAGATCAATAGTGACCCCAGTGGCGATCCGCGCGCCACCGCCATCGGTTGCACCGGGGAGGCACAGGCCGCCAACCGGCAGCTGGTCTCGGCCAACCTGATGGCGGCGGCCCTGGCCGAGCACCTGTTTGTGCTCTGGAACCTCAAAGCACCGCGCATGGAGGCGGAGACGGTGGCCGTGCTGCCCTACAAGTTCGTGGCCAACCTGAGCAAACTCGAAACCTACAAATAATCAAATAACCAAAGGAAACCAAATGAATGGCGTAATCGCTGAACCGGTTGTCGTCAACCGCTGCAAGATTGATGAGGTGTTTGCCAGCCCCTTCATCGAGCTGATCGGGCTGGCACCCCGGAACCCGGTGGTGCGCGGGCTGATCCTGTCCCAGACCGGCCGGCTGCCGGAACCGGAACGGGTGACGTTCGAGCAGATCAAGGAATGGGTGGAGACCACCTGCGACAAAAAGATCCGGCCACCGAACGCCCCTCGTTCCCAGGCCGGGGATGGGTTTGCCATTAAGGTCGAGTTCTCGGAGACCGAACATGGCCGCGCGCACTACTCGGTGCCGCGTTCGGGCAGCGATGAGTTCGCCCTCGACGCGGACGAGCTGGTTGAAATGGTTCAGAAAGCGATCGACGCCGGGGGCGGTCTGGAGCGGGTGGTTGAAGACATCGCCACCCTGATTGATGACGAGGCCTGGAACCGGTGCGATCCGAGCCTGGATGACTACGGGGATTACGAGTATGACGACCACGATTCCAATGACTCGGGCAACGCGGACGTGGAGTTCTCGCGGACGCAGGTGCGTGACCGGCTGCTCGGCTTCCTGCGCGAACGTCATCCCGGCCTGCTGGAGGAACTCACATGAAACTGACCAAGCTCGCCAAAACCGCGTTGAGCCAGGAGAAGGCGGTGGCCGGGTTGCTGGCCTGCCGCATTGACTACGAGCTCAAGTCGGGCAAAGGGCAGATTGATTACACCGGGCCGAAGTTTGATCCGGAGATGTGGCATCAGGTGTTGTCGTTCTTCCGCTGGACGCACAAGGAGATGGACAGCGA
>Ga0302267_10004209_pt1 | contig 15902 bp, 9 predicted proteins | sample III_Bog_E1_3_FD_194555 | JGI IMG/M metagenome (GOLD analysis project Ga0302267, IMG submission 194555) | Peat permafrost microbial communities from Stordalen Mire near Abisko, Sweden - III_Bog_E1_3 | ecosystem: Environmental > Terrestrial > Soil > Wetlands > Peat | place: Sweden: Abisko... | reverse complement strand
TAGAACTTGAACCTGCGACCTTTGGGGTTATGAATTCTGAAATGTGTGACTTAACAGGCAGGGAGAGTAGCCGACAGGCACCACCAAGCACCGAGAGCATTCCTGAGAAGCTTGCGGGAACCGGGACGTTGAGTTGGGCTGACGACTTTCTCGGGAGTTCCCTTCCCTTAGCTGCGCGGTTCGAGATTTATGGAAGCGGGTGTTGATCGGGACACCTACAAGCCAACTTTCCAATTTCCACCTTGGAAATTATCACCCACAATTAGCCCATGCAAGGCCAGGACATTGCGCTTCTCCTAAAACTCGCCACCCAGAATGCGCCACAAGTGCCCCCCAAAGACCTGGCGGAAAGCCTCTTCATCTCTCCGTCGGAGGTGTCGAAGTCTCTGCAGCGGAGTGTGAAGTCAGGGCTGCTTCACATCGCCAATGGAGAAAAGAGAGTCGATCAATCTGCGTTGATGGAGGTTCTGTCTCATGGATTCAAGTATGTCTTTCCACCAGCAAAGGGCTTTCTGGCGCGGCGTCCCCACGGGTGCGTCGGCGGAGCCTTTGTAGTCCCGCCTTCTCGGCCGACTTTCCGGACCTGCGGCTCGAATCTAACTTAGCCGTCGATCGATCACCCGAACCGCGGGATGAAAGCCAGCCGCACGAGGCACTCCGGCTTGGCTATTTGCTTACTTCAGATGCGGCACCGCCGGTGTTGGATGGGATCAAACGGAGTACGGCTTTCCGTTGACGATGACGTTTTCGAACTTGAGGTCGGTGACGCCGGAGGTGTTGAGCTTGTCGCTGTTTGGCCTGTCTGTCTTGATGGTGACGTCGAAATCTTTGAAGAGGACGTCGCTGACGTCGGTCTGGCCAGGGTTGGGCCTGATAGTCCCGAAGGAGGTGTACGTGCCCTTGATGCCGATGAAGTTGATGTTCTTGACGATGGATTTGGGAGGCTCCATGCCCTGGAGATCGAAATACTGCGTCCACGGCGCCATGTTGATGATGCCACTCGATGGGCCTTCGGAGGTGATGTTGCGGAAGGTGATGTCCTCGTAGTGCTGGGGGGTGTCGGGGCGCAGCTTCAGAGTTGCGACGCGGACGCCGCCGGTGATTTTGCAGTCTTCGGCGATGACGTCGCGGACGATGGTGGCCTCGCTGCCGCAGGTCAGAACACCCCCGCCGCGCTTGAAGATGCAGTTGCGGACGCGGATGTGCTCGACGGCCGGGCCGTCCTTGTCCTCCATGGCGTGAGGACCCTTGGAGCCTTTGCAGGCTATGCAGTCGTCGGTGACGGAGAAGACGCAGCCATCGACTGTGACGTTGCGAGAGCTGTCGATGTCGATGCCATCGGTGCTGGGGGCCTGCCGGTAGTCGTCGGGAACCTGGAAGTGGACGTTATGCACTAGGACGCCATCGTTGTCGTAGAGATGACAGTTCCAGAACTGCGAATCCTTGAAGGTAATGCCTTCGATCTTTACGTCCTTCGAGCTCTCGATGAGGGCGAGCCGGGCGCGTGGCATGCCGGTGTTGGTGAAGCCTCTGTTTTCGGCTCGGTTCTTGAAGAAGAGCTCCCAGATGGGCATGCCGGCGCCGTCGAGGATGCCATCGCCGGTGAGCTGGAATCCGTCGCAGTTCTTCGCGTTGATGAAGGCGGGGGTAAAGCTCTCCATGAAGTGGCCTTCGATGCGGGTGCGCTGCGCGGGGAAGTTCGAGAGGTCGGTGGAACACTTCAGGACGGCCCCCTCGGTGAGGCGAAGGTTGACCTTCGGTTTGAAAAAGAGTGCGCCGGAGACGAAGACGCCCTTGGGGACGACAATGGTGCCTCCGCCCCTGGCGGCAAGCTGATCGATGGCAGCCTGGATGGCCTTGGTATTGACGGTGGAGTCGTCAGCCACCGCGCCGGATTTGGTAATGAGGAGCTCGCGAGGGGATGCGGCGACAGCTTTCGCGGCCAGCGGCCAAAGAGGAGCCGAGGCGAGGAGGGAGTTGAAACGGCGGCGGGAGATAAACATCAGCAGAATCCTTAGGACTGGGGTCAGGTTCGAATTCTGATAATCCACTGCCGAGATGCTTGTTGTCTATAAGAATGCGAATTGGGCGGGATTTGCCTAGCCACCTCATTGAATCCTGCGCTACTTGTCGCGTGACCTGGCTTCAGTCATACGTAAGTGCTCCGCCCATTGCTAGCTACTTGACGGCTTCGGGAGGAGATCGGTAAGGGGAAAGTCGTCATCTATGCGCTTCCAACTGCGCGGCCCGCTTTCGATTCCGTGAGTACCGGGGAGAGGTAGCGGAGAATGGCATTGCGCATCGCCTGCTGCAGGCGCGGGCGGGCGTGAGGCGATGCGATGGCGAGTTCGTCAAGGATTCCGCGGAAGATCATAAGGGCTACCTGCCCATGGTGGGCCGCTTCGGAGCGAGATAGAGTGGGTAGCTCGCGTCGGAGGCGGACCTCGATGAAGTCGACGAAAACCTGCCCCAGAAACTGTTTGTCTTCGCGGGCGGAAGGTGAGAGTGGTTCATCGACCACGAGGTGTGAAACTCGGGATGCTTCCGGTTGAAACTCATGCACACATCGATCAGTTTACCGACGGCTTCCGCAAAGCTCAACACGCCTTGGGAGTCGATTGCGCGTTCTGCCTCGGCCATTTCGCGCGCGTACGTTCTCGCCTCCGTCGCGGCTCGCACTCATTGGCCAAGCGCACTCTTACTGTCCAATACGCTGTACCAACCACGCTTGCAGCGTTTAGGCCTGCAATACATATCGAACGGTACAATTCTTTGCGATTCAGTGGAGACTCCTTTCAGGCGAGATACGTCTCCACTTCACGGTTCATTCTGAAGGGTTGCGCCATGAACAAAGCAAAGGTCGTCTTCTTGTCCACGTTTCTTGCCTGGCGGTTGTACTGATGACATACGGAGCAGCGGCACAGCGGGCCGCCAGTGGGCTGCCGAAGGTCGCCAAAGTCACGGCAAACGATCCCGTTACCCTCACCGAGAACGGCGACAGTTGGGTCCTCGACAACGGCATCGTCAAGGCCACCATCCTGAAGAGCAACGGCAATATGACGACGGTCTACTATCATGGCATCGACATCCCCAACGCCCGCAGCGAGTACTGGGAGCAGACTCCGGCGGGCACCATCACCGCAAAGGTGACTATTGATCCAGCAACCAACCGAGGCGAACGCGCGGAGGTCTCCGTGAAGGGAGTTAATCCCGGTACTCCCGGCGTTCGCGGCGGTGGTGCCAGCGTAGCAGCTGGTACGAATGCTGCACGTTATGGCGTTCCATCGGGCGCAGGTCGTGGCGGCATGGACATCGAAGTTCGTTATACGCTGGAGCGTGGCGTCAGCGGTTTCTACACCTACGCCGAGTACACGCATCCGGCCTACTATCCTCCTGCCGGCGAGGGCGAGAGCCGGTTTATCCTGCAGATGAATCCCACCTTCAACTGGATCTCCGTCGATAATGACCGCAACCAGTTGATGATCGCCAATGGGGACTCGCGCACCGGCGTGGTCATTCACGCCAAGGAGCAGAGCATCCTTCTGGATGGGGTGTATAAGAACTCCGTCGAGCACAAGTACAGCTACTGCGCTGTGATGGACAACCTGGCCGCGTGGGGCTGGTCGAGCACGAAGGACCACATCGGCGTCTACTTCATCAACCCGTCCAACGAGTACATTGGCGGTGGCCCGGAAAAGCTCGACCTGGTTGCCCACATGGGAGCGACGCTGCTGGACTACTGGACCTCCGGCCACTATGCCGGCGGCTCCGGCAACAACATCCCCGCTGGCGAGAACTGGAAGCACGTCGTCGGCCCCGTCTTTGTTTACTTCAATTCGCTGGACGATCCCAAGGACCCGTCCCAGGACGAGTTGGACAAGCTGAAGGCCACCTCCGGCAGTGGCATGCGGGCCGTACCGGCGGAATGGTATGACAACGCGATGGCTCTGTGGGAGGACGCGGTTGCCAAATCGAAGTCCGTCAAGGCCGCATGGCCTTACAACTGGGTGGAGGGCGTGGATTACCCACACAAAGACGGGCGCACCTCCGTCACGGGTCAACTCGTCCTCGATGATCCTCAGGCACTTAAGAAGACACTTCCTCATCTGACTGTTGGCCTCTCCCATCCGAATTACCAGGGTGCTGGCGCAGGATTCCAGACGCGTGGCGGCAACGGCAACATCGTCACCTGGGCACACGATGGCGACTACTACCAGTTTTGGGTCGACGGCGCCGAGGACGGTCGATTCACCATCCCTAACGTCCGCCCTGGAAAATACACGCTGCACGCCTTTGCCGACGGAGTGCTGGGTGAGTATGCCAAGACTGACATTACCGTGGAAGCCGGCAAGAAGATCGATCTGGGCAAGCTCGACTGGAAGCCTGTTCGCTTCGGCAAGCAGGTTTGGGAGATGGGCTATCCCGACCGTACTGCTGACAAGTTCCTGAAAGGCGACGGCGACAACTACTGGCTCTGGGGCTGGCCCCTGCGCTATGCCGGCCTCTTCCCCAACGATATTACCTACACCATCGGCAAGAGCAATCCGGCCAAGGACTGGTTCTTCGAGGAGGTTCCGCACTCCATCACCACCGCTTGGTTGAACCCTGCCGCAACGGATCCCTACAACCAACGCTTCGGATGGGTGAACACCCCACCCAGCAAGGACGATCCGTGGCGTGATTGGGGCCGCGGCCGGGCCACCACCTGGACTTTCAAGTTCAACATGGCCAAAGCATCGCAGGGTACGGCTGTGCTGCTCTTGGCGCTGGCTGGTGCCGACGGCGGCGGTTTGGCCATCGGCGTCAACGGTCAGGACGTCGGCAGAATTCGCCCTGTCTCCACCAACGCACTGCGCTACAACACGGATAGGGGTGCCTCGTACCAGTACATCCAGAAGTTCGATGCCTCGCTGATGAAGGCTGGCGCCAAAGAGGTTACCTTCACCGTTCCAGCCGGAGATGTCACCACCGGCGTCGTATGGGATTCCGTCCGTCTTGAACTGAACGACGGCAGCAATACCTATGCAACTCCGTCCGACAATCAGAGGCCGGACCTTCCGACTTTGGAATAGGTCGAGTTATCCCGGCGTGGATCTGCTCGGGCACCGTCGAGACACTCATGTCACAATTAATCGCTTGAGATTACGGTTGTTGGGGGTTTTGATGTTTTCTTCCATTCGCTATTCTGCCTTATTCGTCCTTCTTCTAGCTTCAGGTGCAAGAGCTGCAGAGACTGAAACTCAGTATCTGTCCGGCCAGGGCAAGGACGACCCGGTCAAGTGGGAGTTCATGTGCGACAAGGGCATGAACGCCAACAAGTGGTCCACGATTGGTGTGCCGTCCAACTGGCAACTGCAAGGGTTCGGCATCTACGAATACGGCCGGCCCAATCCGGCGGGTGGTTGGCCTCGAACTCATGGCATCTACAAGCGCACCTTTACCACGCCTGCGACATGGCGAGACAAAGCCGTTTTCGTGAAGTTCGAAGGTGTCATGACCGATGCCGCGGTCAGCATCAACGGTCAATCCGCCGGCCCGGTTCACCAGGGCGGCTATTACGCCTTCAAGTACGACATCACGGATCTGCTGAAGCCCGCTGGCGAGAAGAATGAGATCCAGGTCGATGTCGATGATGACTCCATGGATCCCTCGGTCAATAACGCAGAGCGCCGGGCCGATTACTGGAACTACTCCGGCATCTTCCGGCCCGTCTATCTGGAAGCCGTCCCCAAAACGTTTGTCGATCGCCTGGCGATCGGCGCCACCGCGACGGGCTCCCTTGACGTCGATGTCGCGCTCGCCGATACCCGTACAGAAGCCACGCGCGCAGCGGCCCAGCGCGGCCCGGCAGCCTCGGTGGAGATGCAGGTCCTCGATATCAACGGCAGGCCGGTTGGCGATCCGGTAACGGCGAAGGATGTCACCTTCAATGAGGCAACCCACCTCGCCGAAAAGGTTGTCAATCCTCGACTTTGGAGTGCGGAAACTCCGAATCTCTATCAACTGGAAGTGCGACTGAAATTAGGCGATGCCGTGGTGCACACGGTGCGTCAGAAGTTCGGATTCCGCACCATTGAGCTCCGCCCCGGTCAAGGCCTGTTCGTCAACGGCAATCGCGTCTTCCTCAAGGGTGTCGACCGTCACTCGTTCTGGCCCGATTCCGGACGAACCCTGTCTGCGCAGATCTCCCGCGACGACATTGCCGTCATCAAAGACTTGAACGCCAACGCGGTCCGCACCAGCCACTATCCACCGGACCGCCATTTTCTGGACGCCTGCGACGAACTCGGCATCTATGTGCTGGATGAACTCGGCGGCTGGCACGGGCACTACGACACCGAAGTTGGCCAGAAGCTGGTGAAGGAAATGGTTGAGCATGACGTAAACCATCCGTCGATCCTCTTCTGGGACAACGGCAACGAAGGTGGGTGGAATCCTGCCCTCGACGGCGACTTCTCCAAGTACGACCCGCAGAAGCGCGTGGTGCTGCACCCGTCGGGGGCTTTTCCTCCAGGCATCGCTGATACCAGACACTACCCGACCTATGAGATGTTGCAGCAGAAGCTCTCCGTCGACGCCGTCTATTTCCCCACAGAGATGCTGCACGGCCTGTATGACGGAGGAGCGGGGGCAGGCTTGAATGAGTATTGGGATGCAATCCTCAGCAGCAAGGCCGGTGCGGGCGGGTTCCTTTGGGCGTTCTTGGATGAAGATGTGAAGCGCGTGGATAAGGGTGGCATCCTCGACTCCGCCGACAACCAGGCCCCTGATGGTATCGTCGGCCCATATCGGGAGAGGGAGGGGAGCTTCTACACCGTCAAACAGCTTTGGTCGCCGATCATCGTGACGCCGCCTGACGCCGTCTCGCACTCCTTCACCGTATCCAACCGTTATTCCTTCATCAACGCTGACCAATGCACCTTCGAATGGGAGACGATCGCCTTTCGTCAACCCAATGACACGGCCTCCGGTTCGGTGGTGCTGGCTGCGCGCACGGATCGCGGCCGTTCGCTTTCGCCGGGCGCGTCGGCAAGCTGGGAGGGCTGGGCGCCGCCTGCTCCTGCCACCGGTAAGGGAGCAAAAAGGCGGCCCGATGCCACTCGGCTCCGGATTAAGGATGCCACCGGCCGCGTGATTCAGACCTATGTCTGGCCCGCCGAGAATCTCGCGTATCGATTGGAGCGAGTAGATCAGTCTGCCGGCGATGCAATGCCTACTGCCGCCGAAGCCGGCGACGCACTCACCGCGACTGCGGAGGACCTGTCGCTGCAGATAAGCAAGACCACCGGCTTGCTCGTCTCTGCCTCTCGGCAAGGCAAGTCCTTCTCCCTTATCAACGGCCCGCGCTTCGAGGCGATGGAAGCCAAGGTCTCTCCTCCTGCTCGCACGCAGCAGGGAGCGCCGGCTGAGCCGCCCCTGCCACCCGCATTTGCGCCCGATTCTAAGCTCACCTCTCTGACTCAGAAGACCGACGGCAATGATCTCGTCATCTCTGCGGAATTCAGCGGCCCTATGAAGTCGCTCACCTACCGTCTTAAGCCTAATGGCTGGTTGTCCATTGACTACGTCTACGCCCTCAGCGGCGAGCAGGAGTATTTCGGGGTCGGGTTCGACTACCCCGAAGCTGAGGTCAAGGGCATGCGGTTCCTTGGCGAAGGCCCAGCCCCTGTCTACCAGAATCGCCTCGCCGGCGGGACTCTCGACGTTTGGAACCGGCCCTATAACAACACCATGGTCGGCGATCCGGACGACCTCAAGCCCGGAGAGCACTTCAACTACCCCGTCTTCAAGGGGTACTACGCAGGCGTGCGCTGGCTCCAACTCGATACCTCTGAAGGCCCGATTACCGCCATGGTCGGCCAGCGCAGCGACTCTCCAATCTACGTGCAGGTCTTCACTCCGAAGACCCCGCCCGCGAACCTGTTGGGGCAAACCGGCGTGCCGTTCCCGAAAGCCGGAGTCTCCTTCCTGCACGCCATCCCAGCGGTCGGCAGCAAGTTCGTAGGCCCTAAGTCGAGTGGTCCCATGGGACAACCCGCGGTTGCCAAAGGGGAATACAACGGCCACATCAGCCTGTACTTCGGAAGGCTGCCGACACCGTAAGCCGAACTGCTTCAATATGGGTGCTTCTGTTCCATGGCTGCTTTGGCCGAGTCGGGTTCTACTGAACGTCGCGATAGTGCTCGTACGCTGTGTCCTTCAAGTCGGCGAACTCGTCCGCCACATCTAGCTTCACCTCCGCGTCGCCATGCTCATCCAGCGTGGCCGTCTGCTCCGCCTTGTCCATCGCAATTATCTTCTTCATCGCCCGGTTCCAGCGATTCGTTGCCGCCAGTGCGACCCGCATCATCCCCGCCGCAACCGCCTTGCCGAACAGATACCCCACGTGCAGCTTCGCCACCAGGAGTCTAGCCCTCCAGGTGGAACCCCCGGTCCATCGCCACGCTCACCGCGAGCTCCGGCAGATGGTAGCGTCGCACTTCAAGGTTCATCCAACCTCCGTAGTCCGTTGACCCCCGACTTCAGGCCTCAGTCCGATCGTGTCGCCTACCTTCTTGCAAAGGTAAGCCTGCTCACGAACGGGGTTCACGAACGCGGTAAAGGCGCCCTAGCGGACACCAAGTTGCGACTTTGCTGTCAGTTCGCCCAGCAGTGGTCTGACCAAGAGCAACCCTGACCGTCTATTCCGGCAACCAGGATATCCATCAATTCCTAATGCTGGCGCTGTAGACCTGCTTCTGGAGTTGCAGGCCAGAGCGGGGCCTGCTGCGACTTTCGTGGGAGGCGCAGATTTGCGATCGTTGCTGGGGAATGCACCGATTTTGATTGCGGTCAGAGGTGGCCGCTCTAATCTTGTGAGTCCAATTTGGACAGTGAATTGCTAGAGCAAGTCCAAGCATCCCATCACTTTCTCACGAGGTAAGGCCTTGGGCTCGAACGGAACTGCAGGAACGACGGAACGACGGATTACGCTACACGAGATGGCATTGGCTTTGGCCGGTGCACCGAGACTCGCTGAAATGCCAGTGCCGGCACTGCCGCCTCAACGTTTTCCGGCGATGGATCCGCCTTTTTTGCCGGCGACTTCTCCCCAGGACTACGTGCGGCCTCACTATGCGGAGCGCTTTGCCTGCATCGGAGCACTGTGCGAGGACAACTGCTGCAAGGGCTGGAGCGTGCCGATCGACCAGGCGACCTACGAAAAATACCGTTCCGCCCCGGGTCTGAAGCAGCATCTAGGGACGCTTGTGGTGTTGAACACCGACCAGCCGACTCCCGCCGACTACGCTCGAATCCCACTGACGGCACAATCGGAGTGTGGCTTCCTGGATGGCGAAAAGATGTGCGGGATACAGAAAGAACATGGGCACGAGATGCTCTCCTCAACATGTGCAACCTATCCCCGGGCGGTTGCCACAAACGTGGGAAGAGTGGAGAAGGCGCTGAACCTCTCCTGCCCGGAGGCCGCACGGGTTACATTGCTCAACGCCAATCTGCTCGGCGATGGGCCATGGAAGACGCAGGGATCGGCTCGTTATGACATGCTGACCAGACGCAGACCTGTTCCAGCTCCTGGGCGGCAACTGCTCGACAAGGCCGGACGGTTAGGCCGGCGGCTGGGTGAGTTCGAGCCGCGGCTCGCGGTGCGTGAGTTTGCCGTGCTCCTGCTAAGCGACCGACGATACCCATTATGGCAGCGCTTCTATTTGCTGGGGAATCTGGCGCGGAACCTGCAGGCGGCGTGCGGCATCTCCGGCAGACTGTCGATCACTGCGTGGTGCCAGGCTTATCCAGGGAAGGTGGCAAAGCTGCTGCAAGAGTGTGCGGGAAGCGCGGCCACGGAACGCCTACGGCCGGTGATGGACAACATTGCGTTTCAGCCCGATCAGCAGATCCAACTCGTGCTGGAGATGCTACGGACACGTTTTCAGGAGCCACCTGTACCGATGCGATTCCTGGAATGCGTGCAGGACTTCCAACTGGGGCTCGCCACCGCTACGGCCCGGAGCGAACAGGAGATTCTGGATGCGTACTCCAGGAGCTACCGGCAATACTATCTGCCCCTGATGCAGAGGCATCCACACCTGATGGAGAATTACTTGACCAACCTAGTGTTCAAGAACAACTATCCATTTGGGAAGGAAGAGCAGACGGGTCGGGTCCGAAGACTGGGGCGGAACGCGGAAAATGAGCACCTTGCGCTCTGTGTCCACGTGGCGTTGGCACAGACGCTTCTTATCGGCATGGCTGGGCACTATCGGGAGGCGTTTGACACCACCCAGGTAGTGAAGCTGATGCAAAGCCTGTCCAAGACGCTGGAACACAGCCATCGGTCGATAGAGCAGATTGCGGAGTTCGTCGACACCCAGAAGCTGAACAGCCCATGGGGCGTCGCACTGTTGTTGCGAACGGAAGACCTGGAAAAACCTATAGACGCGAATCTCTCAGAGGTCATGATGGACGATTCGCTCGCCGACGGTGGTGTGCCGGATTCTCCCGGAGACCAAAATGAAGATGCTTCTTGGAACCGCCCATAGTCTGCGAGCAATCACTGTTTCACTTATCGGATTTGCCAGCCTTGCAGTATTGGGCGGCTGCACCAGAGGAGCATCTCCAACCGTAGCAAACGTCACGACTGCAGCGCCTGCGATCCCCACAACGCCAACGACCCCAGCAACACCGTCCACTCCGACTACTCCAACGAATCCGCAGTGGGTGGCAATCAACGCCACGACAAACCTCTTCTACGTGACAAATGAAGATTCCAACACTGTGTCTGCCTTTGACGGAGCTACAGATGAGCTCACGACCACAATAACGGTCGGACGTAATCCGAACGGGACCGCGGTCAACGCCCTAATGAACACTGTTTACGTCGCGAGCTACGGTAGTGGGTCTCGGTCCATTATTGATGGAGCGACCAACCACCACTTGTGCCCCGACCGTGGCGTTGGTCCAGGACGAAGATCAATTAGGCTGTCCTGATCACGTCGCCGCCTACCGCATCCAGTTTCCAAGCAAGCGTTAAGTCTCACCAACGTTCGCCGACCGCCGGAAAATGCTGAAAAGACAACTTCGATCAGTTCGGCAACACAAACATTGTAGGGTCTTCAGACGCTGAGGGCGGGCTCTGTGCCAGCAGCGCGGTCGCTCCCTGGGTCTGCATGACCGCGGCAACTGAAGTAACGCAAGTACTGGCCCCGCGACGATTGGCTATGGCGGCGGATTCGAGTTGTTGCGAGCGCTACGGGCAAACGGGAACACACGCTCGATCCCAGTCATCATGCTGTCCGCACGGGCCGGCGAGGAGGCGCAAATAGAAGGTTTGCAGGCAGGCGCCGACGACTATCTGATCAAGCCGTTCTGCGCTCGCGAATTGATTGCTCGCGTGGAGACCCAACTGGCGTTGCGCCAACGCTCCTCGCAATTTGAAACCCTGGTGCGTCAAGCTCCGATTGGAATCGTGGTTATCGACGCGCGGTTCCGGATTCAACAGCTCAACCCTGTAGCCGTGTCGGTGTTTGGAGATATTCCTGATCTGGTCGGCAGCGACCACCGTGACGTGATGCGCAAGCTCTGGACGCGAGCGTATGCCGACGAGGTCATCGGGATTTTTGAGCACACCCTGGCGACCGGGGAACCCTACAGTACACCTAAACGGGCAGAGTACCGCGTGGATCGCGAGCGCACCGAGTATTACGAGTGGCGAGTTGACCGTATTTCAATGCCAGACAGCGGTTACGGCCTAGTGTCCTACTTCCGCGATATATCAATCGAGGTAATGGCTGAAGAGGCCCTCCGCAAGCAGGAGAAACTCGCGGCCGTGGGACGCCTGGCATCCGCGATTTCCCACGAGATTAACAACCCGCTGGAAGCTCTTACGAACCTCCTCTACCTAATCAAGGGAGCAGTGCATGAGCAGTCGACGCTACAGTTCGTGGAGTTAGCTGAACAAGAATTGCATCGTGCGAGCGAGGTGGTTCGGCATAGCCTCAAGTTCCACCGCCAAGGGACCAAACCCGGAAAAGAAAGGATCGCCGATCTAATCGATTCAACATTAGCAGTGTATGAAGCAAGATTCCGCCAAAGTCAGATTCAAGTGCATCGGGAGTATGTCGATTCGATCTCTGTCGAGTGTTTCGGCAGTGAGCTAAGGCAGGTATTTGCAAATCTACTCAATAATGCATTTGATGCAATGCCACTTGGCGGATTGCTGCGCCTCGTCGTTTGCGACGGCAGAAATTGGCTGACGGGCGAACAAGGAGTACGAGTGGCAGTCGCGGATACCGGAAGTGGTATGAGCGAATCGACCTTAGAGCACATTTTTGAGCCGTTCTTTACGACGAAAGGCATTCAAGGTAGTGGCTTAGGCCTGTGGCTGAGTTCTGAAATACTGAACCGCCACCGAGCGACGGTCAAGATCCGAAGTCGGCAAGCGGAAGGCCGATCAGGTACGGTCTTCTACATTTTCTTCCCCATTGATGGGGCAAGCAGCACCCACCGGTCGCCTTTCTGATCTCAGGCACGCATCGGGCCTGTGGGCGGTGATTCGATAAACTTCGTTTGGATCGGGCGCCCTCGATCGAATTCCATCTCTAGCCTTACCTGTCACGTAACCCTGTACTCAACAGCCCCTTTATACCCACCAGTGGCAGTAGAATTACCAACTCGGCGCGGGGCCAGCAAGAACGACCGAACTCTGGACCGAGCAAGCAGCAGTAGCCAGATACGAGCCCATCTCTCCATCTCAGGACCATCAGGATCAACCAGGCAAACCAGCATAGAAGCCTCGCCAGCAACCGCTGGGGCGGCGATCCGGGGGCCGGCTCTGCGGCAGCGGATTTCGAACCAGTCGGCGGCGGTCTGGGGCTGATCCCGGCACTCCAGCGATTGCCTGACCTTCGTTCAGCACGCCGACCCCGTAGCTCTCTTCGATTCCGAGGTTCTGGATCGAGTACTGCGGTTCGTCCCGGCTCTTCACGTGGGGCTTTTCATCCACGATCAGGGCACCGAGGTTCCGCGAGTTGAACTGCGTGACGTCCTGGCTTCGATCGAGGGGAAAATATGAAAACCGTTGCTCTGTACCTGCGCGTATCCACTGTGGATTAGCACCCGGAGACCCAGTTCCACGATCTGCGCGCGATGGCGCAGCAGCGGGGCTTTCAGATCGTAGCCGAGTATACGGATCGAATCTCGGGAACGAAAGCCGCCGGCCGGGGCTCGATGGCTCCGGGATGCCCGACGCGGCCGTTTCCAGGTCGTCCTGGTGTGGGCCTCGGACCGGATCGCCCGATCCGTCCGGCACTTCCTCGAGGTGCTGGACGAGTTCAACCGCCTCAGCATCGAGTTCGTCAGCTTCCGCGAGAGCATCGATACCGGCGGCCCGCTCGGGCGGGCTGTCGTCATCATCATCGGGGCGATCGCAGAACTGGAGCGCAATCTCATCATCGAACGGGTACGGGCAGGGATGCGCCGCGCCAGGTTGGAGGGCAGGCACATCGGCCGGCGCCCGCTCGAGATCGACCGGGTTGCCGTCCTCCGCGACCGCAACCGGGGCGACAGCCTGACCAACATCGCAAAGACTCACCGGGTCTCACGCGCTACGGTCAGTCGGCTGCTCAAACAGGCGAAGGACGCCGAACCTGTATCTATAGGGGTGCCGCAAGGCATCCCCTAACTCGTTGAATCCAGGCCCTCGAAATCGGCGGTTCTGGCACCTCACAAGGTATGGGTTTTGGAACAGAGCGACGCTCGTCTCGATACCTTACCGGAAGTCGAATCTGACAAAGAGAATGGACGCAGGGCATTTAGACGGCTAGCGCCGGAGTTCGCAGACGGTGGGCAGAGCAGATTCAGCAACGAAGGGGCCCCGCTCACGAATCTCCCGGTAAAGCGCACCCGCTGCCTCGGCGGGAACCGGCTTTGAGAATAGATAGCCCTGAACGTAATTGCAACCTAACCCACGCAACAGGCCTAGCTGTTCATCTGTCTCAACTCCTTCGGCAATGACGTCCAGCCTTAGGGAGTGGGCCATTTCCACAATGGCCTTTGCAATATCCAGACTACCGCTACCAGCGCTCAGGTCGCGGATAAACGACCGGTCGATCTTGAGCGTACCGAACGGAAGGCGCTGGAGGTAACTGAGCGAGGAGTAGCCGGTTCCAAAGTCGTCTATTTCCAGCCGGACATTCATGGCTCTGAGGCGGTCAAGAGTGGCCAGCGTCTGTTCGGCATTGCTCATGATCGAACTTTCTGTCACTTCGAGCGCTAGACACGAGGGATCCAATCCGGATTCAGCCAGCGCGAGTTCCACATCCGCAATCAGGTGGGAATCGCATAGTTGCCGGGAGGAAACATTCACATTGACGGTGAGAGCGGAAACGCCGGGGAAGCTTCTATGCCATTCTGCCATCTGGCGGCAGGATTCGTGCAGCACCCAGCGGCCCAGGAGAACGATGAGGTCGCTTTCTTCCGCTACGGGGATAAACTCGCCTGGGGGGATCATTCCCCGTTGTGGGTGATTCCAGCGAACCAGTGCCTCGAACCCACAGATGCGGTCACCGACGGTCGAGATGATTGGCTGGTAGTGAAGGACCAATTGATTTTCATCAATGGCTTTTCGGAGCCCGGTCTCGATTTCAAATCGATTGACTATCCGCTCGCGCATGGCCTCGTCGAAATACTCATAGCGCCCCTTGCCGTTCCCTTTAGCGCTGTACATGGCAGTATCGGCGTTGCTGAGCAGGTCTTCGGGCGAGGCGCTGGCATGGCTCAAAGCGATTCCGATGCTGGCGGAGACAAACATGCGGCGACCCTCCAGATGGAAAGGCTCGCTCAGTCGTTCGAGGATGCGCACTGCGACGATGGCGGGTTCGGCCTCGTGCTGGATATGGTCGAGCAGGATCGCGAACTCGTCTCCACCGACACGAGCGACGACGGACTTCCCGTATCCACCGGGGCGTGAACTGGTTCGAATGCTGGCGCGCAGCCGTCCAGCAACGTCAATCAGCAACTCATCGCCGGCTGCATGGCCCAGGCTGTCGTTTACCAGCTTGAACTGGTCGAGGTCGACGAACAGTACGGCAAATGTGGCGTCTTGCTGACCAGCTGTCTCGATCGCGGACTCGATGCGGTCGACCAAGTAAAGACGATTTGGGATTTTCGTGAGCGGATCTGAAATCTTACCTTCGGTGATGTCCGTTTGCGAGCCAGCCATGCGGATGGCTTTGCCGGAAGGGTCGCGAATCGCGATACCACGACTCAGCATCCAGATATACCCGCCAGACTTATGCCGCATCCGGTATTCACTGGCGAACTCCGGGGTCTTGCCTTCGCGATGCGAGGCAATCTCGGCACGGACACGGTCGCGGTCGATGGTGTGAATATGGCTGAACCACGCTTCGGGATCGGACCAGTCTTCGCTCACGGTGTATCCGAGCATGTGGTTCCAGCGAGGAGAAAAGTAGATCTGGCCCGTAATAAGATTCCAGTCCCAAAGGCCGTCATTGGCGCCCCGGGCAGCGAGAGCATACCGGTCGTCGCTCTCCTGAAGCGAACTGAGTGCTTCCTTAAGCGCCGATTCACTCGATTCGATCTGAGAGAGCATCTCGTTAAAAGAACGGATAAGAAGGCCCGTCTCACCTCCAGCGCGTATGGCGGCACGAACAGAGTAGTCCTTGTCGATCGAGACCCGTCGGGCTACACCGGCTAGTTTAACTAGAGGCTCCCCGATAGAGACCGCGAGCCGCATGGAGGCCAACAACGTGACAAGGACAGAAGCGAGAAGGACGAAGAGTGCAATCTTGGCATACTGCAAAAGACGAGAACGCAGGTCGTTCAGATCGAATACAAGCGCAATTGAGCCGGTGCGTTCCCCATTAAGACGAACGCCACGGAAGAGA
>Ga0302267_10004203_pt1 | contig 15911 bp, 17 predicted proteins | sample III_Bog_E1_3_FD_194555 | JGI IMG/M metagenome (GOLD analysis project Ga0302267, IMG submission 194555) | Peat permafrost microbial communities from Stordalen Mire near Abisko, Sweden - III_Bog_E1_3 | ecosystem: Environmental > Terrestrial > Soil > Wetlands > Peat | place: Sweden: Abisko... | reverse complement strand
ATCACCGAACAGGGATACAATCCCTTGTCCGGCGATGTCTCTGCCGACCCCGATTTGCCTTCGCTCAGGATGAGGATGCCGCCCAGTATCTCCCACACCCGGTCTTTCCCCTGTCAACCAGATCTTGCACTGCAACAAGGACGAGGAACGGCGGCCCGGCCAGAAGCCAGCCGGGTTCCCTTGGCCGCGCAAAACTCCCCTGTTTCCCATGGCCTGGAACCGGACGCCGGCAGCCCCGTCCGCACCTCCACCGAAATTCACATCCTTTACCTGGCAGTTCGATTGAACTGCACGGTCGTTCGGCCGATATTCTTAATGACAACAGCTTTGATTCCCAAATTCATTTGACCCCTTGTGAGGACTGACAACATGCCCGTGCTTTCTACCCCAGGCGCGCCATACACCCCAGGACGAAGCAACTTCGGTTTGCTGCCCGAACCCGAGCGGAGCCCCGCCTCGTTTTTCACGGCGTTCGTGATCAACGGGCTGATCGTGCTGATCGCGATCTACTTGGGAAGTCAGGTCAAGAAGCTGGTCGCACACAAGTATGAGGAGACGGTGCTGATTGTGCCCACCACTCCTCCTCCGCCGCCCAAGATCAAGCTGCCCGAGCCGCCCAAGATTCAGCCGCCCGAGCCGCCCAAGATTGAAGTCAAGATGGAGCAGCCCAAGATTGTGATGCCCAAGCCCGAGCCCAAGCCCGAGCCCAAGCCGATCCAGATGGAAGCCAAGGTCAACATGCCGGTCATCAAGGCCGCCAAGCCGGCCGTGGTGCTGGCTCCGCAGCCCAAGGCTGCCATGGCCGCAGCGATGCCGGCGCAGAACAACAGCGTGAAGGCTTCCACTGCCCCGGTTCATCTGGGAGAGACGTTCGGCGTTACCCCCAATCCCAACGCAACCCGGCCGGCAACCGTGGCCGCCATCGGCAACCCATACGGCGGCTTGCAGGGTCCGGCCGTGGCTCCGCACGGCGTGGTGGGGTCCACCGGCATCGGCAACGGACTGAAGTCGGGCTCGAACGCCGGCGTTGTCGGCAAGGTAGCCCAGGCCGGGGTGCCCGGCGGCACCGGCATGGCAACCACAGGCGTGGTTGGCGGCAAGGTCGGCTCAGCGGGCATTCCCAAAGCGGTCGCCGTCGCCCAGGTTCAGCAGGTGACTGCTGCGCCCACGACCACCAGCATCGAGGTGCTCTCCAAGCCCCCCGTCCAGTACACCAGCGAGGCGCGCCAGTTGCGCATTCAAGGCGATGTGGTGCTCCGCGTAACCTTTACTGCGTCCGGCCAGGTGCTGGTGCAGGGCGTGATGCGCGGACTGGGCCACGGCCTCGACGACGAAGCCCGACGCGTCGCGCAGCAGATCCGTTTCCGCCCTGCCACGCGCAACGGCCAGGCAGTGGACACGACCACCAACATCACGATTACGTTCCAGTTGGCGTAGTAGCATCAAAGATGGCGCAGTAATGCAGCCACCGATCCGGCCGCGATGACCGTTAATGGTCATCGCGGAGCAACACCGAGCAAGACATCAAGCCAGGAGCTTTCCATGACGTTTCGGAAGATCGCCCTTTCCTTCCTCATGCTTACTGTGAGCGCGGCCTGCCTGGGCGCGAAGAAGGAACCCAAGTACGAGGCTGCGCGTCCCTTGACGCCGGAACAATCGGCGCTCGTAGACCGGGCCATTGCGCAGGAAAAGGTGCTGATCCAGGCCATCCGCAAGCGCACCCCGCTTGTCGAGACTTACATCCAGAACACCAAGCCCGACGTGAAGCTCTATATGGTGCCGGTTGAAGACCAATACATGCTGAGCCGCGTGGACTTCGCCAAGGGATTTGTGGACAAGAGCTTCACGGATCGCTCCGTCAAGCAGGCAAAGGGCGCCAAGGGCTTCTTCAAGGGCTCGCTTGATGCCATGCTGGGCCTGAGCAGGGCGCTCGGCCTGGAGAAGTTCACTTACAATCCCAACGGCTTCATGCAGATGATGTTCCTCGACCCCACCGGGTTCGACAAGAACCACTACGTGTTCAGCTATGTGCGCTCGGAGTTTCTCGGGTCGGTCCGCACGGCTGTCTTCGACGTGCACCCCAAGATCAAGGGCATGGGCCGCTTCTTCGGTCGTATCTGGGTTGAGGATCAGGACGGCAACGTGGTCCGCTTCAACGGAACCTACACCGGCCCCAATGAAGAAGACTCCAGCAAATATTACTTCCACTTCGACTCCTGGCGCATGAACGTGCAGCCGGGCGAGTGGCTGCCGGTCGCGGTTTACGTGGAAGAGACGACGCGCATTGAGGGCGAGAAGACCGTAGGCCTGAAGGCGCAGACGCACTTCTGGGGCTATAGCCTCAAGCTGCCCACGCGGGACTCGGAAAACGTCAGCGTGAAGGTCGACGATGCCGTCGATAGCAGCCAGGACTCGCAGGATGTGGGCCCGCTGCAAGCCTCGCGCGCCTGGGTTACACAGGCGGAGAACAACGTCATCGATCGCCTGGTGGAAGCCGGCCTGGTCGCGCCGCTTAATCCCGATCCCAACGGCTACGAGCACAAGTTCCTCGACCAGATCGTGATCAACCTGCAAGTGCCCAACAACCTGGCATTCACTGACCAGATCAAGACCCGCGTGCTGCTCACCGACACCATTGAGACCACCACCGTCGGCAACACCATCCTCATCAGCAAAGGCATGCTCGACTCCATGCCCAACGAAGCGGCCTTTGCTTCCGTGATCGCGATGGAACTGGCGCACATCGCCATGGGACATCACATTGACACCCGCTATGCCTTCAACGACCGCCTCATGTTCCCCGACACGGCGACCTTCCAGAAGATCGACATGTACCACTCCGACCATGACAACGTCGAAGCGGCCAAGCGGGCCATGGAGTACCTCAACAACTCGCTCTACAAGGACCAGCTTGCCGACGCGGGCCTCTATTACGCGCAGCTGGTAGACCGCGAAAAGCCCCTCAAGCAGCTCAACACGCCCAAGCTCGGCGACTCGCTGCTCAAGCAGGACGGCACGCCGTGGATGGCGGACCTGCAGCACATGGCGCCCAAGCTGAACTGGGACGACCTGGCCCAGCGCCCGGCCAATCCCCTCGGCTTCTGGCTCAAGACCGATCCGTGGGACGACAAGGTGCACCAGCTGAACGCCAAGATCTATGCGTACATGAACCCGCGCGACAAGATGCCGTTCGAGGTGACGCCGATCTTCTACAAGCTGCAGCGCTATGATGCCGCCGCGGCAGCGGCAGCGATGGCAGCACCTGCGGCCCCTGCTCCAGCGCCCGCGGCAGCGCCCGCCGCCGATCCCAACGCGGCGCCGCCGGCTGGCAATCCGCCCGCCACAGCGCCCGACAATGCCGCACCTCCAGCGGCTACACCGCCGGCAGACGACGCTAATGCACCCCAGACCCCGCCAGCCACGGCGCCTAATCCCCAGTAGTAATCAATTCAGGACACGGGCGGACATCATTCTGAAGCCTGCCCGCATCTTGCCGATAAGTGCATTGGATCGCCAAACCCTCCCCGGATTGGAACTGGTTAGTGCCCATGCAGATTTCGATCGTCAGACGCACCGCCGCCTGCTTCCTTCTGACACTGGTGTCGTGCGCACTGAGCGCACGCGCGCAGGTGGTGCCCTCCGCCTTTGCTCGCGGCATGTCCATCGCAGCCGGCGGCGAGGTCTCCGGCTTTCAGCCCGATTACGCCGGCAACGGTATTCCACAAGCCGCACCACTCTCCGGTTACATGGCAGGCATCGGCACCTATGTGGATGTGAAGTTCACGCCCTGGGTGCAGATTGAAGGCGAAGGCCGCTGGATGCGCTTCAACCAGCCCGACAAAGGCATCTACGAGGACAACTACCTGGTTGGCCCGCGGCTGCCCATCTACAAACTGCACTTCTGGCATGCCACTCCGTATGCCAAGGCCCTGATCGGCTTCGGCAAGCTGAACTTTGAAGACGGCAACGGCTGGGGCCGCTACACGGCCATCGCCTACGGGGGCGGCCTGGACGTGAAGCTCTCCCGCCGACTGACAGCGCGCCTGCCGGACTTTGAATATCAGCAGTGGCTCAACTGGTCTGAAGGTACGGGAAAAGCAACCAACCTGTTCCCTTACGGCCTCAGCGTCGGCGTCTCCTACCGCATCTTCGGCCTGCGCTGACACCTTGGGGTAGGTCGCTCAGGCACAGACCCAGGGTCGAATGTTTTGTAACAGGGCATGGCTTTAGCCATGCCGCAAGAGCCGCAACATTGACGTGGGCTTTAGAGCAGTTCTCCAATTCATGTGCTCTGTTTAGTTGCGTGCAAGGTGGCTCTTTCTTAAGGAAAAAGCCACTTATCATCGTGCTTTCGGTGTACAGCAATTGGAGAACTGCTCTAGCCCCCGAGGGGAAATTCCTCCCTCAGAGGCCCTTCCCTACATAAGCACAAAATAACTTATGAAGTGCCCTGGATCGTAAGTTCCATGTAGCTCCCTATTTCTTGAAACCTGTGTCCATATCCCACTTATCCTTCCAATAAACCGCCAGCGACCTCGGCCCGGTGAATGTTATGGGAAGAAAGATATCAAGGGTCTGATCCAGCGGTTCCTTCCAGCGGTCGCCGACAAAGATATAAGCGTCCTTCTTGCCGCGCACCTTCACAACCTCAGTAACCTGCGTGGAGAAGGTGTTCTTCGACTCAGGCCCCTGAGCAAAGATGCCGTGTTCGGTCCACTTACCCAGCATCGAATCGGCCGTGGCATACTTATTATCGTTAAAGCCGAATCCCGAGCACTCCGAGCGAAGCAGAAAGTAGACCCCGTTGCGCTTGAAGATGGTGGGCGCCTCGCACACCAGGCCCACATCGATGGAGTGGCCGCTGGGCCGCAGATAGTCGCTGCTCATCTCAGAGATCACCAATCCATTGTTCTTGTGTGACGAGAAGATATGGTAGGCCTTGCCATCATCGTCTTTGAAGATGGATTGGTCGCGATTATCATCATTGAAAGGACCGCCGCCATCCGGCCCGCGATCGTGGAAGATACCACTCAAGATGAAGGGGCCGGTCGGTGAGTCAGAGACAAATACGCCGGTAAGTCCCACGTTATACTCCTGGTTTTCCGGGTGCGTCCACATGACATACTTTTTGGTCTTATCGTTGTAAATCACATGCGGACGTTCCACACTGACAAAGCGCGCAAGAGCCCCTTCGTGCAGTCCAGGCACGATGCTTCCCTGATACTTCCAGTTAAGAAGGTCCTTGCTGGTGTAGACCACGATCGCCGCCGTGGGGAAGGTCTTGTCTTTGAACTCGCCATACCAGTAATAAGTGCCGTTGAAGTAAGATATGCCTCCCGCGAACGCTTTAATCGGGTTGCCGTCGGTGTCGCGAATAGTCTGCCCGGGAGTGAAGGATGTGATCTGGCTCTTGGCCCGTGCCACGCAAACCAGCAACAGCACAGAAATGCAGAACAAAGAAAGCATTTTCCTTGCAGTCATGAACGTCTCCGTTGTCTAAAAGTTATGAGGGAAATCTCCCGGCTGAAGCCGTTGAGACAGTAAAAGTATTACACCTCAGAGTGCGCCTGCCCACTTCATCCGTGCCGCCACGGAAAAGTCCACATTGCAGCGAGAGGGGCGTGGCGGGCAGAAAGAACAACGGCCACCCCTGGGCGGAGTGGCCGTTTGATTGAATCCGGTGAGAGTTGCCGGCCTCTATGCCGGGCTCGGCGAGCCTTCCGGGAAACCGGGGCCACCGCGCGGCTCTGGCTTGAGCACCTGCTGCGGGCTGCCGCCGCCGGTGTCCGAGGGCGACGCCAGCGAGGAGCGCATGGGGGGCAGTTCCAGGCCCTCGATGAGCATCCTCACCTCTTCGGCATCGATGGTTTCGCGCTCCAGCAGTGCCGCGGCAATGCGGTGCATCGCGTCGCCGTGCGTCTCCACAATCGAGTGCGCCGACTGATAAGCCTCGTCGATCAGGCGCCGTACTTCCAGATCGATCTGCCGCGCTGTCTCTTCCGAAAAGTCGCGATGCTGCGCGATCTCGCGGCCGAGGAAGATCTGCTCCTCCTTCTTGCCGAAGGTGAGCGGACCGAGCCGGCTCATGCCGTACTCGCACACCATGGAGCGGGCCAGTTCCGTGGCGCGCTCAATGTCATTGCCGGCGCCGGTCGACATCTGGTTCAGGAAGACCTCTTCCGAAACCCGGCCGCCGTAAAGCGTCGCGAGGCGCGTTTCCAGGTACTCGCGGGTGTAGTTGTGACGGTCGCCCGGCAGGTAGACCGTAACACCCAGGGCCATGCCGCGGGGGATGATGGTGACCTTGTGGATGGGGTCCGAGTCGCCGCGCAGGTACGAAACCAGCGCATGGCCGGCCTCGTGATACGCAGTCACCCGCTTCTCTTCCTCGGTCAGCAGCATCGACTTGCGCTCTGCGCCCATCAGGACCTTGTCCTTGGCCAGTTCAAAGTCGTACATGGTGACCTGCTTGCGGTTCATGCGCGCGGCGCTCAGGGCGGCCTCGTTGACCATGTTGGCCAGGTCGGCGCCGCTGAACCCCGGTGTTCCGCGGGCCAGCACGTTCAGGTTGGTGTCGTCGGAGACGGGCACTTTCTTCACATGCACGCGGAGGATTTCCTCGCGTCCACGCACGTCAGGCAGGCCCACCACCACGCGGCGGTCAAAGCGGCCGGGGCGCAGCAGCGCGGGGTCCAGCACGTCGGGCCGGTTGGTGGCCGCGACCAGGATGACGCCGTCATTCGATTCAAATCCGTCCATCTCGACGAGCAGCTGATTCAGCGTCTGCTCGCGTTCATCGTGTCCGCCGCCCAGGCCGGCGCCGCGGTGGCGGCCCACAGCGTCGATTTCGTCGATGAAGATGATGCAGGGTGCGTTCTTCTTGCCCTGCTCGAACAAGTCGCGCACGCGGCTTGCGCCCACGCCCACAAACATCTCCACAAAGTCGGAACCGGAGATCGAGAAGAACGGGACATTGGCCTCGCCGGCTACGGCGCGGGCCAGCAGCGTTTTGCCGGTTCCCGGAGGCCCCACCAGCAGCACGCCCTTGGGAATGCGCCCGCCCAGCTTCTGGAACTTCTGCGGCTCGCGCAGGTACTCGATGATCTCCTTGAGCTCTTCCTTGGCCTCGTCCACGCCGGCAACGTCCTTGAACGTAACCTTCTTCTGCTGCATCGACAGCAGGCGCGCGCGGCTCTTGCCAAAGCTCAGCGCCTTGTTGCCGCCTGACTGCATCTGCCGCAGCATGAAGAACCATATCGCGCCCAGCAACACAAACGGGCCAACATTGAACAGCACCTGCAACAGAATGCCATTGTTCTGCGGCGGCTTGATGTTGGTGGTCACCTTGGCAGCGCGCAGCTCCTTGGTCAGGCTGTCGACCAGGTTGCTGGAGATGGTGGTGTGGAACTCGTCCTTGGCGCCCTTCAGGTGGCCATGCACCTCGTCGCCCTGGATGGTTGCATCCTGCACCTGTCCGGCTTCGATCTTGTCCAGCAGATCGGAATAACCGATATCCGCGGTCTTGCCCATCGTGGAGCTTCTCTCCACCACCATCCACAGCATCATGAGGCAGACAAGGATAAACGCCCAGAACATGATCGTTTTAACGGTCGAATTCACCAGGATCCCTCTTTCCCGGCGGGGGAAGATCCAGCTCTGGATCTCCTTCTCCGCCCACATCACCCTTAGACGCGTGAAACATCAGCAAAGTCGCGCACTGTTCACCACGCCCTGACGGCAGACACATATGCCCCGCCGCCGGAATGAGCAGTATTTCAAATTGTACTCCGAAGAGCGTTGGACGGGAACCGCGAAACGCCGGAGGTGTCCTCGCGTTCGGGGCAGCCGGTTGACGCGAAAGTACCATCGCCGAAGCAGGCCCGGAGCCTGTAGGAGCGCCCGGTCAGGCAGGATGCGACGAGTCAGCCTGCGATTGACCGAGCGGTTGGGCCGTCACGGTGATTCCCTGCTCCGGGTCCACGTCCACGCCTCTCATCCACACGATCCGCCCGTCGAGCTCGAGGACTGGCCAGACCGCGCGGGCGGCTCCAGTTACCCGCAGCCGCTCCAGCACCTCTTTCACCTTGCGGGGGCCGCTGGAATGCCGCAGGCGGACACGGTCGCCGGGCCGCCAGTTGCGCAGCTGAGCGGTCCGGGGAGGGTCGCCAGCGGCGCTCTCCACGCTCAGCAGGAGAGCGAAGGCCGGCGCCGCAATCTCTCCTGGAATCTGGACCATGTACTCGGAGGGCCTCTCCTCGACTCCGCTTTCCGAGGCTCCCCCGGTGTTCAGGCGCAACTCGCGCGGGGTGCGCTCGGCGCGCAGTCCGCCAGCCAGCTCGCGGCGTTGGCCGGCGCGGCCTTCCAAAGCCAGCGTCCGCACCGCTTCCGTCGCTTGAAAATCCAGCATCGCCCCCAGCTGGCGGGCCGCATGCCGCAGCAATCGCCGCTGCAAGGCCGGCGCAAGGGCGGCCAGCCGCACCACATCCACGGCCAGCCCATCCCCAGAGGCGCGCCCACCACCGCGAACCGGCCTGCCGGCCAGTAGAACCTGCGGAGCAACCCGCACCAGCTCTGCCTGCCACCAGGCCTCTTCATCGCGGGCCAGTTCGGCCATCTGCGCCAGGTGGTCCCGCAGCCGCGGATTCCACCCTTCCAGCAGCGGCAACAGCTCATGGCGGATGCGATTGCGGGTAAACTGCAGGTCGCGGTTCGATGCGTCCTCGCGCCAGCCCTGGCCGATCGCCTTCAGGTACGCCTGAACTTCCGCCCGCGTTGCCCCTAATAGGGGCCGAAGAACCCGCCCCTCGGGAAATTCAACCACCGGATGAATGCCGCTGAGGCCCTCGGTCCACGCTCCGCGCAGAAACTTGGCGCAGACCGTTTCCGCCTGGTCGTCGTGGGTGTGCGCCGTGGCGATCGCATCGAGCGGGACATCTGAAAGAAGTTCGCGGAACCACAAGTAGCGCAGCCGCCGTGCAGCTTCTTCAATCGACGCGCCCGATTTTTCTGCCTCGACGCCGACATTCACCAGCGCTTCATGAAACGGCAGCCCCAGCCCAGCCGCGAGCTCGCCTACAAATTCGCAGTCGGCGTCCGCTTCCGCGCCGCGCAGGCCGTGATTGAGGTGGGCAACGTGCAGCACCAGGCCCACCTCGCCGCTGCGTTGGTGGAGCGCCCGCAGCAAGGCCACCGAGTCTGCACCGCCGGAGACACCAACGGCCAGACGCAGGCCGGGCTTGAGCAGCGCGGTGTCGACCGGGAGCGAATTGGGTGCAGTCGCATGCATCAGAAAGATCATACGGCGCTGGGCGTCGGCAATCCGCCCTGTGCCCCATCCATTTCACAGCCTCACCGTGAAATGGGTGGGAGACGACGAACCCCATGCGAGCCTCCCGCGAGTCCGCCGCGGCGGACCCCGCCGCAGGTGGTGGGCGGCCAGGAACCCATTCCCATATACTGTCCTCCATGTTGGAGACCCGCCTCGCCACCGTTGCTGACGCCCCGCTGATCACCGCCCATCGCCGCGCCATGTTCGCCGCCATGGGCAGCACCCCGGCTTCCATTCTGGACGCCATGAGCCGCAACTTCGAGCCCTGGGTGGCGCGCATGATCACCGAAGGCAAATACACCGGCTGGATCACCCAGGACGGTGCCCGCCCCGTCGCCTCCGCCGGCCTGCTGGTCCTCGACTGGCCGCCGCACCCGCTCGACCTCACCGGCGAGCATCGCGGCTACCTGCTCAATGTCTACGTCGACCCCGACTACCGCCGACGCGGCCTGGCCCACGCCGTGGTCGACCGGTGCCTGGCCGAAGCCCATCGCCGCGGCCTGCGTGTGGTGGCCCTGCACAGCTCCGACGCCGCCCGCAGCATCTATGAAGCCCTCGGCTTCCGCGCCACCAACGAAATGTTCTATGTGGAGCCAGTCGAAGGCTAGTACGCCAGTTGCAGATCGCTTTTGCGGAGGGAGCAGTGGGTTTTAACCCACTGAAAATGAGCCAAAAACACGCGGCCTTCAGGCCCGGCTTCTTCCCTTTCCTCTGAAATCAGCCGCCAGGCGGCGGTGCCCCATCCATTCCGCGTCTTTTTGCGGAATGAGTGGGAGAGCACAAACCCCATGCGAGCCTCCCGCGAGCGGCTGCCCCAAAGCAGGTGGATGTATACTTCAACCCGTTATGCAAGTATTTGTGATTCTTCCAGCCGCTGGCCTCGGCACACGCATGGCCGGCCCGCAGCCCAAGCAGTTTCTGGCTCTCAACGGCCTGCCCATCCTCATCCACTCACTGCGCGCCTTTGCCGCAGTCGAGCGGGTCACCGCCATCTACGTCGCGGTCCGCGCAACGGAGATTGAGCGCGTGGAAGCGCAGGTCGCCGAGTACGGACTCTCCGCGCGCGTCAACGTCGTCGAAGGCGGCGACAACCGCCAGGAGTCCGTCTCCCACGCCCTGGCCGCGCTCCCCGCCCAGGCCGACGACATCGTTCTCGTCCACGACGCGGTCCGCCCGCTGATCGACGCCGCCACCATCGACCGCACCATCGACGCCGTCATCGAGCACGGCGCCGCCATCGTCGGTCTGCCGGCTATCGACACCATCAAGCACGTCGAGCGTACCGCCCACGGCGCTCTGATCACCGCAACCATCCCCCGCGAGTTCGTCGTCCTGGCGCAGACCCCGCAGGGCTTCCGCTTCGGCCTGCTCCAGAAAGCCTTTGCCGAGGCCACCGCCGACGGCTTTGTGGGAACCGACGAAGCCTCGGTCATTGAGCGCGCCGGCCATCCCGTTGCCGTGGTGCACGGCTCTCAGGTTAATCTGAAGATTACCCAGCCCGGCGACCTGGAGCTGGCCGAGTTCTATCTGCGGCAGCGCAGCCGCTGAGCAGAAGTGCTGTCATCCTGATTGATGAGAAATTGCTCGTCATCCTGAGTGGAGTCCGCCGCGGCGGACGGAATCGAAGGACCTGCGGTTGCTTTTCGTCTAAGATCGTTCAGTCTGCCAGCATTCGAAGATCGAGAACAGGCACGGAGAAGCATGGACACACGAATCGGATTTGGCTGGGACTCGCACGCATTCAAGCCCGGCGTTCCGCTGCGCATCGGCGGCATGACGCTTGACCACCCCGAGGGCCTTGCCGGCCACTCCGACGGCGACGTGCTGCTGCACGCCATCACCGACGCCCTGCTCGGCTCCATCGCCGCCGGCGACATCGGCAGCTTCTTCCCGCCCGGCGATCCGCGCTGGAAAGACGCCGACTCCGCCATCTTCCTCAACCTGGCCATGGAGGAGCTGCAAAACGCCGGCTACCGCATCGTCAACATCGACACTACCCTGGTCCTCGCCGCGCCCAAAATCTTCCCTATCGCGGGCGAGATGCGCGCCCGCGTCGCCGACCTGCTCTGCATTGCGATCGACCAGGTCAGCATCAAGGCCAAAACCCCCGAAGGCCTGGGTCTGGACCACGTGGCCCAGTGCCACGCCATCGCGCTGGTCGAGCGGGTGCTCGATCCCGAAGAGCTCAAAAGCATGTCCGCCGTGATCGAAACCCAGCGCCAGCTTGAAGACGTGGTTGAAGACCTGCTCAGCTCCGTCCACGGCGTGCCCAAGAAGCGGACGATTGCGCCGGTCTACGACACCGAGGACATCACGTAGGTAAAGATATGAATCCAGTTTGGTTTGGATTTCTCTTCGGATTGTTGGCGTCAGGAGCCGTCGCTGTCGTCCTGGGAACTGTCTTCAAGAGCCGCTGGGGAATCAACCTCAGGTGGTCCGGTGAATGTCCGCGCTGCCACAACCATCGGAAAATCTTCCGCATTCCGCGCAACGTCCGTCAGTTTCTTTGGGGCGGCGGCACCTGCAATCGCTGCGGCCTCGAAGTAGATAAGTGGAACCGACCCATCGCATCCTGAGCCATCTCGTCAGCCGGACCCAATCCGCCTACACCAGCAGAATCGGAATCCCATATTCCGCCAGCCTCCGGTCGCCCGTAACCAGAATCAACCCCTCAACCATCGCCTGCGCCACCAGCAAACGATCAAAAGGGTCGCGATGGTGAACGGGAAGCTGCCCCACCGCCTCGCCATGACGAAGAGTTACCGGCAATTCAGTCATCTGATGCGTGTGAATGAGATCGGAGATCGGGCGAAGCAGGGTCAGGTTCCCCAGCGACTGCTTGATGGCCAGTTCCCAGGCTGTGACCGCGCTGAGAAAAACCTGAGGAGCCGACTCCAGCCGAAGCAGGACAGAATCCGGAATCCGCTGCAGCCTCTGATCCAGCCAGACTACGACGTTCGAATCCAACAGCAGGGCTGGCTCCGTCATCTGGGTTCCGCCGCTTCACCTTCAGCTCCAAAGGGGTTTTCTTCCCCTTCATCCTGAAAATAAGACAACGGAATATCTTTCTCCCAATCGTCGGAGCGGTAGGTGACCCCCAGCAGGTTTTGCCCAAATTTGCGCAAAGGCTTCAACCCCTTGTCGTCTACGGCAAGAGAGATGAGTTTAGCCATCGGCTTCCCCGCCTTGGCAATCACGATCTCTTCGCCCTTCGCCGCCCGCTCCACCAGACTGGAAAGCTGGGTCTTCGCCTGATAGATGTTGACCTGCGTCGGTTTGTTGGGTTTCTCATTCGGCGGCGGAATAGGATTTGCGGACATAGCTGCCCCTCTGATGCTCCAAATGTGATCCGAACCTGATATGACCCTGCACTTGGTCTAGTTGGTCAACCGCTCTCCAATTTTGCTTCGTTTTGGCGAATTGGTCAAGTTGGTCAACCCAAATGACTCCTGAGCGGATTCGCGCTCCGTCCGACCCTCGGCAATCAGCGCCCAGGATTGGGTGATTTCCATTGCAGTTTTCTCCATTTGGCCTTACCTTGGCTGCAACCCGAAATCCCATCTCCGGAGCGGCTTAAAATGAACGATCCTCAACACGTGAGCGGCATCCTCGCCGCGGTCGTCGGCGTCTACCTGATCCTCCTGGTGGTCATCATGGCCGTCATCATCATCCCCTTCTGGTTCATCCTCAAGAAGGCCGGATTCTCCTCCTGGCTCTCGCTCATCAACCTGGTTCCCTTTGGCACGCTCATCCTGCTCTACATCCTGGCCTTCGCGGAGTGGAAGGTGATCCCCGCGCCGCAAGTCGCCTGGCAACCGCCACCGCCCTATCCGCCCCAGGCCTGAGGAACGGCCTCAGTCCAATCACTCAGACAGCTGCGGCGCTTCGGCAGCCGTGCATTCCGCATTTGGAGGATCAGATGGGAGAAATGCTTCAACCCTGGCATCTGCTCTTGCTTGGCATCGTTTTCTCCTTCATTGTTGTCCCGCTCCGGGTTCTGCCCTTTTGGTTCATCTGCGCCAAGGCAGGCTTCTCGCCGTGGCTCTCACTGCTCTATCTCATTCCATTCGGCGGAGTGGTTTTGAATTTCGTGCTCGCCTTTGGGCAGTGGCGCGTGGCGCCCATCCCGCAGGCTGCATGGCCGCAGCGTCCGCCTTATCCTCCGCAGGCATAGGCGCGGGCATAGATGCAAAGCTGGTAGCATCGAAGAGGAAAACTCTTGACGATGCCTGAAACCGCACCCTCCGCAGTCGCTCCACCGCGCGTCCGTTTTGCCCCTTCACCTACCGGCTTTCTCCACGTAGGCAGTGCCCGCACCTTCATCTTCAACTGGCTTTACGCCCGCCACAACGGCGGAACAATGGTGCTCCGCCTCGACGACACCGACGCCGAGCGCAACACCGAGGCCAGCGTCCAATCCATCTTCGACGGCCTCCGCTGGCTGGGCCTCGACTGGGACGAGGAATACAAACAATCCGAGCGCCTCGATCTGCACCGCGCCGCCGCGCAGCAGATCTTCGAAAAAGGCCTGGCCTATCGCGACTTCACCCCCGCCCATGCGGCTGACGGCGAAGCATCCTCCGCCCAGGGCGCCTGGCTCTTCAACCCCGGTATGCCCGGTCTGCCGCGCGCGGAAAGCGACCGCCGCGCCGCCGCCTGCGAGCCCTTCGCGCTCCGCTATCGAGTCCCCCGCGGACTCGACCGCACCCTCCACTTCAACGACTCCGTCTACGGCGCGCAGTCCAAGCTCGCCGATGAAGTCGAAGACTTTGCCCTGCTCCGTTCAGACGGAATGCCCACCTACCATCTGGCCTCCTGCGTCGACGACGCCGACATGCGCATCAGCCACATCATCCGCGGCCAGGATCACCTGACCAACACGTTCAAGCACCTGCTCCTCTTTGAAGCCCTCGGCGTCCCCTCCCCGCAGTTCGCCCATCTGCCCCTGCTGGTGGCGCCCGACGGCGCCAAGCTCTCCAAGCGCAAGCACGGCCCCGTTGTCAGCGTCACCACCTATCGCGACGCCGGCTTCCTGCCCCAGGCCTTCATCAACTTCCTCTGCCTGCTCGGCTGGTCGCCCAAGAACGACCGCGAGGTCATGCCGCTCGATGAACTGGCCGCGGCGTTCACGCTTGAGGGCGTCAACCGCGCCAACGCCGTCGTCAATTTTTCCGACGAGACCCCGTTCGACGCCAAGGCCGTCCATCTCAACGCCGAGCACATCCGCGCCCTGGCTGTGGATGAGCTAAGCCAGCGCCTTGGGCCTTTCTTCGCTCAGGCCGGCCTCGCCGCTTCGCCGGAAAAACTCCTCGCTATCACCCCGCTCATCCGCGAGCGCATCAAATTGCTGAAAGACGCCGTCGCTGCCGCCGATTTTTTCTTTGTGCAGGAACTCCCGAAGTATGACCCAACGGAGTTGGTCCCGCAGAAGGGCGATGCAGCTCTCGCTCATCGCATTCTTGAGCATGCCCAGCAAGTGCTGTCCACAATCGCCTTCGATCACGAGTCCCTCGATCAGGCGCTTCGTGCCTCAGCTTCGCACTTAGGTCTGAAGGCCGGGCAGGCCTTCCAGCCCATCCGGGTCGCCGTCTGCGGCCGCAAGAACGCGCCGCCGCTGTTTGAAACCATGGCCGTCCTCGGCCGCGACGTCTGCCTCGCCCGCATCCGCCAGGCCGAAGCTAATCTGCAATCGCTCGGATGAACAGAAATTCGCCGTGTTGAACTGGGTTTTCTGCTTGACGTTTTGTAATCGAACGATTACACTGTGACCATGTTTTCCGTCAGGCCGCTTCCCGAGTTCACCACCTGGCTTGATGGCTTGAAAGACTTGAAGGTACGCGGCGCGGTGGTGGAGCGAATCAAGCGCCTCTCGTTCGGCCTGATGGGCGACTTCAAGGCGATTGGCGACGGCGTGATTGAGCTGCGTATCGATTTCGGCGCAGGCTGGCGCGTCTATTACACGCAATCTGGCGCAGAGATCGTCGTCCTGCTTGCGGGCGGTTCCAAGCGCACTCAGAAGAGAGACATCAAGCGAGCCAAGGCTCTGGCCGCGTTGCTCAAAAGCGAAAGGAACTCGTGATGAAAAAAACCATCAACGTGGACGACCTGCCCGAATTCGATCCCGCAAAGTACCTCGACAACGAAGAGAGCATTGCCGTCTATCTGACCGGAATTCTGGAAGCGAATGACGCGGCCCTTCTGGCTTCGGCGCTCGGGGACATTGCCCGCGCGCGCGGCATGACGGAGATCGCCAAGGCCGCCGGAATTACCCGTGAAGCTCTCTACAGAGCCCTTCGCCCCGATAGCGCGCCCCGCTTTGACACCATCAGCCGTGTTTGCACGGCGCTCGGCGTGCGTTTGGTGGCCCAGCCCATCCCCGTCGGCAAAGCGGCGGCCTGAGAGCTCATCCCTGGCCGACACTGTTCTCTCTGAGCCGCAGGCCCCAGTGGGATAATGAACTAAAGCCATGACCAACCCGAATCCGGAAAGCCCCGCCGTTCCAACACCCGACGCGCCAAGCCCAGAAACCCGCACGCAAACCAACTTCCTTGAGGACATCATCGCCGAGGACGTGCGCACGCAA
>Ga0302267_10004199_pt1 | contig 15914 bp, 14 predicted proteins | sample III_Bog_E1_3_FD_194555 | JGI IMG/M metagenome (GOLD analysis project Ga0302267, IMG submission 194555) | Peat permafrost microbial communities from Stordalen Mire near Abisko, Sweden - III_Bog_E1_3 | ecosystem: Environmental > Terrestrial > Soil > Wetlands > Peat | place: Sweden: Abisko... | reverse complement strand
ATCGGCGACGCGCACTCCGCGGGCTTCGCCCTGGAGGTGTGGGCGCGCGCCACCGGAGGCGATGTCCCCGAGGATCTGCTCCGCGCGGAGCTTCTGCGCGGCGGCGGGGACGTGATGACCTCGGCGGTCGTCTCCGAGGCGGAGGCCCTCCGGCTGCTCGCCCGCGCCCGGATCGGTGACGCGGTGGGCGTCCTCTCGCGGGCGTGGGGCCGGGTACGCGAGGCGCGACTCCGGCTCGAGTACGTCGCCCACCTGCCGATCGCTCTCGCGGCGGCCCTCCGGCGCGAGGCGGAGGCCGAGCCCCCCTGGGCGCCGGCCCGACGCGAGGCGAAGCTCACGCAGGCCGAGCGCGCGCTGCGCAGGGGCCTCGCGCGAGCCAGGCGCTTTCAGACCAACCTGCCGTGGGCGCTCCACGAGGCGGCGCTCCTCGACGCGATCCGGGGGAGGCCCGGGCGCGCGCGCCGGCGGCTCGACGCGTGCGTGGCCGTCGCCGAGCGCCAGGAGGCGCGCCACGAGCGGGCACGGGCCCTCCTCTCGCGGGCCCGGGTCGGCCGCTCTCTTGGCTGGGTGAGCTGGGAGCGCGACCTCGCCGAGGCCCGACAGGAGCTCTGGGCGATCGGAGCCGAGTTCGAGATCGGCGACGAGGACCGGCCGGTCGCGCTGGCGCTGGTCGATCGCTTCACCCGGCTGCTCGACATCGGTCGCCGCATCGTTTCTTCCCTGTCGAAGGACGAGATCTTCGCGCAGGTCGAGGAGGGGGGCCGCCTTCTGCTCCGCGCGGAGAGCTGCACCATCCGGGATGTCTCGCCGGCGACGCCGCTCGGGAGCTCCCCGCCGCTCGCCGAATTGCTGCGCCGGGCGACGGCCGCGGGCCGGCCGGTCATCGTGCCTGCTCCGCTGCTCGACTGGGGGGGCGAGGCGTTCGCCCGGTGCCGGTCTGCCCTCTGGGCACCGATCATCACGCGCGGCCGGCTCTCCGCGTGCCTCTTGGCCAGCCACACGCAGGTGAGCGAGCTCTTCACCGCAGACGACGAGCGGGTCGCCCTCTTCATCGCGACGCTCGCGAGCGCGGCGCTCGAGAACGCCGAGGGTTTCGACCGCGCGAGACGGGAGGTTCGCGCGCGAGACGACTTCCTCCGGGTCGCCTCGCACGAGCTCAAGACGCCGCTCACCCCGCTCAGGCTTCAGATCCAGCTCCTGCTCAAGCGCTTGCGCGGCGGCGCCTCGCTCGAGAAGATGCCGCAGGCCGTCCAGCAGCTCGAGATCGCCCAGCGGAGCACGGAGCGGCTCGCGGCGCTCGTCGATCAGCTCCTCGACGTCTCACGGGTCGCCGCCGGCGGGGTCGAGCTGGCCCGGGAGCGCGTGGACCTCGCGGATTTGACGCGCCAGGTGGTCGAGCGCTACCGGGGATTGCTCGCCGCCGCGAGGTGCGAGGTGGATCTCGCGCTCCAGGGCGACGTCGTGGGATCGTGGGACCGGTCGCGCCTCGATCAGGTGCTGGCGAACCTGCTCTCGAACGCCGTCACGTTCGGCCCGGACAAGCCGATTCGTGTCGAGGTGGCGCGCGCGCCGGGCCGCGCGGTCCTGACCGTCGCGGACCACGGTATCGGCATCGCCCGCGAGGATCAGGAGCGGATCTTCCAGCGCTACGAGCGCGCCGTCTCGGCGCATCACTTCGGCGGCCTCGGGCTGGGCTTGTATGTCGTCCGGCAGGTCGTGGAGGCCCACGGCGGCACGATCACGGTGGCGAGCACGCCGGGGCACGGGGCAACCTTCGCGGTCGAGCTCCCCCTGGACGAGGAGCCCTCGCGCGTGGAGCATCGTGCCCGAGGACCGATGGCGTGACAGCGGCGCGGTGGGACCTTCCCAGGACTCCCCTTGACAAGTAAAATCGACAGACGGCCGAGAGGGGGACGAATATCCCCGATCGACATGCGCGGTCGTTCTTGTGATGCGGCGGACACGGCGGCACCACATCCTCCGTTCCGGGAGGTCTTCCATGGAATCGGGACGTGTCCTGTCTCTCTGCCTCGGGGCCCTGGCCATGTCGGCCCCCTCGATACTGCTCGGCTGCACCAGCGGGGACGGTCCAAGCTCGGGGCCGGTGGTGTGGGCTGCGCAGCCCAAGCCCGGCCCGGCGGGGCTGCCACCGGCGATCAGCGGCGGCACGCTGCTGGTCCAGCAGGACGGTTCGGTGGTCGCGGCCGATCCGGACCGCGACGTGGTCTGGTTCATCGACTCCGACGCCCAGACGGTGCGTGGCTACGTGAAGCTCCAGGCCGGAGACGAGCCCGGCCGCGTGGTCGAGGACGGGGCCGGCCGCATCCACGTGGCGCTGCGCCGCGGCGGAGCGCTGGTGTCGATCGACCCCCGGACCGGGACGATCCTCGAGCGGCGCGCGGTGTGCCCGGCGCCCCGCGGCATCGCCTACGACGTCCATTCCGATACGATTCACGTGGCCTGCGCCGACGGGCTCCTCGCCACCTTCCCCGCCGCCGGCGGCGCCGCCGTGCGCGAGGTCCACCCCGACACCGATCTTCGCGACGTCATCGTGCAAGATGGCGTGCTCTACGTGAGCCGGTTCCGCACCGCCGAGCTCCTCCAGCTCACCACGGACGGCGCGGTCGCGCAGCGAACCGCCCTGCCTTCGGCAACGAGCAGCGGCCCCGGGCTGACCACCACGTCGGTGCCCGAGGTGGCCTACCGGACCGTCGCGTTGCCGAGCGGCGGGGTGGCGATGCTGCACCAGCGCGCCCAGCAGGAGGCCGTCGCCACCACCCCGGGCGGTTACACCGGCGGGAGCTGCCCCGGCGTCGGCGTCGTCCAGAACGCGGTGTCGTTCATCCAGCAGGGCGCCGCGCCCGCCATCGCGCCCGCTCTGATGATGCTGAGCCTGGCGGTGGACGTGGCCGTGTCCAGCGACGGCACCCAGGTCGCCGTCGCCGCGACCTCGTCCCGCGGCGGGAGCGCCGTCTACACGTACGCCGTGAGCGATTTGCAAGACGCCCTGACGAACCTGGACGTCCCCTGCATCCCCCCGCAACCGCAGCTGAACACGGGCGGGCAGGCGATCGCGGTGGCGTTCGACCCGTACAACCAGGTCGTGTCTCAGCAGCGCGAGCCGGCCTCGATCACCATCCAGGGCAACGTCATCCCGCTCCCCGCGCTCGGCGCCGGGGACGAGGGGCACAACATCTTCCACACCGGCACCGGGGGCGGCATCGCTTGCGCTTCCTGCCACCCCGAGGGCGGCGACGACGGGCACGTCTGGACGTTCACCGGCATCGGCGCGCGGCGCACCCAGAACCTCCAGGGCGGCGTCATGGACCGGATGCCCTTCCACTGGAGCGGCGACATCGCGGACATGGACGCGCTCGTCAGCGTGGTCCTGGTCGGCCGGATGGGTGGCGCGGCCCTCGACTCGGCCGCGACCACCGACCTCGGCGCCTGGATGCACGGGCAACCGGCGCTGACCGCACCGGCCCCGGCAGACGCCGCCGCCGTGGCGCGCGGCGCGATCGTCTTCAACGACAGCGCCACCGGCTGCACCGGCTGCCACGACGGCCCGCAGCTCTCCAACCACCAGCTCGTCGACGTGGGCACCGGCGGCCTGTTCAAGGTCCCGTCCCTGATCGGCGTGGGCTACCGCGCACCCTATCTCCACGACGGGTGCGCGGCTTCGCTGTCGGATCGCTTCACGGATGCCACCTGCGGTGGCGCGCAGCACGGCACCACGGCGCAGCTCGGCGCGGGGCAAATTTCGGATCTGGTGGCCTATCTCCAGAGTTTGTAGCCAGGTCGTTCGCCCCCCTTCCTCCTGGAGCTCCGGACAATCGGCGGCAGGCCGCCTTTTTCGTGATGGCGCGTGGTGCGGGCTGCCACAACCTCCTCCACAGCCGAGGAGGTCTCCATGAATTCGGGGCGCGTCCTATCTTTCTGCCTCAGCGCGGTATCCGTCGCGGCTCCCTGGACGGTGGGGTGCCAGGCGGCCGGGGATTTCGATCCGTACTCGTCGGCGGTACCGCCGCCGGCCTCACAGCAGCCTCCCCCCGCGAGCAACCCACCGATCGACCCCAGCCTCCCCGTGCCGTCGTCCCCGACGCTGCCGATGCCGCCCCCCATCAGCGGGGGCTCGCTGCTCGTCCTGCACGATGGCAACACGGCCGTGGCCGCCGATCCCGATCGGGACATGGTGTGGGTCGTCGATCTCGCCGGGCAGGCGGTGATCCACTCCATCCAGCTCCAGCCCGGGGACGAGCCGGGTCGCCTCGTCGAGGACGCCGCCGGTCACGTCCACGTCGCGCTGCGCCGCGGCGGAGCGCTGGTCTCCATCGATCCCACCGCCGGCACCATCGTCGCGCGCCGTCCGGTGTGTGCCGCGCCGCGGGGCCTGGCGTACGACGCCGCCCTCGACGCGATCCACGTGGCCTGTGCCGACGGGATCCTCGCCACCTTTCCCGCCGCCGGCGGCGCCGCCATCCGCGTCGTCCAGCCCGACGTCGATCTGCGCGACGTCATCGTGCAGAACGGCGTCCTCTACGTGAGCCGCTTCCGCGAAGCCGAGCTCCTCCAGCTCGCCGCGGACGGCACCGTCGCGGAGCGCTTCATCATGTCCACCGCCGTGAACGTGGCGCCCATGGGCACGACCACGAACGTGCCGGAGGTGGCCTACCGGACGGTTGCCCTCCCCGGCGGCGGCCTGGCGATGCTGCACCAGCGGGCCCAGCAAGAAGCCGTCGATATCACCACGCAGGGCGGCTACGCGGGCAACCAGATGTGCCCCGGCGTGGGCATCGTCCAGAACACGGTCTCGTTCATCACCCCAGGGGCGGTGCCGGCGGTCGGACCGCCGCTCGGCATGCTCACCCTGGCGGTCGACATGGCGATCTCGGCGGACGGCACGCAGGTCGCGATCGCCGCCCCGGGCAGCGAGTTCGGCACCACCGTGGGCACCTATCCGACGAGCGTGCTGCAGGCGGCCGCGGTGCCGCTCCTCGGGGACTGCGCGATGCCCTCCGGCCAGCCGCTGGGAGGGGGCGAGCAGGTGATCGCCGTGGCCTTCGACGGCCAGGGCAACGTGATCGCGCAGACGCGGGCCCCGGCCACCATCAGCTTCGGCAACGTCTTCATCCCGCTGCCCGGAGAGGTCGTCACCAACGACGGCCACGTCAACTTCCACGCGGGCACCAAGGCCGGCATCGCCTGCGCCTCGTGCCACCCCGAGGGCGGCGACGATGGCCACGTGTGGCAGTTCACGGGGCTCGGCGCCCGCCGCACGCAGAACCTCCGGGGCGGCGTCCTCGCGCGCATGCCGTTCCACTGGAGCGGCGACATCGCCAACATGGACGATCTCGTCAGCGTCGTGCTGGTCGGCCGCATGGCGGGCCCCTCGCTCGACGAGCAGCAGACCGCCGACCTCGGCCAGTGGATGGATTCCCTGCCGTCGCTCACTCCAGCGGCGCCGCTCAACCCGACCGACGCCACCCGCGGCGCCGCCATCTTCCACGACCCCGCCGTCGGCTGCACGACCTGCCACGACGGGGCGCAGCTCTCCAATCACCGGCTCGTCGACGTGGGCACCGGCGGCGTCTTCAAGGTGCCCTCGCTCATCGGCGTCGGCTACCGCGCGCCCTACCTCCACGACGGCTGCGCGGCCACGCTGCTCGATCGGTTCGCCGACCCCACCTGCTCCGGCGGCGAGCAGCACGGCCATACCGCGCACCTCGAGCCGCGAGAGATCTCGGACCTGGTCGCGTATCTCCAGAGCCTGTAGGGGGAGCGCCCGAGAGCGGCCCGCGACCGCATCACATCCCGCTGAAGTCGCAGCTCCCGTTCACGCAGCCCGCGGGGATCGTGATCGTCGGCGTGCCGGTGTAGATCGACGACACGAACGCCGCGATCTGCGCCCGCGCGGCGTCGCCTGCCGGCGTCGCCTGCGCGGCGAACCCGTGGACGTCGAACGGGTCGCTCGAGGTCACGTGGTACTGGGTGATGCCGCTCTTGCCGGTGACCTGGGTGGCCGTGGGGATGCCGGCGGCGATGGGCACCAGCACCGCGCCGACCTGGGTCGCGCCGGTGACGACCGCGACCATCTCCGAGCCGGGGTTGGGCACCACCGGATCGCCGATGCTCTCCTGGATGAGGAACGCCGCGTTGCGCGTCGCGAGCTGGGTGGACCAGGGGGCGCCGTCGATCTCATCGAAGTTGCCCTGCGCCATCGCGACCGCGTGGAGCGCGTTGAGCTCGCCCTGGTAGGGCGCCTGGAGCAGCCCCTCGATCATGGTGAACAGCAGCGACTTGGGCACGAAGTGCGTCCACGCGGCGCCGGGGACGTTGAGCACGCCGTACTTCACGTCGGGATCGGTGCAGGTCGCGACCAGGCCCATGATGCCGCCCAGCGATCCGCCGGCCCACACCACGTTGGTCGGATCGGGGCGCCGGCCCACCGCCGGGTTGGTGGTCGTCTCGAGCATGGGCCCGGCGAGCGCGTCGCCGAGGATCCCTCCCAGGGTCGCCTGCACGGCCGCCGCGTCGGCGAGCGCCTGCATCAGCATCCCCGCAGCGTGGGACGAGCCCTGGAAGACCTGGATCAGTCCGACGAACGTGGCGAGCACGTCCGTCGACGTCCACCCGTCGAACTGGATGCCCACCTTGGCGACGCCCGCGCCGGCGATCTCGGCGTCGAGCGTGGGGTCGTCGTAGTTGCCGCCGGTGCCGTGACCGTACATCACGAAGTGGTAGTCCCCGGTCCCCACGGGCACCACGACGCGGAAGGGGGCCGTCCGCGTGCCGCTCGCGACCGGGAGGCCGTTCGCGTCGAGCGTGAGCACGCTGCCGGCCGCCGGGTTGATGTAGTCGGGGAGCCCGCTCAGCACCCCCTCGACGATGGCCGCGATCGGCGCCGGGCCGGTCGTGTCCACACTGTTGAGCGTCACCGTGACGGTGCCGGCGGCGACGGCCGCGATCGCCGCCTGGCGCATCGCCGCGAGGCGCCGCTGCGGATCGACCGCGTCGCGCGTGGTGAAGTCCCACACCCGCAGGACGTGGTGGACGTCGATCCCGGCCTTGGCCAGCACCGCCCGCGTCGGCGCGTGGTAGGCGGCGAGCTGCGCCTCGGCGAGCGTGGCCGGCGCGGCGAGCCCGAGCGCGATCAGCGCGGGGCGCCCGGCGACGAGCGGCGCGCCGCCGCTGGCGGGGAGGTCGTCCATGACGCAGGCGACGTAGTCCGCGTTGGCCTCCAGCGGACGGAGCGGGTAGCCGAACACCAGCGACTCGGGGCTGCCGTCGTCGGCCTGCCCCTGCTCGACGTCGAAGCGCAACGGCACGGCCGTGCCCAGCGCGGGATCGCCCTTCTGCGCGACCAGGAGGCGCACCGGCCCGGTGCTGCCCGTGGGCACCGCGCCGACGTTGGTGGGGAACCCGGTGACCAGCGGCGTCACCCGCGAGAAGCCGTCGGCGAGGTTGATGCTGGTGACCTGGTCGGGCGCGATCAAGCTGCTGGGATTTACGGCGACGCGGAGCCCCGTCGTCGTGGTCGCGTCGACCGTCGTGTAGGTGCTCGATGGCCAGGGGAGCAGGCACGCCGTCGGATCCATCGGGTCGCACGCGGCGGTGAGCGGCGTGCGCACGCCCGGGAGGCGGTCGGCGACGTTGAAGTCCGGCGCGGAGCTGGAGCAGCCGGCGGCGACGGCGAGGGCGGCGAAGCAGAAGATCGGGCGGAAGCGCATGGGGGAGACGACGCTACGACCACGGCGCGCCGGTGACAATCCGTGCGACACTGCCGCGCCATGGATGTGTCAAATCTGGGCGCCCGGCTGGCGGAGATCCTCGACGGCGGCGGCGAGCCCGCCCCGGGAGCCGACCGCTTCCTCCCCCTGGTCACGCTCGACTCCGGGGCCCGCTGCGGCCTCGACCGGGAGGGGCGCTGGCTCCTCGTCCCCGACGACGGCCGCCCGGCCACGCGCTCCACCCCCGACACCGCGCACCTCTTCCACGAGGTGCTGGAGTGGAAGCGCCCCCGCTTCGACGACGCGCTCGAGGCCGGCGCCCGGGCCGCGGAGCTGCCCGCCGACGAGGTGGTCTTCGCCTTCCCCACCGTCGACGTCGTCCGCGGCGTGCTCGCCAAGCAGCACCCCTACCTAACCCGCCTCGCCCTGGAATGGCTCCACCCCACCGAGCTGCGCGCCCTCCGCGCCGACCTCCGGGAGGTGACGCGCACGGCCAGCATGCCGCTGCCGGTGAAGGAGCTGGCCGAGCGGCTCATCGTCCCGGAATGAAGGGCGTGGCCCGCGCTCGTCCCTCCATTGCCATTGACATCCGGATCGAAAACATCTCGTATCGGAACGATAAGGCCATTGTTTCCCGTCCCCATTGTTCCCCCGACGAGCACCTAGTGGGCACCGAGCTGCAGCGAATCGTGGAATACGTGACCGAGAACACGAGAGGACTGGCCAAGATCGATCTGGCGCGACTCAACCTCCGGGTAGGAAAGCCGCTGTCGCGGTTCGCGCTCACCCTCCCGGACGATCCGGCGCTGGTGGCCAGCGCCTGGGCGTGCGCCCGCGATATCGTCGGTGAAGCCGCGGGGGCGCCGCGATGAGCACGGCGCTCGCCCTCCAGGCCGATCTCGACCGCTCGATCCTCGCGACCGGGGGCCGGCGGGTCGTGTTCCATTGCCATCATTACAACGTCTTCCTCCAGCGCACGATCGAGGAGGGGCTCAAGGAGCGGGCGCCCGCCCTGCTCACCGCCGCGGCGATGGAGACGGCGCGCGCGGTCCTCAACGGGCTGGAGGCCTCGAGCCCGGCTGGATCGCCGGCGGCGATCCTCGCGCGTGCGGCGGAGCTCCTCTCCGCGAACGGCTTCGGTCGGGCCGACGCGGGCGGCCTCGGCGTGCGCGGCGGCGAGGTCGAGATCCACAGCTCGCACTATGCGGTCGGGTGGGTCTCGAAATGGGGCCAGCGGCCCTCCCCTTGCTGCTTCTTCGCGGCGGGCTGGTTCGCGGGCGCGGTCGCCGTGGCCGGCGGCCTTGCCCCGGAGCGCGTCGACGCGCGCGAGACCGCCTGCCTCGCCGCGGGCGCCGATCGCTGCTCGTTCTCCGTGGAGGTGCGCTGATGTCCATCGATGAGCGGGCCATCGTCGAGGCGGTCTCCGGCCTCGGCTTCGCCGCCAACGAGGAGGGGCTGATCCCGGCCTTCGGGCTCTACCTCACCCGGCACTTCTCCGATTACTACAACCGCATCTCGTATGCGTTCCTCCACGATTACATCCGCCAAGCGCCGGAGCTCGGCGAGGACGCCCGCGAGCTCCTCCAGGAGGCGGGCCGGGTGTGCGCGTTCAACACCTTCGGCGGCATCATGACGTCGGTGGAGTGGGACGCGGTCGTGCGCCCGATGATCGAGACGCGCGAGGACTGGGTCCGCGGCATGGTCGCGGTGGTGAACGCGCTCGGCTGGGGCCGCTGGTCGGTCCACGCGCTCCAGGGCGGCGAGCGCCTCGTGGTGCGCATCGCCGACAGCTACGAGGCGACCGGCTTCCTCCGCGACTACCCCGGGAGCGACGAGCCTCGCTGCTTCCTCGCCACGGGCGGGGTCGCGGGCCTGATGAACCTCGTCTACCAGGGCGACGTGACCGCGCGGCCGGTGTTCTCCGAGGAGTACTACGTCGAGGTCTTCCGCGACGCGCGCTCGTTCCGCGCGCACGAGACGCTGTGCATCGCGCGCGGCGACGCCTGCTGCGAGATCGTCGCCGAGCGGGGCGGCGACTAGCCGCGCGGTGGAGGCTCGACCCACCGCCTGCTCGGGAGAGGTGCTGGAGACGGTCGCGATCGGCGCGATCGTCATGACCCGCCGGTACGGCTGCATCCGCCGCGATCAGTACGAGCTGCGCGCGGCGGGTCCCTTCCCGCCCACGCTGCGCGAAGCGCTCGCCGCCCGCGGGGCGATCACGGGCGGCCCGGCGCTCTACGTGCTCGACGTGCCCGGCGCCTACCAGCTCACCGTGGCGCCCCGGGCGGGCCGCGCGCTCCTCATGCCTCGGCTCTCCACCGAGCCTCCCTTCCAGCGCGCCTCGGCGCTCGACGTCGCCGCGCTCCTCGACGCGCTGACCTCGCCGGGCCCCTGATCGGGCTACATCGTCACCACGGCGCGGATCGACTCGCCGGAGTGCATGAGATCGAACGCGTCGTTGATGCGATCGAGCGGCAGGGTGTGGGTGATCAGCGGGTCGATCTTGATCTTGCCCTCCATGTACCAGTCCACGATCCTGGGCACGTCGGTGCGCCCCTTGGCGCCGCCGAAGGCCGTCCCCTTCCACACCCGCCCGGTGACGAGCTGGAAGGGCCGCGTCGAGATCTCCTGCCCGGCGCCGGCGACGCCGACGATGACGCTGGTGCCCCAGCCCTTGTGGCAGCACTCGAGCGCCTGGCGCATCACCTCGACGTTGCCGATGCACTCGAAGCTGAAGTCGGCGCCGCCGCGGGTGAGCTCGACGAGGTGAGCCACCAGATCGCCCCCGACCTCGCGCGGGTTGACGAAGTGGGTCATGCCGAACGCCTCCGCGATGGCCCGGCGGGCCGGGTTGAGGTCGACGCCGACGATCATGTCGGCACCCGCCATCCGCGCGCCCTGGAGCACGTTGAGCCCGATGCCGCCGAGCCCGAACACCACGACGTTGTCGCCGGGGCGCACCTTGGCGGTGTTGATCACGGCGCCGATGCCGGTGGTGACGCCGCAGCCGATGTAGCAGACCTTGTCGAAGGGCGCGTCCTCGCGGATCTTGGCGAGGGCGATCTCCGGGACGACCGTGTAGCTGGCGAAGGTGGACGTGCCCATGTAGTGGAGCACCGGCTCGCCCCGGAGCGAGAAGCGGCTGGTGCCGTCGGGCATCAGCCCCTTGCCCTGCGTGCCGCGGATGGCCTGGCAGAGGTTGGTCTTGCCGCTCGTGCAGTAGGAGCACTCCCGGCACTCCGGCGTGTAGAGCGGGATCACGTGGTCGCCCTTCTTCAGGCTCTTCACCCCGGCGCCCACGTCGACGACGACGCCGGCGCCCTCGTGGCCGAGGATGGCGGGGAAGAGGCCCTCCGGGTCCTTGCCCGAGAGCGTGAACGCGTCGGTGTGGCAGACGCCGGTGGCCTTGATCTCGACCAGCACCTCGCCAGCGCGAGGACCCTCGAGCTCGACGTCCTCGATGGTCAGGGGGGCGCCTGCGCGATGGGCGACGGCGGCTCGGACACGCATGATCTTCTCCTCGGGGGGGCGGGTTGGCGCGAGAGCATTTCAGGCTCGCGCGCAGGGCGCAATGCTCCGCTATCCTCCGCTCCGTGGACGTCGACTGGGAGCGGGCGCGGGCAGCCTTCGCGGCGGGAGATCTGAGCGCGGCCGAGCTCGCGTGCACCTACGTGGCCGACCGGGTCCGCCGCGACGCGCCCCGCCGGTGGGTGCAGGGCCCGCGCCGGCCGGTGCTCGATGCGGGCGAGCGACCGGGGCCCCTGGTGCAGCTCTTCGCGGAGCGCGACCTGTACCGCCTGCCGCGCTCGGTGTCGGAGGCGCTGGTCGCGTGGGCGGCGGGGCGGCGGCAGGTGGCGGTGCTGTTCGAGCTGCCCTCCCCGCAAGCGGTGCTGGCGATGCAGGCGCGCGGGCGACGGTGCGTGTCGCTGCTCGAGGACGCGGCCGTGCCCGAGGGCCCCATCGCCGGGCTGCCGCGCCGCGAGGGGGCCTACGGGTCGGGAGGGCTGGCGTTCGCGGTCCACGACCTGTGCCACCTGGAGAAGTTCGCGGCGAGCGAGCACCACCGGGAGCAGGTGGGGTTCTTCGCCGCCCTGGAGGAGGCGCTGGGGGACGCGGCGTGGCGCCGGCTCGAGGCGGCGTTCGACGCGGCGTGGGAGCACGATCGGGATCACGTGCTCTCGGACATGAACGGGGCGTCGGCCTTCCTGTTCGTGGTGCTGCGGAACAAGATGAAGCTCGCGGTGCGGCGGAGGATCGCCCGCGAGCGGGGCGAGCCGTGCCGCAGCGGCGCGCTGGACGAGCAGGAGTCGACCGCCTACGCGGAGGCCGTGGAGGTGCTGGTCGCGGCACTGGGCCTCCGCGGCGAAGCCCGCGAGGGCGCCCGAAGCATGGCGTCGCGGCACGAGGCAGAGGTGGTGGGAGAGGTGCTGCGGCGCTGGTTCGAGGAGCGCGCGGCAGGGGTGGCGTGAGCACTTCACCCCTGGGTCCGCACGCCACGCCCGCATCGCCGATCGCTGGCGACGAACCGTGGCGGAAAGCAACAATGTGGCCCTTTGCCACACCCTGCGAGCGCGTTGACCGTGGAACGCGCGCCGTCCGTGTCGCTCGAGGTGGCATGCTCGTTGCGAAGGGGCGCACCAACATGAACACAGCTCGGCAACACTCCCGCCACGCGGCGGCTCTCGGTCTCCTCGGCGCCACCCTCTGCGCCTCCCTCGGGTGCAAATCCGCGGCGCCCAAGCCCGCAGACAGCGCCGCCGGCAACGCCTCCGGCGGCATCTCGGTCGAGGTGACGCCCGGCGCCACCGCCCGACAGGACACCGCCACCCCGTCCAGCGGATCGATCCACGTCGAGGGCCGGATCATGAAGGCCTGCGGCGACGTCCCGACCGCGCACTTCGCCTTCGACTCGGCGAAGATCCAGCCCGACGCCGGCGTCGTCCTCGACGCCATCGCCCGCTGCTTCGTCGGCGGGCCGCTCACGGGCCGCGGCATGAAGCTCATCGGCCACGCGGACCCGCGCGGCGAGCACGAGTACAACTTCGGGCTCGGGCAGAAGCGCGCCGGCAGCGTGGGGGCCTACCTCGCGGTGAAGGGCCTCGACAATTCGCGGCAGCAGGTTTCCTCGAAGGGTGACACCGACGCGATCGGCACCGACGAGGCGGGCTGGGCGCGCGACCGCAAGGTCGACATCTTCCTCGCCGACTGAGCGCGTGCCATGCAGAACACGACCACGGCGCAGGTAGTCCCCATCCAGCTCGATCCGCTCTCGCTCGTCCTCCACGCGTCGGGGCCGGTCTTCCTGGTGGTGTGGTCGCTGGTCGCGGCGGCCGCGGTCGTGTGGCTCGTCACCTTCCTCAAGGTGTTTCAGCTCGCCCGGCTCAAGGCGGCGGAGCGGCGCTTCGAGGCGGACGCCGCCGGCGCGGTGACCGCGGACCACCTCTTCGCGCTTGCCCAGCGCAACGGCGAGGCCCCCGGCGGGCGGATCGTCCTCGCGCTCGGGAAGCGGGACGGCTCCGGAAGGCTCCTCGAGGCCGTGGCCAAGCGCGCCATCGTCACCGAGGGGCAGCGGGCCGGCTCGCTGCTCACCGTCCTCTCCACCATCGGCTCGGCGGGGCCCTTCGTGGGCCTCTTCGGGACCGTGTACGGCATCATGGACGCCTTCCTCCGCATCGGTCAGCAGAAGAGCGCCTCGCTCCCGGTGGTCGCCCCGGCCATCGGCGAGGCGCTCATCGCCACGGCCATCGGCCTCTTCGCGGCCATCCCGGCGGTCGTCGCCTACAACGCCATCAGCAAGCGCGTCGACGATCTGATGGCCGAGGTCGAAGCCTCGAGCGAGGCCTGGGTCGCGATCGTCGCGGGCGAGGCCGCCGCGGTCCCGGCGCGCGGGCCTTCGATGCAAGCTTCCGGGGGGCGCTAGGCTCGCCATGGGAGCGTCGATGGGAGGCAGGGGCCGGAAGGGATTCTCCGACATCAACGTCACCCCGCTGGTCGACGTGATGCTGGTGCTCCTGGTGGTGTTCATGGTCACGGCGCCCCTGCTCACCAGCGCGCTGCGCGTGGAGCTGCCCAACGTCGAGGCCCACGACACGGCGGTGAAGGACAGCAAGCTCGTGGTCACCGTCACCCGGGAGGAGCATATTCTCTTCGGTGAGGACGACGTGACCGAGACCCTCGAGGCGGTGCTCCTCCACGACGTGCGGGTGCAGAAGGAGCGCGAGCTCTACATCCGCGCCGACAAGAACGCTCACTACGGCGCCGTCGCCCGCGTGGTCGCGGCAGCCCGGTCCGCCGGCGTCGAGGGGCTCAACCTGCTCGTCGAGCCGGAGGTCGAGGAAAAGAAGTGAGGGCCCCCGACCCCCGGTCGCCGCTCGGCGACTTCCGCCCCCGTGAGGTCGCCGCCGCGGTGGCGCTCGCGCTCTCCATCCTGGCGGGGGCGGCCGTCGCGCTGCGCGTCTCGGCGCTCGATCGGCCCAGCGAGGGCCCGGAGATCGACAAGGGCATCGCCATCCCGGTGCGGATCACTCCCGTGCTCGACCTCGACGCGCCGCTCCTCAAGCTCGGGGGCAAGCCGGACCGGAGCCGGCTGCCGGACCGCTGGATCCGGCAGAAGCCGGTGCCGCGCGTGGAAGAGAAGGCCTTCGTCTCGACCAAGGCTGGCAAGACCGAGGTGGACATCCCCCCGCCCGACCTGAAGATCGCCGACGCCGGCACCGCCCCGCCCCCGCCCGACGCGGCCATGGCCAAGGAGGTCGACACCCCCATCGCCCCCGTGGACGCGGGCCCCGCGGCGAACGTGCCCACCGTCGGCAGCCCCGACGGCGTCAAGGAAGGGACCGAGACCGACCCGCTCAAGGGCCGCGCGGTGGACCTCTACCGACAGCGGATCATCGGCTGGTTCGCGAGCCGGTTCCGCGTCTCCGGCTCCGGGCTCTCCGCGGCGGACCTGGCCCGGTTCAAGGTCGGCGCCACCGTGGAGCTCTCCGCGGACCGCCACGTCTCCGGGTACTCGCTGGTGCCCAGCGGAAACGCGGCCTTCGACGCGGCGGCCCACGCCGCGCTGGAGAGCGCCAAGGGCAACCAGATCCCGCCCCCGCCCGAGAACTACCCGGACGTCGTCCAATCCTCCATCCACCTCACGTTCGTCTGCAGAGAGAAACGATGCGACTGACACCCCTCCTCGCCACGACCGTGCTCGCGCTCGGCGCCTCCTCGGCCACCTTCGCGCAGGCGCCTCCGCCCGCGGGTGCGCCGAACCCGGACGACGTCCTCGGCAACCTCGTCGTGGCCGCGGCCGGCGGGGGGCGAGCGCTCCCCAAGATCGGGGTGCTGCCCTCGCTCGCCGCGGATCCCGAGGACGTCACCGTGCACAGCGTGATGCGCCGCGACCTCGACCTCTGCGGCGAGTTCGAGGTCCTCCCCGACAGCGCGGCGCCGGAGGGGCTCTACCTCTCCGACTCCCCCATCGACGTGAAAGCGTGGACCGCCAAGGGCGTCGAGGCCGTGGTGAAGGTGACGGCCAAGCGGGCAGCCAACAACCAGGCCGAGGTCCGCGCCCAGGCGTATCTCACCAAGAGCGGGCAGACCCCCGTGTACGACAAGCGCTTCCTGGTGCCCGAGTCCGGGCTCCGGGTCGAGGCGCACCACCTGGCCGATCTGGTCATCGGCGCGCTCACCGGCCAGAACGGAGGCTTCGCCAGCCACCTGGCGTTCTCGTCCGCGACCGGGCCCATCCGGCGCGTGTTCACCATCGACGCCGACGGCGACGACCCGCGGGCGGTCTCGCCGCAGGGCCTGTCGGCCATCGGCCCGGCCTTCGGCAAGAACGAGGAGCTCTTCTACGCGGCCGCCCCGCCGGACGACCTCTACCGGGTCTACGGAGCGTCCGGCACGCCGGTGCCTCTGTCGGTGAAGGGGTCGGTCTACGGGCTCGCCTTCTCGAAGGACCGGTCCGCGGTCGCCGCGTCGATCGGCATCGGCGCGACCATCAACGTGTTCAGCGGCCCGGATCTCGGCCACCTCAGCCAGGCGTCGCCGGTCGGGATGGCCATTCACCCCACCTTCACGCCGAGCGGCAAGCTCGCCTTCGTCGGCGAGGGGAAATGGGGGCAGCGGGTGTACGTCGACGGCAAGCCGATCTCGGCGGAAGGGCTCTTCGCGTCGTCGCCGACGTTCTGCAACAACCCA
>Ga0302267_10004189_pt1 | contig 15935 bp, 13 predicted proteins | sample III_Bog_E1_3_FD_194555 | JGI IMG/M metagenome (GOLD analysis project Ga0302267, IMG submission 194555) | Peat permafrost microbial communities from Stordalen Mire near Abisko, Sweden - III_Bog_E1_3 | ecosystem: Environmental > Terrestrial > Soil > Wetlands > Peat | place: Sweden: Abisko... | reverse complement strand
GTGGACCTTGTCGAGGGCACGGGCGCGCCGGTGAAGCAGGGCGACCACGTGGCGGTGAAGTATCTGGGCAAGCTGATGGATGGATCGAAGTTTGACGCCTCGGCGGATCATCCCGAGATGGGGCCCACGTTCAACTACGAACAGGGCCTGACCGACCTAATCCCGGGCTGGACCGAGGGCGTCTCGACGATGAAAGTGGGCGGCAAGCGCAAGCTGATCATCCCGCCGCAACTCGGCTACGGCCTGCAGGGGCGCGGCGACGTGATTCCGCCGAACGCGACGCTGATTTTCGAGATCGAACTGGTCGCAATCAACAATCCACCGGCCAATCCTTCGAAGTAACATGGGCGCGCAATCGCGGCTTTTTGGGACGGACGGCATTCGCGGCTGCGCGAACGTCGAGCCATTGACGCCGGAGACGGCTGTGGCTTTTGGCCGCGCCGTGGCGATGAAGTTTGGCCAGCCGGGCAAGCGCATCCTCATCGGGCGCGACACGCGGATTTCCGGGCCGATGCTGGAGAGCGCGGTCGCGGCGGGCATCGCGGCGATGGGCATCGACGTGGGGCTGCTCGGCATTTTGCCGACGCCGGCGATTGCCTACCTGACGCGGCAAAACAAGGAGAGCGCGGGCATCGTCATCAGCGCCTCGCACAATCCGTATGAGGACAACGGGCTCAAGATTTTTAATGCGCAGGGACTCAAGTGCGACGACGCGCTGGAGAACGAGCTGGAGAAGATGATCCTCGGCGACGAACTGCGCGGCAAGGGTGTAACCGGCGGCAAGATTGGACGCGTGGAAGCGCTGGCCCATCCGGTGGCCCGCTACACCGGCCTGATGTTGGGCCGGTATACGCTCGGCTCGCCCGGGCGGGTGGACCTCCGCGGCGTGAAGATCGTGGTCGATGCCGGCAACGGCGCGGCGTTCGAGACGACACCGCGGGTTTTGCGCGGACTCGGCGCTGAAGTGATCGCGCTCAACGTGCAGCCGAACGGCGTGAACATCAACGCGGGTTGCGGCAGCACGCATCCGGAGGCGATGCAGAAGGCGGTGCGCGAAAACAGCGCTCACCTCGGCCTGGCGCACGACGGCGACGCGGACCGGCTCATTTGCTGCGATGAGAAGGGCGACCTGCTCGACGGCGATGAAATGCTGGCGGTGATCGGACTGTCGATGCTCAAGCGCGGGAAGCTGGCGAAGAATACACTCGTGGCGACGGTGATGAGCAATCTCGGCCTTGATGAATGTTTCTCCGCGGCCGGAGGGAAGGTCGTGCGGGCGGGCGTGGGTGACCGGTATGTGCTCGAGATGATGCTGAGGGACGACCTGAACGTCGGCGGCGAGCAGTCGGGGCATGTGATCCTGAAGGATATCAATTCGACGGGCGACGGGCTGGTGACGGCGCTGGAGTTGCTGCGCATCATGCAGGACAACGGCGAACTGCTGAGCAAGTTGCGGCAGGGCATGCGGAAATATCCGCAGTTGCTGGTGAACCTGAAGGTGCGCGAGAAGATTCCGCTCGAGCAGTTGCCGGAAGTGACCGATGCGGTGAAGCAGGTCGAGAAGGACCTGGGCGACAAAGGACGCGTGCTGCTGCGTTACTCGGGCACGGAGCCGAAGATTCGCTTGCTGGTGGAGACGCGCGAGGAGTCGCAGTTGCAGCCGACGGCGGATCGCATCTTGGCGCCGATAAAGAAGGCATTGATGTGAGGTAGCGCATGGAATCTTCGCGCAACGGATCGACGAACGGCTCAGGCTATCCCCCGCTAGACGCGGCGGAGCAATTCCTTCGAGACGCGAAGCAGACACTCGCACCAATTCTCGCTCGTGAAATTCCTGCCGACCTGCTGAGGTACGGTCACGAAGCGGAGCTCAAACAGCGGGTCGGAAATATCCTCGACGATTGGCTCAAGCGGGAAAAAGTCCCCATCGGTCGCCAACTCCGCCTAAAATTGCTGGAATCAATTACCGCCGACCTCGGGCGCAAATAATAAGGTCTAGTGCTCCACTTCGCCGGGGCGCAGGGCGTGCATGGCGAAGAGGAGCGCGGCGATGACGGCGTAGACGAACGCGAAGTCGATGCCGGAGGGCGTAGTTTGGCCGAAGCCGGTCAAATGGAAGAGAGCGGGCTCCACGTCGCCGCCGGGCGTGAAGACGTAGCCGTGGACGATGCCGCAGGCGGAGAGAACAGAGGCGATGACGCACCAGATGGCTGCGGCGCGCCAGTTGCGGTCGATGACGTGGGCCATGACCGCGCTGAAGAGAATCGAGAGCAGGATGAAGCCTTGCTGCTGGCCGAGGCTGAGCAGGCCGTTGAAGTAGATCTGCGGCGCGAAGTGAGCCGCGGCCTGTTGCAGTGTGTAACCGGGCGCGGCGATACTGAGCGTGGTCTGGATAAGCAGGAGCGCCCAAGCGGCGAGCGCGGGAATGAAGCCGAAGGCGACCGCGGGTGCGTGCGCGACGGTCACTTCCTGAAACGCCTGCGCCATGATGATGAGGCCGATCCAGAGCAGGATGCCGAGCGCCGCTTCCATCGGCAGGTACCAAAGCAGGAACGGCACGGCGCCGGTGAGGCAGATTGCGGTGATGGCGATGGCGTTGAGGACGGAGTAGCCGGAGCGGGCGCCGAGCGCCTTCCAACCCGGATGTCCGATGTAGATGGTGGGCGCGAAGGGATTACCGAGGAAAACGCCGACGACGGCGCTGACGCCGTTGACGAGAAGCGAGGAGCGGGTTTCGAACTTGTCGCCGGCGGCCTCGGCGCTCTCGAGATTGAGCATGGAGCCGACGACGTTGAGCACGGCCATGGGAACGAACACGGCGGCGTAGGCCCAGACGCGGTGGTCGGTGATCAAGCCGGCGAACTCCTGCGTGATGGGGATCGGCGGATAGAAGCCGAGCTTAGCGTCGGCGGGCCACGGCGGCGTGGGGGCCATTTGCAGACCGCGGAGCATCCACGCGACGGCGGTGCCGGCGACGATAGCGACGAAGCCAGTAGGCAAACCGAGCGGCCAGCGCACGCGCCCGCCATAACCGATGAGCACGAGCATCGCGGGGAATACGGCGACGAGCGGCGAGGAGAAAATCTGTAGGATGAAGCCCATCGCGATGAAAGTGATGCCGATGCCGGCCAGCGCGGAGAGCAGCGCGGCGCGGGGCGTGTGCTTGCGGATCCAGCCGCCGCAGAAGGAGGCGGCGATTTCCACGATCCCAGAGATCAACCCGGCCACGAGCGAAACGCGCCAGGTCAGGTCCGCATTGTGGGTCTCGCGCCAGACCGGTCCCATGATAAACAGGATGAAGGCGAAGAGGCTGACGGTGTTAACGCCAAATGGCAGCGCGGTGACGGGCCTGCCAGTCTGACGCGAGAGACGGATGGCCTGCCACGCATAGAAGAGATTGCCCGCGACGAGTGAGATCGCGATACCGGGCAGGATGTGACTGACGACGAAGGTCTCAGGCAGGCCAGTGATGACCGGGCATAGGCCGACGACGACCATGAGCTGGCAGAGGTTATCGACGAAGAGGCCGAAGAAGCCGTCGATGTCGCTGGCGACAAACCAGGCCGGGCGCGCGAGGGGGTCGGCGTGGGGGTGGTCGGTCACCTCGTTTTCAATAGCCACGGCGTTGCGCGAGGTCGAGCAGGGAATGCGCCAAGGTACTTGTCGCGCCGGGCCGGATCGCCTAGACTGGCCCGCTATGGCGCTCTCGAAGAAAGACCAAGCCTTTTACGAGGATAAGCTGAGCCTGAAATGGGCCGGCTACCTCTTTTTGTACACGGCACTCGTAGGCGCGATCGGCGTGCCGGCGGCCCTTTACCTGCAGGACGTCGCGGCCGGGACGACGGGCACGTGGACGCTTCGCGTTGCGACCAACCTGGCTGAGGAGGGCTTCATGCTCGGTGTCGTGGTCGCGGTGGTCATGTATCTAGCGTTCAAGCTCTTGCTGCAATTGGGCTGGTTGCCGTCGCGGCGTTAGGCACTCGTATATTCGCGGGGCTAGATAATCTCGCGACAAATGCTGGGCATCGGGGCGATAGAATTTTCTCTAGAACTTCCTATTTGGCGTCGGGTTTTGAAACAAACCCAACGACTCCTTCTAGAACAACATGCACTTCGCTTACCCTCAGCGCAGCCATAATTGCCGTTTCGCAACGATCTGTCCGAAATGGATTCCGACCGCATGACCTTTGAGATTAGGAGATTACAAAAATCAAGACAAAGGCTCTAACATTCACGCTTTTTCTTTCAGGCATAATCAATTAGCGTTGTCTGTTGAGGTAAATATTAATCTGCCTCAACCAAATGCCATGACTATGGGTTCTCACGCCACGTTACGATCCGGGGTCGTAAAGCTCCTTATCATGGCGATGGCCGCATTCTGGGTTTTCCCGGTTTGCGGGCAAGACGTCCGGGACTCGGTCGCTCAGGTGCCCCTTCCGCCCACGAACAGCACGCCCTCGCCGGATACCTCCCCGACGCCCGCACCCACGGACAGCTCCGCGCCAGCGACGACAAACGGGAACAACATCCTGCATAACGATGACCTGATCCGGATCACCGTTTTCCAGGAAAGCGACCTGACAACGGAAACTCGCATCACCAAGTCCGGGTCCATCACCTTCCCGCTGATCGGCAGTGTGCAGGTGGCGGGCAAGACGATCTCGCAGACGGAGGAACAGATCCGGGCAATGCTCGACAAGGATTACATCGTCAACCCGCACGTCACAGTGGCCATCATCGAATACTCCAAGGCTTACGTCACTGTTCTCGGCCAGGTGCAAAAGCCGGGCAACGTTGAGATGCCCAACAACGGCGGGCTCGACCTGCTCGGCGCGATCGCGCTGGCCGGAGGTTACACGACCGACGCGGACATGGAGCACGTGGCCGTGCGGCGCATCGTCAACGCGTCGGAGCAGGTGATGACCTTCAACGCGACCGAGATGTCGCGCAACTCAACCACGAAGCCATTCATGATGCAGCCGGGCGACGCGGTCACCATTCCCACCTACCAGAAGGGATGGGTGACCGTGCTCGGTGAGGTGCAAAAGCCGGGCCGCGTGGACTTGCCGAAGGAGGGCTCTATTGATTTGCTCAGTGCGCTGGCGCAGGCCAGCGGCTTCACGGCCGATGCAGACCCCACGCACGTTGACATCCGCCGCAACGTCGGCGGCAGGGACATGATCATCACGGTCAATGCCACCCAGCTTGCGCAAAACTCGTCGGTCAAGGCGGTCATCCTCGAGCCGGGCGACAGCATCACTGTCCACTACAACCAGCAATGGGTGACGATCCTCGGCGAGGTACAGAAGCCCGGCAAGGTGAAGATTCCGCCGGAGGGCGGGCTGGACTTGCTCGGTGCGATCGCGCTAGCCAGTGGCTTCAACCCCGATGCAGACATCTCCCACATCTCCGTGCGCCGGACCGTCGACGGCAAGGACAGGATCCTGAACGTGAATGCCAAGGAGCTCTCGCGGAACACCAACGTGAACTCGTTCCTCGTGCTGCCCGGCGACAACATCACCGTGCCGCAGCGGATGTTCTGAGGCGCAAGATCTACAGGACAATGTTGGGAAAGCTTTAGCCAAGCGATGGCGAGTGGTGTGGATCTCGAGGCCTATGTTGACTTCGAAAGGAGATCAACCATGAGTGCCAATACCTTCGTTCCAAACCACCAGCGTTCACCCTCCCTGGTTCTCGACGATCTACCTGAAGCCTTGGACAGCGAAGAGCTTATCGAGGACGAGGATTTGGAAGCGGCGATGGAAGCGAGTCGTCCTCTTCACCCGCACTGTTTCTCACAGTATTGTGAGCACTCGCTGCATGTGGCGGAGTTGCGAGGCTTCCGGCCCACCTACATCGGTTACGCCTTTATTCCACATCAGCCAAAGGGCGTATGTCACTAAAGCGAGAACGTAAAACAAATACCTGACAAACTGCGGCGGCATCCTACGCTGTCTCTGGCCTCTGTTGTCGAGGCCCTCCGCCGCTTATGTTTCATCAGGACGTTTCCGCGGATGCCCAGGCCTGGCGGGATCGCGCCGCTGTCTTGGCCGCCAAGTTGAATTTTCATCACTGGCTCGCGCGCGTGGTGCCGAAGCTGTTCTTCCTGCTGGCGGCGAGTGCGTTGGCGGAACTTCTTCGCCGGGAGATGAGCGCGCCTTCCCGGTTCGTTGCCGCTTTTGTGTTGCTCGGCGCGGCGGTGATCTGCGGCTGGGCGTGGCTGGAGGCCCGGCGTCATTTCTGCACCCCGCGACAGGCGCTGGTCCGGCTGGAAACGGTTCTCCGGTTGCATAACCGGCTCAGTTGCGCCGAGGACGGCGTCGTGCCGTGGCCGCGCGCGGCGCAGGAGCACATCACCGACGGCTACAATCCGAACTGGAAGCAAATCCTCGTGCCCGTGCTGGCCGGGATCGCCTTCCTTTACGCGGCGCACCTCATTCCCGTCTACGGCATCAAGGCGGGCGCGGCGTCGGGCGCCATCTCGGAGCCGCCGGACTTCGCGCAGGTGCAGAACTGGCTCAACGCGCTGAAGGCCGCGGACCTGATCGAGCCCGACAAGCTGCAGGACATGCAGTCCGCGCTCGACAAGCTGCGCCAGAAATCGCCGCAGGATTGGTACACGCAGAGCAGCCTCGAGGCCGGGGACTCGCTCAAGGAATTGATGGAGCAATCGATGAACTCCCTCGAGCAGGGCCTCGACCAGGCCGACCAAAGCGTGCAGGCGATGCAGGCCGGGCAGCAGGACCCCGCCGGCGCCGGCTCGTTGCAGGCCATGCAGGAAAAGTTGAGCGATGCGGCGGACAATCTCGCCTCCGGCAACCTGCCGCTGAAGCGCGAACTCGTCGACTCGATGAAAGGCGGCGGGTCGAGCGACAAGACGCTCAGCGCCTCGCAGATGGCGGACCTCGAGAAACGGCTCGCGCAGGGGAAGCTCGCGGCGCAGACGGCGTCGAAGATGAACGGCGGCTTCGGCCAGGAAATGGACGACGCCATCGGCTCGGCGATGGGCCACGGTCTCGCCCAACGCCGCTCGGAACGCGGCGCACCGGGCGGGCTCGGCGGCGGCACATCCTCGGCCCCGCTGGTGCTGGAGGAGCGCAACAAGGAGACGCCGCAGGGCGCCCTCACTGGCGTGAACAACGACGACATGACCCGCACGTCCCTGGGCGAGACGATCAAGATCACCGCCAGCACGCCGAAGGTTGATCCCAACGCGCTCGAAGCGCCCGGCTCAGCCGGCGCGGCACACGTCAACGGCACCGGCGGCGAGGCCGTCTGGCGCAGCACCTACGATCCGCAAGAAGCCGACGTCCTTTCGCGATTCTTCCATTGATTCTCCATGACCACCCGTACCGAAACTCTCCCACCCACCGAACAGGAAATCGCCGCCGCCGCGGCCACGACGGGTCGCCTGCGCGACGCGCTTAACAACGTCCTCTTCGGACAGGAAACGCTGGTCGAAATGGTGATGATCGGCCTGCTCTCGCGCGGCCACATTTTGCTGGAGGGCCTGCCCGGCCTCGGCAAGACCGCGCTGGTCAAGGGGCTCTCCCGCGCGCTGCAGCTTCAGTTCAAGCGCGTGCAGTTCACGCCCGACCTGCTGCCCGGCGACATCACCGGCAACCCGGTGTTGCAGGAAAAGGAAGGTGGCCGCGTATTCGTTTTCCAGCCGGGGCCGCTCTTCGCGAACCTCGTGCTGGCAGACGAAATCAACCGCGCCTCGCCCAAGACGCAGTCGGCGCTGCTCGAGGCCATGCAGGAGCGGCAGGTCACGGTCATGGGCGAAGTCCACGCGCTTCCCGATCCGTTCTTCGTCCTCGCCACGCAAAACCCGATCGAGCTCGAGGGCACCTATCCCCTTCCCGAGGCGCAACTCGACCGCTTCCTTTTGAAAATCGACGTCACGCGCTGCAACGTGGGCACGCTCGAGAAAATCGTGCTCAACCGGCAAATCGGCGTTGAGCCGGAAATCCCCGCCGTGCTTTCGCACGACGACCTGACCCGGGTGCTCGACCTCGCGCAGCGCGTTTACCTGCCGCCGGTCGTCGCCAACTACATCGCGCGGCTCGTGGAGGGCACGCATTCCATCGCCGAGCTCGGCATCCGCTACGGCGCGAGCCCGCGCGCAGCACTTGCGCTTGCGGCTGCGGCCCGCGCCCGTGCGCTTTTGGCATCACGGCCCAACGCGAGCACGGAGGATGTCCGCGCCGTGGCCCCGGCGATCCTGCAGCATCGCATCGTGCTGGATTATAACGCGCGGCTCGAGGGCGCTTCCACGGCCACGATCATCGAGAAGCTGCTGGCGCAAATCCCGGCGCACGACCTCGAGCGGCCCAAGACGCTTCTCGACGCGAAGATCCAGTGATTCATCGGCCCATGCGTGTCCTGATTGTTCTCCTGGCCGGCCTCGTGTGCCTGCGCGGCACCCATGCCGCGGCGGCGAACACGATTGATCGCACCAACAACGGCGACGACGTCAGCGCGACCTTCGCCTCGCCGTTTTCCGATCTTCCTCCCGGCGGCTGCGTCCCCTACGAGGTCACCATCCGCAACGACCGCGACTCCGCCGGGACGTGGCGGGTGACGTTCCAGGCTTCCGCAACGATGTCGTCGACGGGAGCCACTTATTACTCGCAAGACGTGACCGTGGCGCCGAACGCCACCGGCGTGTTCGACTTTGGCGTGCCAATGCCACCGGTCATCGAGCATGGCAATCCCACGCTGAGCATCGGCATCAAGGGACCCGGCTTCAAGGACAGCGTCGATCCGTTCTTCGGCTACATTTACTCGACCAGCTCGAACTCAACGATGCCGTTTTGCCTGATCGGCGACGACGTGCTGGGCAACGCGGGCACGGGCCCGCTCGAGTCCTACTACAAGGGATCGAGCGAAACCTACTACGGCAGCGCCATCCAGGCGTCGCGCATTCCGACGGATTGGCGCGCGCTGACCGGCGCGGCCCGCATCGTCCTGCGCGACTCGGAATGGCTTTCGCTGAACTCGGCCCAGCGCAGCGCGGTCAGCGATTATGTCGCGCAGGGTGGGCGACTCGCCCTGCTGACGATGGAGAACCTCGATACGCGCGTGCCGCAGCTCCAGCTCCCCACGCCGGATGGCAAACCAGGCGCGTACGGCTTCGGCAAGATCGACGTGCAGACCGTACTAGCGTTTCCGCCGGACATTAGCGTGCTGCAAGGTCTCATCGAGCATGACGGCGCGTCTCCCGCGCGGCAGGTGGACTTCGATTACTCGACGTGGGGCCTGCGCGACAAGGTCGGCTCGTTCACCGTGCACACGGGCCTCATCCTTTGCTTCGTGCTGGCCTTCGGCGCGCTGATCGGGCCGGTGAATCTTTTTGTCTTCGCGCGCGGCAAGAATCGCTTCCGGCTTTTCTGGACGACGCCGCTGATCTCCATCGTGGCCAGCGTGGCGCTTATCGTGGGCATCCTGTTCACGGACGGTCTCGGCGGCAACGGCAAGCAGCTCATCGCCGTCTTCAGCCTGCCCGGCGCCAACCGCTCGGCGGTGATCCAGGAGCAGATCGCCCGCACCGCCGTGCTCTTTTCCAACCGCTGGCACAATGACCAGGACTTTCTCATCTCGCCCGTGTCCGACAGCTCGATGAACAACGCGGCGTCGCCATCCGGTTATCGCAGCTACAGCCCGCGCAGGAACCTCGCCGCCGATTCGGATACCTTCCTGCAAATCGGCCATGATTATTCGGGAAACTGGTTCCGCAGCCGCTCGGTCTCCGGCCAATACTTGCAGGCGATGCGGCCTTCGCGCTCGTCGCTCACGATAATGAACGCCGCGGCGGTGAATGACGGCAAGGAACCGCCGACGGTGCTCTCCTCGTTCCCGGGAACTCTCTGGCACGTCTTCATCATCGACAACCAGGGGCGTGTGTGGACGTGCGAAAATCTCGCGCCCGGCCGCAAGCAATCGTGTCTGGTCAGTACGAAAGGAGCCTGCTCCGAATTCTGGACCAACACGTGCAGCGATGCGGGCGGAAAGCTGCGGCCACTGCTGACCGGCGCCGCGAATCAGTCAGGTTTCTTTTACGCCTGCGGCGCGCCCGATCCCAGCGAGAGCCTTTCCTCGTCGGGCGAGATTCACTGGGAACCGGTGTCGGGCATTTACCTCGGGCCGTGGGTCGCCGCGCCTGAGATGGGGAGCGGATCATGAGCGACGAAATCATTCTCGACGTGCGCAACCTGCGCCGCTCCTTCGGCGACGTGCACGCGGTGCAGGACGTGAGCTTTTCCATCCGCAAGGGACAGGTCGTCGGCTTCATCGGCGCCAACGGCGCGGGCAAGACGACCACGCTGCGCCTGCTGGCCACGCTCGACACGCCGGATGCGGGCACGATCAATATCATGGGCTGCGAGGCGACGCATTATCCCGACAAGGTCCGCGCGCGGCTCGGCTGGATGCCGGACAGCTACGGGAATTACGACAACGTGACCGTGGTCGAGTATCTCGATTTCTACGCGCGCGCCTATGGCTACATGGGCTCGCGCCGCACGAAGCACGTGAACGACATCATGGAGTTCACCGAGCTGACGCCGATCCAGGATCGCCTGATGCATACGCTCTCGAAGGGCATGGGGCAGCGCCTGTGCCTTGGCCGATCGCTGATCAACGAGCCGGAACTGCTGCTCATGGACGAGCCGGCCGCGGGACTTGATCCGAAAGCGCGCATCGAGTTCAAGAATCTGGTCCGCATTCTTTCGGAGCAGGGCAAGACGATCCTGATCAGCTCGCACATCCTGTCCGAGCTCGGCGAGATGTGCGACACGATGCTGTTCATCGACAAGGGCCGCATCGTGCATCACGGCGACTCGGAAACGCTGCGGCGCGGCGATGAGAGTATCATTCGCCTGGAAATCGAGACGACCGGCAATCCCGACGCCTTGGTGGAATGGGCGGCGCTGCAGCCGGGGCTCGTGCTGGTGGACCGGACCAAGCGCGGCGCGCGATTCGACTTCACCGCCAAGGGGCCCGACGAGCTAAGCCTGCTGCTGCGCCGGGCGATCACCGACGGCATCGCCGTGTCCGACTTCCATCGGCAGGAGCGCCGGCTGGAGGACGCGTTTGTCGAGGTGCTGAGAAAATCCAACGGTTCGACGTCGCAAGGAAAACCATGAGCGCACTCGCCTTCTTATTTCCCGCCGGCAAGTCGGTCGACGATTGGCTGAGCCCGATCCTGGTCAAGGAACTGCGCCAGGGCATGCGCGCGCGTGTGTTCGTCATTTCTTATTTGCTGCTGCAGGTTTTCCTGAGTGTGCTGGTCCTGGCCAACGCTGCCGCGCAGGGCGACTCGCGCGCGCTGGAGGATGAGAGCCACTATTTCTGGGTGATCGTGGGCTTCGCCCTGCTTGTGCTCATGCCGCTGCGCGGGCTCGTGTCCGTTTCGCAGGAGGTGAAGAATCGGACGATGGAAACGATCATGCTGACGCGGCTGACCGCGTGGCGTGTCGTCTTCGGCAAGTGGAGCGCGCTCTTCGCGCAGAGCCTGCTGCTCGTCTAGGCCGTGCTGCCCTACGTCGTGCTGCGGTACTTCATCGGCGGGGACGACATCGTCTCGGATTTTGTCTGGATCATCGTTTTCCTCTGGCTTTCCGGAATGCTCATCGCGGCCAGCATTGCGATCTCCGGCCTGACCAACGTGGTCATCCGCATCGTCCTGCTGATTGGCCTCGTGGTGGTCTTCGGCGGCGGAGCGAGCGACTTCGCGACGCCCGGCTTCACCTACGGCTCTCCGTGGGAAGTCGCCGGCTGGATGGTGATCTACGGCTTCTTCGTCCCGGCGCTGCTCTTCGAGATTACCGCGTCGGGCCTCGCGCCGGCCTCGGAGAATCACGCCATCCGCCGGCGCGTCCTCGCCGTCGCGTTCTTTGGACTCTCGCTTCCCATGGCGGAGTTGACCAAACCCGATTTCCCCGCGGCGATCCTCGTCCCACTGGTGGTGGCCATAGGCGTTTGCTATTACGAGCTGTCGGAAAAGCCCCGCGTCATTCCGCGCATGGTGCGGAGCTTCGCCCGCTGGAACGTGCTGGGCCGGATCGGCGCCGCTTTCCTGCTGCCCGGATGGCCGAGCGGCTTGCTGTTCTCGCTGGTGGTGATTCCCGTGGCCTTGTCCGCGCTCTTCTCCTTCATGCCGGCCGATCCCTCGACCATGGCGTACATGCCGTTCCTCACCATCGTCTCCGTTTTCGGCTCGGTCTTCGTGCCGATTTTCATTTGCCACACCTTCCTGCCGCGGCTGAACCAGGTGCTGCTGATGGTCGTTCTTTACAACATCATCCTGCTCGGCATCGCCTCCGTCCTCGAGGGCTTCTCGGCCCTGACGCACACGAGCATCGCGCCCATGCTCGCGTTTGTTCCCAGCCTCCCGGTCCAATTCGTCGCCATCAGCGCGACCGAGGACGCATTCAAGCTCGTCGTCGATTGGTACGTGATCGTCAACACTCTTGTCGTGAGCGTCTTTGGCCTCCTGCTGCTTTTCGGAAGCCGCCGTTTTTTCCGGGAAGTCTACGCCGTGTTTAGTTCCTCCGGGACCCAGTCATGAATCCGGTTCAGACGCCCACTCAGGCTTCGCGGCAACGTGAGTCAGCCCTGCTCGCGGAACGCATCAGCCTGCCGTTTCGCACGCGCGCGTGGCGCGGCACGACGGGCTCGTGGCAGGGTCGCGGCCAGGGCAGCTCCATCGACTTTCAGGATCACCGCGCCTACGTGCCGGGCGACGAGCCGCGCCACATCAACTGGGCCGCCTACGCGCGCACAAACAACTACATCATGAAGCTTTTTCGTGAGGAAGTGAGCCCGCGGCTCGACCTCGTTCTCGATGCCAGCGGCTCGATGGCGCTGACGCCAGAGAAGGAGGCGCGAAGTCTGGAACTCTTCGCGCTCGTCCTGCTCGTGGCGCTTGAGGACAGCATCGACCTGCGCGTTTACGCCGCGCATTCCGCCGGTCGCTGGCGGCGGCTCGATGTGCGTGGCGCCCTCGCGCGGACCACCCTGCCCGAGTTTGATGTCGTCACACCCGCGGGCGGGCAATTGCCGTTGGAGGAAATCCCGTGGCGCGCGGGCTCATTGCGATTCCTCATTTCCGACCTGCTCGTGCCGCAGCCGCCTGAGCGCGAGTTGGCCTTGCTGGGGCAGAATAACGGCCGGCCCGTGATCCTCGCGCCTTACCTAATGGCGGAGGCGGAGCCCGACTGGGACGGCAACATGGAGCTGCGCGATTGCGAGACGCGGCGCTCGCGGCAGCAGCGCGTCGAGCCCTACCTGCTCGACCGTTACCGGCAGAATTACCGGCGCCACTTCGATCTCTGGCAGCGGGAGGCGCGCCGGCGCGGCATTCCCTTCGCGCGCATCGCGTGCGAGACGCCGCTGCGCGAGGCCATCTTCCGGCAGGCCCTGCCCGAGGGCACATTCGAGCTACGACATTGAATCTTCCTTTCGTCTTCGCCAACCCGTGGGGCGCGCTGGCGTTGCTCGGCGTTCCCGCCGTCGTTGCGATTCATTGCCTGCAGCAAAAGTCGCGGACGCTTTCGATCAGCACGCTCTTCCTGCTTGAGCGCCTCGCGCCGGACAGCCGCCAAGGACGGCGCATCACGTGGCTGCGCAACTCGCTCGCGTTTTGGCTGCAGTTGCTCTGCGTGCTCGTCGTGACGTGGCTGCTGCTCGAGCCGCGCTGGCTTGAGGCCAATTACGTGCAGCGCGTGGTGCTCGTGCTGGACAGCTCCATTTCCATGCGCGCGTTCGGCGATCAAATCGTGGCGCGCACCTCGCCGCGCCTGACCGCGTTGTCCGCGCTCGCGCCGCGCACTTACTGGACCGTGCGCGAGACCGATCCCACCGCGCCCACTCTCTACGAAGGCTTCGACCTCGCCGCGCTCGATAAGAAGCTGCCGGCATGGGCGCCCTCCCTCCCGGCTCACGATCCCACGCACGCGCTCGAACTGGCGCGCGCCCTCGCACCCCGCGATGCGCTCGTGATCTTTGTGTCCGACCGGCTGCACGAAGTGCCGAGCGGCGTCGAGTTGCTCGCCATCGGCGAACCAATCGAGAACTGCGGGCTGGTCGGCTGCCGCATTTCACCGAAGGGCGACGACCTTGAGTGGCAGGTGATGGCGCAGAACTACGGCAAGAACACGCAGCATCGCTCGTGGTGGATCGAGATCGCGGGGCAAAAATCGCAGGCACAGGCCATCGACCTCGAGCCGGGTCATCCGCAGGTGCTCAAGGGCATCTTCCCGCGCGGCACAGACAGCCTGGAGGTCTGCCTGCAGCCGGATCAATTCTCCCTCGATGATCGCATGGCCATCGTCCGCTCCAAGCCCAAGGAAATGACCGTCGAACTGCTCGGCGATGATCCCACCATCGATCTTTTCACCCGTCTCGCGCAGACGATTCCCTCGCTCGCGATGGTCCAGGCCGGAGAACGGGCCGACCTCGATTTCCGCGCGCTCAATCCCACCTCGACTTTCCCGGGCAGCGCCGTTTCCTCCGTCGTGGTCTTCAACGTGGCGGACGACAAGGACTCGTTTGCGGGTGGGCCGTATGCGATGGAAGAAGATCCGCTGAGCCAGGACCTGAATTGGCAGGCGCTGGTCGCACAGCCGCTCGAGCCGTTTCCGCCGAAGCCCGGCGACCGCGTGCTGCTGTGGAAAGGGCAGAAGCCGGTCATTTACGTCCGCACCGGCGAAGGAAACCTGCGGCAGCTCATCTTCAACTTCAACTTTTCCACCTCGAACGCCTCGCGGCTACCGGCCTTCGTTCTTCTCGTGAGCCGTTTCGTCGAGTCGCTGCGTCAGGACAAAGTCGCGCCGGAATTCCGCAACGTGGAACTGGCTGAGTCGCTCGCCTTGACGACCAATCCGCAAAAAGGCGTGCTCGTGCTGCACGGTCCCAGCGGCGACGTGACGAAGATCGAGCCGCAAGCCATCGCCAACCTGCACGCCCCCACGTTGCCCGGCTTTTTCTCGGTGACGCAGGGCGATGCGACGCTGCTCACCGCAGCGGCCCAGTTCGCCGACGCGCGCGAATCCGATTTCAGCGCCGCGAAAACCGCGGACACGCTCGCCAGCCATGGTCCGAAGCTCGTCGAACTGCGCACGCGCGCGGATGCATGGGCGCCACTGTGGCTGCTCATACTAGGCTCCGCGCTCGTCCTCTCCTGGGTGGCGGCCCACCGTAGAACCGTATGAAGCTGAATGCGCCCGAGTGGCTCCTGCTGGTGCCGTTGCTCGCGTTTCTCGCCTGGTACGTGCGCGGCGTCGATTGGCGGCGTCCGCTGCGCGTGATCTGCCTCGCGCTCCTTGTCTTCGCGCTGTGTGATCCGCAAGTGGTGCACTGGAGCCCGGGCCTCGACCTCTGGGTGCTCGTCGATCAATCCTCTTCCGCGGCCGACGCCCTCACCGCTCACCAGTCCGAAATCGAGGGCTTGCTTAACCACTCCAAGGGCAGTTCGGACAACATCCACTATCTGGATTTCGCCGAGAATGCCGAGGAGCGCGAGACCGAATCCGATCGCGGCGTCTACGAGGGCGACCGCGACGCCACGCGAACGGCCCGCGCCATCGACATAGCGCTGGCCCGCATCAAGTCCGACCAAGCCACGCGCCTGCTCGTCGTCACCGACGGCTACTCGACCGAGCCGCTGAGTGGCCTCGCCTACGAACTGCGCACGCGGCAAATTCCGCTCGATTACCGGCTGCTCGAGTCGCCCAACCCGAACGATTACCAAGTCGATTTCTTCCACACCGCGCAGCGCGTCCGGCCCGGCGAACCGTTTCTCATCGAGCTGCAGGTCAGCGGTCATCCCGACGCGACGGTGCCGTATGAAATCTCCCGCGATGGCCAGCTCGTCGGGCGGGGATCGCTCGACGTGAAGGCCGGCATTGGCTCGCTTCGTTTCACCGACGTGG
>Ga0302267_10004171_pt1 | contig 16008 bp, 16 predicted proteins | sample III_Bog_E1_3_FD_194555 | JGI IMG/M metagenome (GOLD analysis project Ga0302267, IMG submission 194555) | Peat permafrost microbial communities from Stordalen Mire near Abisko, Sweden - III_Bog_E1_3 | ecosystem: Environmental > Terrestrial > Soil > Wetlands > Peat | place: Sweden: Abisko... | reverse complement strand
ATTTTTAACAGTATTTTGTATTTCATCAGTGTGTCCAATTAATTTCAGTTTGTCAGATTCAGGTATGTTTAAATATTTATCTTTGTTCATTTCAATATCAAGTTTAAAAGCCTTACACCAGTTTATTTCTCTATATGCCATATCTAATAGCAATTCATCTTCACTGTCCATTTTGTATTCTCGTTACCCTATTTTTTGTTTAATAATTAAATCATTGATGTTGTTATGGATAAAATAAAGGCAGTAGTGGCCATTTAGACCATCCTTTACGGCCTTTTTAATCATCTTATGCATCAATGCTATTGAGGACTTTAGATCATTGATATTTTGTGCGGCTTTGAGCTTGTAGTAATCGTCAGATGTGGGGCATGGGGTGACTAGGTAATACGGAGGAGTAGTTGGCATAATAATTATCTCAGTATGTTTGCGTTAAGTTAATTTACTGCATTTGTTGGAGTAATTATAGGTAAGTTGTTTAAAGATGTCAAGAGTTGTTACAAAGTGTTAATAGTTGTTAATAATGATGAGAAATAACAAGTAATTGTAATAAATACATTAGTTTAAGGATATAGATTACAGATAGGCAAGATATTGTCACATTAATATTTATCTGTTGTTGATAAGGCTGTGAGTAACGCAGGACGTTTAACCAGTTAGATAAACTGTGAGTAAGTGGAGTGAAAGTGTCGATTTTTAGGGCATTTTAGTAGTCAAGTGGAGTGAAAGTACTAAATAGTGGTCATAATAATGGGTAAAGTGGAGCATAACGTTGAAAGTTGTTATATTTTGCTGTAAATTTAAGCACATACAGTGTACGCAATCACTATAAATGCGGGTAGCAACTTACTTATTTATATAGTGTGAACGTGTCACATCATTTTTTAAAACACGGGATAGAAAATGGCAGATTTATCAAAGAAATTGGCATCAATTACGGTTGGCAATACAGACACCAGTGATGCGGCTTTTCAAGCACTCAAAGCTGAGATCCAAAAACCTACTATTAATAGTGTCGAACCTGACGATGTAGATGATCAAGAAGCCCTTGCCGATGAAGTCGAAGCTATTGAAGAGATAGAGGAAGCTTTAGAGGATGACTTAATTGAAGAATCAGAAGTTGTCGAAGAAGAGCCAATTTTAGAAGTCGTTAAGAAAGTCGATAAGAAGCTAGATCCTGAGCAACAAGATGCAGTGCAAAAGCGTATTAATAAGTTAGTCGCTCAGCGCAAGTCAGTTGATGAGGAGAATCGGGTACTCAAGGCGAAGTTAGAAAGTTATCAGGCACCAGTGCCAGCTAATATCCCAGAGATAGTTGGTGATACCTGGCTAATAAGACCTGATACTAAGCAACGCGTTGAGATGCCCAGAGCTGCTGATTACGAGGGTAATACTCCTTTATATATGGAGGATATGTATAAGTTTAATAACCTTAAGAATCAGGTCATTAACGCGGTTACATCTCACCATAGACAAGAGTCGAGTAAGACTGCTTACGTTAATCAGATTAAAGATGATTACTTAACGACTAAGTTGCCGGCTGCACGTGCTAAGTATAAAGACTTTGAGGCAGTCGTCATCAGTCCAGAGCAAGAGTCGTTAGAAAAGGCTCATCCTTGGATTGTCGAGGCTTTAATGGAGTCTGAGTATGGCACTGACATTGTATATAAGTTAGGCAAGCATCCCGAGTACTTGCGTGAGCTTACATCGATGAAACCAGCAAATGTGATGAAAGAAATTGGCAAATTGGAGGCTATGGAAGAGATGACAGTTAAGCCACGTACAGTTAGCGCAGCACCTAAACCTATTAGTTCCGCAGGGAAATTAGCAGGTACAGGGGCGGCTAGCGTTAAGACGAAGAGCTTTGAAGAGATGTCTATAAGTCAGTTAAAAGAACGCTTAAAAACGCGCCGCTGACCCTTTCCTATCCCGGAGGTGATGCGGCAAACTCAACTTAGAGACCCGCATCATGTCTACTGCAAATAATTTTAAAGTCGTCGATTTCATCGGCAAAAACGTATTAGCCCGTACCGTCAATAGCTTAGCATTCGCCCACACTGCTAACCGTGATTGGGTAAATCCTTGGGGTGCAAGCAATGACTTCAAAATTGGTGATACTTTACGTATTCGTAAGCCAGTTTATTTCACGTCCAACAATGGTGCCGAACTACAAGTTCAGGGCATTATTGAAAACCAAGATACTTTAACGATTAACTATCAAAAGCACGTTGATATTGCTTTGACATCGGTTGACGTTCAACGTTTCCTACAAGATCCAGAAACCAACATCTATGAAGGCGCAGCGCAAGAATTAGCCAATCAGATCGATGCTGTTGGTGCTCAAACTGCTGCTAGTCGTGTATGGCGTACCATTGGTACTGCTGGTGCCGGTATTACCTCGTTTGCCACTCCCAACTTAAGTGTTACCACCCAGCGTAAATATGGCGTAGTTAATAGCCGCTACATGACGTTCAATCCTGGTGATGCCGGTTCATTACGCGCAAGCTTACAAAACAGCTTCAATAAACCATTTAATGAAAATGTTTCGCAATATGCTCGCCTAGGTGAAGTTGCAGGTCATGACCTCATTGAAGATCAGAACTTAGCGATTCATACCACGGGTACATTTGCTGGTACTGCATTGGTTAATGGCGCGCTACAAAGTGGATCGACCATCAATCTTAAGGGCTTCACCGCTAGCCAATCTGGCGTATTGAATGTTGGTGACGTTATTAGCTTTGCTAACGTTTATGGCCTTAACCCTATCAGCCGCTTACAAGTTGGTACTGGTTCAGGTAACTTGGCTCAATTCGTGGTACAAGAAGTTGTTAACTCTGATGGTAGCGGTTTAGCTACTGTAAGCATCTTACCTGCTATCGTACTTAGTGGTCCTTACCAAAACGTTACTACTGCTGCTGCTGATAGCGCTGCCGTATCTGCTGTTGGTATTACTGTACCCGGCACTGCTGCTCAGTGGTCTAATAACTACACGTACAGCCCTGATGCTTTCACTTTAGCGTGTGTTCCACCACCAATCATGATGGGCGCACCATACTGTAAAGTATTTACTGATCCAGAAACCAACATTTCGATTCGTTGTACTGTTTCCTACAACCCTGTTACCGATCAAGACATCATGCGTTTCGATGTATTCTTCGGCTGGCAAGTTTTTGGTCAATACTGTACTCGTCAAATCGGTTAATATTATGATTAGGGTGGGGCGCATTCGTGCTCTGCCCTTTTTACTGGAGATAATATGAGCAAGGTTAAGAGCAAAGATCGTAAAGAGTTGGAAAAGAGTATGACGAAGGCGTTTAATTCATTATTGAATAGTCAGCCTGAGTATAGCGGGCATAAAGCACCGGATTTAGCATCAAAGATGAAGCGAATTGTGATGACTGGGGATAAAAAATGATCTTTAACCCTACATTACTCATGATGACTGATTCGGCCAAGAAGAGTGGGCAGCATTACGCACTCTATAAAAGTTGGGAAGAGTACATTATCTGTGATTTCTACGAGCGTGATGATTACTTAAAGCGCGGCTATCGTGAGGACCCATCAGAATTTCTTAAGTGTATAGCTGATTGGGGCGATCAAATGTCCAAATTGGCAGATAAAAGAGATTTGTTGTCACAAGAAATAGAAGAATTAGAGCAGAAAGTGCCAAAAGTTCGCAAGAAAAGAGTTAATAAAGTGAAAGTTGACGATGAATTTGCGCAACCAGGTGATGATGTAATATCCGCACATGAGCCCATGGTGGATGATTAACCAGTGATTTAACCATGTCGAAAACTGCAATTCAATTGATTACCGATGCATTCTTGCAAACTGGCATGATACCGCAAGAAAATGCGAATGTGCCAGCGTATATGATCAACCAGGGATTAGTGTTGTTGAATGACATTATTCTCATGTGGGGATCAGATACAAGCCTCGCTCCTTATCAAAATGTTATCAATTTCACGTTTAAGGCCAATCAACAGTGCTATAAGTTCGGTATTGGCGATCAATATGATGTAAATGCTGAACCAATGATCGACATTCTGTCATTTACCTACGAGATTAATCCAGGTAATGGTAATAATTTGGTATTTGCCTGTGAAATGATGACTGAGACGGAGTATTCATCGATACTTTATCGTGGTGTTGCGACATATCCTGCAAAGTACTTAATGCGTCCATTTGCCGAATATACAGAGATTGTAGTTCAGCCATTGCCTCAGCAAGATTTTCCTGTTCAATTAGTTTTGAAGCAGCGGTTAGCTGAGATTAGTCTATATCAAGACTTAGAGTGTAGATTTCCGCCAGGGTTCTTGCTGTGTCTTAAGTATCAGTTGATGCTAGATATTTGTGATGCATTCTCCTTCGAGTGCTCCACTTCGTTCCAGTTGAAAGCTGCTAATGCGCTTAAGAGTATGCAAGCTAATAACAGGATGGACCTCTACTCGCGTAAAACTGAGACTATTAGTGATAAGCGTCGTCAAGTATTTCCATTTACTGGATGGTTTACCTAGTGGGCGGTAAGGCGGTTGATTTTCCGCTAGCTACACAGACCTCGCAAGAGAGATCAGTTGAGCAAGATAATAGCTATATCATTAACTATTACGTGACATTTGATCCGCGTGGCACTAAGCAGATCATGCACAATCCAGCTCCGGGATATACGCTACGTTATACGTTGAGTACATCTAGTGACCCTATACGCATGATCTATAGCGATCAAAATAGCGCCTATTCCTACTGCTTAGCGTTCAACTCATCACTGGTTTATCTACTTGATAAGGGGCTTAGAACGATTGTTGTTGGTAACTTAAATACGTCTTCTGGATTTATTGGCGTTACTAGTTCCACGTCTCAAGTACTCATTGTAGATGGCGCTAATGGTTATGTGTATGACATTAACGCATTAACAACTACTCCTATTGTTAGCGATAACTTTCTGCCTAACCCGCTCGATTGCGTATTCTTTAATAATTACTTTGTAGTCTGTCAGAGTAATTCGAATCAGTGGTTTATATCTGCAGCAGGTAGTGCTAGTACGTGGAATGCAGCTAATGGAGTTATCTTTAACGCTAAGGCAGATACTTTACAGGGTTGTGCAGCTGTAAATAACACGTTATTCATATTTGGCAATTACACGATCGAAGTGTGGTACCCGCAGGCTCAGGGATCATTTCCGTTCACTTACAATACTAATATGCTGTTTGAGTTTGGATGTATTGCGACAGGATCTATTGCAGAGGGTCAGGGACTATTGATGTGGCTAGCTGGTGATAAAAATGGTGTTGGATCCGTCTATATGACGAACGGAACTACCCCAGTTAAGATAAGTACGCAAGAAATAGACTTAACTATCAGAATGTTTGATGTAGTAAGTGATGCAATTGGATTTGTCTTCAAAGAAGCTGGTCATATCTTTTATCAGCTAACCTTTCCTACAGCTAACGTGACTTTCCTCGTTGACGTTACGCCTACAAATGGTGAGATTAGATGGTCTAATTTAGAGCGCTTAAATGGTGATTGTCATATAGCCACATGTCACACATACTGGAATGATCAACACTTAATCGGTAGCAGCTTACGAGCTGTCATTAATGATTACTCTACAGATATCTCTACTGATGATGGAGTGGCTAGACACTATAGAGTTCAGGGGCCACAATTGATGTTGCCTGCATACAATAGATTTAAGATAAACAACTTTGAGGTTAATTTTCAGGCAGGTACTGCTAATGCTAATTCACCTGGTGATGATCTTAAGGCTTTCCTATCAGTATCTAGTGATGAAGGTCATACTTTTTCAAGCCAGAGACCAGCTGAGTACGGAAAATTAGGCCAGTATAGATTTAGGGGTCAATGGTATGGGTTGGGTCAAATGCGTAGCTTTTTACCACGTATTGACGTCTACTCAGTGGTTCCTACATTTATTATGGGCGCTAAAATTGTGATGGAAGAAGGGGGTTCATAATGGCTACTAATCCACTAAGCCCGGCACCAGTTCAGACACCATTTGCCGACGCTAATGGCAATATATCGAATGATTGGAATAGATATTTTTTTAATACTTATGACACGGTTAATTCGTTAGCGGGGTTTGCTGTGTCTCCAAACTTGTTAATCAACGGTTCTTATAATTTTCAGGTTGGTATTTCTACACCATTAACGCAAGCTGCAGGTAATGGGGCATATATTGCTCAGACTTGGCAGATTTATGGTGCTGATAATGCGGAATATACGGTAACGAGCACTGCATATGGGCTATTAGATGATTAATTCGGCATATTACGAAGACATTAATGTGACTTCCTGGAATGGTGGAGATCTTTATATCTATCAAGCATTTTCTGGCGTTCAATATGTGAGAATGGTCAGTAATAAGACAATTACTTTTAGCGGTCAGTTTACGAACTTAACGCAAAATGATGTGGCCATACAATTCGGAATTAATCGTTATTATGATCCTGGTAATGACTTGTTGTTGGCTAGAGCTGTTAACTTAAAGCCTGGAATTAATTTGATTAGTGCGACATTAACAGATATTCCCATTCCTTCTGTTACTAGCGCTGGGTCTGGAGCTGAGCTACAAGCTCGTATGTACATTAATGGCTTTACTGATACGTGCAATATACGTGTACATTACATTAAAGCAGAGTTCGGAAGGGTTAGTACACCTAACTTTACCGATAATTTCACAGAAAAAACCCGTGTACTTAACTTTTAAGGTGATCTTATGAGCATGATGGATGATATTTTCGGTGGTGGTCAAGGTGCTGCCTCAGAAGATTTAGCAAATGGGTATAACAACTCTATTAGTACCTACGAAGATTACTTAAATAAAGTAACGCAATTATTTCAACCTTGGATGGATCGTGGTAACGCGGCTGGCGATAATATGATGAACATGGGTAATTCGCAAGAGTCCCAATTCGAAAACATGATGGGTAATGGCGAAGGTGGTACAGGTGACTGGATGACACAATATACCGCAAGTCCATGGGCTGAATATCAAACGGATCTTGGTACGCAATCAGCTAATGCTGCTGCGGCTGCTGGCGGAATGTTAGGGTCAGGCAATAACCAGAGATCAGTTGACACTATGTCACAAGGCATTTCCTCGGCTGACCGTCAGAATTACTATAACGATATGATGGGGTTAGGAGCTGCTGCAACTGGTAATTACAATCCACTTATGCAAACTGGCGCAAATATGACCAGCTCGTTAGGTCAAATGACTTATGGCACAGGTCAGGCTATTGGTGGTGCGCAACAAGGTATTGGTCAGGCAAATGCTATGGGAGACACTGCTAACAGTGCCATGTGGAACAATGCAATGAACATGGGTATGTACGGCCCAACTGGTAGCCCAATGCAGTATCTTGGTGGTGGATCTGGTAACGCTTGGTCGGGATCTGGAAAAGGAACCGGGCAAAGTAATGCTGGGTTAATATCTGGCCTGATGGCATTAATTTAAGGAGTTTAAAAATGTCCGACGTTACAGATTTCATGAATGCAGCTCCTAAAGTGCAAGAAACAGCTTTGAACTCATTATATGGTGGTCGTGATAGGCAGCTTGGCGCACAGAATGCTTACTATAATAATCAAAAGTTGGCGGCTCAGCTTCCATTTGTTGCGCCACAAGAACAGGCAAGCCTTCAAAAGGCACAATTAGCGAATCAATATTACGCTCCATCACAAGAAGCAGATATTAATGCTAAAAATGCTCAAGCTGAAAGTGCGATGGCTAATGCTGATTTAATTGCTGGGCAAGCTGCTAATTTAAGTCAGGATCAATGGGCTAAAATTTATTCATCTTCGCCAGATTATGCTAAGCCAAATATGTTGGCTGCGCGTCAAGCTGCTATGCAAGCAAATCCTGCATTGGCAGGTACAAGTGCGCCTGGATTTAACGGGCAACAAACTCCTCAATCGTCATTCGCTCCGCAAGATATTGCAGCTGCTCGCCAAGCTCAGCAAAGTGGAATGATGCCGCCTCCTCAAGATGTCGCTATGCCACAGTCTGCAATGGCTGGCAGTCAAGGCAAGGCTCCTGGATTAGTTCCCTACAATCAGACTAATGCTCCTCAATATCAACAATCTCCACCACAAGTGGCTAGATCTGCTATGGCCGGAATGCCTACACAATCACCATCTCAAGCTAATAATGCAGCTACTACTTTATTTACCAATACACCTGAGATGCAGCAGAATGCGGCACTTGGTCAAAAGCTAGCAGTAGGTGATGCTGGATCTAGAAATGACTTCAATAATGATGCAAGTTCATATGGAATTTCTAAGAGTATCAATCAATCAATAATGAATAATCCTGACATGATTAATCATTATTCTGGTGTTATTGGTGCTAATAAATTTAAGTATGATGAAGCCAAGTACGGAAATAATTTTGCCGCCGCTCCTCCTGAGTACACGGCAATGAAGCAATTAAATGACACTTACGGAAAGATTACGCCTGATGCATTAGCAAAAACATTCACGAATAGTGGAACGACTGGGAACATTAATAGTTCTGCTGCCATTCTTCGTAAAGGTTTCAGTCCTGGATCAACAGAAGTTAATACATTAAATGCTATGACTGAATTGCTTAACTTGCAAGCTATGAAGATGCAGCCTAAGGCTCAGTTTGGAAATATGTCCAGTGAGTTCAATAAATTAACAGGAGCAGATGTTAATCAAGACTTAGTTAAAAATCCAATTGTAGCGGATATGACTAGAGATCAAGCATTAACTTTCTTAAAGAGCAAGTCAGATGCTGATAAGGCTAAATATGCTCCTGGTGTGACACAAATGCTATCACGTCAGCAAGCACCAGCTCCTCAGCCTGCTGGATCTGCAATGTATGCACCTATGGGAGTTAATCTAAATGGCTGATGAATTAGATTCGATGCTAGCCAAATATGGCTCTCAAGCGCAAGCTTCAAAATCAACTGCATCAATTGGCCCTAGCCATGCAAATGATGAGCTTGATCAGATGTTAAGTAAATACAGCGGAAATCCTAATCAAGGTGCTCCTAGTATGAAAGAATATTTTGGTGACTTAGTATCTGATGATTCAGATGAGGCAGTTAAGAATGCAAGAGATGCTGATACCTCATTTTTTCATGTTAAATCATCTCTTGCTGACATAATTCCAAGTGGCAAGCGTGACCTAAGTAAATTAACGGCATTAGCAAGTGGTGCTCTACAAGGTGGTGCTGAGGCTGGTCAGGCGCTAGCTAATATTCCTAATGTTGCAATTAAGGGCATTAACTCGGTAGCAAATACGAATATTCCTGCTATTCCTATGCCAGAAATTAATGCATCACCTTACGAGTATCAGCAAGAGGCTAAATCTGCACACCCAGGATATTCAATTGCCGGCAATGTTATTGGTGAATCTGCATTAGCGGCACCAATGTTTGGCGAAACAATGCTTGGTGCTGCTCCTTCATTATCAAGATTGGCTGGCACTGGTGCTGCCGTAGGTGCTGCTGGTACGAATAGTGAAGATCCATTATCTAGATTAGGTGGAGCAACATTAGGTGCTGTAGGTGCGGCAGCTCCATCCTTAGTTGGTAAAGGCGTTCAAGGAGTAATGAAAGGAATTTCTGGGTCAACAATGAACCCTGAAACTGTTAATGCAGCTCGTGATGTTCTTGGCGAGGATGCTGATTTATTGCCTAATGTTCTGCTTACGAAAGATGATCAGGCCAAGAAAGATTTCATTAATAAAGTAATGCCGGCTGCTGGTAATGATAAGTTGCGTCAGCAAGCTACTATTAACGCTGAGAAAATAGATTCAGCATCTAATGACATAATTAATGGTTTCAATGTTGCCGATAAAGATGGCTTAGCATTAACGAATGATAAAGGAGAAGCTCCTACGCAATCACAAGTAAAAAGAAATGTGGTTGATAAGATTAATAATGCTCATACTCAAGCTAAAGATGAAACAAATCAGCTTTATAGCATGGTGGATGAGACAGCTAAGTCATTAGGGGATAAATCTAATGTAGATGTTAATAGTTACGCTAATAAATTACAGGAAATAGTTAATGCCCCTGAAGGAAGTTATCATAAGGAAGCAGTTAACCTCGCTAAAAGTCAACTCGATCAATTAAAAGAAAGAGGGGCCGTATCAAATCCTGAAAAAGATAGCGTAAATAAAGCATTTGGGATGAATAAAGATAATAAGGGTATTAGCTTTGAAGAGGCGACCAATCTTGATAAAGATATTAATAAGAAAATCGGTAATAATGTAGGTAATGCTCATGAACCTGCGCTTCACCATGATTTATCAGAGCTTAAATCATCATTAAACAATGATATTAGTCGCTCAACTGATCGATCTGGTAGCGAGGAATTACACGACCAGTGGTTAGATGCTAAAAAATCTTACGCTACGAAGGTGGCACCATTTTATGAAAATAAATCTTTAAAGAAATTCCTACATAAAGGGAATGTTAAAGCAGAATCTGATGATGTATTGGTTGATCTCGTGAAAGGGGATAAACCAGAAAGGCTTGAAAAGACTTTAAGCTTAGTTCCAGATATCAAGGATGACCTAGGATTTCTTAAGTTGCGCTCTACAGGCGATAAAATGGGTAAAAAGAATAATCCAGATATTCAAAATGCGCTAGAAAGCATTAGAGCAATGTCAGATGATCAAGGGGTTACTCTTTTTGGCCCTGATAAGTGGAGCAAGTTAAATAGCCTAAAGACTTTGCATGGTGGATTGAGAGACTATCTGGATATTGGGAAGAATCCTAATACAGGTGGAAGAGTTCAAAATGCAATGGCAAGTAGCTTAACGGATGCGCTTAGCAATTCTATAGCAACCGGAGCTGCATTTGCTGGCAATGCTCCATTGGCGATTGGTAGTTTAGCTGCAAAAGCGGGTGGTAAATTGGTAGGTAATAAGATTAAAGGAAATGTTTCGACAAGTGCTAAACAATTTGCAAATGCGAATGCTAATAGTCTTTTATCGCCTGCGGCACAAAAAGCATATCGATCAACATTAGCAGGAGCTGCCAATACTGGCTCAACGGCTATGACAAAAAAGGATAAAAAGTAATGACTACTTGGTACAATTTAGCACCGCAGCCGAACTGGCAGGAGTGGTTGGGCGTCACAATTTCATGTAATCCAAGTGAATTTATTTTTGCTGCTAATTATTTAACAAATACGATCACGTTATCTGCTTCCAGTAATTATTTTACAGGTAAGGCCGTAATGTTGAATTCTGTTGGCGGTACATTGCCTACACCATTATCGTCATCCACTCCTTATTACTTGATATTTTTGTCACCTACATCATTTCAGCTGGCTACCACTTACGCCAACGCAATCGCTAATGCGCCAGTAACTTTAACGGGAAATGGCACGGGAACACTAACTATCATTAGCACTGGTGTAACTTACTTGCAGCCCAATGCTAATGGTTACATGAATACCTTTAGCTCACTTGCTCATCAGGTGTTAAAGCCTACTTATACCGATTGGACTGGCGCTACAGCTAATACTAATCCTATTGTCTTTGACAACAAGGGAATGGCGACTATTTATTGGGAAGTTGACGGTGATAACGCTTTAAATAATTATTACATTGAAATTTATACGGCTGATGGTGTGCTGCTTTATACACGTGATAACTTTAATGCTCCTCCTGGTCTTGAGACTGCACAAGATATCGTTAGTGATGCGCAAGCAAACTTATTATTGAATAATGAATTTGATTTCTGGGGCATGTACGACTACGGTATTAATGATATTTCAGTTGTTACGGCAAACTGCTCTGTTATTGCGGCTACTGCTGTAGAGACTGCTTATTATTGGCATTTTTTTAAGTCAAATGATAATGCAACGGACGTTCTAACGCGTCAATTATTCCCAGCTGGTCAAACGGATGTTCCTAATACGCCTGTTTATTTCATAAATTTAGCGTGTACAAGTGCTGGAGCTGGTGGCGAAACATCTAAATCTTTTTATCAAAATATTACCAATGTTCAGAATTTAGCAGGGCAAACAGTAACGCTAAGTTTTGACGCGATGTCGACTACCAATGGGACAATCCTAGGGACAGAAGCATATCAATTATTTGGTTCCGGAGGATCCGCGCCTGTAACATCGTCAGGATCGGACTTTGCGCTTACTACTTCATGGGCGACTTACACCACGACATTTACTATTGCCAGCCTAAGTGGGCAGAGTGTTGGGGTTGGAAGCTTGCTTCAAATGTTATTTGTGTTGCCGATTAATACAACTTATAGCATTAGTTTATCGCAAGTCCAGTTAACAGTTAGTGACACTGTATTGCCTTACCGTCAAATGACGAGTGATGAAAGATTTGCGATGATGGCATCAGACAAGCAGGCTCATTGTGGAGATGTAAGAATTCAATCTTTTGGAACTATTCCAGATTCTTGGATGTCATTTCAAAATGGTACTGTAGGTAATGGATCAAGTGCCGCAACATTATTAGCCAGTCCACGGACGACATCATTATTTGCTGCATTGTGGAATACATATTCCGATTCAATATGCCCAGTTTACGATAAGACAGGCGCTAAAGTTGTTCGCGGTGCTACATCATTAATCGATTACGCAGCAGATTATCAAATTCAAGCATTTTTTAATGGTGGCCGCGTCATTGCGAATACGGGCAGCCCTAAATTAAGTTTCACTTATACAGCTCAAATAGACACTGTAAATACCATTACGATTGCAGCCCCGGGATTATATTCTGATAGCACTTTATATTCGGGTATGGCTGTTCAACTTGTGACGACGGGTACCGCTCCTGCTGGTTTAGCCGTTGCCACAACGTACTATATTATCAATGGAACTGGCATAAGCGTTCCTACTGCTCCTACTGGTGTATATCAATTATCTGCTACGTATAATAATGCAATTCAAGACCAAGTTCCGATTGTTATTACTGATGTTGGTACAGGTATCCAAACATTAGTCGTTGTTGATGATCAGACGGGAGCTCCACAATTAATTACGCAAGTTGCGGGTCAAGCAACCGGTGTGAATAGTGGATTAACTTCTTCACACTCAGTTAATTTAAATTTAGCTGGTGGCGGTGTTGCCATTAATCTTGTTAATCCCGACATCAATGGTATTACAGCAATTCCCACAACGCAGCCGACGTTGGCTTTACCACATATTATTAAACTTTAATAGTATAATAATGCTTTGAATGTTTTAAATTTAATCAATTAATGAGGGTAACAAAATGGCTTATATCGTCGGCATTCCAGACAACTTGATGAACTTTGCTTCAACTACTGCAATGTCAGCTTATGACGTATCAGTAACCGTAAATGGCGTGGCGACTGAAGTCGGAACTTTAGTTTCGGTTTATGAAAGTGGCATCTATCAATATCATGCTACAAACCAAACTTTTGCAGTTAATGGCACCACGGTGTTTGCAGCTCTAAATGGTGGTGTATGGGTTGAATATGCACTTGCTACCGCAACTCTTGGAAATCCACAAGCCTATATCTTAATTGATACTGCAACGAACAGCATTTCAACTGCTAATTCGATTGCTGCTGGTACGATTACCAGAACAATGTTAGCAACTGGCGTTAAACCTGAGGCAATCATTGTTGCATCTGGTGCCACTGTATTTGCTGGTGGTGCTGTTACTGATACGCAAACTGTTGCTGGCGCTGTTGCTGGTGATCTAGTATTTGCGTCATTATCTGCTGCTGCTAATGCTGTTTATCTTCGTTCGGCTAGCTTATCTGGCACGACGATTACTTACACATTCAGTGCTGATCCAGGTGCATCAACTATCAATTATCAAATTGTTCGTGTAGCTAGTTAGTAACTATTGCCCCTCTGCTTGCATGGGCAATTTATCTTATTTAAGTGGGGATGAATATGGCAGGCGCGCAAAATTACGCATTAGGTACGATCACTCCTTACGATCCAAATAGAGCCTTGCCATACGGCATGGAAGCTATGCAGAAAAGTAATCCTGTTGTATTAGATGAATTATTTACCGATTCTGTTGGAGCTACATGCTCACGTGTGATTATGGTTCAAGTTAGTGGATTAGTTACAGTAAAGTATGCTGATTTATCGACAGATACTCTTTATATCGCTGCTGGATCACAGTTTGTCGTTAGAGCGTTTGCAGTAATGACGACTGGAACTACTGCTACTGGTATTTCTTGGGGCTACTAATATGATGATGGGGCTGCAACTATCAATTTGGACCACAGACATTGAATCTGCTGGTGTAATCAGTGAATCATTTTATGTTGATGACGTAAATCGCATATACGAAGATGATACGAACGATCTATATACGCCAGGGGAGTAGTAAATGGCTAATGTTTTTTTATGGGATCATGTAATACATGCGCCACTTTCTGCTGCATCAGATTTGGCAGCATTAGATGTTACTGATTACATCAATGGTGTTGTTGCAAACGTCATTAATTTAGGAATATTTGTTTATAATAATTCCGCTACTGCTACACCTGATAATATTACAGTAGTTCAGCCAATTACTGGCCCTGGTCGTTGGTTAATCTCAACCCCTAATATCTCTGTGGCTAATGCCGTTCTTGGATCACTTGGTACACCAGGATCACTTTCAGAAATACCATTCACCTCTTTGGCTCGACAATTATCCGCGGAAACTTCAACATCTGCCTATCGTACGGCATTGACAGCTGCTGCAAGTGGTGCAAACTCAGATATTACAAGCATATTAGGTCTTACCACGCCATTATCTGGTGCTATGGGTGGAACTGGCATTGCTAATACGGGAGCAACACTAACAATTAGTGGCGCAGCATCGGTCAGTGGTTCAAATACTGGCGATCAAACTAGTATTACAGGTAATGCAGCTACCGCTACAGCTTTACAGACAGCTAGAACTATTAATGGCGTCAGCTTCAATGGTACTGCAAATATAACAGTACCTTCTGCTGCGGGTACATTGACTGGAGCCACTCTTGCATCTAATGTTGTAAGCTCATCACTTACTGGCTTAGGTACAATTACTACGGGTATCTGGAACGGAACAGTATTAGCGACTACGTATGGAGGAACAGGAAATACTACTGGCCTAGCATCCTCTGTAGCAGCCGCGAATATTACAGGTGGAACATTAGCTAGCAATGTTGTTGCGTCGTCATTAACTTCTCTTGGCACGATTACTACTTTAAATGCAGTTACAGAAACTCTAGGTAGCAATACTATTGCTGGCACGTTAAACATATATCCTTCTGGTAATGCACTTGGTTATCTTAACTTGTCGGTTGCTAATAATTCCGGAAATTTCATAACTTCTATTACTAATGCTGCCCAAGCTGGTGCGCATACTTATACAATTCCTGACGCGGGAGTTAGTACTAACTTTGTAATGGGTGCAGGTACGCAGACATTGGCTGGAACTTATACATTCAGCAATACGATAGTAGGTAACATTAGCGGAACATCTGGTACGGCTTCGGCTGTTGCGGCTTCCGCATTGACTGGCACCACATTGGCGTCGAATGTTATTGCATCATCCTTAACTTCGTTTGGGTCATCACCATCGTTAACTAGCCCATCATTGTCTAGTCCAACCTTAACTGGGACGATTACTACTTCTGGATTAACTGCATCATCTGCTGTCGTTACTAATGGAAGTAGCCAATTAGCATCATTGGCTTATACGTCAGGGCCAACGGCATCGACATTGGCATCTAGAGATGCAAGCTCTAATGTGGCATTTAATCAAGTTTTTTGTGGCATACCTGGAACATCTCAAGGAGCTTTAACCATTTATACTCCTTCAGCGTCACTAGGAAACACAATATTCACTGCTAGCAATAATGCAGGAAACACTCAAACTACTATAAATACAGCCTCACAAGCTGGAGCAAGAGCTTATACAATTCCTGACGCGGGAGTTAGTACTAACTTTGTAATGGGTGCAGGTACGCAGACATTGGCTGGAACTTATACATTCAGCAATACGATAGTAGGTAACATTAGCGGAACATC
>Ga0302267_10004168_pt1 | contig 16015 bp, 13 predicted proteins | sample III_Bog_E1_3_FD_194555 | JGI IMG/M metagenome (GOLD analysis project Ga0302267, IMG submission 194555) | Peat permafrost microbial communities from Stordalen Mire near Abisko, Sweden - III_Bog_E1_3 | ecosystem: Environmental > Terrestrial > Soil > Wetlands > Peat | place: Sweden: Abisko... | reverse complement strand
AAATCAGCCCTTCGAAACACCCGCCGAACCTATCGCCGAGCAGATTGCCAGCCGTTCATCGCTCTCTACCCCTGCCAAAATCCACCGCCCCCCACAGAATCGATCCGTGTGAGAAATCGCGGCTAGGCTTCATTCATGAAGATTCGGGACAGGCTTTTGTCCTCGACATCGCCGATCTCTACCGCCACGATGTCACCCTTGAGATCGCATTCGGCGCAATCCAGGAATCGCTCAAATCCAAAGAGCCTTTCGAACGCCTCGTCCGGCGCCGGGCTGCCAAGCTCCTCCGTCAGCACGCCGTTATCCCAAGCATGATTGACAAGATCAAGACCTTGCTCCACCTTGACGCGGCCCCCCTAGCGGAGAAGGAGCCACTCGACTGATGCCCATGGTCGTCGTCATCACCCGAGATGTCGAGTCTCGCTACAGGGGATTTCTCGGTTCCGCCATGCTCGAACTTGCCCCTGGTGTCTATGCCCATCCGCGCATGAGTGCCGGAGTCCGTTCCCGCATCTGGGATGTTCTCTCCGCTTGGTACTGCGAACTCTACAAAGGAAGCATCCTTATGACCTGGGCCGATACCGGCGCCAGTGGAGGTCTCGGTCTCGCCACCCTGGGGGAACCGCCCAAGAGCATCGTCTCGCACGACGGCATGCTCCTTGTTCGGCGCGCCCTTTCTGACAACCAAGAAAAGCCGAAACCGCCTGCTCTTTGACAATTGCATAGATTCAAAGAGTTACGATGGAGAGGTTCCCCCGCCCACGCGGGGATAGACCCACTGCAGCTACCGCCGCATGTTGTGCGGGAGGGGTTCCCCCGCCCACGCGGGGATAGACCCAAGATACAGTCGGGCAGAATCACCATGCTGCCGGTTCCCCCGCCCACGCGGGGATAGACCCCGCAATCAGGTCCAGACCGCTCTTAACATGGAGGTTCCCCCGCCCACGCGGGGATAGACCCGACTTGCCGCGACCACCCCGCAAATATCAGGTGGTTCCCCCGCCCACGCGGGGATAGACCCTTTTTCCCGCGTCGATGTGCCTTCAGGTCGCCGGTTCCCCCGCCCACGCGGGGATAGACCCTCGACATTTCCACTTGTGCCCTTCTGGTGTGTGGTTCCCCCGCCCACGCGGGGATAGACCCTTGATGCGGTCGAGTTCCGCTTTCTTCTCGACGGTTCCCCCGCCCACGCGGGGATAGACCCGGAGCACAGACTGGTAGCGGACCATCACAGTTGGTTCCCCCGCCCACGCGGGGATAGACCCTCCCTAGGGTCACCCAATATGGTGAACCCTGAGGTTCCCCCGCCCACGCGGGGATAGACCCATATGGTGCGATGCCGGTGACTGCCCCTCCAGGGTTCCCCCGCCCACGCGGGGATAGACCCTTACCGTACCCGCCGTTCCCGCCGTAGTAGTGGGTTCCCCCGCCCACGCGGGGATAGACCCTACTGGCCCTACGTCACCGACCGCATATCCTGGGTTCCCCCGCCCACGCGGGGATAGACCCTACCACTGCCTGTTACGGTCCATCCAGGCGCGGGTTCCCCCGCCCACGCGGGGATAGACCCTTGATTCCAAGCGGATACTCCGCGCCGCTCTCGGTTCCCCCGCCCACGCGGGGATAGACCCTTCATGCCCAGCCGATGCGCCTTGAGATGGCCGGTTCCCCCGCCCACGCGGGGATAGACCCGCATTGCACCAAGGACCAAACATTAGCATCCGGGTTCCCCCGCCCACGCGGGGATAGACCCTGCCGAGCGTACCTCCTATGGCACCGGAGAAGGGTTCCCCCGCCCACGCGGGGATAGACCCTCCAGAGCGATGACCCACCAGCGGTCGTACCAGGTTCCCCCGCCCACGCGGGGATAGACCCCAATACCAGACCGTCTCCCTTAAACAGCAAAAGGTTCCCCCGCCCACGCGGGGATAGACCCACTACACCTTCGAGAGTCAGCTTGACCGCGCGGGTTCCCCCGCCCACGCGGGGATAGACCCTCGATTGCTTCTTTGATCACTGTTTTATCTCCGGTTCCCCCGCCCACGCGGGGATAGACCCCATGTAACCCAATTCTACTTACTCCCGAGTACGGTTCCCCCGCCCACGCGGGGATAGACCCCACCATGTCGCCGTCCTTGACTTTGCTGCGCTGGTTCCCCCGCCCACGCGGGGATAGACCCCCAGGCCCGCCCCGTCATTGGTTGAATCAGGGGGTTCCCCCGCCCACGCGGGGATAGACCCTCAAGCAGGGCCATGTGCGCCTACCTCTGGCCGGTTCCCCCGCCCACGCGGGGATAGACCCTCAAAAAGGAAGTGAGTCCTGCCGAGCACGTCGGTTCCCCCGCCCACGCGGGGATAGACCCCAGAAGTTCCATACTCACGCGCCCATGAGAGGGGTTCCCCCGCCCACGCGGGGATAGACCCTTCGATGAATACTCGAACGACATACAGCAGAAGGTTCCCCCACCCACGCGGGGATAGACCCTCCGGATCGCCCTTCGCGGTGATGCTTGAAAAGGTTCCCCCGCCCACGCGGGGATAGACCTTCACAGGAGACGAGCAGCCCGGCGAAATCCCGGGTTCCCCCGCCCACGCGGGGATAGACCGTTATCGCCCCTTCCAACTCACACTCTGCCGATGGTTCCCCCGCCCACGCGGGGATAGACCCAAAGACCGCATACACGCTGGCTGTGCCGTATCGGTTCCCCCGCCCACGCGGGGATAGACCCGCATTCCACTCCTGGTGCCAGATAACTCCACCGGTTCCCCCGCCCACGCGGGGATAGACCCCGATGAGGACGGAGGGGTCGAGCTAGCTTTCAGGTTCCCCCGCCCACGCGGGGATAGACCCGTGCCGCCCTTGGCCGTGGCCTCCCACGTGTCGGTTCCCCCGCCCACGCGGGGATAGACCCGGATGAGAACGCCACGAGAACGTCACAGTGACGGTTCCCCCGCCCACGCGGGGATAGACCGGGATGCCGCTGTTGTATCCGGGAGGCGCCTGCGGTTCCCCCGCCCACGCGGGGATAGACCCGGGCTACATCGATCCGTCGGTCTAGGCATCGTGGTTCCCCCGCCCACGCGGGGATAGACCGGCTGTCGAGCTTGGTTTTGATGGCCATCGCCAGGTTCCCCCGCCCACGCGGGGATAGACCCTATCTACTGCGCAGCTTTGGATGGACATTGTTGGTTCCCCCGCCCACGCGGGGATAGACACCATCTGTGCCGACGGGAAAATACCTGCACTCCGGTTCCCCCGCCCACGCGGGGATAGACCCTACCGCTCCCCGTGCTCGTTCGGTTTCCTCTTCAATCTGATCGAGCAGCGAATCGAGTTCCCGGTCGATCTCGAACAGCGTGTTGACCTCGCCCATTGTGGTGTCTCCCAGAGATTGAGTGGATGGCAGTATGGCTTGAGAGCCATGTGCGGAGAATGGTTACGCAACCATTTGTAGGCCGCACCGTTGGGTGCGCGCGGCCTGGTATGCGAGTGCGTCGGCTCGGATCTGGAACGGATGCCGGCTGTGTCCCCTGACCCATTGCCACTGAATGTTCAACTGCTGGTTCTTCGCAAGCAATTCTTTCCATAGACACTGGTGCTGCAATGGAGCACTGCGGCTGTTGCGCCATTCGTTCGCCTGCCAATGCCGGACGTGGAAGAGCATTCCACTGATCAGCAGTTCGGAGTCAGAGCAAAGCTGGACGGAAGACCCGGCCGGGATCGAGCGCAATGCCTCGACGGCTGCGGTTAGCTCCATTTCCGAGATCGTCGTCCACGGACTTGAGCCCGAAATCTCCCAACTCTTGTCGCCGCTCATCAGGACCGCCGCCCATCCCCCGCACCCTGGATTCCCGATCGCCGAGCCATCAGTAAAGATGTGAAGTGTACTCTTCATAAGCTCTTTCAATTGAAGCTATGCTGCCTGCATGGGAATGACGCTGCCGAATGGAGCCTGCCGCCGCTCAGTGGAGGCCCAAATCACCGGATACCCAGGCTCATTCTTTGGAAACGAGCCGCATAGATCGGTCAGAAAGACCAATGTCTGTGGCTGGATGCCATGCTCATCCAGCCAATCGAAGCACGGGCCGAAGTCCGTCCCTCCGCCGCCAACGGGATTGAGATGAACTTGTTCCCCTGCTTGATAGGTCTCCACTTTGTGTACCTCAGTGTCGAAGTACAGGACGTGAACGCACTGTGGCCGCTGACCTTCGAGGATTGAGCAAACCTCAGCTTCAAAGAGTCGCAACAGACGAGCATTCACTGAGCCGGAACAATCGACAGCGATGGCAATCTCTCCAACGCCCTCGCGCACAACTCCTGGCAGATAGAGTCCGTTCCAGATGTGGCGGCGGTTCGGCCTCATCCAACTCGAATCTGCGGGGATGGTGTCTGACCAGAGCCTGCGTAGCAATTCGCGCCAGTCAACGGTTGCCTCTGCCGCACCTTCGAGAATTCGAGTGAGGCCCGCTGGAGTCTTGCCAGCTTGCTTCGAGAGAGTGACCGCCTGATTGACGGCGATGCTCCACTCTCGCGCCTGCTCTTCATTACTCGGCGTCTCTTCGTCGGACTGCGGTGCATCAAGCACCTGACCGATGCCGCCTTCCGTCACTGGCGCAGTTGGCTCATCCGTGCTGCCTTGCTTTTCTAACGTTTTGCTCGAGCCAGCTCCGGCACCCTCGCTTGCACTATTCTGGCCGCCAGGTTGTGGCTGCGCTTCCGCCTCGCGCACGTTGTAGATTTGCTCGGCACTCATGCCGCGAAAGCGGTGATCGACAAGAACGCCTTCCGGCAGACTGAGGCCGGCATCGAGCAGCAGCGGGTTGATGGCGTAATCGCACGCCTCATTCCACCGCTTGGGATCGCGCTTGGAGCGCCTCAAGTGGTGCTGCAAGGCAGGGTGCATGACCTCGTGGGCCAGCACCCCGGCCAGCGTCGCCGAGTTCAGCGTATCGACAAACTCAGGGTTATAGTAGAGTGACACGCCATCAGTTGCCATGGTTGGAATCGATCGCTGTTCTCGCCCCTTCAAGCGGAACAGGAGCGAGCCGAAGAACGGGTGATCGAGCAATAAAGTCGTGCGTGCTTTCTGAATGCGAATCATCGCTGGTGTCTGGTGTGTGATTTGAAGCATAAGTTGTCATCCTGGTAGCCATAAGTTGTCATCCATGTACACGTATGCTGGCAGTGACGAGCAACCGTCACATGCTTTCAATGGAATTTGGGGTGAAATGCGCCTGGGTGTGCCGCACCATCTGCTCAAAGCGGCCTTGTGGATTTTCGTTGGGGGTTTACTCGGGATCGCTGCGACCAATGCGTATACAGGGGCCCTTCGACCATCCAGGGCGCCCCGCTCTTACTGTCACTTTATGCCCACATTTCAGACTCACTGACAACTTATGGTTCAGAATGGTCTTGCGGGGCGCCAAGGGTGCAGCGGTTTCAAAGGGGTTAGTGGCGAGGAACTGTCATCATATGCTTCAAAATGCTGCCATCATATGCGTCAAGTCACATCGTGTGTCATTACAGGCATAAATTGGCCGGGCCTCCAATCATAAGCTGGCCGGAATTGGTGGGTTTCAGTGGAGTCCGCTCGCGAAAATTCAGGTATTCCAAGGAAAAACTGGCCGCAAGTTCTGTTTTCCAACCAAAACATGGCCGCGAGTGCTGCATCGATCTTCGCGGTAATTACCGAGCAATTAAACGTATTCGCATAAAATTGGAACAGTCCGCTGAAGCTACCTCTTGGTCACAAAGCGACTCACAGTCTCAGATCGCCGCAAGCCCGACTGGCCGGCGCGAATTGCAAGCATAAACCGGCCATTCTGGCCAATTTATGGTTGTAGTGACATCGTGTCTCATGCCGCCGCAGGCGCCTCCATGTACGCAGACATGCGGGAGAGAATGTCATCTACCGTTGGAGCATCCGGTGCCTCCTCTGGCACACTGGCTTCGCGATCACGCAGAACGCTGTCGATCTCGGCAACGATCTCCGCGGCATCATTTGCCGTGGCCACGCGCAGCAGGTCATGCTTCTTGAGATCCTGCGCCGTAAAGCCGCACAACCGTTGCCTGATCTGATCGGCAAAACGATTGAGATCGGCGTCGCCATTCACATTCAGGCGCGGCAGCAACTCCACCAGGTCAAAGACATTCGTGACCATCGTGGCGTGGAAGCGCGACTCCGGCTCATTCAGCCGGTCCACCATGTGCGAGACCACCTCGCGGAGCCGCTTCCATAGATCCTCAGTCCCACGTGTCAGTGACTCGCGAACATTCGTGTCAATCTCGCGGGCCACGCGCGCCTGCTCTTCGGCCGACATCTGGACGCGAAAGTCGCTGCCGGTTGGGATCGGCAATACCTCCAACTTGACGCCGAACTTCTTGCGCAGCTTTTCCGCCGCCGGGTAATCTTCCTCACGAAACAGGCCGTTCAACTCCGGGCGCACCTGCTCGATGTACTGGGGATAGACCTGAAGGAAACCCTCCACGCCTTGCTCAAAGCTGGCCTCGAACTCACGCATCCGCGCCGTCAGATCGAAATAGAGATTAGACGGCAGCAGCCGAAACCCTTCATCGGACCACGGCAATGTGATCTTGTAGAAGTACTGCCGCACCTGCCCTGCCAGTGTGCGCAGTTCATCAAGTTTGTCGGCACCACGCAGTAATTGCTTGTTATACCGGCCCGCGCCCTGGTGCGCTCCGTGCTGGTCGGCCACGTCGCGGCTGATCTTGCGGTCGTGTTTGACGGCCGTCCAAATGCTGATATGGACGGCGGCGAGCATGGCTCGTTCAGTAATCATCGAATGGCCTCCTGTTGCACACCGAAGCGAACAAACTCCGGTGTGTGGGTGATGGCGGTGTCCCGCGCCGCCGCGTCGCGCATCGCCATGACGCGCATTTCTGTCGGCATACGGTCCAGATACTTCAGTCCTCTGGCCACGGAGTTGTCGGTCATGGCCCTGCCCAGCGCCGTGGCGATTGCGATCTGCGCCGAGGTCTCCGCCGGAAGCGGTGCCGTCTCTGGGTTGAGCAGAATCTCGTCGATCGACGGCAACTGCCGGAAGAGCCGCAAGAATGCAATCAACTCCGCCGCAGCCGCCGGCCCCACCGTTCCGTCGAGCAACTGCGCCTCGAACTCGCTCGCGCCGGATAGGAACGTGGTCTTCTGTCGGTTGGCAATGCCGCGCAAAACATTGGAGGCCATCTCCCAGGAGCGGGGAGTGGGCCAGGCATTGGCGTCTGAGGTCGCATCGGCGGTGTGCAGCAGGTCCGGCTTGAAGCGCAGGAACGCGATGATCTCCGGCCGTACGCCCGCGCCCACGGCCCACTTGCACCAGTCGTTCAGGTCAGCTTCGAGTTCCAGATGAACGAATCGATTCCGCAGCGGTCGCGGCATCGAGAAATGCACGCCCCGCTCCGATGCAGGATTGCCGGCGGCAATGACTACCCAGCCATCAGGCAGTACATACTCTCCGAGTTTGCGATCAAGGACGAGTTGGTAGCACCCGGCCTGCGTCATCTGCGGAGCCGAGGTCAGCTCATCGAGAAACAGGATGCCCTTCCCGCTGGTGGGAAGGAACTTGGGTGGCACCCATTCGGTCTGGTCTGCTTTGATCCGCGGCAGACCCCGCAGATCGACCGGATCAAGTTGCACGGCGCGAACATCAAGGAAGTCAAAGTCGAGATCGTCCGCGACTTGAGCCACGATCTGCGATTTGCCGACGCCGCACGCGCCCCAGATATGCAGTGGCACACGTTCGCCAATCAGCGCATGGAGCGCCTCATACAGCTTGGATGGTTTCATTTGGATGTACCTCAGGCGGAATACTGATTCGGGTGTGAAGAATGGCCGGTCGGCCTTCTATTCGGGAATGCGTTGGTTTGATGCGCTGGCCGCTTTGGGGCGGAACAGCGCCGACGATATAAACTGATCTCTGAATGAATTCATCAAGGGATCAGCAAATCGAGACGCTTCAGGCCGCGCTCAAGGCGGCCCGTGAGAACGAGAACCGGTGGATGGAAATCTCCGCCGAGTTCTCCGGGGATCCTGAACGGATGGAGCAGTGGTCCAGCACTGCGAAACTCAGGCGGCTCGAAGTCGAGAGGCTTGAGACGCTTTTGGCCGGTGCGGCGGAGCATACTGGCTTGGCGCTACCAGTATGTAGTGACACAGTAGAAGCGAAAAACAGAATGGGAGAGACGGCATGAACGAAACGGAAATGAAAGCCGAATTGGAGCGTCTGCGGGCAGAAAACGCAAAGCTCAAGAGCAAGGATTCAATAGGGTTGAGTCTCAAGGTCAGCGAGAGAGGCGCCGTATCCCTTTACGGAATGGGACGTTTCCCCGTTACTCTCTACAAGGAGCAGTGGCTTCGCATTCTTGCCAGCGCTCCTGAGATCGAGGCGTTCATCCGCGAAAACGACAGCAAACTCAAGACCAAGGACTAGCGACCTCCACAACATCCTTCTGAGTTGCTCATCGAGTGGTAAGGCGATTTGCACTAAGCCGCTAGCGCGGCAGGGTATGCTTCTGTGGCTTTTGGATAGAGTGTTGGACACCGAAGGAGGTGTCCATGACACATCTACGCCAACGTATGCAGGAAGATCTCCGGCTGCGCAACTTCTCCGAACGCACGGTTCGTCACTACACCCACACCGTTGCTGAGTTCGCAAAATACTTCCACAAGTCACCCGATCAGCTCGGTCCCGAGCATATTCGCACCTTCCTGCTGTATCTGCTCAACGAGCGTAAGCTCGCGTGGGGAACGATACAGGGCGCCCGCTCGGCGCTGAAGTTTCTTTACACGCGAACCCTGAAGCAGACCTGGTTCGATCAGGAAGTCATCAAGCCCAAGGTGCGGCGCAAGCTACCCACAGTCTGGAGTCGCGAAGAAGTCTGCGCCCTGCTAGATGCGGAGATGAACACTAAACATCGTGCTCTGCTAGCCCTGTATTACAGCGCAGGTCTTCGCTGTCAGGAAGCGCTGGATCTGAAGGTCACCGATATTGATAGCAAGCGGATGATCATTCACGTCCGCGAAGGCAAGGGCAAGTTCCCGCGCCAAGTCATGCTGTCGCCGAAGCTGCTTGATATCCTGCGCGTGTATTGGCGTTGGCGCAAGCCCAAGGAGTGGCTCTTTCAGGGGAAACGGCCGGGGGAACCTCTGAAGGCGAACGCGGTTCGTGTCGTCTGCCAGAAGCTGCGTAAGCAGCTGGGTATCAGGAAGCCCCTAAGTCCACACGTGCTGCGTCACTCATTCGCCTCACATCTTCTCGATGCCGGCACCGATCTGCGCAGCATCCAGCTTCTGCTCGGCCACCGCGATCTGGAGACTACCTCCCGGTATCTCCATGTTTCCGAAGCCCGCCTGCATGCTACCGCAAGCCCGCTCGACGATCTGCCCATCCAGATATCCCGAACCGCACAAGGAGGGAACAGAACTGCATGACAGGACATCGGCTCGAAGTGGCCGATGTCTTTCACGCTCACCAGCACGAGTTCCTCCAACGCTGGGGCCATGCTCTGTCGGACCAGCAGCGGAAGGTGCTGCGCGATATCGGCGTTTGCCGCACAGCCGCGCTGGGCACTCACCTTGAGCGATGCGATCGCTGCAGTTATGAGACTGTCGCTTACGATTCGTGCCGCAACCGGCACTGTCCCAAGTGTCAGTCTTCAGCCCGCGACCGTTGGCTCTTTAAGCAGGCATCAAGCCTGCTGCCGGTGCCCTATGCCCATGTGGTCTTCACCGTACCTGAGCAACTGTCACCGCTCGCACTCAGGAACCAGCGTCTGTTTTATAGCCTGTTGTTCCGGGCAGCTTCGGAGACGTTGCTCGATATAGCGGCCGATCCACGCCACCTCGGCGCGCGCATTGGTGTGCTCGCTGTGCTGCACACCTGGTCGCAGAACCTGAACCATCATCCGCACCTGCACTGTCTCGTTCCCGCCGGCGGATTGGACTTTGATGACTCCCGCTGGATCACAACCAGACGCCGCGGTTTCTTTCTCCCGGTGCGTGTGCTCAGCCGCATGTTCCGCGGCAAGTTGCTCGCCTTCCTCAAGCAGAGCTACCGGCGCGGTGAACTATGCTTCGCCGGCAAGCTGGCTGAACTATCAACACCACGCGCTTTTCACTCTCTGCTTGGGAACGTGCGTCGGCGAGAGTGGGTGGTCTATTCCAAGCCTCCGTTCGGAGGGCCCGAACATGTGCTGAAGTATCTGGCCCGCTACACACACCGGGTTGCCATCTCTAACGGAAGACTCCTCAGCCTCGAGAACGGCCAAGTGCGCTTCCGATGGAGAGACTCCCGGCACAACAACCGCAGCAGCGTCATGAAGCTCGATGCGGCCGAGTTCATCCGCCGCTTCCTGCTCCATGTCCTGCCTCCCGGCTTCGTCAAGATCCGCCACTTCGGACTGCTTGCCAACCGCAACCGCCGACAGGCGCTGGCGCTCTGCAGGCTTCATCTCCGCGCCACGGCTGCGGATCCAGGCTCGTTGTTGACGGAACAACAGATGTCTGCGCTCAGCCGGTCATGCCCACAGTGCAAATGCGGCACCATGCGTGTCGTCGTGCGCTGTTCCGCTGCTGAGCCGCCCAGTCCCAGCTTAGCGATTCACTGTGCAACCTTCGACACTTCCTGAGGAAACCATGCGGTCCTGTCTTCCAACTCGGCTCCACGCTTCGACGGCTTATAACCCCGCCCTCGCTCCCCTATGCCTCGAATCGAATAAGCGCAGTTCACGGCTGTCATCCAACCGCCTCATCAGATGCACGGAGACACCGAGAACGCGGTCACCCATGGCTAACTGCACATCATCCCGTACCCGGTCGGCCGCCTCAGCTCCCCGCAGGCGACATCCAATCCCCATACGTCCACCGCGCTAACGGCTTAGCGCAAATCGCCGTATCCACACTGCTCCGCGCCAGCAGCATCGGCAACCGGAAATTCGTGCATGCGGAGCACTGTCGATACGGCACTAGAGATTTGCACTAGAGATTTGGCGCCAAGTCAGGACGATTGGTTCTACTAATCCTCTGCGACTTCCCGCCGGAGTTCATCAATCTAGGCGACAAGGGCTTTCCCGATCGCCAGGGGGAGACGGTTAAGAGTTCCTTCTGTCGTCTCTGAATTCCAATTCTGAAACAGCGATTTCAGCACTAGATATTCCGCGCCAGTTGAAGGGATCGCTATCGATCTGGATACTCCTATTTTGGCCAAAAAAGTCCATAAAACTCAACTGTTCTGAACAAGATAAGCTCGACTTTGATTAGCAATGCCCGAAAGATGCCCCGCATTGTGTATACTTCGATGCAGGGAACCCCTACATGACGCAACCGGGTCAGATCACGTTGCTTCTCCGCGATTGGAGTGCGGGAGATCCCTCTGCCACTGAGCACCTCTTCGAACTCGTGTATCCACATTTGAAGCAGATCGCCGGCTCTCTCTTTCGTGGAGAGCGGCCGGAGAACCTTTTGCAGCCGACCAGCGTGGTCAATGAATTGTTTCTGAAACTGATCCGGCAGCGCAGTCTAAGATTTGAAGACCGCGAACACTTCTACAGTCTTTCAGCGCGTCTCATGCGCCGGGTCCTGATTGATCAGGCCCGTTCAGAAGGAAGACAAAAGCGCGACGGCGGAACTCCCGTTCTACTCCATCCGGATCTAGCTTGGATTGATGCCAGACCCGTCGAGTTAATGGACTTGGACCGCGTTCTGGAAGAGCTGGAACAACTGGATCCTCGCAAGTGCAGAATGGTCGAGCTGCGATTCTTCCTGGGATTCTCGGCAGAAGAGACGGCTGAGCTGCTGAATACCTCAAAAGCAACGGTGGATCGGGATTTGAGATTCGTACGCGGTTGGCTCTACGACCGTCTCCACTCAGCCTAGGACGTGACACATTTATTCTCTGCTTCGCGCCAACCAGAAGTGAGGGCCATGGCACAGGACGCGGACAACTGGCAATTGCTTCAGGAGTTGTTCCATCTCGCCGAAGCAACGCCTGCGGCAGACCGTGAGCGCGTGCTGGCCGAGCGATGTGCCGATGCGGAGTTGTGCCGCCGGGCGCTGGGCATTCTCAAGGCGTCAAGCAGAGAAGACGCGGAGCACGCCGCAACTCAAGTTCCCGCGCTGACCGGGAAGATTGGGCCGTACACGCTGATCAGGCTCCTTGGGACTGGCGGCATCGGAGCTGTCTACCTGGTGGAACGCATGGTGGGCGGCGCTTTGCAGCGCTCCGCTTTGAAGGTTCTAGCACCTCATTCGGCTGGTTCCTCGTTCATAGAACGGTTTCACCGGGAAGAACATATTCTGGCTTCTCTGGATCATCCCAACATCACACGCATGCTGGATGCCGGCCTGAGCGATCGCGGACAGCCATATCTGGTGATGGAATATGTAGACGGAGTGCATCTGGACGCTTATTGCGATGCACACAAGCTGGGGATTGCGGAAAGACTGCAACTGTTTCTTCGCGTTTGCGAAGCGGTCGGCTATGCGCACCGGAACCTGGTGGTGCATCTCGATCTGAAGCCGTCAAATATTCTTGTCACCGGCGACGGAACTGTGAAGCTGCTGGACTTCGGCACCTCGAAGCTAATCCAGCCGGACAGCCTGTTGACCACTACGGTGATGGCCACACCGGCCTACGCCAGTCCCGAGCAATTGCGAAACGAACCCGTCACGACGTCCTGCGACATTTACGCACTGGGCGCGGTGTTGTTTGAATTGCTTGCGGGATCAAGACCTGGCCAGAGCGCATCGGTGGCGGCAATGATTGAGCGGGCCATCCGGGAGCAGGAGCCGGAACGGCTGCCGGACGCGGTGACGAGAACCGCTGCGGAACAGCGCGGACTCGCGGAGAACCGGCTGCGGCAGTTATTGACAGGAGACCTGGCAACGATTGCGCAGAAGTGCCTAAACCCGCGGCCCAGGGATCGCTATCCCGCGATCGAATTGCTGACTGGGGACATCAAGCGTTATCTCAGCGGCAGGCCGGTACTCGCCCGCCCGCAGACAACGTTCTACCGGTTAGGCAAATACGTGCGTCGCCATCGAGGCGCTATGGCGGTAACGCTGCTGGTGGCGCTCGCCTTGCTGGCCAGTGCGGCCTACGCGGGGTGGCGCCAGGAGCAGGCGGTGCTCGAAGGTCGGAGGGCACTGCGCATGCAGACCTTCATGTACAGACTCTTCAAGCTGGCGAACTCAAATTACACCGGCAAGCCGGCGGCCACGGTACCTGAGTTCCTCAAGCTTGGCGTGAAGGTGCTGCCCGAGTACATCAAAGACCCTGCCGATCTCCGGGAGGCGCAACTGGGTCTTGCCGAATCGATGTACGAGAACGGCGACTTGGATGACGCCCAGGCGGTTCTTATCCAAACCATTGCCAGCGCAAAGGCTGCGAAAGATATACCCAAGGAAGCTGAGTCGGAAGCATTTTCAGGGAACATCGCCTACCTGCAAGGGCAGATGGACCTAGGCGAGAAACTTACCTCGCACGCGCTTGAGTTGTCGCGCAAGCCCGGTGTGCCTCCAGCGGTTCGCGTTTGGAGCGCGATCTTTTATGCCTGGAACCGCGATAACAATGGCTATCACAGCGATGAGAATTTGCGCCTGCTGCAGTTCGCGGTCAAGGAGTGCCAGAGCAACGATCTCCCCTCGCGCGAGTGTGCCGATGCTTTCTATATGCTGGGCCAGGATCTTGAGTTGCGTGGCCAACTGGATGAGGCTGAGCGAGCTTTTAAAGAGGCTCTCCAGGTCTACGGCCAGGATCCTCTCGCCTTGTGCGATCAATCGGAGGTCTACGGAGATCTTGCCTATATGACTGAAATGCGGGGAAATGTCCCGGCGAGTCTCCCCATCTATCAACGCGCCTATGACGGATACGCGAAATGCTCGGGGGCGGATAGCAGCGGCGCACTCACGGAGCGGGAGTATATGGCCGGCGCCCTCATGAAGCTCGGAAGGGCCAAAGAAGCGTTGCCAATGATTGAAGCGTCGATGCCCACATGGAGGAAGCTGCGCGGCTCCAGCCCCGATCTGGCCGAGCCGCTGTACTTTCTCTGCAAGGCATATATCGAAACCGGGCACTTCCAGGATGGCGAGAAAGTAGCCGCCGAACTGGTTGCAGTCCAGACGGGGAGAGTTGCGCCAACCGACCGGCGGTTCGGCGCATCGCACCTCCTCTGGGCCCGGGCGCTGGTCGGCCTGCATCGCGATCAGGAAGCCTTGTCCCACGCTGAGATCGCCGACCGATTACTTGTCAATGGATTCTCTCCAGGCGCAAAGCTCATGAACGCCGAAGCACACCAACTGCTTGTCGACATCCATGCCCGGCTGGCGGCCAAGTAGCGCGAACGGGCCGCGTGGCGCCTGCAGGCTTAAGCGACATTTTGAAGAATTTATCGGGGACCTGATGCAGTTTCTCGCTGAACAGCGCGAACCGTGCAGGAGGTTCCCCGTGAACGTTCAGAATTCACTCAAACTCATCGCTGCTCTTTGCTTTGGTTCACTCGGCCTTGCCACATATGGTCAGACGAGTCCAGCCACCGTGCCTTCCTCCGCGAAGGCTGCTCCGTCAACCCAGGCAAAGATCCAATACGGCCAACTGCCGTTGAGTTTTGAGCCAAATCGTGGTCAGACTTCGACCGACGTGCAGTGGCTTGCGCGCGGGCCGCAGTACACCCTCTATCTTGCCGGGACTGACGCAGTACTGCAGTTGAACAAGATTACGCCGGCTAGGCGCGACTCGGCCGACCCCAGGGAACTGCAGCCCACCATCAGTTCATCCGCCGTGCGGATGAACCTGCTCGGAGCGAGTTCCCCGCAGAATTCCACTGGCGAAGAGCCCCAGTCCGGCAAAGCCAACTACTTCTCCGGAAATGACCCTGCCAGCTGGCAGCGCGACGTCCCGATGTATGGCAAGGTCCGGATGAATGCTGTTTATCCCGGCGTCGATCTGGTCTACTACGGCCATCAGGGCGCGCTCGAATACGACTTCGTCGTAGCGCCGGGTGCCGATGCATCGGCCATCAGGCTGAGCTTCGACGGCTCAAAGGCGACCCTCGCAGCCAATGGCGACCTGGTGCTTCCGGTCGACGGCGGTCCCGAGGTGCGTTTCAACAAGCCCGTTGTCTACCAGATGGTGGACGGAGTGCGCCGGCAGGTTGACGGAAGTTTTGCCATCGCCGCAGTGAATCGCCGGCAACAGGTCAGCTTCCAGCTGGGACCCTACGATCACAGCCGCGAACTGGTCATCGACCCGACGCTGCTCTTCCTGGGCATATTCGGCACGGGCAACTATGAAACTCAGGCAATCGGCATGGCAGTGGATTCGTTGGGCGAAATCATCCTCACCGGCGAAACCAGCGACGTAAATCTGCCCGTAACCACCGGCGCTTACCAGACCACCTGCAATCAGGACTCCGCAGTTGCAACGGCCCACAACTACGTCCGCTGCGGAGGATCTGCCGAGGGGTACCTCGGTTCGGCATTCGTAACCAAGATCAGCGCCGACGGCACGTCGCTTGTGTACTCCACCTACCTGCATGGGTTCTCCGGCTCCGAGCTAGGGCAGGCTGTCGCGGTAGACGCGGCTGGGGATGCGATCGTTCTTGGACAGACGGGGTCTTCCGATTTCCCGGTAACCTCGAACGCATTTCAATCACTGTGCATGCCGTACTACTATCCGATTGGTGTCCTCGGCGGCAGCCCGGCCGACTTTTATCAACCGGCCGCACAACATTGTGACGGCTACTTCGCAGGCGGAGGAACGGAGTGGGTCTCAGGCGGCCCGACGCTGTTTGTCGCCAAGTTGGATCCCACCGGCGCCAACCTGCTTTACAGCACCTTCTTCGGCGGGACACAGCCGACCTTTCCCAACGCTCTGGCGCTTGACTCCACGGGTAACATCTACTTCACAAGCTACCTTCAGGCTCAGGGTGGACAGACTGCCAGCAACTATTACCCGCAAAATGGCAACGTTCCGTTCCCGGTAACATCCAATGCCCTTCAAA
>Ga0302267_10004164_pt1 | contig 16026 bp, 10 predicted proteins | sample III_Bog_E1_3_FD_194555 | JGI IMG/M metagenome (GOLD analysis project Ga0302267, IMG submission 194555) | Peat permafrost microbial communities from Stordalen Mire near Abisko, Sweden - III_Bog_E1_3 | ecosystem: Environmental > Terrestrial > Soil > Wetlands > Peat | place: Sweden: Abisko... | reverse complement strand
TCCATCGGCGGGCATCGTGACCTATCTGGAGCAATTTGCCGGTCAAGCCTCTTAATACGTCCGAGCTTTCGAGCGACCGGCCGCCACCCACGTGGCGGCCGGTTCGCCGCGTGCGCGCGCACGAGGACCCACGTACCTACCTAGCCAAGGGTGTCGCAGTGGGCTACCTCAGTCTGCTGGTGCTGATCCCGATGGCGGCACTTCTTAACAACGCCTTCAGTCACGGACTGGGGGCCTTTTGGGATGCCGCCACGAGCACCGAGTCACTCGACGCCATGAAACTGACCGTCACCTGTTCACTCTTTGCCGCGGCCTTCAATGCCGTCGCGGGAACCGCGACGGCCTACGTACTCGTTCGCGACCGCTTCCCTGGGCGCGGTGTGCTCAACGCGATCATTGACTTGCCGTTCGCGTTGCCCACGGTCGTGGCCGGCGTGACGTTCTACACCCTCTACGGACCGCATTCGCCCTTTCACGTCAACATCACCGGCACCTGGGTGGGTATCACCGTCGCGATCATGTTCGTGACGCTGCCGTTCTCGGTGCGCGCGGTCCAGCCGGTGCTCGAGTCACTCACCGTCGACGCCGAGGACGCCGCCGCGACCCTGGGAGCGTCGTCGGCTCGAGTCTTTCGAACGGTGACCTTGCCCGCCATCCTCCCGTCGCTGTTGACCGGCACGGGTCTCGCCTTCGCGAGAGCGTTGGGCGAGTACGGCTCAGTGGTCTTTATCTCGAACAACCTGCCCTACCGCTCGGAGGTGTCGAGTTCGTACGTCTATTCGCTGGTCTCCCAGGGCAACGACCCCGGCGCGGCCGCCGTGGCGCTGTTTCTGCTCGTCGGTGCCCTGGCGGTCTTGATCGCCAGCAACGTCGTCGCGCGACGACTCGCGTTGAGGCGAGGATGAGGCGCTCCTCACTCGTCCTGCGGATCGTCGTGATCGGCTACGTGGGCGCACTGCTCGCTCTGCCGCTGGGCTTCGTCTTCCAACAGGCGTTCAGCCACGGCTGGGCCCAGCTGTGGGCGGCGTTGCACGACCACGCCATGGACCTCGCGATCATTCTGACGGCGAAGGTCGCGATCCTGGCTGTTCCGCTCAACGTGCTGTTCGGCGTGGGCGCGTCGCTGTGGATCGTTCGCCACCCTTCGAAGGTGAGCCGAGTACTCGACGTCGTGATCGACGTGCCGCTGGCCCTGTCGCCAATCATCGTCGGACTGGTCCTCGAGTTGGCCTACGCCCAGAACGGTTGGTTTGGTTCGGCCTTCGCCGCGATGGGACTACGGGTGATGTTTTCCTATCCCGCGATCGTGCTGGCGTCGGTGTTCGTTTCGCTGCCCCTCGTCTCGCGCCAGGTGATTCCACTCTTGCGCGAGATCGGCGACCACCAGGAACAGACCGCCGCGACCCTGGGTGCCAAGCCGACGAGGATCTTCTTTACCATCACGTTGCGTTCAATCGCCTGGGCGGCGGCCTACGGGGTCACGCTTACCCTGGCGCGCGTGATCGGCGAGTACGGCGCGGTCTTGATCGTCTCGGGCAATATCGCGTTGATCACCCAGACCCTCACCCTCAACATCGGGGCCAACTTCGAGAGTTTCAACAGCTACCAAGGATTCGTCGGGGCGCTGCTACTCGCCCTCGTGTCAGTCCTGGTCCTCACCGTCATTGGCGTCTCGCGCCACCGACTCGAAAGGAAACGTCATGGCAGTTTCGTATAGCGGGGTCACCAAGTCCTATCGGGGTCGACTCGTCCTCGACGGCATCAGCGACGTGGTGAACGAGGGAGAGCTGACTGCGTTGCTCGGACCCTCGGGTTCGGGCAAGTCCACGCTGCTCAAGATCATCGCGGGGCTCACCCCACTCGACAGTGGGCGAGTCTCGCTCGCGGGCAAGGACGTCACCAACACGCCCGCGCGTGACCGGCACATCGGTTTCTGCTTTCAGGACTACGCGCCGTTTCGTCACCTCTCGTTGCGCGAGAACATTGCCTACGGCTTGAAGGTCCAGCACGTGGCCCGGGCGCAACGTCGCGAGCAGGTCGACGAACTACTTCGTCTGGTGCGTCTCGAGGACTACGCCGACCAGTACCCGCACCAATTGTCAGGCGGCCAACGTCAGCGCATGGCGCTCGCGCGAGCCCTGGCGATCAAGCCCGACGTGCTGTTGCTCGACGAACCATTCGCGGCCCTCGACGCGCAGGTACGCGCCGAACTGCGCAGTTGGGTCCGTTCGTTACAGCAAGAACTCGGTATCACCACCATTTTGGTCACCCACGACCAGGTGGAGGCCATGGAGATCGCTGACCGTCTGGTGATCTTGAATGAGGGTCGTATCGAGCAGGCGGGGCGGCCCCCGTTCGTCTACGACCACCCCGCGACCGAATTCGTCGCGTCCTTCCTCGGACCGATCACGTCACTGGGCGACATCGCGTACCGGCCCCACGAACTCGAGCTTGTCGGCGTCAGCGACGCGGCGGAAACCCTCGAGGTGCGCGAGGTGGTGCGCTTGGGCTTCGAGGTGCGGGTGATCCTGACCAACCCCAAGGGCTCGACGACCTGGGTGCAATTAACGCACGACCAGGTAAAACAGATCAACCCTCGAGTGGGTCAGCGATTCGGCGTACGCGTGCGCTCGACGCTCGCCATTCCGGCAGCGACGGCCGCAGAGCCCGCGACACCGCGCGAGACGTCGCACCACGAGGGCTCGCACTAGCTCTTCGCGAGCACCGGGCGAAGAGCCTCGAGCGTCGAGGGATTGTCGATCGTCGACGGCACGGGAAGGTTGACACCGTCGGCCATGGCGCGCATGGACTTGCGCAGCACCTTACCCGAACGAGTTTTGGGCAACGCACCGATCACGTCGACTTGGCGTAGACAGACGACGGCGCCGAGCTGGTCGCGAACGAGTTGGACGAGTTCGGCACTCACGACTTCGTGATCGCGTTCGACCCCCGCCTTCAGCACCACGAGTCCTCGCGGTACCTGACCCTTGAGGTCATCGGCGACACCGATGACCGCGCATTCAGCGACGTCGGGGTGTGACGCGAGGATCTCCTCGACTTCGCCCGTCGAGAGTCGGTGGCCGGCCACGTTGATGACGTCGTCGACCCGGCCCATGACGAAGAGGTAACCGTCCTCGTCGAAGTGACCGCCGTCGCCGGTCAGATAAAAGCCGGGCGACTGTCGCAGGTACGTGTCAAAGAACTTGTCGTCGTCACCCCAGACTCGCGACATGCAACCTGGCGGCAGGGGAGTGCGAATCATGATGAGGCCTTCACGACCGTGAGGAACCTCGACACCGCTTTCGTCGAAGATTCGCACGTCAAAACCTGGCACGGGCACTGTCGGTGAGCCGGCCTTAGCCACCATGGGTTCGAGACCCATCAGATTCGAGGCAATGGGCCAGCCCGTCTCGGTCTGCCACCAGTGATCGATCACCGGCACCTCGAGTAGTTCGCTCGCCCAGGTGTAGGTCTCGGGATCGAGCCGCTCACCCGCCAGAAAGAGGTAGCGCAACTTCGAGAGGTCGTACTTGGCGAACAGTGAACCCTCGGGATCCTCGCGCTTGATGGCGCGAAAGCCCGTGGGGGCGGTGAAGAACGTCTTAACGCCGTATTCGCCGAGCACGCGCCAGTACGCGCCTGCGTCGGGCGTGCCGACGGGTTTACCCTCGTAGAGCACCGTGGTACAACCCGCGAGCAACGGGGCGTAGACGATGTAACTGTGACCCACGACCCATCCGACGTCCGACGCCGCCCAGAACACTTCGCCGGGTTTGGTGTCGTAGATGTTGGTCATGCTCCAGTGCAGGGCCACCGCGTGGCCCCCAGTGTCGCGCACGACGCCCTTCGGACGACCCGTGGTGCCCGAGGTGTAGAGGATGTAGAGCGGATCGTCACCGCGCACGTTCGCGCAGTCCACCGGGGTGGCCCGCTCCATAGCTTCGAGCCAATCGACGTCGCGGCCGGGATTGAGCATCGCGTGTGCTTGAGGTCGCTGGTAGATCACCGCGTGCGAGGGTTGGTGGTGGGCCTGCATAAGGGCCGCGTCGAGCAGCGGTTTGTACTCAATAACTCGACTGCCCTCGATGCCACAAGAGGCCGAGACGACCACTTTGGGTGTGGCGTCGTCGATGCGCAGGGCCAACTCGTGCGAGGCGAACCCGCCGAAGACCACCGAGTGCACCGCGCCTAACCGGGCACACGCGAGCATGGCGATGACCGCCTGGGGGATCATCGGCATGTAGATCACGACGCGGTCACCCTTGACGACCCCGAGGTCGAACAAGACACCAGCGAAGCACGCGACCTCGTCGCGAAGGCGGCGATAAGTGTACGACAACTTGGTCTTGGACACGGGGCTGTCGTAGATCAGTGCCAACTGTTCACCGCGACCGTCACGAACGTGCCGATCGAGCGCATTAAAGCAAGTGTTGAGTTCGCCGTCGGGGAACCACGAGTAGATGGGAGCCCTCGTATCGTCCAGCACGACCGTTGGTTCTCGATACCAATCGATGCCCTTGGCCGCCTCGCCCCAAAATACGTCAGGATCCTTGATGCTGCGTTCCCACGCGCTCGTGTAGTCGCCCATTGTTCCCCCGGTCGTGAAGTCGGCACCTTGCCCGGGAAAAGTCTGTTCGCCGACCCGGGTATTTTCATCGTCCCGATGAGGGTCTTTGGTCACAATTTCGAGTCCGGCCGTGACGGAACGCGTTCCAGTGGTTCTTGGGTCACTTCGTTGCTTGTGAACCCTGATTAGAGGTGGCGCGGCACCTCGGGTTCCTCGAGGGCCCTCTCGGCGAGGGTAAGCAGCGCGGCGGCGTTAGTCGAGCCAGGCACTGCAGTGGCCACGCCAACGCGGCCGACGACGTTTACCGAGAAACCGCTGAGGCGAAAACTATCGGCCGTGATGCCGCCCACGTTCTGTGCCAGGACTTGGACCTCTGACTCGGAGGCGACACGAGTCGCGGCGGCGAAGTGGTCGCCGCCGAGCCGCGTGAAAGCGACCCCGTCACCGAGGCGATGCTGGGCCCGTCGAGCGATGATCCAGAGCAGCTCGTCGGCGGTCGCGTAGCCAATGGTGTCGTTAACGCCCGCGAAGTCCACGATGTCGAGGGTCACCATGCCAACCAAACCGTCGTGTCCGTCAGCGAGCAACCCTTCGACGTGTTTTATGAAAAGTGGCAGGGTCGAAAGACCCGTGACCACGTCCACGTCGTCGGGATTGAGGACCACTTTCGAAAGGTCACCCTTGGCCACCAGGATGTCGACCACCGCCAAGACCAGTCCCAGACTGGCGAGGACCATCGCGGCTTCGTCGACACCGGTCACGATGAGGTAGCTCACCAGAACCGCGACACAGATCGAGGCCGACCAGACCAACGCCCAGCTGAGGTCGTGGTCGAGCGGACGCTTGCGTCGCAGGGCCCCTGACCTGCGGCGGTTCACGGCCGTCGCGGCGAGGGCGACCATCCAGAGCCCGATCACCCAGGTAGCGTTGAGAATAGTGCGCGAGACGAACGTGCCCGACACGCTCTGGTTGAAGTACACCACGTCGCCGAAGACGAACCACGCCACGGCCGCGAGAAGCAACGTTACGGGCACGTTGGGCTGATAGCCGTAGGGGGCGAGGCTCGAGACGAGTAGGACTAACAGGACTAGGTTGCCCACCGGGTAGGCATCAGCAATCAACACGTGCCAGAAGGACCCGGTCGCTGAGAACACCGGTCCAAACCACAAGAGTGCGGCTAGTGCGGCCACCGCGACGCCGACCACGAGGCCCTCGATGCGCACGGCGCCGCGCACTCGTCCGGTATTGCTTTGGGTAAGAATGACCACGCCCGCCACCAACAGCAAGTACGAAACGAAGTACACGTAGTCACTGGACGCCGGCACCGGGGTCGGCACGAGATTCTGATCATGGAAGGAGTAGATAAGGTCACCCGCCATGTGGACCAGCACGCCGAGGCTGATGAACAACCAGGGAGCGCGTTGGGCGGGCCAGCGCCACGCGCACAGGATCATCGCGATGACCGGGATCGTCTCGGCGACGGTGTAGACCCCTCCGTCCCAGAAGGTGTTAAAACCACTCGGGCGCGAGACTGCGATGGTCGACACGCAGTAGGCGAGCACGAACAGACCGATGACCGAGTGCAACCAGATATCGCGTCGCCACAGGGCGAAGGGGAGCGACGTCACCTTTCGCGCCGGCGCGCGATGAATCGAAATCACGGGCCGCCCACTGTTGTCCATCAGCACCCGCCTTCCCCGCTACCGAGGGATCCAGGCTCGTCGCACGCCCACCTATCCCGTTGTCTTCTCCAAAAACTACTCCTCCGCTGGCCCAGAGGGCCCTCGGTGCGACCGCAACCTCGTGGTGACAAACTAAAGCGTGAACGGTAAAGCGGGCGATCAGGCGGGCCCCGAGAAGTGGCCGCGACCCGTTCGCCTTTTGGCCGGCGTCGTCAGCCTCGGACCATTCGCCCGACACGTTCCCACGCTCGCACGCGTGGCGCTCAGCGTTGCGATCATCACGTCGATCGGGCTGCTGCTCGTCTCGGGCGCTCCTCCGGGACCACGACTCGTCATGCAAGCGCCGTACAACCCACCAGTGAACATCGCGCCCAACCCCGATTTCCTCGTTTCGGGTAATTGCACCGGGAGTACGGGTGCCTACACGTGCGCAAACCCCTGCATCAGCGCTGACCTGACCTTCCCGACCTTCAGCAGTAATCCCGCCTGCACCGCCTACGCCTTGGCCGCCATCAACAACGCGCGCGCCCAGGAAAACGTGGCGCCGATGGTCCTACCCACCAATTGGGACAGCCTGAGCGTTCCCGAGCAGATGTTGGTGGTCACGGACCTTGAACGCGTAGCGCGTGGGTACCCGCCCTATCTGGGCCTGAATCCAGCACTGAACCGCGAAGCAATGACCGCAGCGTCGAGTGACGGGGACCCGGGGTTGGCCAACGGCTTCGCCACCGGCTACGACGCCCTTGGTCTGAGCGCCTTCGGCGGTTCCTGGGTCGGGGGTTGGAACGTCCTCGTGGGTGATTACATAATGTTCTACGCCGACGGGTGGGGTGGCGTCACCGGCACCGCAAACGTCGCGTGCGTTTCGCCCACCTCGTACGGATGTTGGGCCCACCGTGACGAGATCCTTGGCAACGCGCCACACTTCAACGACGGGGTGAGTCTCTGGTGCGCCACCTGTGAGATGGGCGCGGGTTACGCCGTAGTGCGCGGCAACTCCTCTTACACCCAACTCATCGAACTTCCCGCGGGCAAGCCCCCCGTCATGTCCTTCACGTGGCAGAGCGAGTTGTCCTATTTCCCGGCGGGCGCCGTTGGTACGGTCAAGACCATTTCGCTCGCGCGCGCCTCGTTCCAGAACTCGTCGTTGAAGCTCGTCTGGTCGGTGGGTGGCGTTCAAAACGTGTCGCTTGCCGTCATCTACACCTTCGCCGGATCCTCGTGCGAGCAGATCGGCAGGGCGGTGGCCTTTCGCTACGTGGCGACTTTCAACATTCGCCGCAGCACGGTGACGATTGCGGGGGCGAACTTCTCGGCTCGTATCCCGTACTCGGCGGTGGCGCAGCTCTACTCACCCGGCGGTACGTTCACCTCGGAGTGCGTGCCCATCGGAAGAAAGTGACGCCGGGCTAAGCGCGACGAGTGGCGCGGGTGAAGCGAACTGTCATCGTATGCGAAAAACAAGCATCGCCCGATACCACCGGATGCCAGGTCAAGGCCGCGCTCCCTGGGCCTCGGCCCGCGCCCACGTGTAGTAGAGCCCCGACGGCGCGCTCGATACCTGGACGATCAACTCCGCGTACGAGCTGAAGCCGTCGCCGCCGCCCGCGTTGACGAAGCCACCGCCCATCACGAGAGCGCACTTGGCGCCGGGGCACGGCAGGCGCGAAGCGTTGGCGAGCACGTTGTCGCGGTGCCCCCAACAGCCCGACGCCCCGAGGCTCGTGCAGTCGTAGTTATCGGTCAAGCGACCCGCCCAGCCGTCGTCGTACATCCAGACGTAGTTCGCGTCCAGCGTGCTAATCGCTCCCGCCCAGTTGGCGACGAAGCCACCAGTTGCGCCGGGGTAGTCCGACGCGCTCGCCAACTGCGGATCCTGGCGAGCGACGGCTCCCTGCTGGGCGAACTGGTCGAGACGAGCCGAGACCCCCACGACGGGCGCCTCGCCCCGACTCACGCGCTCGACGTCGACCAACACCAGCATCTGCTCCGATGCGTTCAGACGCTTGAAATTGCTCGGCAGGCTGACCGGTCCCAAACCCTCGGCGCTCTGGGCCCGGTTCGTGGCCGCCAGTTCGTCCTTGAGACACGCGTCATACGAGGCTCGGGGCATCAACCGACCCGAATGGGACCAGGTCCAGCACGGCGGGAGTGGACCGTTGACTTCGTAGGACTTGTTGTTCACGATCGAGTACGCCGGCACGGCGCTCACGTTGGCGGCGGGATTGTTCGGCGGCACGACCCCGGCCGCTCCCGCGAGTGCGGGTTCGAGAATCGCGATGAGGCCGAACACGACCACGGCAACGGACCATCGAGTGCGCACGCTGCCTCCGGTTAGATAAAGCCGTTCAGCGAGGGTCGTCGAACGGACTCCAGATTAGGCGCCGCGACACAGCGAAACCGCCATCCTTGGTCGGGCTGGGGAGATTTGAACTCCCGATCTCTCGGCCCCCAGCCGAGCGCTCTAGACCAAACTAAGCCACAGCCCGCGAACGTTCAATGCTAGCGCCGCTACCTTCAGGCCCCCGGGCGGTGGGCGCCGTGGGCCTGGTCGGGATTGGTCAGCCACGCCCGCGCCTCGCACAGGAACGCAATGGTCTCGCCAGTCGCCTTCGCCTTGATCGCGTCGATGATGCGTTCGTCGAGCGCTTCGAGAAGTTCCGTTTTTGGCACGCTATTCCTTTCTACGCTCCACCCGCCACGGCGGAGACCACTTCGACCCGGTCACCCGAGACGACACTTCGCTCGGACCATTCACCCCGACGGACGATCTCGCCGTTGAGCGCCACTGCGACGCCACGCGTCTCGATGTTCATGCTCGACAGCAACGTCGCGATAGTGACGTCCTGGGCATCGACGGGTTGGCCGTTGAACGTGATCACGGGTTCTCTTGGATAAAGTGAAGGGCCTCGAGTGCCGCGAGCGGGGCCAGCGTGACGCCGTGTCGGTAATGGCCCGAGATCCAGGCCCAGCGAGACGCCCCGAGGACCTCGAAGAACGGTTCCAGGTCGGGACTCGCGGGGCGAAGCCCGAGGCGGTGCTCGAGCACGTGCGCGTTCTCGAGCGCCGGCACCACGTCGAGAGCGTCACGCAGGAGTCGTTGTAGCTCGCCAACCTCCAGCACGGGTTCGTGTCGTTCCTCGGCGGTCGCGCCGAGCACGCAGTAGCCACCGGGTCGACTCACCATGTAAAACGCGCGCCCACGCACGAGGGCCCGCACGGTGGCCACGTCGCTGCGGTCGGGACCGAGCACGCGCACCGTCACCCCGCGCACCGGGCGTACCGCGTTGCCCGCGCTCGACGACAGGCCTGACGGAAGTCCCGACGAGCCGGTCGTGACCAATCCCCACTCGGCGACGAACTCGCCCGAAGCGCTGAAGGCCCGCACGTGATCCGGAGCGAAGCCCACTCGCGTCACCAGGTCGGTGATGGTCTTAGCTCCCAGGAGGTCCAAGGCGGTCTGGAGCACGCGCACCGCCTGGTCGGGATCGAGCCAAGCGTCACCATCGATGTACACACCTTCGCTGATGCGAGGGCTCAGACCCTCGAACTGCTCGGGCGACTGCGCACGTTCGAGCGGTTCGAGGGTCGCGCCAAAACTGTGCGCGACTTGGGCGTACTGGTCGATCAATCGACGGTCACTGGCGTCCCATCCCACGAGCAGGGTGCCTCGTTCGACGATGTCGAGCTCTTCACCGGTGACGTCCTTCAGTTCGGCCGCTAATTCGCGCCACGACGCCAAGGCTCCCAGTTGAAGGTGATAATTTGCTTCCTCGCCCGGCGCGATCTCGGCGCTCGGGGCGATCATGCCCGCGGCCGCCCAGGTGGCACCACGCGCGGGCGAAGGGTCGAGCAAGGTCACCGGGTGACCGGCTCGTGCGAGTCGAAAGGCGCTGGTGAGCCCGATGATGCCGGCGCCCACCACGAGGACGCTGTCGCGTTGTGCGTTCACCCCACCAGCGTAGGTCTCGCTAGACGGAGGAATTTCGTTATAGTTGTGGTGGGTCAGCGTTGCCCCGCAAGGAAACGCTATGACAGACAGACTCTCTCTTTACGACCCCGCGTTCGAGCATGACGCCTGCGGCGTCGGCATGGTGGCGGACCTCACCGCTACGGCGACGCACGCCACGGTGAGTGACGCCCTGACCATCCTGGAGAACCTCGAGCATCGCGGCGCCACTGGTTCGGACGTCGATTCGGGCGACGGCGCGGGTCTGTTGATCCAGATGCCCGATTCCTTCATTCGCGCGATCTTCGGTCCGGTGGTGCCCGAGGCCGGTCAGTACGGCGTCGCCTTTTGGATGATTCCGCGCCACCTGGACCTCGCGAGCACCCGCAGCGAGATCGGCGGGGTACTCGAGGCGGTGGGCCTCACGAGCCTCGCCTGGCGCGACGTACCAGTCAACTCCTCGATACTCGGTCCCACCTCGGCCCAAAGCGAGCCGCTGTTCATCCAGCAACTCATCGCCGCCAAGGGCCCCGAGGTCCACTTGGAACACTCGATGTTCGCCGCGCGCAAGGTGCTCGAACACCGACTGGACATCTACGCCGCCTCGTGCTCGCCGAACGTTCTGATCTACAAGGGGATGCTCTCGTCGCCGCAGCTACGCCAGTACTTCGAGGACCTGCGCGACGAACGACTCACCTCGGCCATCGCGGTCGTACACAGTCGCTTCTCCACCAACGTTTTGCCCCGCTGGGACCTCGCCCAACCCTTCCGCTACATCGCGCACAACGGCGAGATCAATACCGTGCGCGGGAACCGCAACTGGATGACCGCGCGCGAGACCACGCTCGAGAGTGAACTACTGGCCCTGCCGGTGGGGGAGTTGACCCCGATTATCACCGAGGACATGAGCGACTCGGCGAGCTTCGACGAGGTGGTCGAGCTCTTGGTGCAGTCGGGGCGATCGCTGCCGCACGCCGTGTTGATGATGATCCCCGAGGCCTGGGAGCGTTCGACCGCGATGAGCGCCGAGCGTCGTGACTTCTACCGCTACCACGCCGCACTCATGGAACCGTGGGACGGCCCGGCGTCGGTGACGTTTTGTGACGGTAAGGTGGTGGGCGCGGTTCTGGACCGCAACGGCCTTCGTCCCGCGCGCTATTGGGTCACCAAAGACCAACGCGTGATCTTCGCTAGCGAGGTCGGCGTGCTGCCGGTCGAGCCCTCCAACATCGAACAAAAGGGTCGCCTCCAACCCGGTCGAGTGTTCTTGGTCGACATCGAACAAGGGCGCATCATCGACGACGAGGAAATGAAGAGTTCGCTCGCCGCGAAGGCCCCCTACGGCGAGTGGCTCGAGCAACAGCAGGTGTCCCTCGACGAACTCGAGGCGCGTCCGATGCTCGTCGCGAGTCACGCGTCGATCCTGCGCCACCAGAAGAACTTCGGGTTCAGCGAAGAAGACCTGCGGTTGATCATCCGCCACATGGCCCAGGTGGGCGAGGAGCCCATTGGTTCGATGGGTTCGGACGCCACGCTGCCCGCGCTCTCGCACCAACACCGCTCGCTCTTTGACTATTTCACGCAATTGTTCGCCCAGGTCACGAATCCGCCCCTCGACGCGATTCGCGAGGAACTTGTCACTTCGACGCGCGTCGCGATCGGTGGTGAGGAGAACCTGCTCGCCGAGACCGCCGAGCACGCGCACCAGATCGTCCTGCCGTCACCGGTGCTCTCGACCGACGAACTCGCCAAGATCCGCTACATCCAAGAAAGTGACCGCGTGCGCGGTTTCACCACCGTCGTGGTCGACGGTCTCTTCAACGCCCAAGGTCCCCTGGACGCCTCCGAGAGTCTCGCCGCGGCGATCGACGACGTCTGCGATGAAGTCGTGGAGAACGTGCGCGCGGGAGCCAACGTGATCATTCTCTCGGATCGCAACACCTCAAACGCCCACGCCGCCATCCCGAGTTTGCTGCTCACCTCGGCGGTCCACCACCGACTCGTCAGCGAGCGCCTGCGCACCAGCGCCGCTCTGATTCTCGAGGCGGGTGACGTGCGCGAGGTCCACCACGTGGCGCTGCTGCTCGGTTTTGGCGCGTCGGCGGTGTGCCCCTACCTCGCCTACGAATCCATCGACGCCCTGGTCGAGAGCGGCGAACTCAGCGAGCTCACGGGTTTCGAGGCTCGCTACCAGTACGGTAAGGCGCTCAACAAGGGCATCGTCAAGACCATGTCCAAGATGGGTGTCTCGACGGTGGCGAGCTACGTCGGCTCGCAATTGTTCGAGGCGGTCGGAATCTCTGAGACCGTGCTGGCGCGCTACTTCCCTGGTTTTCACTCGCGCATTGGCGGTATCACTCTCGAGCACATTGCCCAGAGCGTGCTCGCGCTGCACCGTGGCGCCTACCATCCGGCGGTCGGCGAGGCGATCGAGATCGCCAACCGCGGCGAGTACCAGTGGCGCCGCGACGGCGAGTTGCACCTGTTCAACCCGCGCACGGTCCAAAAACTCCAACACGCCACGCGCGAGAAGCGCTTTGACATCTTCAAGGAGTACACCACGATGGTGGACCGTCAGGCGAGCGGCAAGCTCACGTTGCGCGCCCTGATGGATTTCGTACCGAGCGCGACACCGCTCTCGATCGACGAGGTCGAGAGTGTGTCGTCGATCATCAAGCGCTTCTCCACCGGCGCGATGTCCTACGGCTCGATCTCCGAGGAGTCGCACACGACACTGGCGATCGCCATGAACCGACTCGGCGGCAAGTCCAATACCGGCGAGGGCGGCGAGGACGCCGAGCGCTTCGACACCTCGGACCCGAACAACAACCGTCGTTCGGCGATCAAGCAGGTCGCCTCCGGCCGATTCGGGGTCACCAGTCGCTACCTGGTGAACGCCGACGACCTGCAGATCAAGATGGCCCAGGGGGCCAAGCCCGGTGAGGGCGGCCAGCTGCCCGGCTCCAAGGTCTACCCATGGATCGCCAAGACCCGCCACTCGACGCCCGGTGTGGGGCTCATCTCGCCGCCCCCGCACCACGACATTTACTCCATTGAAGACCTCGCCCAACTTATCTACGACCTGAAGAATGCGAACGACCAGGCTCGTATCCACGTCAAACTCGTCAGCGAACAAGGAGTGGGCACTATCGCGGCGGGCGTGGCCAAGGCCCACGCCGACGTGATCCTTATTTCGGGTCACGACGGTGGCACTGGGGCCGCACCGTTGACGTCGCTCAAGCACGCGGGCACGCCCTGGGAGCTCGGCCTCGCTGAGGCGCACCAGACCCTGGCGGCGAACGGGCTGCGCAGTCGCGTCGTTCTCCAGGTCGACGGACAGCTGAAGACCGGTCGTGACGTCATCATGGCCGCACTGCTCGGCGCCGAGGAGTTCGGTTTCGCCACCGCGCCCCTCGTGGTGTCGGGCTGCGTGATGATGCGGGTCTGTCACCTCGACACCTGTCCGGTCGGCATCGCCACCCAGAACCCCAAGCTTCGAGAGCGTTTCACCGGCAAGCCAGAATTCGTCGAGAACTTCTTCGAGTTCATCGCCCAAGAGGTGCGCGAGTACCTCGCAGTACTCGGTGTGCGAACCCTCGACGAGATCATTGGTGACGTCGCTCGGCTCACGGTGCAGTCCCTCGACGATCCGACCAACGACCTGGACCTATCGGCCCTGTTGCAGCCGGTGCCGGCTGATCAGCGCCGCCAGAGCATGAAGCAGGACCACGGCCTGGACGCGGCCCTCGACTGGCGGTTCATGGACCAGGCCCTCAGCGCGGCGACCAAGAACATCCCAGTACGACTCTCGAGCGTGATCCGCAACGTGAACCGTGCGGTGGGCACGCTCACCGGCAGCGCCATCACCCGGGCCCTGGGTGAACGCGTGCTCGCGCCCGATCACGTGCAGATCGACCTGGAGGGTTCATCGGGCCAGAGCCTCGGTGCGTTTATGCCTCAGGGCATGACCCTTCGGCTGACCGGTGACGCGAACGACTACGCCGGCAAGGGTCTCTCGGGGGGGCGCATCATCATCAAACCTTCGCCCGACGCCACCTTCGCGAGCGACCAGAACATCATCGCGGGCAACGTGATCGGTTACGGCGCGACCAGTGGTGAGATCTTCATAAGTGGCGTTGTCGGCGAACGATGCGGCGTGCGCAATTCGGGCGCGACGATCGTCGTCGAAGGAACCGGTGACCACGCCGGCGAGTACATGACCGGGGGAGTGGTCGTCGTACTCGGCCAGGTCGGCCGGAACCTGGCCGCGGGCATGTCGGGTGGGACCCTCTACCTTTACGATCCACTCGGTCGGGTGCACGACCATCTCTCGGCGGGCGTCTACGAGATTGATCCGCTCGAGTTCGAGGACGACGAACGTCTCGTGAGCCTGCTCGAACGCTTCGTCGACGAGACCGGTTCGCAGAAAGCCACCACGTTGCTCGCGAACTGGCGAGACGAACGCATGAACTTCGTGCGAATCGAGACCTCGGAGTACCAGCGGATACGCGACGAGTTGCGAAATGGGTAAGGTCACGGGCTTTCTGGAGTTCGAACGCCAGGGGCCGCAGTATCGCCCGGTGTCGGTACGCCTGCGCGATTGGCGAGAGGTCTACGAGCCCCAGGAGGACCACGCCGTCGCCGAACAGAGCGCGCGCTGCATGGACTGTGGCATCCCGTTCTGCATGCAGGGCTGTCCGCTGGGTAATCGCATACCCGCCTTCAATGACGCGGTCTACCACGAAGACTGGGACCGCGCCGCCGAGCAACTGTTTCGCACGAACAACTTTCCCGAATTTACTGGCCGTCTCTGTCCCGCTCCATGTGAGTCCGCATGCGTCCTGGGCATCGCGAGCGACCCGGTCACGATCGAGCGCATTGAGTACGAGGTCGCCGAGCACGCCTTTGCGCGTGGCTTGGACGTGGCACAGTTCCCAATCGTCGAGACCGGTAAGCGCGTCGCGGTCGTGGGCTCGGGACCCGCGGGTCTCGCCGCCGCGGCCCAGTTGCGTTCGGTGGGACACGCCGTCAACGTTTACGAACGCAGCGACGCGATCGGCGGTCTACTTCGCTACGGCATTCCGGAGTTCAAGATGCAAAAGAGCGTCCTGGACCGACGTCTCCAGGTGCTGCGTGAGATGGGCGTGCGATTCCACACCAACGTCTCGGTAGGTGACGGCGGCACACCACTGGCGGACCTGCAGCGCAATCACGACGCGGTGGTGCTCGCCCTGGGTTCGACGATTCCGCGCATGATCCCGGTGCCCGGCGCGGACCTCGACGGCGTCTACCCGGCGATGACCTACCTTGAAGCCGCCAACCGCTCCGTGCGCGACGCCACGGAGTCGCCGATCAGCGCCGAGGGCCGCCACGTGCTCATCCTGGGCGGGGGTGACACGGGCGCCGACTGCCTGGGCACCGCGCACCGTCAGGGCGCGGCGTCGATCATCCAGGTCGAGATCATGGACCGCCCACCCGAGACGCGTCCCGCAGACCAGCCCTGGCCGACCATGGCGCGACTATTCAAGACGACCTCAGCCCACCAAGAGGGCGGCGAACGTCGGTTCTCGACCGAGACGCTGGAATTCGAGGGCGACGGACGCCTCGAGGGCATCGTGCTGGTCGACCACGTCTCGGGCGAGACCCTGCGCGAACGCTGCGACCTCGTGCTCATCGCGGCGGGCTTCATCGGACCCGAGCTCGGGCGTCTCGGCTTGCACGCCGAGGCAAGCGTGACGTCGCGTTCGACGCTGCAGGTCGGCCCTGACTGGCGGGTCGCGGCCGTGCCGGGCGCGAGCCCCGTGTACGCCTGCGGCGACGCCGTTCGC
>Ga0302267_10004158_pt1 | contig 16043 bp, 15 predicted proteins | sample III_Bog_E1_3_FD_194555 | JGI IMG/M metagenome (GOLD analysis project Ga0302267, IMG submission 194555) | Peat permafrost microbial communities from Stordalen Mire near Abisko, Sweden - III_Bog_E1_3 | ecosystem: Environmental > Terrestrial > Soil > Wetlands > Peat | place: Sweden: Abisko... | reverse complement strand
TGGTACATCGTCTTGAGCAGCTCCACGTTCGCCGTCGACTGGGCCGCGAACTTCTCCAGCGCGCTGCCGAGGCCGTACCATCCGGGGAATACGAAGCGGCTCTGCATCCACGAGAAAACCCACGGGATCGCGCGCAAGTCTTCGACCGATGTCGTGGCGCGGCGGAACGTCGGGCGCGAGCCGAGCTTGAGGCCGCCGATCTCGTCGATCGGAGTGGCCACTTTCCAGAATTCGATGAACTCGCGGTCCTTGTGCACCAGCGCCTCGTAAGCCTCGTAGGCGAGCTTTGACATCTCGGTCATCGCGGTGCGCCACGTCTCGGGCACGGGATTGTCCTGCCGCGCCGCGGCCGCACCGAGCAACACGCCGTAGGCCATCTGCTCGATGATGCGGAAGGCGAGGTCGGGATCGTGGTAGCGCGTGGAGAGCACTTCGCCCTGCTCGGTGACGCGGATCTTCGCGTCGTAGCAGCCGCACGGTTGGGCAAGGATCGCCTTGGCCGCCGGACCGCCGCCGCGCGCGATGCTGCCCCCGCGGCCGTGGAAAAGCGTGAAGGTCAGCCCGCGCTTCTTGCAGACGTCGGCGATTGTTTCCTGCGCCTGGAACAGCGCCCAGTTCGCGGTCAAGTAGCCGCAATCCTTGTTGCTATCGGAGTAGCCGAGCATGATCTGCTGGTGATCGCCGCGGGCCTTCAGGTGCGCGCGGTACGGCTCGTAATCGAACATCGCGTTGAGGATGCCCGGCGCGGCCTCGAGATCGCCGAGCGTCTCGAAGAGCGGCGCGATGTTGAGCTGCACGCCGACGAGGTGGCAGAAAACCTGGACCTCGATGATGTCGGAAAGATCGTGCGTCATACTGATGACGTAGACGCCGGCGCATTCGGGGCCGAAGAGCTCCATCGCGCGCTTGATCACCGCGAGCGAGCCGATCACGTCGGTCGTCTCCGGCGTATAGCCGCCGGGCCGCTTCGGCGCGGGCGCGGCGAGAATCGTCTTCATCAGCGCGAGCTTTTCCTCCTCGGAAAGCGCGGCGTAGTCAGGACAAAGATTGACGGACCTGAGCAGCTCGGTCATCGCCGTTTCGTGGCGCATCGAATGTTGCCGTAGATCGAGCCGCGCGACGCTCAGGCCGAAGAGCGTCACCTGCTGGCGCAGGCGCGAAAGCTCGCCCTCGGCCAGCAATGCGCCGCGATTGGCCTCGAGGCTGTGCGTGATGACGTCGAGCACTTCGGCCACGTCCTGCGTTTTCAGCGTGGAGGCCGTGCTATCGGTCGTGAGAAGCATCTCCGGCGACTCGGATTTCTCGGCCTCCTGCAGGCGCGAGCGCAACGCGGAAAGAACGAGGCGGTAGGGCTCGTGCGGATAGCGGTCGTGCAGCGCCTGGAGCTTGGGATTGGCGTCCTCGCCGAGGCTCACGAGTTTCTGCAGCTCCGGCGAGATGCCGTCGAGCCGCGAGGAAACCGAGAGCAGGCGCGAGAGCTCGCGCAGCGAATCCTCCAGCTTGTCGAGCGCCAGTTGGCGATGAAGCATCAACGTCTTCGCCGTGACCGCCGGCGTGACGTTCGGATTGCCGTCGCGGTCGCCGCCCATCCACGAGCCAAACGTGATCCAGCGGGCAGGCGCCTTCAGGCCGGGATACGTGTCGGCCAGGGCGCGCTCGAGTTCATCGCGCAGCAGCGGCAGAGTGTTCCAGAGGGTCGTGTCAAAATACCAGAGGCCGGTGAGCACCTCGTCGGTCACCTCGGGCCGGGCGCTGCGGGAGCGGTCGGTGAGCCAGAGGGAAGTGACCTCGCGCTCGAGCGCGCGCGGGTTCTCGATGCCGGTGACTTCGTCGTCGATCAGCGCCTCGGGATTTTGCAGCCGGTGGCTGAGCCGCTGCAGCTTATTGAGCATGGTGCGGCGTTTGGCCTCGGTCGGGTGCGCGGTGAAGACGAGCTCGATGGAAAGCTGGTTGAGGATGTGCTGAACCGTCTCCGGCGGCACGCCCTGCTCCTTCAGCTCGCGCAGCGCGGCCCAGATCGTTTCCTTCATCGGCGGCGTGCCGGGCACGGCATACTGCGCGTGGCGGCGGCGGCGCAGGATGCGCACGCGATGCGTCTCCTCGGCGAGGTTGACCAGCTCGAAATAGACGGTGAAGGCCATGGCCATGCGCGCGGCCTCGGCCGGCGTGAGTTTCTGCACGACGGCGCGCAGCTCCTTCTCGGCGTTGGAATCGCCCGTGCGGCTGCTTTTGGCCAGCAGGCGCAGCTTTTCCTCGAGATCGAAGATCGCCTTGCCCTCCAGCTTGACGATGGTGTCGCCCAGGATGTGGCCCAGCTCGCGGATCTGCCCGGCTAGCGTTTCGGAGGTGGCTTCGGGGGGCAGGGTGGACATGGGCGAAGGGAAGAGTGGACGGCGATTGGCGTAAGTAAACGGGAAACGAAGCAGTGCGGCAAGACTCGTGCCAAGAGGGGTGGGGAAAAGGGTAAAGGGCAAAGGGACAAGGGTCGACCGTCGGCGTGCGCTCTGATCCTTTACCCGTCGGCAGGCTGCCGCTACGCTCCCGCGATGGAGACGCCGTGGACCTTTTGGGTTGGGTTCAATGTGGCGGTGGTCGTGCTTCTGGTGCTCGACTTCGCTGTGCTGGACCGCGCCCGCCGAGGGCCGTCGCTGAAGGAATCGATCCTCACGACGCTGGTCTGGGTCACGCTGGCGCTTGGTTTCGGCGCGTGGCTGGTCATGCACCTGGGCTGGGGCCGGGGCTCGGAATTTTTCACCGGCTACGTCATCGAGTATTCGCTGAGCGTCGACAACCTGTTCCTCTTTGTCCTCATTTTCTCGAATTTCCGCGTCACGGCGGCGCAGCAGAGGCGGCTGCTGTTCTGGGGCGTGATCGGCGCGTTGATCATGCGCGGCGTGATGATCGGCGCGGGCGTGGCCCTCCTGCAGCGCTTCGAATGGATCACCTATATCTTCGGCGCGTACATCCTCTACGCCGGCGCCAGCATGCTCGCGCACAAGCCGGCGGCGGACGTCGAGAAGATGCGCATCGTGCGCATCGGACGGAAGTGCCTGCCGCTGGCGCAGGGCGAGCATGGCGGGCGTTTCTTCACGCGAGAGGACGGCCACGTGCGCGTCACCATGCTCCTCCTCGTGTTGATCGTGGTTGAGCTCACCGACCTGGTCTTCGCGCTCGATTCGATCCCCGCGATCTTCGGCGTCACGCGCGACCCGTTCATCGTCTACACGTCCAACGTCTGCGCCGTGCTCGGGCTGCGGTCGCTTTACTTCGCGTTGGCCGGGCTGGTGAAGAGCCTCGTCTACCTGCACCTCGGCCTCGCCTTTGTCCTGATGTTCATCGGCGCGAAGATGCTTGGGGAGCACTTCGTGCCGGTGCCGACTTATGTTTCGCTGCTGATTGTTGGGGGGATTCTCGGCGTGGCGATTGTGGCCTCCGTGCTCAAGACGAGAGCGGCGTCTCACTGAATAAATGGGACGGAGGGGGCCGATGAGACTGATGGGACTTGTTAAAGCCTCAATTCTTCATTTGTGAGAGAACGGCGGCGCGCCTAGGTTTCAGCATAATGGGCCACATTCTCGACGAGGAACTTTACCAGGCCGGCATGGCCATCGCGGCGTGCCCGACGGCTGCGTACCACGAGGGCCACGTGCGTGCGTGCCTACTGGAGCGGCTTGCCGGGCTGCCGCACCTCACAACGCGACTCGATGAGTTCGGCAACCTGCACGCCAGTTACGAGCATGCCGCGGCGGGCCGCGAGCCGTTTCGCGTCGTGGCGCACATGGACCACCCGGCGTTCGTCGTCGTGCGCAAGAAAGGCGTCGTGGAACTGCACTTCGAGGGCGGAGTGGACCAGAGTTATTTTGCCGGCAAATCGATCACGTTTCACAATGAAGAAACGCCGAAGGCGCTCGGCCGTGCAACGATAACCAGCACCGATTTCAGCGAGGAGGCGAAGCGGGTGCGCATTGCAGGGGGAATTCCCGCCGCGGCTACCTTCGCGGTCTGGACGCTGCCGCGTGCCCGCTGCACCAAGCGGCTTTTCATCAGCCCGGCGTGCGACGACCTCGCGCAGGTTTCCACGGTGCTCGCGTTGCTGCGGCGATTGGCGCTGGGCAAGGCGAAGGCCAGCGTGCACGCCATCTTCACGCGTGCGGAAGAAGTTGGTTTCGCCGGTGCACTGGCTGCACTGAAATCGTCCACGCCGCTCGCGTCGATGCCCACGCTTTCGCTGGAGATGAGCAAGGCGCGCGGCTTCGCGCGGATCGAAGGCGGCCCGGTGGTGCGCGTCGGCGACCGGCTCAGCATCTTCGATTCCCGCATCACGCACTGGCTGGAGACGGCGTTTCGCGACTTGCAGGCGCAGCAGCCGAGCGCGGTTTATCAGCGGCTGCTCATGGGCGGTGGCACCTGCGAGGCCTCGGTTTTTCAACGCTCGGGACTGCCGACCGGCGCGCTTTGCGTCGCGCTCAATAATTATCACAACATGGGGCCGGGCACGTCGATCCGCGCCGAGTCGATCGCGTTGCGCGACTGGCAGGGACTCTACGATTACCTCCACTTCCTCGCCACCGGGGCGAAAACCGTGGACGAGGCCGACGCGGCGGTCGCCAAGCGGTTCGCCCAGCTCGAAGCCAAGGCCCTCGCGGCGCTGCGAAAGGGGTAAAAGCCTCTACGGCCCGCATTCGCGACAAATTCGGTCATTGACCCCTAGGCGGCGCATTTTAGTCTGTCCCGATGTCTACTTTGCAAACCGACGACCCCAATATCATCGACGCGGAAGAGGTCAACTGGCGTTGGATCGTCTATCCGCTCGTGCTCGTGCTGCTCGTGGCCATCGGCGGATTCAGCGTTTATTACTATCTCCAGAGCGCGCAGGATGCGGCCGAGGCCGAGGCGCGCACGGCGCTGCTCAAGGCCACCACGCCGGCGGAATTCCTGAAGGTCGCCGAGCAGTACCCGAAGACCGACCAGGCAATGCTGGCCCTGTTCAGCGCGGCCAACGCTTCGTTCGACCAGCGCGACTACGACGGCGCGAAGACCGCCTACCAGAAGATCATCGATAACCCCGTTCTCACCGCGCAATGGCGCGACTCGGCCAGCCTCGGCGTTGCTTCCTGCGACGAGGCCAAGGGCGACGGCGACAAGGCCATCTCCGAATACCTCGAAGTGGCGCGCCGCGGCGATGCCAGCCCCTTCGCGGGCTACGCTTACAACTGCGTGGCGCGTATCTACGACGCGCGCGGCGACAAGAAGACGGAAGTGGCCATTCTGCAACAGGCCGCCGACCTCAATCCCAATTCGCCTTCCGCGCAAATGGCCCAGCAACGTCTCAAGAGCCTCGCGCCGGCTCAGCAGGCGATGTCGTTCCCCGTCGGGAACCCGAGTGCGCCTGCGGTGCCTGCGCCCAAGTAGTACTTAGGCAAACATTCCCGCCACGCTGTCGGCGACAAGCTTGCCGCGCGGCGTGAGGCAGACGCGCCCGTCGCGGATGAAGGCGAGGCCGAGGTCCTCGAGCTCGTTGAGGCGGCGGTCGAGCGCGGCGAATTGGTCGCGCGCCACGCCCTCCCGCATGCGCAGGCCGAACATGATGCGCTCCTTCGTGCGCGTGGCCTCGTCGAGCGCCTCGAACTCGCCGCGCACTGACTCACCACGCGCGGTGCGCTTCACGTAGGCGGCGGTGTCGGGCAGGTTGCGCCAGCGCAGCCCGCCGATGGTCGAGCAGGCGCTCGGGCCGAGGCCGAGATAATCCGCGCCGCGCCAGTAGGCGAGGTTGTGTCGCGACTCGAAGCCGGGGAGCGCGAAGTTGGAGATCTCGTAGTCGAAGAGCCCGGCCTTGGCCAGCGCCGTGCGCGTGCGCTCGAACATGGTGATCTCGCGCTGCTCGTCCTGCCGCCATTCGCCGGTGGAAAGTTTCTCGAAGAACGGCGTGTCCTCCTCGTAGGTGAGCGCGTAGGCGGAGATGTGGCGTGGGGCGCAGGCGAGCGCGGCTCGCAGGGTTTCCTCCCATTGCCCCTCACTCTGGCCCGGCAGCGCGAACATGAGGTCGAGGTTGATGTTGTCGAAGCCGTGCCCGCGCAGCAGCTCGATGGTGGCGGGAATGTCCTCCGGCGAATGCTGGCGGCCGAGGGTCTTGAGCAGCGTGGCGTCGAATGATTGCGCGCCGAGGCTGATGCGGTTGACGCCGGCCTCGCGCCACGCGGCGGCTTTCTCCGCAGTGACCGTGGCCGGATTGACCTCGAGCGTGAATTCGAGCAGGTCGCGGTCAAATGCCGTGTCGCGCAGCGCCCAGACCAGTTCACCGAAAAGTTTTGCCGAGAGCATCGAAGGCGTGCCGCCGCCGAAGTAGACCGTCTCGAGCGAGAGCGGAAATTCCTCGCGCGCGCGGCGCCATTCCTCGCGCAGCGCCGTGACGAAGGTGCGCTGGTCGCCCGCCCCGCCCTGGTGCACGTAGAACGCGCAGTAGGGGCAGATCTTCGCGCAGAACGGCGTGTGCACGTAGAGGTGGCGGACCGACATGGCGTTCTCTATTAGGCGTTGACGTCGAGAAACCACTCGAGACGGCCACAGGTGTCGCAGACGAAGACCGTGGCGTTCTTGGCCATCCACTCGAGGTTGAACAAGGCGAGGCCGCGCGTTTGCAGTTGCGCCGAGCGCTCGTCGAACGAGTCGCCGCCGCAATGCGGGCAGGTGAGTGGCTTGTCGTTGATAATTCGTCGTGTGCCCATGTACTGATGGTAGAATTTCCGCGGCCTCGCTGCTATCCTAAACCCCATGACGACTCTGCAACCCACGCGCGCGGAAGTACTCGGCGAAGAGCTCGCGATTGTGTGGAGCGACGGCGCGGAGAGTTTCATCCCGTTGGAAATGCTGCGCCGCCAGTGCCCGTGCGCCACCTGTGGCGGCGAACCGGACGTGATGGGCCACGTCGACCGCCCGCAGGTGAGCTATGTGCCACGCAGCTTCGAGTTGCGCGATTTCAAGTTCGTCGGCGGCTACGCGCTGCAACCGGCTTGGGGCGACGGCCACAACACGGGGCTTTACACTTATCGGCAACTTCGAATTTTGGGCGATCATGCCGCTTCCTAAATATATCCTGCCCCGCGACGAGCGGACCAAGCGCGAGGAGCTCAAGACCTACCATGAGCTCAAGCTGCGCCGCGACCTGAAATCGGCCGCGCAGCGAAAGCGCGTCGAGGCCAACGGTCTGCGGCGCGTGATCGGCGACGGCTCCGGTTCGCAGCCCTATCTCATCGTCGAAGCGAAGCGCTATCGCGCGGTCCGGCTCGAGGTGCAGAAGCGGTTGCTGCTCGAGGCGAAGCGCATCGGGCTGGAAATCCCGGTCGACACGCTCCTGCGCCAGCTCAAGCCGCGCATCGAGGGGATGACCTACGCGCAGCTTTCGATCGAAGCCGGCCACGAGGCAATGCGGCATGTGACAGTTGCCGCGCTCGGGCGCGCGCTCACGCCGAAGGAGCGCGCGCAGTTCGCCGAGACGCATGCGGCGGGCGAAAGCGAAGAACATGCGCTCAATCCCACCGTGCAGACCGCGCTCAATCATGTGCTCGGCGCTATCGAGCAGCGCCAGGCGCACAATCCCGCGCGTTACCAGACCGTCTGGGCCGACGTGGTCGGTTCCGACGTGGCGCAGCAGTCGCACCTCGAGCAGGTCGACGACGCCACGCAGACAGCGTGGTTTCGCTGTACCAACTCGGTACTCTCCTATGATCTGCAGCGTCGCCGGGGACTCGCCGCGAAGCTGGGCAAGGCCCTCGGCAAGCCTGTGCGGCAGTTGCGCGCGCGGTTTTGATCCTCTACTTCGCGATCGAAAGCTTGTAGCCCTCGAAAATACCGAGGCCGTAAATGAGGTAACCGATCGGGTCCATCTTGGTGAAGATACCTTGGACCGTCTGGACATAATCGGTCGAGCGCGCGAGGTCGTACATGCTTTGTTGCGCCGTCGAGGTCAGGTAAAGATGCGATAGAATTTCGCCGCCCAGGCAACCCACCAGCGTCAGCACCGCGCCAATGACACCATAAATTACATGAGTGCCGTGGCCCAGCGTGCGGATGGCCAGGCCGACGAGCGCGCCAATGGCAATGGCGACGTATCCGATCTGCAGCTTGAACGTGACCTCAACTGCCATCCAGATTCCCGCGCCAATGGCGGCCGCCACGAGCCCGGCCACGATGGCGAGCACAACATTGCCGCGCGGTTCCACACCCACTGTCATGCTCTTGCTATATTGGTCGGCCATGAGAACAACGTTGGCAAAATCGTGCGGGCGAGATCAAGAAATTCCCTCTTGCCATGAGGCCCCGGCGCGTGCTGTCTGGAGCCACTGCCCGTGTCCACCCCCTGGCTGAAATTCTTTTTTTGGGTCTACTTGCTCTTCCTGGTCTGGGCGGCGGCGACGGCGGTCAACCCGGCCGATCCAGATCTCTGGCACCGGCTTGCGGTCGGCGAATATCTCTGTAGCACGGGGCATTTTCCGACGGGGGATACCTTCAGCTATCTCGCCAGTTACCAAGACATCGCGGACCACGAGTGGGGCAGCGGCATTATTTTTTACGAGCTCTGGTCGCACGGCGGCGGCATCGCGATCGTGCTGGCGAAAATCCTCACGCTGGGCGCGACGCTCACGCTTATTGTGTGGGCGGGCAAGGGCGACCGCCGTCCGACGCTGCTGGTGATGGCCTTTTACGCTGTCATCTTGCTCGCACTGTTGCCGTCGTTCCAGTCGACGCTGCGGTGCATGGCCTTCACGCACCTGCTCTTCGCGCTTTGGATTTATCTCTGGCAGCGCGAACGCCGCGGCCTCGCCTCGCTCGCGTGGCTGTATCCGCTGACCATGATCGCGTGGGCCAACTTGCACGGAGGCTTCGTCATCGGCCTGCTTTGGCTGGCGTTGCTCACGGCGTTGGAATGGATCTTTCGCGGCAAATGGAAAACGTGGGCCGCGCGCTTCTCATTGTGCACGCTCGCCACGCTGGTGAATCCCTACGGCTGGCATCTCTGGTACACGACGGGCCGCGCGCTGCTCACCACGCGGCTCGGTTTTCCGGAATGGGCACCGGTGCCGTGGCTTACTGCGCCGTTGAGTTATCTCGGTTACGAAGTCCTGGTGCTGGGCACGGTCCTCACGCTCGCGTATGTGATCTACCGGCGCGGCTGGGAGAACGTCGACCAGCGCGGCGTGATCCTCGTCGCGATATCGCTCGTTTTGTTCAATTCGGCGCGCAACACCTCGCTCGTCGCCATCGTGGCCGGCGCGATCCTGCCCGGCTACCTGCATGAGCGCATGTCCTTCTCGACCATGCAGCGCCCGTTGCGCCGGCTGACGTACCTTTGCTTCAGCGCGGCCTTGGCGCTCTTCCCGCTCTACGCGGCGCTCATGGTGCTCTTACAGAGTTCCGGCCTGAAGCTCGATTACGCAGGCGATTCATGCCCGGTTGGCGCCGTCACTTTTCTCAAGCAGCAAGGCGTGCAGGGAAATCTGCTCGTGCCGTTCAACTATGGCAGCTACGCGCTCTGGCAACTGCGCGGCAAAATGCGCGTCTCGATGGACGGCCGCTACGACCTCGTCTACTCGCCCGCGACCTATCAGCGCGTCGGCGACTTCTTCAACGCGCGAGGTGACTGGCAAACGCTCCTCACCACACCCGTGCCGCAAGCCGTACTCGTCCCGCGCATGGACCGCGTCTTCGACCGCCTCATGATGGACCCCGCCTGGACCTACGCCTGGCACGACCGCGACAACGCCGTCTTCCTGCCAAAGTGAGCGAGAAAGTCACTTGCCATGCGCGCGGTGACATCTAGCTATAGGTCATGGCCGACGCTTCACCCGTACCGCACAAGCCCGGATGGTTTCTCTTCCTGGGCATCGCCTACATTTTCGCCGGGGCGGTGGCGATCATCACGCCGGAGATCGTAACGCTGGCTTCCGTATTTTTCTTTGGAGTGCTCCTGATGATCGCCGGCGCCGCCACTTTCATTCATGCGTTCTGGACGCATCGCTGGGACGGCTTCGCGATGAATTTGCTGGCGGGCATTCTTGCGCTGGTCACGGGTTTCCTGCTCGTCAACGATGCAGCGGCGGGCGCGGCGGTCTTCACCATCGTCCTTGCGGTTTTTTTCCTTGTCAGCGGCCTGTTCCGGCTCAGTTACGGCATCATGCGTGCCAGCCAGCATCATCGCGCTGCGCTGATCATCAGCGGCCTCGTCACGCTGTTGCTCGGGATCCTGATCGCGGTCCACTGGCCGGGATCGGCGTTTTGGGTGATCGGCACATTCATCGGCGTCGACCTGATTTTCTACGGCTTCAGCCTCATCGCGGCGGCCCGCGGGATGAAATAGGGTCAGGCCGGAGGCTGACCCTCCCTTATCGCGCGTAGGCGATGACGAAGAGGCGCAGGAATGGGAAAAGCACGCGGCCGTCGCTGCGGGCAGGAAATTCAGTTGCGATGAGCGCGCCGTAGTCGGCGAGAAAGCGGGGCTGATCGGCGGCGGGCAGGGCATCCAGGAAGGGCCGCAGCCCGCTGCCCTTGTACCATTCGACGATTGCCTGCGCGTTTTCCATGACGTGGATATATTCCGTCGTCCAGAGGTCGAGGCGATCCATCAGCGGCGCGAGCGCGTCGTAATAGAACGCGGGCTCCTGCACAAACCACTCACGCGGCAGGCGTGGAAAATGATCGCGCCACGCAGCTGATTGCGCCAACTCGCGCATGAGGCGATGAGCTGGCGCCTCGATGTTGGCCGGGACCTGCACGGCCAGTGCGCCGCCGGGCGCGGCCTGCCGCGCGAGGTGCGGAAACACCGTGGCGTGATCGCCCACCCACTGCAGCGCCGCGTTGCTGAAGACGAGGTCGCAGGGAGCGGGCGCGGTCCATGTGGCGATGTCGGCGGTGGTCCACTTCTGCGCGGGATAATCCTTCTGCGCGGTGGCGATCATGTTCGGCGAATTGTCGACGCCCTCGATCACCGCCTCGGGCCAGCGCTGCGCGAGCACCGCCGTGCTGTTGCCCGGGCCGCAGCCGAGATCGACGATGCGACGCGGAGTGCCCAGCGCAATGCGCGTGGCCAGCTCGCGGCAGGGGCGCGTGCGCTCATCGGCGAATTGCAGGTACTGGCTGGAATCCCAGGTCGGCACGGCGAATCAAGTGCGCGCGGGCACGGTGGAGAAAAGCACGACGAGACCCTCCTGCATCGTCGGATGCGTGAGCACGGCATCGCGCAGCGCGGTGTAGGGCAGGCCGCCGAGCATCGCGACCTGTACCGTGGCCATCACTTCGCCCGCTTCCACGCCGAACATGGTGAAGCCGAGGATCTGGTCACTGTCAGTGGCGACGAGGGCCTTGAGGAAGCCGCGCGTCTCGGAAAGCGTGCGTGTGCGCAGGATGGCGCCGGCCGGGATCTTGGCCAGTCGATACGGAATGCCGCGGGCCTTCGCCTCGGTTTCGCTCAGGCCGATGCGCGCGAACTCGGGATCGGTGAACATGCAGAACGGCACCTGGCGCCCGGTGGTGACGCGGTTCTTGCCCGCGATGTTGTCGCGCACGATGCGGAAGTCGTCGAAGCAAATATGAGTAAAGTGCGGACTGCCCGCGCAGTCGCCGATGGCCCACACGCCCTCGGCCGTGGTCTGCAGGCGCTCGTTGACCTTGATGAAGCCGTGCTCCGCGAGCTCGACGCCCGCCTTCTCGAGGCCGAGACCGCCGTTGTTCGGCTTGCGGCCGCCGGCGACGAGCAGGTGCGTTCCTTCGCTAATGAACTCGGCGCCATCGCGCACGCCGACGACCTTCACCCATCCGCCGGATTTACCGTCCACACGAGAGAGCGTCACGTTCGTCTCCACGCCAATGCCCTCGTCGCGGCACAGGTCCTCCAGCGCATGGGAAATGTCCTCGTCTTCGCGATGAGCCAGGCGGCCGTTGCGCTCGAGGATTGTCACCGCGCTGCCAAAGCGACGGAAGGCCTGCGCCAGCTCGAGTCCGATGTAGCCGCCGCCGATGATAATCAGGTGGCCCGGAATGTGGTCGAGCTCGAGAGCCTCGATGTGCGTGAGCGGGTTCGACTCGGGCAGGCCAGGCACGTTGTCGATCCGCGCGCGCGAGCCGGTGTTGAGAACCACGTTAGTGCCGCGCAGCACGCGCGTGCCGCCGCCGTTTAGCGCGACCTCTAGCGTGCGCGGCGCGACGAAGCGGCCGGTGCCCATGACCAGCTCCGCGCCGCTCTTGTGGAAATTGTCGACGTGTATGTCGACCAAATCGGTGACCATCTTGCGCTTGCGCTCGCGCACCGCACCCATGTCGATATAGGTGTCGCGCTTGCTAATGCCGAACTCACTGCTGCGGAAGAACAGCGAGGCCACCTTGGCGCTGTGGATGATATTCTTGCTCGGCAGGCATGCGATGTTCGGGCACGAGCCGCCGATCCAGCGACGTTCGATGACCGCGGCGCGCTTGCCCTGGCGCGCGAGGGTCCAGGCCAGGTATTTGCCGCCTTCGCCGCTGCCGAGGACAACGAGATCATATTCTTCCGGTGAGTTCAGCGTGGACATGAGGGGCCTCCAAGTTTGGTATCGAATTCCATCATGAACCTCGGTGCGCCGACGGCAACTTCGAAGCGGTGACGGTGGCGCAATTAACGCGCCGCATGACGCGCTCTGTAGGCGAGGGGGCTGACGTTGGCGATGCGGCGGAACTGCTTGTTGAAATACTGCGGATCGGGCAGGCCGACGCGCCGGCCGATCTCCGAGACGGGCAGGTCGCTCGAGACCAGCAGGTGACGCGCGAGCTCGATGCGGCGCAGTAGTAGAAAGTGTTGCAGCCGCATGCCGTACCGCTTGGCGAAGGCGCGCGCGACGTAGTCGGTGCTCAGGCCGACGCCAGCGGCCAACTCACCGAGTAGCATGGGCTTGGTCAGCGAGGCCTCGATGGACTGCTCGAGCTTGCGTAGCGCCTTGTCGACGAGGCTGCCACGGTGCGGTCCGGTGGCTTGTTCGCTTTTCATCTGCAGCCAGAGCAGAAGTTCCTGCAACGTGGCGGATGAAGCGCAGGCTGCGGGCGAGTCCGCGCGGGGACCGGCGAGGCGATGATGATCGATAACGCGCCAGATGCGCTCGCGAGCCTCGGCCACAGCGGGGCCAAGCCGCAGGTGCAACGGGAGGCGCGTAGTAGCGCCTTTCCTCGCAAGCCGCGTGATGTGCAGGCAAAGATGCTGGCCGGATTCCTCAAGTGCGTAGCGCGAGAGAATTTTGCCGCCAGGGGTGAGCGTAATGTCTCCGGTTTCGAGCGCTATCCGGCGAGTGCCAATCCACATCACGCCCGAGTAGTCGTGGAGGTGAAGTGCGACGGTGGAATGCCGGTAGGTGACGTTGCAACCGGGCACGGTCATTGGATACACACCGCCGCGCGTGCTGACCGGAAAGGCTCGCAGAGGCCAGCGGATGTGATCGGAAGTGGTCATCAACGGTTTCCCGGAAAAATACCAGTAATTCCTCCTAACTCCAATTGCGAAGAAGAGGCAGGCGGCCTTACCCTGCCAGAAATTCTACCACACATCCTCATGAGCACTTCCCCCGCGGAAATCACCAAGTCCTTCCAGAAAAACGGCTATTACCTCGCCAAAAACGTCTACAACCCGGCCGAGGTGGCCGAGCTCGAGCGCGACTTCGACAGGATCGTCGAGCAAATGCGAGGCAGTGGCGAAAAGATCGACGGGCGCTGGGGCGGCGTGGCCATCAACAAGATCGACCAAGGCAGCGTGGTCATGCACACGCACAACGTGCAGATCTACTCGGCCGCCTGGCTCCGCGCGTTCCTGCAGCCGCGCTTTCTGGAGATCAGCCAGGCCATTCTCAACAGCCCGGACGTCGTGCTCCATCACAGCAAGCTCTTCCAGAAGCCGGCGGAGAAGGGCGCGCCGTTCCCCATGCACCAGGACTGGAGCTATTTCCCCACGGTGAAGGACAACATGATCGCGGGCATCATCCACGTGTCGAACGCGACTGACGAGATGGGTTGTCTGCGCGTTTATCCCGGCTCGCACCGGCTCGGCCGCAAGGAGGAGAGCAACGGCCAGCATGACACCGAAACGTGGCTCAAGGATTACCCGATCGAGCAGGCGACTGTCGTCGAGCCCGAGCCCGGCGACGTGGTCTTCTTCCACTACTTCACGCTGCACGGCTCGCTGCCGAATCGTTCCGACAAGGTGCGCAAGACCGTGCTCGTGCAGATGCACAGCGGCGACGACAAGGTCGAGGACGAGAACCAGCATCCCAACGCGCGCCTGGTCCTCTCCGGCTGGAACCACCACGCCAAGCGAAGCCTGGGCAACGTGTCGTAGTATGTGCTCCGGCGCGCGCTTTAAATAAGGCTATATAGAGCGGAGGCTAGGCCAACCGCCGGCGGATCGGCCTCGCGTCGTACGTGCGGCAAATTCTCAGCGGAAATGGCGGCTCGAGGCGAACCCTGCGAGGCCAAGTCGGAGCAACGTGCTGCTTGGGTGGACGGCGGAATTGTGCTTTAATCAAGTTATGACGCGTGAAAAGGCAGGGAGACCGAAGTCTTCCCGAGAGACAGCGAAGACCCCGCAACGAAGCACAGGTGCGATGAGCACCCCGGCGATTGCCGCATTCACTGCGGGAGCTTTGACGGGTGGAGCGGTGGTGATTGCCTTGTGGATCATCGCCCAAGTGGCGAATCGGCAGCTTGAAATCGGCAAGCCGCGCCCCCGGCGTCTCCTCATCGGAAATCTCGAGATCGAGGAACAGGGGGACGATACACGCTTTCGCGTCGAGTGAAGGATTGCCGGCATGTCAGCCGGGCTGTTGTTGCTTGGCTTTGAACTCGGCCAGGAATGCTTTGAGTTGACCGGCGCTGAATGTCTTTTTGACCTTCTCGATTTCGAGCTGGGTCAGTTCATCGCACCTTTCGTTGGCGGCGTGGCCGGCATGGCCTTTGAGCCAGTGCCATTGGATCTTGTGTCTTGATGCGACCGCATCGAGCGCGCGCCAGAGGTCGTCATTCTTGACCGGCTTCTTCAGGCTGGTCTTCCAGCCGTTTCTTCGCCAAGCGGCCAGCCATTCGGAGATGCCGCGCCGCACATACTCTGAATCGGTGTAGAACGTGACCTCGCAAGGTTGCTTTAGGGCGTTCAGGGCCTCGATCGCGGCCTGCAGCTCCATCCGGTTATTGGTTGTGGCGGGGACGCCGCCACTGAGCTCTTTCCTGTGCTGGCCGCTCTCGAGAGTCGCGGCCCAGGCTCCCGGTCCGGGGTTGCCGTGACATCCCCCGTCGGAATGGATGATGACGCTCTTCATTTACAAAAAAGAAACCCCGTCGAGGTTTCCCTCGACGGGGTTCATGGTACTGGCAACGACCTACTCTCGCACAACCTATAGATGCACTACCATCGGCGAACGCTCGTTTCACTTCCGTGTTCGGTATGGGTACGGGTGGGGCCAAGCTTCTAAGGTCACCAGACTGCTAGCGCAGGGCAGTTGTTGGGTTCGCCTGGGGCGAACCTCGTTTCCCTTCGCAGGGTGTCTGGTGTCGAGTCGTAGATATCAAAGAACGTAGTGTTCTCTGAAAATTATAGGTAAAGGGCCGTTGTTTTAAAAACTGACGGCTCGAAAAATAAATACTTCTTTTTGCGAGGCTAACGATCTTGTGGTTCCCAGCCCAGTGTCTGGACTCTCTACGAATAGAGAAACCAAACTTGGGCCGGGCAAGATCAAGCCAATCGGGTAATTAGTAACGCTTAGCTTTGCCATTGCTGACTTTACACTTGCGTCCTATCAACCAGGTGGTCTACCTGGACCCTAATTGGGAGATATCATCTTAGGATAGGCTTGGCGCTTAGATGCTTTCAGCGCTTATCCTTTCCGAACATAGCTACCCGGCGCTGCCGTTGACACGACAACCGGAACACCAGAGGTTCGTCATTCCCGGTCCTCTCGTACTAAGGAATGAACCCTTCAAATCTCCTGCGCCCACAGCGGATAAGGACCGAACTGTCTCACGACGTTCTGAACCCAGCT
>Ga0302267_10004146_pt1 | contig 16068 bp, 18 predicted proteins | sample III_Bog_E1_3_FD_194555 | JGI IMG/M metagenome (GOLD analysis project Ga0302267, IMG submission 194555) | Peat permafrost microbial communities from Stordalen Mire near Abisko, Sweden - III_Bog_E1_3 | ecosystem: Environmental > Terrestrial > Soil > Wetlands > Peat | place: Sweden: Abisko... | reverse complement strand
AATCTTGGGGACTTTTCAAAGACGATGGAACAGATTTCGTATGCACTCATCGCCACCGAGCGGGGAGGGGCTTTCGTATTCGTCTGGCACGACAGCAGCAAAAAGGTGTGCCGGGAGTTGGCAGCGTCACTCGACACACTGCCCGACACCGACCTGCCGCATGCCATCGTCCGGTTTGTTTTTGAGTTTTGCGAGAACCGCTACTTCAACCCAGCTTGGTGGGACGGAGCCGACCAAAAAACCAAGGATGCCCTGATGCGCCGGTTCCAGATCGCCGCTTCACCCTATGAGTTGCGCGCCGCAACCTGCCTGCTTGATGACGGCGTCCGCGCCGTTTCGTGGAAAATGACCGGAAGGACATGGCTATGAAGATTGAGGATGCGCTTTAATCCATTGTTGAGCCCGCTCCTGCGTTTGGAGCAGAGCCTCTGGTGCCAGGCGGCTGGCGCATTCATTGCGCTCTCCTATCGCGCTTTTTTGCATTACCCCGGGCCCTTTGGTGCTGTGGCGATGTATGGCCGAAAATATGCCTCGTTGTCGTGGGCGGAAAAGGAGCTATTCTTCGCCCCGAGATCGCCTCTCGATTATTTGTTTGCGCCCATCGTCGTCCGCGACGAGCCACCTAATAAGCTTATTGTTGAATTTGTTCAGCAAATAGCCGGAGAAGGCAATGCCGTAGAGAGAACGCCGAGCAGACTTGCGCGCCTCCTCTCTAACGTTGGTTCTGAATAATTCGAGTTCAATGGCAAGATCGATGATATTGCCTTCGTATCCGGGAAGGTATCTTGTCAGTCTGTCGAGTTCTCCTTCGATATCTGTAAACTTCCGGATGGCCGAGAAACGGGCTTCGTCTTCATCTGTCGGGATTTCAAATACCCTATCGACTTCAATTGTCTGGTCGGGTATGTATCCGATGTCGCCTGGCTTCGCGAGCCGCGCCTTCAAAGCATTGGCTCTCAGTTCGCGCAAGTCGGCCTCTATCTGCTGGAGAAGTCTAGAACATTCAACTTGAATTGAGAGCCGTGAGATATGGTCGTGGAGACCTTGGACGAGCTTCTTTGTCGTCGCATCGATTTCTTCCATTTCTTAGCCTCCCAAGCGGGTGAAGAGATGTAATGATTTTAATCGGTCAAGGATTGTCATTGGGTCTGGAGTTCCCCCCAATATGCCGGTTGCCCCAGGTCCGGATTCTCGGACCCGGGATACCTCCGGGTTCGTCGAGAAACGCGATCTGCGGCGTGTGACGCGCAAAGCGCGCCCGATCCCTATAGACACGATGCCAGCCAGCGAGATCGATCGTCTTATGATCCTGATAGCTGACTTCGCCGCGCGCATAGACTTCAGCGTCGCGGGTCATGCTGCGTGGTCTTCACGCACCAGCGACAAATCGAGCTCGACCCTGTCATGGACGACTTTGGCTGCAATGCGCCCACGCGCCCCGCGCTCTAGCCGTACCAGCCCGTAGTTGGACATGGTCTTGAGTGTGCGCGAGAGATTGGACTTCTTCCGTCCGGTCAACGATGCCAGTTCATCCAGCGAACCCGGCGCACTCTCCGCGATGATGCGCAGCAGATCGCGATTGCCCGCCGAAAGCACCTTGGCGAAGGACTCGGTGGAAGGAAACCACACCCGCGGCTCCCGCGGCGTGAGCTTGCGCTGGCCGCGCGCGATGGCGAGGGTCAGGGCCATCATCTCGTCATAACTGGCGATTCCAACTTTGAGCGTGGTCATGGGTGTACTCCTCTCTCTTTCAGCACTGCGTCCACTTCCGTCCAGAAATCGGCTAGCAGCGTGGCGGCATCGCTGTAGTCATAGGGTTTCACCGTCCGAATGCGATGACGATGATCCTGCGGGCTGCCGCGCTTCTGCTTCCCCACGGGATGAGCGTTGTCGAATCCGACCAGCCGTTCGCAGTTCCGTCCATGCAGTGTGAGCGAATAATCCAAGCCGTGCGGCTTCTCAGCCGTCACCGGAACCTGTGTGACTACAAACCGAACCCAATGACCGCCCTCGGGGTCCACAACCAACGTGAGGCCGTCCAGATCGAGCAGTGTGTCGAGGGCAGGATCGCGCTTCTGCATGACAACTGAAGGTTATCAGATAAAGATAACCAATGCAACGCTAAGCGCCAGACAGCACGCCATATTCCTCCTGTTGCCCATGCCCGAAAGCGCAAACCGAGCCAACTGCTCTCGACCTACCGCCTCACGCAACCAGCCTTCAACCGCGGCCCTCAGCGGAAGAAGCTGAAGCCTTTTTTCTTCTTTTCGGGTTCCGTGGGCAAGCCGCACTCGGTCCGGGCCATCTGCTGGATCACCCGCGCTATCTCTGAGTCTTTCATCACCAGTGGAACCGCCGTATCCTGCATATGGCGGACCGCGGCATAGTCGTTGGGAACCCTCCACTTGACCGGTCTTCCCAGCGCCTTCTCAATCTGCCCCTCGTCCGCGCCATGCGAATTCGGCGTGAAACGGTTCAGCACAATCTCCAGTTTGGGACCATTCACCGGGAACATCTGCGAGACCAGACGGTTTGCGTTGCGCAATTCGGGAACCGCGAACTGCAGGACCATGTAGGTCATAGAGGCTTCCCTGAAAAGGGCCGAATCGGTCAGATCGAGGCTCGATCCCGCATCCACGACAACATTGTCGAAGTTGCGCCGGGCCACTGACATCAGCTTGTCGATGGCACCATTTAAAACCTTGAAATCAACAAACCTGCCTGGAGCCGCGAGCACCGAAAGTCCTGAGCTGTGCTTGACAAGGAGAGAGGAGAGCAATCGCGGATCGAGCCGTTCCGAGTCCCTGAGCGCGTCAATGGTCGAGTAATCCCCCGCAATCCCGAGGTTCAAGGCTGCGTCGCCAAAGGGGAGTTCGAGGTCGATCAGCAGGGTGGATTGTTTCGACTCCAGGGCCAGAGATACGGCGAAATTGCAGGCGACAGTGGTTGCTCCGGAGCCGCCCTTGGCGCCAAGAAAGACGAGCGACTTGCCCAATGCCTTTTGCGGGGTGGTTGATCCCTTGTGGCGGGCAGCGGCCCGAACCAGGGCTTCGCCCAGAACGCCACGTTCCAGCGGCAGTTCCAGGAACTCGCGGGCGCCAGCCTGCATGCAGCGGACGACCATGACCGGATCGACACCGGCGGAATAGACCATGACCGTGGTTGACCCGCTGGTGCAGATGCCCTCTACAACATCGAGCGCGTGTTGGGGATCGGTCTCCAGGTCGACGATAACAATATCGTAGTTCTCTGCCAGCATTGCCGGGAGCTCGTTGAGGACCGATGGGTAGAATGAGAATTCCCGAACTCTGCCATTTCCCCAGCCTGCAAGCTCGTCAGCGATCTGCTTGCGGCTCCGGCTGTCCGGGCCAATCAGTGCAACTGAGAGTGCGCCTGCGGCAATTGCATCGGGAATATGGGCAATCTCAGGCATTGAAGACCGATCCTTATCTGTTGGATGCAACTCCACCTCGCAAAAACATGCGATAGTCAAACTGTGTGAGCTTCTTCTCAAGAAACGAGGGAATAAACACAAATCCCGCCGTGATCCGCGACTGCTGTATCCATCCCTTGTCGCTCAGGCTTTCGGTACCGCTCATTGGCTCTATCGGCAAAATAGCAGGGATATATTACGAGAGTCTGTCCAACATCAACTTGTGCACATTGTCAATCCCCATTTTTACACATTGACAACGGAAATATCTATCCAGTTCCAGAAAATCCAATCGGAGGGCATACTGGCCCTCCCCTGGGGCTTTCTCACCCATCATTCGCTCTTCTGCATCTCCCACCCGCCCCTGCCCTTGTACCATCAAGAGCAGAGTCGGACGAGGAGCGCCAGCGCCATGAAAATGCGGCCAGGATCACAAACGGGATTTCTGATGTGCGGCAAGGAGTGGATCGACGGTGAAGCGCTCGAGGTGCGCTCGCCCTGGGATCAGGGGCTGGTGGGCCGCGTCTCCGTGGCCACCCGAGCCGACGCCCGCCAGGCCGTCAACCACGCTGCGGCCTGCCTCCGCCGCACCCGCGCCCTGCCCCGCTGGAAGCGCCGAGAGATCCTCGAAGATATAGCCGCCGCGCTCATCGACCAAAAAGAGCGCTTCGCCCAGCTGATCGTCGCCGAAGCGGGCAAACCCATCCGCCTTGCCCGCTCCGAGGTCGATCGCGCCGTACTCACCTTCAAGACCGCCGCTGAAGAGGCCGCGCGCCTTGGCGGCGAGAGCCTGCCTTTGGACCTGACCGAGGGCAACGAAGGTCGCTGGGGACTGGTTCAGCGCTTCCCTGTCGGCCCCATTCTCGCCATCACCCCGTTCAACTTTCCGTTGAACCTCGTGGCCCACAAGGTTGCTCCCGCCATCGCTGCCGGTTGCCCCATCATTCTGAAACCCGCCCCGCAAACCCCCTTCACGGCTCTCGCGCTGGGCGAGGTGATTCTCAAGGCCGGCTGGCCCCCGGAGGCGCTCGCTGTCCTCCCCCTTAGTAACGCCGATACCGCGCACCTGGCTGAAAAGGAAGATCGCATCAAGCTGGTCAGCTTTACCGGCTCCGCCAAAGTTGGCTGGGAGCTCAAAGCCCACTCCGGCCGCAAGCGCGTCTTGCTCGAGCTCGGTGGCAACGCCGCGCTCATCGTCCACAGCGACTGGCACGACCTCGACGAAGCCGCCCTGCGCACCGCCCACGCCGCCTTTGGCTACGCCGGCCAATCCTGCATCAGCCTTCAGCGAGTGTTTGTCGAGCGCAGCATCTTTCAGACCTTTTTGTGGAAGGTGGTCGAGCACACGACCAAGCTGGTCGCCGGTGACCCCTCCGGCGAAACCACCGAGGTCGGTCCGCTCATCCGCCTCAGTGAGGCCGAGCGCGTCGAGGCTTGGGTCAAGGAGGCAGTCGAGGGCGGCGCCAAACTGGTTGCCGGCGGTGAGCGCCACAGCTCCGTTGTCGCTCCCGTCATCCTCACCGGAACCAAGCCCGGCATGAAGGTGCGCGACGAAGAGGTCTTCGGCCCGGTCGTCGCCATCGAGCCTTACGACGACTTCGAACAGGCCCTGGCTGACGTCAACCACTCCAAGTACGGTCTTCAGGCAGGCCTCCTCACCCGCGACGCGGGCCGCATCCTCACCGCCTATCGCGAACTCGAAGTGGGCGCTCTCATCGTCGGCGACACCCCCAGTTGGCGTCTCGACCCCATGCCCTACGGCGGCGTCAAAGACAGCGGACTGGGCCGCGAAGGCATCCGCTCCGCCATTGAAGAAATGACCGAGCCGAGAATGCTGGTCATGACCGGCCTCAGCTAGGTTTCTGTCTCTGAAGCGCGCTCGAATATCCGCCGTCATCCTGAGGGAAGTCTGGCGCGCCTCTTGCGCCAATTGCAGTCGAAGCGCCCGCGTTTCCGTTGTTGGGGAATGCCGCGAACTCTCAAGACGCCGCACTGGAATATTTGTTCAAAAGGACGCAACTATTCTCACCCAGCATGGTTAATAGTGTTGTGGGCTGGCTCCGCCCCTTCATTTTGGAACGGGCTTCCTGCAACGCGGAGGTCGATCTTGAATCGTTCGCGGCTCCCCCACCTGCGAAATGCGTTGTCGTCTGTGCTCGGCGTGGTCTTCCTTCTCACCGGCTGCGGCGGCGTCAAGACCAACACGACGACTCAACCACCATCGGTCACGGTCACGAGCGCAGGCCAGGTTCGCCTCGAAAGCACAATCACTCTCACTGCCGCAGTCGCCAATCTGACCAACCCCGCAGTGACGTGGCAGGTGAATGGCGTTCAGGGCGGCAACAGCTCCGTGGGAACGATCACTGCGGGGGGCGTCTACACGCCTCCGTTGAGCATTCCCGCAACCGATCCTGTTACCGTGACCGCCGTGAGCGTGGCATCGCCGTCCACATCCGGCTCGGCCCTGGTCAATGTTTTCAACCCCGTTCCTGTTGTTTCATCGGCCACGGCAACCCTGGTCTCCGGCACAAGTTACACGCTCCAGGTGGCCGGCACTGGCTTCGTCTCTGGCGCGCAGATCCAGGCCGGCAGCGTCAATGTGGCCACCACCTTCGGCTCCTCGACCGAGTTACAAGCCACAATTACCATCCCAACAGGCACATCCACATTGAGCGTCGCCGTAGTGAATCCGGACCCAGGCAGCGCATCTTCAAACGCAGCCAGCGCTGCCATCTACGCTGCATCCGTCGCTGCTGCGGCGCGCCTGCTCGATCAGGCGACCTTTGGCCCCACGCTTGCCCAAATCCAAAATGTACAGACTGTTGGAATCGATAGCTACATTACCAGCCAGTTCAATACTTCTTACACGCCTCTGCCCAATATTCCAACGCCTCTGCCTGCCGTCTGCCTGACTGCAAACAATCCCACAGTCTGCGAAGAATCCGAGTGGTGGCAGACAGCGCTGACCGGCAACGACCAACTGCGGCAACGCGTCGCCTTTGCGCTGAGCGAGATGTTCGTCATATCAAGTGACAGCGTCGATGCAACCACGATCACTTATTACCACAACACATTGGCTCAGGATGCATTTACCAACTTCTCCACCATCATGCACGACGTATCTCTCTCGCCGGGCATGGGCAACTATCTCAACATGCTCGACAGCGCCAAGGCGCCCGCCGGGCAGATTGCCAATGAAAACTACCCGCGCGAGCTGATGCAGTTGTTCACCATTGGCCTCAACCAGCTCAATCAGGATGGTTCGCTGCAACTGGATGGCAGCGGCAATCCCATCCCGACTTACACCGAGGCTCAGGTGCAGGCCTTCGCCCGCGCCTACACCGGATGGACCTATGCCACCGCCAGCGGCGGCATCCCTACGAGCTTCCCAAACAAGACGGCCAACTATTTTGCGCCCATGGCCGCAGTCGAGTCGGCGCATGATACGACTTCAAAGACGCTTCTCAACGGCACTGTCCTACCCGCCGGCCAGACCGCTGAAAGCGACCTAACCGACGCGCTCGCCAATATCTTTGCCCACCCCAATGCCGGTCCGTTTGTCTGCAAGCAGTTGATCCAGCATCTTGTCACCAGCACACCGAGCCCGGCATACGTCTCTCGTATAGCCGCCGTCTTCTCCGACAACGGCAGTGGCGTCCGCGGAGACATGCAGGCCGTCATTCGCGCCATTCTCGAAGATACCGAAGCGCGCGCCGGAGATGCCAACCCCGCGTACGAAGGCGGCCATTTGCGCGAACCCATGCTCTGGATGACGAACTACCTGCGCGCCGTCGGATTTACTAACACGGATGCCAACGGCTCCTATTACTCCCTGTCGAACTACTCGAACAATCTGAACGAGCGCCCCTACCGCTCGGGCAGCGTCTTCAATTTTTTCCCGCCCAGCTATGTTATCCCGCAGACCACGCTGAATGCTCCCGAGTTCGATCTTGAAAATACCGCGTCGGCGATCCTGCGCCTGTCGCTGGCCGACTCGCTGGTCAACAACAAGATCACCGGCTTTACAACCGATCTCAGCGCCACCAGCCCACTCGGTCAGATTGCAGCCGCCAGCCCTGCCAATCTCGTCGATACGCTCAGCACCATGTTCATGCACGGCCAGATGCCAACTGACATGCGCACCCAGATACTCAATACCATCACCCCACTCGGCACCGCGCAACAAGTACGCGTAGCTGTGTACCTGGTCATCACGTCCTCGCAATACAAGATCATGCACTAAGGTGCGGGCATCCAGCCGTAGCCGAAGCCTTTTTCCAAGGGAGATTCGAATGAGAGCCACCCGGAGAAGCTTTATCAGGTACGCAAGCCTCGCCGCCACAGGCAACGCCCTCGGCCTTCGCCCCTTTGGCGCGCTCAACGCTCTGGCCCAAAGCGGCTCCGGCTACAAGGCGCTGGTCTGCGTGTTTCTCTTCGGCGGCAACGATGCCAACAATACGCTCATTCCCTTTGACACCACGGGCTACGGCAAATACTCGTCGCTCCGCGGCGACCTGGCGCTGGCGCAGAACACTCTGCTCCCGCTGACGCCCGCGCCTAACTTCGCGCTCAATCCGAACCTGCCCGATATTCAAGCCCTCTTCAACAGCAATAACGCGGCCTTTGTCGCCAACGTCGGCACGCTCATCCAGCCGCTCACGCGCGCCCAATATCTGGCGGGTGGAACTGCGCCCGTCAATCTCTTCTCTCATCCCGACCAGCAGTTGGAGTGGCAGAACGCCGCGCAGAGCGCCGTCACACCGACAGGCTGGGCAGGCCGCATGGCAGACTCGCTGGCCGCCACCTACAACCAGGGCGCTTCCATTCCCATGATTACCTCGGTCGCCGGCGATACGCTCTTCTGCAATGGCAATGCCACTTCGCCGGTATCCATCTCACCCGGCAATGTGGGCGCAGCCAGTTGCTCAGAGGGTTCCGAATGCAACGCCCGCCAGGCCTCGGCGCAGGCGCTGCTCACCCTCGACTCCGGGCTCTCGCTCATCCAGGCCGACGACTCCATCACCACCAATGCTTATGCCTATGCCAAGACCCTGGCCGATGCAGTGCAATCCATCAGCCCGCTGCAAACCGTCTTTCCGGCCAACAACAGCCTGGCCGCGCAACTCAAGCAGATCGCTCAAATCATCCAGGTCCGCTCGGCTCTTGGCGTCCAGCGCCAGATCTTCTTCGCCAGCCTCGGCAACTTCGACACCCACGCCAACCAGCTCAACCTGCAAAACGCCCTGCTGGCGCAGATATCTCCCGCACTCGCCGCCTTCTATAACGCAACCGTTGAGTTAAGCGTTGCCAGCGAAGTCACCACCTTCACCATGTCCGACTTCAGCCGCACCTTCCAGCCCAACTCGAACTTCGGCAGCGACCACGCCTGGGGATCGCACCACATCGTCATCGGCGGCGCCGTCAAAGGCGGCCAGATCTACGGCACCTATCCGACGCTTGCCCTTGCCGGGCCTGACGACTCCGGTTCCAATGGCCGCTGGGTCCCCTCCACGGCAAGCTCGCAGTATGCAGCCACGCTGGCCCAGTGGTTCGGCGTCCCCCTAGCCGACCTGCCCACAGTGCTGCCCTCCATCGGCAACTTCACCACGAACAACCTGGGCTTCGTGTAGGGCTTTGCGTGCGGTTCGCGGATTGCCGGGCCAGAGACTCGGAGCTAAATGCCGCAAGGCGGATGATCCGGAGCGATTTTTGCTCTGAATCGTTAGGTTCCAGCTTCTAACCGGGGCCTGTTCACACTCCCGGCGCCACCGCGCCAGTAGTGGGAACAGGCCCTAGTTGGAATCGCTCGAAAGGGCCGACAGCGCGTCCGCATGTACCGGAACCGCCAAAGATCGGGAACTGCCGGGGACCCCGACCCCCCTTATTTATTTTCAAGACCTTGCATACAATTCTTTGCCTCTTCCCGCAAAATCGCCAAGCAATATCTAACGATCGCAATATCCATAAGTTACATACATCGTTCTCACTGGAACGCCCGCCCCGCGAATCCACGAGGCTATCCTGTCCTGCCTGAAGCGGTGGCCGGCTGCGCCAAGTTTGAAAGGATCTGGATCGTGCAGCCCGGCGAAAGCCTCAGCTCTCCGCGATCTTCTTGCCGATGTACGATCCGTTCCCTAAGCCCATCAAAATCATCAGTGTTTGGCTGATGTCCGGCAAGCCAAGGGGGAAAGTGGCAACCTTGGTCTGAGGATCGATGTGAGGCGCGCAGTGCGAATGAATCAGTGCGAAGACGTTCGACAGGAACACTCCAACAGCAATCACGGTCCACAAAACCACTTGCACCTTGCCCAAATCCGGCTTGCCCTCATCGTCGGCAAATATGCCGCTTTGACACACCGGGTCATCCGCCACGGGCACCCCAGCCGCCGCGGCAGCCGCGTTGGCAGCATCGCTTCGCGTCTGTGAGCCGACAGCGATGGACTTTGCGGATACCGCCGTCGCCACGCTGATGCCCATGGCGATAAGCAGGTTGGTAGGAGTAGCCGGCAAGTCCTGGCCAAAGCCGCTGCTGAACCGAATCTGGTAGATGGCGAGGAATGAAAACACCATAGCCGCCGTCCAGACCATCATCTGAAACTTGCTGGTGCTTGGGCGCCCGTCCTCTCCGATGACCAGCGCCCAGGGATGCTTCTTGGTGGCGATGAGCAAGACAATCCAAAAGACAGCCAGGCCGGCCACTCCGGTGAGATAGGACATGTATTGCTGTTCAGGCATGAGTTGGTTCCTTTCTTTTGAGTGAGAAGGATTAAGAGCCCATTTTAATGCCGCGAGGATGCTAGGGAACCGGTTCGGACCGGCTCACTCGCTTCTGATTGAGGGGGTTCGGTTTCCCAGGCCTCAAATGTTGAAGCCTGGGAAACCCACTTAGCGGGCGACCGCACTCCTCACGGGGCGGCGCTGGTTGTGATGCAGTGGGTTAGGGGACCGACGGCCCACGTTTCTCAGCCCGCTTTTGCGCCAGCGGCAGGATGGCCTTGATGAAATCGGCTGTCGAGCACGGGCTTTCCGCCTGAAGTGGCTCTGGCGCTGGCGCGAGCGGATAGAGGATGTCCGCCGCACCGGAGTCGGCCTTGAGCCAGAGTGCAATCATTGCAATCGCCGAGAAGCGCAGCAACCGCACCTCGAACGAGCCCGCGCCGACCGCCGGGAGCTGGGCAACCTGCGTCAATGCCTTTGCGGTGGCTTCAACGTAGGGCCCGTAGTTGATGTTGGCCAGCAGCGTTGCGGCGCCGGTGGCATCCGTGAGCACCTCGCCGGCGGCAATGCTGGCCCCGCCGCTCTGGACGAGGTAGCGGAAGCCGGTAGCCGTGGCGGAAGCAAGGCCTCCACCCCCAGCCACGGCGTCGGCGCGCAGATCGTAAACGGCATGAGGCGGAGAAAGCTGGAGCGCGGCGAAATCGACCCCGCGCCCTGAGAGAGGGCTGGTTCGCGTCGCGACCTTGTCCAGTCCTTTGTGGATGAGCGAGCTTCCATTTGGTGGCTCTGCTGCAAAATGTAGCGGCATGTCTTCTCCTTCGTCCTACTTCGTAAAGTAGGACTCGTACCACGAGGCGCCGCCGTTATAGCTGGCGGGGAATGAGTTGAAGTCCTGGGTTGACGGTCCATACCAGGGATCCTGGAGATCGATGGTCGGCGCAGCGGAGTTCCTGTTGTCGTATCCATCGGTAGCCGGGTTGTGGCCGCCGCCGCCATTCCACTGGATGTTGATCGAAACGGGGTGGCTGGATTCGAGCTGGTTGACCAGCGTTTGCAGCGTCGGCTTGCCCATGGCCGTTGAAGCGAGATGGCCAGTGGTCGTAAGCGCCTGGTCCGGGTAGCCCGGCTGGTTGCACACGCTGCTGCTGCCATTGATGCAGCAAGTCGTCTGGCCAAACTTGTTGTTCACCAGCGAACACTGGGTCCACGGCGACGAGGGGCTGTAGTAGAGCGTGATGCTCACCGAGGTCGCCGACCAGCACCATTCGGTTTGCTGCTGATGCTGTTCGTTCAGGCCAAGGTAGACGACGGGAGTGATCAGAATCCCGCCGAGCCCGCCCCATGCCGACCATGGCCCGGAATGCGGCGCAGTCTGCCAGATGTGGCACAGTGAATTGTCGGTGCCGCGGGCAAACACCTCAATCCGCCCATCCGAGTTGAGCGCGGGGACCGGATCGCTGGTGATGACTCCGCCCAGAGAACTCCACGCCGACCACGGCCCGGAATGAGGCGCATTTTGCCAGATGTGCCACAGAGCATCGTCGGCGCCGCGGGCAAACACTTCAATTCGGCCATCCGAGTTTACAGCGGCGGCGGGCTCGCTGGTGATGACTCCTCCGAGAGAACTCCATGCGGACCATGGGCCGGCATGTGGCGCATCCTCCCAGATGTGCCAGAGGGCGTCGTCGGTGCCGCGGGCAAACACTTCAAGGCGTCCGTCAGTGTTGACTGCGGCCGACGGGGTGCTTGATATGACTCCTCCCAGAGAACTCCAGGCAGACCAGGGACCGGAGTGCGGCGCATCTTGCCAGATGTGCCACAAGGCGTTGTCAGAACCGCGGGCAAACACTTCAATCCTGCCATCGGTGTTCACGGTGGGATCGGGAGCGCTGGTAATGACTCCTCCCAGAGAACTCCAGGCAGACCAAGGACCAGAGTGCGGCGCATTTTGCCAGATGTGCCAGAGGGCATTGTCGGTGCCACGCGCGAACACTTCAAGGCGTCCGTCAGTGTTCACTGCGACGGCGGGATCGCTGGTGATGCTTCCGCCCAGAGAACTCCAGGCAGACCAGGGTCCGGCGTGAGGCGCCGTTTGCCAGATATGCCACAGGGCGCCGTCGGTTCCGCGCGCGAACGCTTCGAGGCGTCCATCGGTGTTGACTGCGACGGCGGGAATGCTGGTGATGACTCCGCCCAGAGAACTCCAGGCAGACCAAGGCGCGCCATGCGCCACCGTTTGCCAGATGTGAAAGAGGGCAAAGTTTGTGCCGACTCCAAATACTTCCAGCCGTCCGTCCGTGTTGAGCGCCGCTGCGAATGCGGAGCTTAAAGCGACTTGCGGTGTGTTACTCATCGTTTCCTCCAAACTCGGGTTTCCCTCGCGGGACTTTTCGTTTTTCAGGAACTGCTATTTCGGCGCCGATTTGCCGAAGGGAGCCGATTTCGAGCGATATGGAACGAGCAAAGCCGCATCCGCCGTAAAGGCAGGCACGGCTTCTCAATGCCGATAAACCCGGCTGCCCGAGCGAGACCGTCTCTTGTCGATGGTTCCGTCATAGCTCCCGCCCCAGTCGTTCCGCGCTATCTGAATTCCGCGCGGTGAGGCAGGTTGCGAGCTTGCCGGAAGCGGATAACGTGAAATCCGCCATGCTTGTTTGCCGGCCGAAAAACCAGCAAGGGGGAAGCGAACTCAATGTGCCATAAATCCGCCCAGCATGTCAAGGAATTTATGAATAATTTCCAGAGAATGCAAGACACTCTCCACAAGGCTTAAAGGTAACCAGTTCATGTTTATTACTTAATAAACAGCATTATGTTTATTACCTCATACACATGAGCAGCACCGGTGCGCATGTTATCGGGCTATCGCAAAACCTGGAGTGTGCCGAGGCGAGCGCAGGCGTCGTCGAGGTCGCGGTCTTTCTTTGCAAAGCAGAACCGCAGCAGCGCTTCGCCATGGCCCGGCCGGAAGAATGCTGTACCGGCAACTGCGGCTACGCCGGTGGCGGCCAGCAACTGGCGGGCCTTTTCGGGCGCTGTTTTGCCCGGCAGGCCTGTAACGTCGGCTAACACATAATATGCGCCAGCGGGTTTGTTGGGAGTTAGGCCCGCGGCGGTAAGTGCGGATAAGATTCGCGCGCGCTTCGACTGGTGGTCTCTGGCTAACTCGGTGTAAAAGGACGGTGGAAGCTGCTCAAGACCGGCGGCGGCCCCATGCTGAAACGCCGAGGGCGCGCAGACATAAGTCAGATCGTGAAAGTAAGACATCGCTGCAATCCATTTCGCATCGGCGGTTGCATAGCCCAAACGCCAGCCGGTTACCGAAAAGGTCTTACTGAAGCCGGAAAGAACTATCGTCCGCTCTCTCATTCCATGCAAGGTCGCGGGGCAAATGTGGCGAGCGCCATCGTAGACGAAGTATTCATAAATCTCGTCGGTAATGAGAAAGAGGTCGTGCTCGATGACAATGGCTGCGATAGATTCGATTTCTTCGCGTGTGAAGACCTTGCCGCTGGGGTTGGCGGGAGTGTTCAGGAGGATGGCGCGGGTATTCTTCGTGACGGCGGTTTTGAGGGCATCGATGTCGAGGGTGTAATCCGGCTCGGTGAGCGAAACGAGGACAGGGTTGACGCGCAGCGAACGCAGTGTGGAGATGTGGTATCCGTAGAAAGGCTCGAAGAGGATGACCTCGTCGCCGGGATTGAGCAGGGCCATGGCGGCTGCGTGCAGCCCGCCTGTGGCGCCCGAAGAGACGAGCACCTCGGTTTCAGGATCGTAGCTGAGGCCGTAGTCGCGCTGCTGCTTGGCGGCGATCGCGTTGCGCAGGCGTGCGATGCCATCGAGCCGGGTATAGATGTTGTGGCCGTCGTGGATGGCCCGGATGGCGGCTTCCTGTACAGGCGCTGGGACGGGTGTATCGCAGACGCCCTGGGCCAGGTTGATGCCGCCAATGCGGTCGCACTCGGTTGTCATGGCGCGGATTTCAGACTGTACCGCGGCGGGGGCGAGATGGCTGAGGGCAAGACGGGAAGCTGCTGGGGTTGTGGGCATAGGGAAGATCCTTATGATTCATCTTACATATTGAGGTGCTGGGGGCGGCGGATCGGGCGGACCGGTGCGGCTGGGGCGTAGAATCGACCTTTTATGCATGAACTTTCGATCGTTTCGAGCATTGTGGACACAGTGACCGAGTCGTTGGCGGCTTACCCTGGCGCGCGGGTGCTGGAAGTGCGGCTGCGGGTAGGGGCGCTGGCGTCGGTCGTAGTGGAGTCGCTTGAGTTCTGCTGGGGGATTGCGGCGGAAGGGACGGCGATGGAGGGGTCAAAGCTGGTGGTCAACGTGCTGCCGGTGAGGATGCACTGTGTGCCGTGCGGTGAAGATGTGGAGTTGGATGGCGTGCAGAGCTTCCGGTGTCCCAAATGCGGCGAGCCGTGCAGCGACCTGCGCCAGGGGCGAGAGCTGGAGATCGATTCGATCGAGATTGAGGACGGCGAGGAGCAGAAATGACGACCAGGATTGTGGAGCTGCGGCGGGGAATTCTGAAGAAGAACGATGAGCTGGCGGCGGGCCTTCGGGACCGGTATGCGGCTGCCGGTGTGCTGGTGCTGAATCTGGTTTCAAGCCCTGGGACCGGGAAGACGGCGTTTCTTGAGCGGACACTGAAGGAACTGCGGGCGCGCGGGTCTCGTGTGGCGGCGCTGGTCGGCGACCTGGAGACGGACAACGACGCGCGGCGGCTGGCGGCCAGCGGTGCGCCGGTGCGCCAGATCAATACCCATGGAATCTGCCACCTGGACGCGGAGATGATCTCGAAGCATCTTCTTGATTGGGAGGGAGTGGAGCTGAGCGGTCTGGATTTTCTGTTTATCGAGAATGTGGGCAACCTGGTTTGCCCGTCGAGCTACGATCTGGGCGAGAAGATTCGCGTGGCCCTGTTGAGCGTGACTGAGGGCGAAGACAAGCCGCTCAAGTATCCCACGCTTTTCAACTCGGCCGATGCTGCGGTGATCACCAAGATGGACATCGCCGAGCCTTGCGGATTCGACCGGGAGCTGGCGCTCAGGAACATCAACGAGATTAGGCCGGGCATCCGGATTTTCGAGACCTCGGCAAAGACCGGCGCGGGGATGGGTGAGTGGCTGGGATATTTGGAGCTGCAACGGTGACCGCGGAGCCCTTGCGTTCTTGAAGTTCCGAGAATCATCCGTCTGGCAAGGCTACCTGAGCAGCACTGCTCCGGCCACCCTTCCAGCCAGCGCCCGGTCAAAGGTGACCAGCCGAATCCCGCCAGCGACTGCAAACGCGGAGAGATAGCCATCCGCCCATTGTTTTGTCGAGACCTCGTTCCGGTTCGTGTGCCGGCGGAATAGAGGATCGATTCCGCGCGGCTCGTCCATCAAGCGCGCCTTGGCGGTCTTCAGGAACGCGTCATAGACCTCCCAAGCTGCCGCCTGGGTCAGAACATCCACACCCATTGCGCTTTGGTTGGTCAGAAGACGGAGCAGTCCGAGTTGCGTGAAACGGCAAAAGAAAAGTACCGCGTCGCCGTCCAGCGATTCTCCCCACGCTATGGCAGCGCGGTGCTGAGGGTGTATCTCATGCGCCAGCGCCAGCCAGACATTCACATCAGGGAAAAGGAATGTACTCGTAGACACCTTCCTCGCCCAGTTTCAAGGAGCCTGGATTCTTGGAGCGAATCACGGGAAACCTTGGCTGGATCACCTGCTCCGCGGGCGGCCGCCCGGCGCGCAATCTTGCTGCGACGCCCTCCAGAACAATCTCCTTGATGGTCGTTCCTTCGCTGGCTGCGCAGATCTTCATTTCCCGGTAGACGGAGTCCGGAATGTCCACGGTCGTTCGCATAAAAGCATAATACCATATTAATATGTTTATGGTAAGTCTGTCTGGGCAACCCCATT